>Ga0207797_1000251_pt1 | contig 40671 bp, 30 predicted proteins | sample PRCRCaboRojoPR_6_FD_187275 | JGI IMG/M metagenome (GOLD analysis project Ga0207797, IMG submission 187275) | Marine sediment microbial community from Cabo Rojo, Puerto Rico - PR CR 10% Liquid 1 (SPAdes) | ecosystem: Environmental > Aquatic > Marine > Coastal > Sediment | place: Cabo Rojo, Puerto... | reverse complement strand
AAAGAACGCCTCAAGGATCTCTACCCATCCGCCTAACCCTTTCCCTCTCTGAGGCAAAAGAATAATATGCCAAGCAGACTAATTTGTCAAGGGGTAAAAACAAGAGAGCAAACCATAGGTCCGACTCAAAAAAAGACTAGTTTTTTAGCGATCGATTCCATAATCTCTAATATATGGATCGGGTTAGCTCAATATCAACCGTAAGAGTTAAGGGAGGAAAAAGTGTCTGCCGCAAAGATTAAGATAGAGGATCTGCTTCAGTTCAACTTTCTCTCTGATGTGGCCTTTTCTCCCCATGGGGAGAAAATAGCCTTTCTAGTGAAGAGGGCCCGAGAGGAAGAAAACGACTACGGCTCAAATATCTGGCTTTACGATTTGGAAGAAGAAAGGCTCTTCCAACTGACGACAGGGAAAGAAGATGGTCCCTTCGCCTGGGCCGAAGACGGTGAAAAGATCTTTTTCGTCTCGGGACGCGACCTTACAGAAGAGGACAAAGAGAAGGGGACGGAAGGAGGACTATTTTCCATAGCCGTAGACGGAGGGGAAGCAAAAGAGTTGACCAGTTTGCACCATAAGGTAGAAGACCTACGGGTAAAGGAAAACGTACTAATGTACAGTGCTCTAGTCGAAGTGGAAGAAAACTGCGAAGAGGAGGATGAGCTGGGAAATTATGAAGCCTTAGACGAGATACCTTTCTGGTATAACGGAAAGGGTTTTACTAATAAAAAGCGACACCACCTCTTCGCCTTGGCTCTGGACGAGCAAACAAAGGAACCGCGGAACCTGACTCCCGGGACGATGGACGTAAGCAGTTTCGACACGCTAGAAGATGGGGTAATCTTCGTCGCCAGCGAATACGAAGACAAAAAACCCATCTACAACGACATTTATATCGGGGATCTGAACCAAGAGTCAAGTCCGGAAAAACTGACCGGCGACTACGAGATGTCCTTCGGATTGGCCCATTTTCTGGACGAAGAAACCATCGTCGCTTCCGGAACCGACATGGAGGAAGCCGGCATCAACCAGAACAAGTCGCTCTTCAAACTGGATCCGAGCAAAGAGAAACTCACCCCTCTAGCGGAAGGATTGGACAACTCTTTTTACAACAGCGTCCTGACCGACGTCAAGCTAGGGGCTGGACCCACCTGGAGAACGGAGGGGGGAGAACTTTACTTTATCACCACCGAGGGACACGGGGTCAAGTTAAACAAAGTAACTAAGGAAGGAGAAAGAGAGACGCTTCTGACCGAAAGAGGATCGATAGACAGTTACGACGTACAAGGCGGCAAAATAGCCTACGTGGCGTTGAAGGGGGAAACTCTACAGGAACTGTATTTAGAAGAGGGAAGCGGGGAAAAACGACTCACTCAGTTTAACGAAGGAGCGGTCCTCACCGAAGGCCTTTCCGAACCGGAGAGCTTTGCCGTGGAAAGAGATGGCGAAAAGATCGATGCCTGGATAATCAGACCGCCTCAATTCGACCCCGAAAAGCAGTACCCGGCGATACTGGAAGTACACGGGGGACCGAAGGCGGTCTACGGGGAAGTATTTTTCCACGAGATGCAGGTCTTTGCCAGTGCCGGTTATTGCGTGATCTTTTCCAATCCTCACGGCAGCGACGGAAAAGGGGACGAGTTTGCCGATATAAGGGGAGATTACGGGGGAAGGGATTTCGAAGACCTGATGGCGGTCACGGACGAAGCGACAAGGCGTTTCGATTTTATCGACGAAGACAGACTGGGGGTGACGGGCGGCTCTTACGGCGGCTTCATGACCAACTGGATCATCGGCCATACCGATCGCTTCAACGCTGCCGCCTCTCAAAGAAGTATCGCCAACTGGATTTCCAAGTTTAATACTACGGACATAGGTTATTTCTTCGTAGAGGACCAACAAAAAGGCAATCCCTGGGAGAACCACGATAGGCTCTGGCGTCAGTCCCCGCTCAAATACGCCCATTCAGTCTCTACGCCGACGTTATTCATTCATTCGGAACAAGACTATCGATGCTGGATGGCCGAAGGATTGCAGATGTTCACGGCGCTCAAGTATTTTGGCGTTCCGGCCAAATTATGTCTATTCAAGGAAGAAAACCACGAGCTGAGCCGTGGGGGTAAACCCGAGAATCGAATGGCCCGACTGAAGGAAATGGTCGACTGGTTCGACCGTCACATCTCCGGAACATAGTTGGAGATAGGTCCCGATCCGTAACTGGGTGGTTAGAGTGGATCCTACTTCGAAAGATCCACAAGCTGAGGTCAAAGAAGATGGCCCCTAAAGAAGAAGTTCGCGTAATCGGCTGGGACGATGGCGCCTTCGATTTCCATCAAAACGAGCCCGTCCCTCTGGTAGGGGCGATCACCAGAGGTGGAAAATGGCTCGAAGGGGTCTTAAAGACGGAGATAGAGGTCGACGGCCTCGACGTCACGGAAAAACTGATCACTTCCGTCAAGCGATCGCGCCATCGTAAACAGCTGCGCCTGATCATGCTAGACGGGATCACCTTTGCCGGTTTAAACGTGGCGGATCTAGAAGACATATATCAAGAGACGAAGATACCGACGATGGCCGTCAGCAGAAAGGAAGTAAACTGGTCAAACTTTAAAAAAGCGCTGGGGAAGCTCTCGGCGGGAGAGGAGCGGTCCCGCAAAGTGAAAAAAGCGGGAAGGCAAAAGCGGGTGGAGGTTAGAGGAGGAGAAATATTCTTCCAACACCGGGGACTAGAAGAAGCGGAGGGAAGGGAGATGATCCGGACCACTGCCACACACTCTCGCCTCCCCGAACCGCTCAGAATAGCCCATTTGATCGCCACGGCCATCAGCTTAGGGGAGAGCCGCGGCGGGTCCTAGGATCCGTCAATCTTTGATTTAATAATTATTGGAAAATATCCCACAAACAAATTTAAGGGGGCGAATACGTTTTGAGTGAAAAACTATTAGGAGAAGAAGAGTTGATCGATCTATTCGGCGAGATATGGACGCGGTCCGAGATCGAGGACAACATGAAGGCCTTGACCGACGAAGTGGGCCACCGCTTCGCCGGTAGCGAAGGGGAGAAACAGGCGGCCGACTTTATCGCGGAGAAGTTCCGTGAATACGGATTATCCGACGTTAAAGAAGAGGAATTTCAATTCCAAGGTTGGGAAAGGGGCGAAACGAAGTTGACCGTCTCTTCCCCTTTAGAGAAGGAATTGCCCGCAATCGCTTTGCCCTATTCCCCTGCAGCCTCACTGGAACGCCAACTGGTCGATCTGGGCGACGGTTTGGAAGAAGATTTCCAAAGGGACCTAGAAGATAAAGTGGTAATGGTCTCTTCTTTTACCCCTTCCTTTAAAAAGCGCTGGATCCACAGGGGGGAGAAGTACGATCGCGCGGTCGAAGCGGGCGCGGCGGGATTTCTCTTCGTAAACCACTATCCGGGAAATCTGGAACCGACCGGTTCTTTACGTTCCAACCAGATGGGAGAAATCCCGGGACTGGGACTCTCCAAGGAGACGGGCGCCTACCTGACGAGGAAACTCCAAAACGAAGAGGAAGTAAAGGTGCGCCTGGAAGTAGAAGTAAAAGGAGGGAAGTCTCTGTCCCGAAACGTCTCCGGACTCTTGACCAGCCCGGAGGTGGAGGGAGAGGGGGAGATCGTCTTTGGCGGTCACTACGATGGCCATGACATCTCTCAAGGGGCAGAGGACAATGCCGCAGGGGTGGCGGCCCTGATGGAGTCGGCCCGAGTCCTCGGAAAGTTTAAAGGGAGGCTAAAGGCCCCGATCCGCTTTTTGGCCTTCGGCGCCGAAGAAATGGGCCTGATAGGGAGTAAGGAATACGTCTCTTCCCACGATCTGGGAAAGATAGGCTTAGTCATTAATTTGGACGGACCGGGAAGAGCACGAGACGTAAAAATATTGACCAGCGAATTCTCCGCATTGGCCGCAGAGATGAAAAACTTCTCCCCCGTCGGCGAACCCGGACCCACCGTCGAGGACGTAATCCTGCCCCATTCCGACCACTGGCCCTTCGTCAAAGAGGGCGTACCCGGTTGTTTCGCAGTGCCGAAGAAGGACGATTCGGGTAGAGGTTGGGGCCACACGTCCGCCGACACCCTGGACAAAGTGGATCCGCGCAACATAAAGGAAAACGTCTCGCTTTTGGCTCAAATCGTACTTCACCTGAGCGGAAAACTGGACAAATTCCAGCGGAAGGATCCCCAAGAAGTGATGGAAAGAATTAGGGAAGAGGACAGGGAGGGAGAGATAGACTGGCTGTAAGAGACGCATGGGGGGAGAAACTGACTTTCTCCCCCCTTTATACAAATAACCTAGCTAATCTCGGAGTATATAAAACCTTCCAAATTACCTTGCATTTGTTTTTAAAAGTTGAGGAGAGCTAAGAGTCTAGAATCACCATTGAGTACATAATTTGAAAATTGCTCCTCTCAGAGTTAGTTAATCTAAAACCGAAAATATTTCCAAGGTTTTATATAAATTGATCCATCTCCAATTCCATTCCCACGTCCTCAGCCAGCTGCAGAATGGTATATCGGTTGCGAATCTCCTTGGCCATTTCCAAAGCTTCGGCAAACCAGATCCGAGGTACACCTAGTTCCTCCGGAGTTCTCGGCGCTCCCACTTCTCCCAAGATCTCCCTCACCTTCTCCGGAGGGGGAATCTCATCCTCCAAGGAAGCAACTACTTCCCCCCATCTATCGTAGATCCTCTCCACTCTCTCTTTTCTTTCCCCCCATTGGCCATAGCGGCCCCGATTTTCCTCGATCAAGGCATCCGCGGCCGGGCCGTAATATTGAGCTATCAATTCCTCCCTTTGGCCCACGCTGAGAAACTCTCTTTCCAATTCCTCCCAAGACTTAAAGCGCGGACCCTCCCGGAAGGCCTTGTGATAGATGGCGGAGACAGTCGGCGTGGCCACGGCCACCTTCTCCCCATGTAGGAATTCGTCCTCCCCTTCCATCAGCCCCTTCATCTCCCAATAATGGGAGAAATGATGCTCCGCCCCCGAGGCCGGTCGGGAGGAGCCGACCATCATGATGGCCACTCCGGAAGATATCAAACCTTCGATGAGAAGTCTTATCCCCTCTTCGTCTCCCCGGCGAAGGGCGGCGGGATCTTTGACGGCCTTTCGAACCAGTTTCCTAACGAAGGCGGAGATATCGGGGCAAAAATATTCCTCGTTGATCAGGTGAGAAAGAACCCAGTCCGAATTGGAAGTATATTTACCCAGCAGATCCCCCAAACCGGCCGCGATCATCCTCCGGGGGGCCTCCGCCAGCACTTCCAAGTCGGCGAAGATCGCTCGGGGCGGACTGGCGGACAAAGTCTTCTTGAAGCCGTCCACGATCAAAGAAGAAACCGTGGAGCTAAATCCGTCCACCGAAGGAGCGGTGGGGAGACTGATAAAGGGACGATCTACCTTGTGAGCCACGTAGCGAGCCAAGTCGTTTATAGTTCCGGAGCCCAGAGCCAATAGCACGTCGACGCGAGGGTCGTAATCTCGCAGCAATTGGGCAACCGCCCTTTCGTCCGGGTGAAGCTTGCCCTCTCTGCGATAGACCGTTTCCTCTATCTTGAAATTGCCCCCACTGCAACCGCGAAAAAGCTTGGAAGCGGCTGCATCGTAAGTGTTTTCATCGGCAACCAGCTGGACCACACCTCCGGAGAAGTGCCGCTCCAAGTAACTCCGCAGGGCAAGGAAGGCTTCTTCATCTACTTCGACGCGCTCGATCGGTATCTCTTGGTTTTTAGCACAGTCGCAGCGAAAATCACCCCGGACCAACTCCCCCAAGTCGCTTATTTCGGTCAATTTCTTTTCCATGTCTGTCCTTTCACTCCAGTACGTTTCTTTCGATTACTTCTTTGCAAACACACTTACTCATTGAGGTAATTGGGGATATATTCCCGCTGGGCCCGAAACAGTTCCCCGGCCATCTCCCGTACCTCGGCTGGAGAGCAGACGGCCGCGGTAAGCGGGTCGAGGGTAAAGGCATGAATTGCCGCTTCCCGATCCTCATTTAAGAGGGAATCGACCGCCAATCGATGCACGGTCATATTGGACCTGTTCAGTGCCGCCACCTGCTCCGGCAACTGGCCGAACTTGCAGGGATGGAAGCCGTTTTCATCGACCAGGGTCTGCACTTCGACTATACCGTCTCGGGGCAGATTATCGATCAGACCGTCATTGGGAAAGTTACCGTGGATGACCACCTCGTCACCCGTCCAATGGGCCTCGATGATATAAGAACCGTACTCGTGGCTCCTCTCCGAAAGATCGAGTTCGCTCAGACCGGGGGTTTCTTCCACAAGCTCCGCGGAAACCTCCTCTCCCTTTACCCATTTGCGTCGAGCCTCGTCCTGAGCTTGGCGCCAACTGGGCCAGTTCTTGGAGTAAAAACCGCTGCCTCCCAGATATCCTTCGCCACAATATTTATCGATCAGTTCCGGCCTTTTGCGAAAATAGGGCAAATATTCGGAAAAATGTCCGCTAGATTCTGTCACGAAGTAACCGAACTGTTTGGCCATCTCAAAGCGGACGGGGTCCCTCTCGTAGAATTCCGGATCCTCCGCTCTTTCCAGCAGTTGCGGATAAAGATCCCGGCCCTCCCTCTCCAGTCTGGTGAACCAACTCATGTGGTTGATTCCGGCACATTCCCAGTCCAGCTCATCGTAGGGGACGTCCAAATAATTGGCCAACTGCTCCGAAGTGCCCTGCACCGAATGACAGAGCCCGACCACTTCCATCTCCGAAGTTTCGTTGGCGGCCAAGGTCATCATGTGCATCGGATTGGTATAATTCAACACCAGGGCATCGGGGCAAAGTTTTTCGGCGTCCTCCAAAATTTTGAGCCAAGCCGGAATTGTGCGAAAGGCCTTCATTATCCCGCCGGGACCGGTAGTGTCGCCGATACATTGATCGACGCCATATTTTTTGGGAATTTCGTAGTCGTCACGGACGGTCTGAACTCCGGAGACTTCGATCGTATTGATCAGATAATCGGTCTCGGGCAACAACTCCTCCCGGTCGGTCGAGGAGACTACGTCCCACTCGACACCCAGTTCCGAGACGACCTTCTCCGCCAGTCCCGCCGCCAAGTCCAACCTTTCTCCGTCTATATCGATCAAGGCGAACGTGCCTTCGTCCAGTTTCTCGGACAGGGCTATATCCCTGATCCAATCGTTCGTGAAGAAACTGCCAGCTCCGACTATGGTCACTTTCGGTCCGGTCATCTTATTTATATTTACCTCCTCGTAATTTGACTCACTGAGAGAAAGGATCCGCCGCGTCGCGGAGACCGTCCCCCAGAAAATTGAAGCCCAGCACGCTGACGATGATGAACAAACCGGGGATCATAATCCAAGGATGCTGTCCCAGCGTCTGCAAGTTCTGGGCGTTCTGCAACAATACGCCCCAACTGACCATCGGCGGTTGAATACCCAAGCCCAAGAAACTGAGCATGCTCTCGGCCAGGACGAACTGGGGGATGGTCACCGTCAGCACTACGATTATGTGACTGATAGCTTGAGGCAAGATATGTCTGACGATGATCCTGAGATCATGAGCGCCGATGCCCTTGGCGGCCATGACGAACTCCTCTTCCCTGTAGGAAAGGACCTTGCCCCGCACCTCCCGGGCCAGCATCGGCCAGTAGAGCAGGGCGAAAATGGCCACTATGGCGTATAGGACGAACGTGGGTGGCCATTGAGGGGGCACTGCCGCGCTTAGGGCCATCCACATGGCCAATTTGGGGAAAGACTGAACCAACTCCACCGTCCGCTGGAGGACCGTGTCCAAAACACCGGCATAATAACCCGAAATACCCCCGATCAAGCTGCCGAAAATGGCGCTGGCCAGGGCACCGATGATGGCCACCGCCAGCGAGATCCTCCCCCCTTGAATGATCCGGGAAAGCAGATCGCGGCCCTGACTGTCCGTACCAAGGATGAAGGCCGTCCCCCCCTCCTCCACCCCGAAAAGGTGCAGATCGGTCTTAAACAAGCCAAAGAGCTCGTATTCCCAGCTATGGACGAAAAGCTTGATCCCGAACCTCTGGGATTTATCCTCCTTATAGATCAGTTCGTAGGTATTGGGATCCATCCCCTTTTTCAACTTGTAGGTGAAGGGCAGGAAGTGAAAATCCCCCTCTTCATCCACGAAATGGATCGGCTGTGGGGGAATGAAGGTGGTCCTGAGGTTCTGATCCTTATAGTTGTAGGGAGAGAAAAAGGGTGCGAACACGGTAGTGATAATAAATAGGCCCACAACGAAAGTTCCCAGCCAAGCCAAACGATTCCTTCGAAATTTACGCCACATCAACTGCAGTTGCGAACGAGATTCTTCCTTGCTTTCTTCTCTTGCTCCAGAAGCCCGCTCCATCCGCTCGCCGTCATTATCTCTTTTATTCTTATTCATATCTAATCCTCGGATCGATCCAGGCCAACATCAGGTCGGCCAACAAATTGCCTGCGACTAGCGTCACTGCGATCAAAAACAGAAAGGACCCGGCCAAATACATGTCCTGGCTAACTATGGCTTTGTAGAACATCGGGCCAGTCGTCGGCAAATTCAGTACGATACTGGTCACGATCGCACCTTGGATTAAAAAGGGTAGGGACATACCCAGATACATCACGATCGGCTGAATGGCATTGCGCAGGGCGTGCTTCAAGATAACGAGGTCCTCTCTAAGCCCCTTGGCCCGGGCCACCTGAATATATTGCTGACCAAGTATATCGAGCAGATTGCCCCGCATCACGCGCATATTACGCGCGGTGCCGGCGATACCGACGACAAAGACCGGAATCCAAAAGTGTTTCAAGAAATCGACAAGCTTGGCCCAGCTCCAAGAACGCATGACGAACTCGGGAGAAAATAGTCCCCCGACATGTTCCACCCCCAACCAAAATACCAGGATGTACATCAAGGCCAAGGCAAGGAAGAAGTTCGGAATGGATAGACCCAAAAAAGCGAGAAAGGTAAAGAAGTTATCACTCAAGCTGTACTGGTGCGTGGCCGAATAGATGCCCGGCAACACTCCTCCAATGACTGAAAGTAAGTGGCAAGAAAGCGCAATCAATAAAGTCCAAGCCAATCTACGCCAAATGATTTCCGAAACGGGTTTCTTGTACTGAAAAGAGTAACCAAAATCGCCCCTGACTACGCCGGATAGCCAAGTGAAATACTGCAGTACAAAAGGTTTATCCAGCCCGTACTTCTCCCTCATTCTGTCGGCGATCTTTTGTGCCTCTTCCCTGGATAAGCCGCCTTGGTTCATCAGTTCGTTCTGCAAGGTAGTCATAAAATCGCCGGGGGGCAAAGAGATGACGAGGAAAGAGACGAAGGAGATCAAAATAAGCAAAGGAACCGCATAAAGAACACGCCTTCCTATGTAACTGAGCATTGATTCCTCCCGCTGCAGGTTAAAGGAAAATGGAAGGGCCAGAGACAACTAATCCTGGCCCTTCCATTACTGACCTAACTTCAAACCTACTTATTCGGATACCAGTCCTGCTTTTTGTAGGTCTCCGGCGTAGGAATTAAGTCCTGAAACTGCGTCTTCTTCTGGTCCTCGGCTGGAGTCCAGAAGGTCTGGATCGGCGTGCCGGTGGGGAACCACTGGTATAGACGAGTGGGGGTATCGTCGGGAATGTTCTTAAATCTTTTAGCGATACCCAACCCCCTGCGCGCCTGGTAGATGCCGACGGTGTAGAGGTTTTCAGTATAGAGGTGCAATACCTTCTCCAAAGCTTCTCGACGCTCGGCGGGGGAGGTCATTGTAGCGGTCGACTTGAGCAAGTCCCTGATTTCCTCTTCGAAAGGCATTAGATCGCGCTGTCCTTCCGTCGCAGCTATATGCCAGGCGGGACTGGTATCGGACATGGCTCCGATGTCCTCAGGGTACATGAAGGGCGTAATGGTGGAATCCTGACGGGTAATCGTCCATTCGAAGTCACCGGAATCGACCCGGGCGCTTTGTACCGTGGGCTTGATCGTCCTCACCCTCAAACTAATGCCGACGTCGCGCATCAGGGGCTGGAGAGCCTCCGCGGCTTTTACTGCCGCATCCTGGTCCCCGCCCAGGATCAATTCTATCACTAGATTTTTGCCGGCGATGGGCGAGTCTTCCGGCCAATTTAGAATCTCGTCGCCGTCAGTGTCTTCGAAACCCAACTCAGTTAAAAGTTGCCTGGATTTTTCCGGGTCGTAGGGATATTTAACTACCATGCTCTCGTTGTAGTAAGGAGAGCCGGAAGGGTAACCGCCGTAGGAAGCTTTGGTAAACGGTCCGGGGAAGGCGGCGTTAGCTATACCTTCTCTATCGATGGCGTGGGAAACGGCCTTGCGGAACTTGAGATCTCTAAACAGCCCCCTCAAAGCCTTGTCCCGATCGCTGTTCACGCTGGCATAAGCCGAGAGGTTCATTTCCAGTCGATATTCGATGTAAAAATCCTCCCATTGTACCTTAAAGTGAGAATCGGGTTTCTGGGCTTCTTTTAAGGCCATCGAATACATCTGCGGGTTCTCCAAGTTGGTTCTGTCCCCGCTGCCGGCCAACAGGTTCATCGTGCGAACCGTGCCGTCCTCCGCTTCGGCAAACCAGATCTCGTCGAAATAAGGAAGCTGATTGCCGTCCTCATCCACTTGCCAATAATAGGGGTTTCTGACCAGAATCATCTGCTGGTCGGGCTTGTAAGCTACGGGGACGTAGGGGCCGAGCACGACCGCGGGCAAGTCCTCCGGCGGAGTGGCATTGTTGAAACCCTCATAAGATGCTTCTTCGTTGTACTTGGGATGGAAATGTTTGTAAACGTGAGCGGCTGATAGCGACAGGTCCAAGTAATCCATCAGGTAAAAGACTCGTACAGGGAAAGCTTCGCCGAAATGCCACCTGATCGTATAGTCGTCGATTACTTCCAGTTCCGTAACCTTCTCGCCGTAAGTCCAGCTGCCCTTGCTCTGCCAGCTGTTGACGGCATCGTCCAAGACGTTGTCTTCGTAGGTGAAGCGGACGTCCTCGGCCGTAAACTCTACGCCGTCGGACCACTTGACGCCCTCCATCAGATGCATGGTCAGACTTTTGCCGTCTTCTGACCATTCCCAGCTAGTGGCTAGATGGGGCAGCGGGTCGGGCTTTTTCATCATCCACATCGGCCCCGTAGTGACGAGGGTCTCCTGGATGATCTGGTTAATGCCAAACCAGCCCTGAGTCTGTCCGGCGGCCCAGTTCCAACCTTCCGTAGGAACGGCAAAAGTATCTCGCCAGACGCCGCCGTAGAGACCGGTGCCGTCGACCATCATCGCCTTGCTCCAGACGAGCGGCTCTTTGGGCAAACGATCTTCGATCGGCGGCAATTTGCCTTCCTCTACCAATTTCTTTACTTCGGGAGCTTCGTTATAGTTGGGAAAAGATTTGTAGAAGAGGATATCGCTGGCACTATCGAAGCTGGCCCCTAAGTTCTTTTCCTCCTCGGCCAGCCCGGCAAAGGCAAGTGAAAAAACTAACGCCAAAACCAAAAAGACGACCGATAAACGCTTATACATAAAAAACCTCCTCAGGAATAAAAAAGACGGAAAACTAAATGTTACGCTACCATAATACTTTCATATAATTTTGGAAAGAGACAAATTTCTCAAATCACCTCCATGGAATAAAATATATACAAATATATAAAACCTCGGAAAGAATTCCGGATTTCGGTCAGCGGTATTTTACGGAGACCATCCTCGAATTGACCGTTCAATGAAAAATAAGGTGCTTTACGAGGTTTTATATATATGGTCCGAATAAAGTTAGACCAAACTATATAATGGATATCGTGATTCTAATATAGTGGAGACGGAATAAACTTTCAACTTAAACGATTTTATCCCCATACAATCTACTTGAGGAAGTCCTTGCAAACCCCGACGCTGGACAGCCAAAGCAATCCCGCTTTCCCCAGGACTAGGTCGAGACCTCGCTTTGCACTTCCTGAAGATTGGCCTTGCTCTTCCACTTGCCTCCCTTAAACCGCGCTACCATAAAGACCGCCCGAACCAGCATATCCACGGTCATTGCCGCCCAGGCCCCTACGAGCCCAAAACCGAGCGGATAGGCGAGAAGGTAGGCCAAAGGCAGTCTCAGCAACCAGCTGGCCGCTGAGTTTACGTACATGGGGAAACGCGTATCGGAGGCCCCGCGCATTCCTCCGGCCAATACCATATTGAGAGCCAAGGCGGGTTCAGAAATGGCGATAATCCTCAAACAGGGAACGGCCATCTCAATTACCCGTTCGTTGGACGTAAAGAGCCCCACAAAACCCCGTGGAAAGAAGAAAAAGAGGATTCCCATCAAGCCCATGAATCCGATCGCCACTCCAGTGGCCCGGTAACCGGCCCTCTCAGCTCGTTTAGGTTTCCTCGCCCCGATATTTTGTCCCACCAGAGTGGTTGCGGCAATCGCCATCCCAAAGCCGGGCATAAAGGAAAACGATTCCGCTCGCAGAGCCACCTGAGTAGCCGCCACCGCCATCGTCCCCAGATGAGTGACGATGACGATAAAGGCCATCTGGGCCAAGGAACCGACCAATCTTTCCACGGCGGCCGGCGAGCCGACGGAAAAGATTTCCTTTATCTCTTCCCAGCGGGGACGAAAACTATCCCTTAAAGACAACTTTATCCGAAAACGACCGCTGAGGAATAGTCCCCAGCCGATCACCGTCCCCAAAGTACGGGAAGTGACGGTACCTACCGCGGCCCCGGGTACGCCCATCTCTGGAAAAGGACCGACTCCAAACATAAATAGGTAATTGACCCCGACATTTACGGCGTTGATCAACCCCAGAATGAACATCGGGGTCTTCGTATCTCCCGCGCCGCGAAAGGCGGCATTGATCAAAAATAGGTTAAAGACCATGACTATGCCGGCGAAAACCATCCGGAGATAGCCCGTGCCCAACTCCACCACTTCCGGAGCGGCGCCCATCAAAGAAAGAAATTGCTTGGCAAACAAGACGCCTATTACGCTAGTCAGCAACGCGATACCGCTCCCTGCCATCAGGGACTGACGGGTAAAAGCGAAGGCCTTCTCCCTTTCTCCCCGACCGTAATATTGAGCCACCAGCGCCGTAGTACCTGTGGCCAGCCCACCGGCTAGGGCGAAGGAGAGAAACATGATTTGCCTCCCCAGCCCCACAGCGGCCAGCGCTTCCGGTCCGAGCCTTCCCGCCATGGCCACGTCGGCCATCCCCACGACCATCTGTAACATCATCGTTACGACGGCCGGCCAAGCGAGCAAGAAGATACCTTTGGTAAGATCGGCCTCGGTATAGTCCTTCTCCTCCTCTTCCAACCTCAAGTTTTTGCTTCCCTGCAATTATCTCACCTTCAATTTTCTATAGTTTTTATGGTCTCTTGACCGATAGGGTCAATCGCTTCGTGTCCCTATTACCAAGAATCTGCTGAAACAAATTATACCACGTTATTGCTCTTTGTGATGAAAAAAGTAATTTTTCCGAGTCCTGGCCAAGCCTGGCCAAGAGAACTATATGCCAAGTAAAAATGACAGAAAGCTACGGGGAGGAAAAACTCGGTACAGAAACAATACCGATGACCGATGAAAGAGTAAGGCGACAAAGACAAGTTAGGAAGGTTCTCCAGGAAAGAAGATCGGCTCATGCCTCAATAAAACTAAGTCAAGCGCCCATGCTCTTCCTCTCACAGGGACCGTAAGGCTTTCACGATAAAGGGTTTTATATAAGGGGAAGTCTAATTTCCCCGGAGGAACGATCTCTTCGTGGCTAACGATTGGGGTCCACAGTATTCAGAGAGACCGGACAAAAAAGCTACTCTTCTGGCCCTTCTTCCTCTGCTTCACTTTCAAGGACGGGATGTTCTTCCCCCGTCAGTTGTAATTTTTGCACGTAAATATTGACTTTGCGAACCTGAATACCAGTCTTATTTTCCACTTCTTCTTTTATCTTCTCCTGAGTTTTCTGAGCCACTTCATGCACGGGATAACCCTTCTTGACGGCAATCTTTAAGGTGATAGAGACGCTATCGCCGTCCAAATCTATCTCCACTCCGCGCCGCCTACTGCCAAAAATCCGCACTATGTCTTCGGCAACGCTGGATTTTTTTTCGCCCAATCCCTCTATCTGAGAAGCGCCGCTAGCAACAACGGCAGTCAAAACGTCCTCGGAGATAGTAATAACTCCGTCTTCATTGACCAATCCTCCATCAACCTGACCATCCCCTTTTTCCTCTTCGGAATTCTCAGCCTCCATCTTCTCACCTCCTAGAGGACTATCATTATAGAACAATTTCCCCCTCTTTGCACACCAAGAAAGGGAATAGACTGAAGCGAAAGGACGATTCGGACTAACTCTCGCCCACAATTATCACTCATATAAGGAGAGGGCAAGGACCGACAACAAACCGCCTCCGATCATCATTAACCAGGGCAGAATCCCCCCACCTCCCGAAACCCCTTTTCCGGCCAATTTCCTATCCGGCCGACGCCCATGTTTAACTAAGTCCATAAATTTATCCCAGTCCCAGTTAGGGCCAGGATCGCCCTTGGTCGGCTTGATCTCTTCATGTCCCACTATATGCTCTCGGTCAATCGGTATTCCGTATTTGCTGCAAAGGAGGCGAGTAAGAGCGGCCGAAGTAAGTAGTTGTCTCTCCGTGGGAAATTGAGGCTCATCGACGTAGCCCCCATGCTCGATGCCGATCGAATTGGCGTTTAACACCCTACTTTCAAACCGCCCCCCGCTACCGAGAGGCGAGGTACCGGCATGCCAAGCTATATCCTTCACCTTTACCGATTGGATCAAGCTTCCGTCCTTGCCCACAGTAAAATGAGCGCTGCGTGGATAATCCAATTGGCCAGACTGAAAGGTATTCACGGCACTTCCCAAAGAACCTTGAACCGTATGAATGACGATAAAGTCGATCTCTTCCGTTCCCCGATCGGCCTTTCGATAATTGCTTTCCGCCGCGGGGCAGTAAAGGCTGACCGGCCTGAACTCTGCGTCGACCCAGCAGTTACCGGCAAAAACCGGCTTCGGGGAAATAAGAGATGACATAAGAAAGGAGATCACTATAATTATACTGATTAGGATAAAAGTTTTTTTCGAGACGATCATATTATATAAAACCTTGTAAATTACCTTACGTTACGTTTGTTTTTAAAAGTTGAAGAGAGCTAAGAGCCTAGAATCACCATTGAGTATACAATTTTAAGATCGCTTTTCCAGGAGTTACTGAACCTAAACCCGAAAATATTTCCAAGGTTTTATATAACTCCTTTAGTCAAATGAATTAGGCCAAATTTTTTCCGCGGTGCAAGTCGAAAAAGCTCTTTAAAAACTATCACTTTTCCGTTTTAATTATATTGATATTCATTTTTTTACCGACGGCAAGTTAAAGGAAAATAGGAGGAGGTCTTTAAAGATGGCCATCAAATCAGAATCTTTTCAAATGGCAATAGATCTGGAAAAAGAAGGAAGAGAATATTATCTAGAGCATGCCCAAGAGGCGGACAACCCCTTATCCAAAACGGTGCTAGAGAGCTTAGCGGATAGAGAACTAGAGCATATCGAAAGAATAAGGGAGATTGCCGGGGGAAAAACCTTGTCCGAGGCGGAACTGGGGCAGTTCGATATCGAAGAAAAAACTAGAGAAGTCTTTGAAGATTTCTCCGAGGCGGAGCGGGAGGGATGGAAAAGCGAAAACACCTCGGTCTACGAACATGCATTAAAACTGGAAGAGGACCTAGCAGAACTTTACAAAAAGATGCATAACGAAGCGGATGACGAAGAGGAAGCCAGCTTTTTCCAGGCCCTAATGCGGGAAGAGGACAAACACTTCGAATCCATTCAAAACGTGGTCTATTTCTTGACCGACCGCGAGTTGTGGCTCTCCGAAGAGGAGGGAAAGGTCTGGGGCTGGATGAATACTTAGGAAACAAGAAGGGAGACAAAAAGGCCAATACCAGGCACCGCTCCAGAAAAATTGGGCCGGCTACCTGGTATTGGCATCTTCGTTATGTTATCGATATCAGCTGGAAATCTTTCGCACAATTATCTGTTGTTGCAAAGACGTCCTCCGCTTGAACGCCCTACGAGCCAAGGTCAAATAAGTCCTTAACTTCTTTGACTCACCGGGTACGACCTCTTCGATCTTCTCCTTTCGAGCCTTAATCCGATCGATCCACTTGTCAAGCGTTTTTATGTAATGATCCGTTATATTCTCCACCCCTAGCAGCTCAAAACCGGCTTCCTCCAGAAATTTGATCTCCTCGCTCGGGGGGATCAAGTTACCGTACCCGAAAACCTCCTCGGAAATAAACCGGGAAGCCCTATTTGCTTCTTCCTCCATTTCCCTCGGATAATAAGTCTCAGAGATCAAAGCCTTGCCCCCCTCTTTAAGCAAGGATTCCGTCAACCTCGCAGCGGCCGCCCTGTCTTCGATATGTACGATAGATCCGATAAAGATTATCTCGTCAAAACTTTCCGGCGGGAAGGAGGTTTCTTGATAATGCTCTACGACGACGGATACTTGCCCCTCCAGACCTTTCTCTTTCGCCTTGTCTTCAATCACGCCGGCCTGATTCTCGGCAATAGTTAGACCGGTAGCCTCACAACCGTAATTTTCCGCGTAATACAGCAAAGCGTTACCCCAACCACAGCCCACGTCCAGAAGTTTATCCCCTGCACCTAGATCGACCTTCTCCGCGATGAGATCGAGCTTCTTTTCCTGAGCTTCGTCAAGGCCCTTCGTCCCTTCATCAAAATAGGCCGAACTGTAATTCATATGATCATCTAAGAAAAACTGGAAGACGCGAGGATCGATATCGTAATGTTCGCTGACGGCCTCTTTTTCCTGCTGAACATGACTGGTTCCTTGATCCGACACCTTATACCTCCTCTTTTGTCTTAGAAAGATAACCTTAAAAGTGGGAGCAAATCGTTAAAACACCTACATTATAGAAGTTGGCTTTTGATTTTAAAAACCCCCGGCTCAGCCACCGCCGTCAAAAATAACTAACCGGGCACCGTCACTAGTACGGTGCCCGGTTCTGACCGTAATCCTCAAAATCTTAATCCCGGCTAAACTAGCTAGTCGATATGTACGTCGAGAGTCTCTTCGCCGTTTAGAGAGTTGCTCAAAGGGACCTCAACGTTCAATACGCCGTTTTTAAAGCTAGCCTTTATCTGCTTAGGATCCTCCACCTCTTCGGGCAAAGGGAAGACGCGTTGGAATTTGCCGTAACGTCGTCCTCTGCTCAGATAATCCTCTTCTTCTCTATTCTCTTCCTCTCTGATCTCCCCCTTGACGATCAGCCGACCATCACGTACCTGAACTTTCACGTCGTCTTTATCCATCCCGGGCAACTCGGTTTCAAAATGAAGCTTGCCTTCCTTTTCGTAAATATCGGTATTGCCCCATCGGCCAAAGCGCCCTTCCGACAGATTTTGCTCCAATCCGCCGAAAATATCCTCGAAAAGATCCTCGAAAGGAAATATACTTCGCCTGTTTCTATCTCTTCTAAATGCAGGTAATCTCATTAGCTTCCCTCCTCTGGTTGAATTAAGGACTAAATTTGGGGGTTTCCACGAATTTAGCAGAGTTACATCTACTCTGCTAAATTTATTATAAGGGGCCACCTATTTTTGTCAAGTGAGATCCCAATTGGATCGAAGCGAAATATCGAGCAAGGGCCCCATCCAGAAAAGGGAAGAAGGGAGGGGGAGGAACGGTTCAGAATAGTCTGAATTTACCCAACAGTTTCCGCAGAATTTGAAAGACTTTCCCACTTTTTTCTTTGGCGTCCAAATCCCTATCCAGTAAAGAGATGCCCTTTCTCTTACCCGTTCCATATTTCAACAGACCCAGAGCCACGCTGTAGCGGGGATCTTCAATAATATCACGCAAACCCTCCACTTGGCTAGGATGCCGCTCCTCTATGAGGGTCAAATCGTAGTTATCCTTCAAGAAACTGCCCAACCCGCTCAATTGGGCCGAACCTCCGGTCAATACCACGCCCGCCAAAGGGAATGGATCAGCGTTAGGAAGTTGAGAACCGTCCAACTCCCCTGAGATCATCTCAACTATCTCCTCTATCCGCGAACTCAGCACTTCAGTTATCTCCTTTTTGTCAAATTGGACCCGCTCACCGGCGACCAATTGGACAAGCATCTTTTCGCCCTGCATAAATTTGCCCTCTTTTGAGCGATGGAGTCCGCACTCTTTTTTCACCCGCTCCGCTTCTTCAAAATCGGCATTTAGCTTGACGGTCAGGTCTCGGGTAAGATGAAACCCACCTACAGGTAAAGTCCTAAACTTTTCCAGCTTTCCTTCGGAGAAGAGGGCCACTTCGGTAGTCCCTCCTCCAAAGTCAACTACGAGAACCCCCTGGTCCATTTCGTCTTCTTTCAACAAAGCGTGGGGATAAATGAATGGTTGAGGAACTACGCTCGCCACCGTCACGCCCAAAGATCTGACGCTTCGGAGCAGATTGTCAAAGGAAGAATCGGAGGCGGAGATAATTTGCAACTGAACGTCAAGCCGTTTGCCCTTCATCCCTATCGGATCGCTTATACCGCCCTGCCCATCAACGAAAAACTGGCGCGGGTGAGCATATATCAACCGTCGATCGGGTTTCGTATCCACGGAGCCCGCCAAATCCAACACCCGCAGTACGTCCTCTTGACGGATAGTTCTATCGGAGTGGGAAATAGAAACCGTAGCGTTTTTTTCGATCATTTCCAGGTGAGCCCCGGTAATGCCGACATGGACGGAGTCGACCTTAGTCGCCGCCATCCTCTCCGCCTTGTTCAACGCTTGCTGAGCGGAACGGGCGACCTCTTCCGGGTTAACCACTATCCCCTTATCTAACCCGGCCGAAGAACCTTTACCCACTCCAACCACTTCCAAATCGCCGTCGACTAATTCTCCGATCAGGGCCACAAATTTATCCGTTCCCAAGTCCAAAGCACTTATTATTGTAGACATTTAGCCTCCTCCAAGGATCAGATATCTCGCGCAAGTCCGTTCGGAGACCACGCTGCTAGAACTAAAATCATCCCACTAAGTTTTACCTATTCCGTATCGGTATCCCCGCATGGGCCGGTAATCTAGCTATCATGGAAGACGATTAATTATTATAGAGTACGAATCAACTGTCAAATCGGGAAACAATTCTTAATTGAAGGAAGCGGGCGCATTTGCTTATAATCAATCGTAGATCCATCAGTTAATTTTATACGTCAACTGAGAGCGGATCTGCAAACAAAGCATCAAAACACAAAACAAAATAAGGAAGGTTTGATAAATAATGGCTAGCATCAGAGCAGTGCACGGTAGGGAAATACTGGATTCTCGAGGCAACCCCACGGTAGAGACGGAAGTAATTCTGGAAAATGGAGCTTGGGGAAAGGCAGCCGTACCTTCCGGCGCCTCAACGGGAAAGTTCGAGGCTTTGGAACTTAGAGACGGAGACGCGGACAGATACGGAGGCAAAGGAGTGTTGCGGGCCGTGGAAAACGTAAACGAAAAGATCGCCTACACTTTGGACGGCATGGATCCCCTCTGGCAGGCGGAAATAGACGAAGCTCTCTTGGAGTTGGACGGTACGGATGACAAAAGCGCCTTGGGGGCAAACGCAATTCTAAGCGTTTCTCTGGCGGTAGCCAGGGCGGCGGCCAACAACCTAGGTATACCTCTCTTCAAGTATATCGGAGGGGCGAGCCCCACCAGCTTACCGATCCCTCTAATGAACGTCCTAAACGGGGGAGCTCACGCGGGAAACAATCTGGACCTGCAGGAATTCATGATCGTACCGGTCGGTCCCGACTGTTTCGCGGAGGTGACCCGGACTGCCTCGGAGGTATTCCACACTCTGCAAAGCATCCTGGAAGACCGGGGCATGTCCACGGCAGTGGGGGACGAAGGCGGCTTCGCCCCGGATCTGGACGAAGAAAGAGAGGCACTTCAACTGCTCGTCGAAGCCATAGGGGAAGCCGGTTACGAACCCGGCTCCGAAGTGGCGATAGCGCTAGATCCAGCAGCCAGCGAATTTTACCAAAACGGAAAATACATGGTCGGCGGTTCCGCCCTATCCGCCGGAGAGATGATCGACCTATATTCGCAGTGGGTGGAAGACTTTCCCATCATCTCCATCGAAGACGGTCTTGACCAGGAGGACTGGGAAGGATGGCGTTTGATGACCGACAGGCTGGGCAATCGGATCCAGATAGTGGGAGACGATCTCTTCGTGACCGACGTAGACAGGTTGGAGGAGGGCATCGAAAAAGGTGTGGCAAATTCCATCCTGATCAAGGTAAACCAGATCGGTACCCTGACAGAAGCGATAGAAGCCGTGCAAACTGCCCACAAAGCGGGTTACACGGCCGTAATTTCCCACCGTTCCGGCGAAACGGAGGATACGTTCATCGCCGATCTGGCGGCCGGCCTAATGACGACTCAGTTAAAGGCGGGCTCCCTCTCCAGAACCGATAGGATTTGCAAGTACAACCAGCTATTGCGCCTGGAAGACGACTACGAACTGCCATTGGCCAGCTGGCCCCTTTAGGGCGTTCTCAAAAAAGGCAATCGCCCTCCGTTCCTCCAGGGCGTAGTTGAGGAAACTCGCTTGGTTGATTACTCAAGAGAGAAAAAGTCTACCGTAGACTATGGAGGGAGCTCCGAGGATTTCTCAGAAATTTTTGTAAAACCGACAAGTTCAGGAACTATCCGGCATGGGAGCTACTTCTAACAAGCAAATAGAATATGGTGAAAAGACCAAGAGGAGGGCGATCGTATCTTTGTTGATCGTCGCCCTCCTCTTTTTGTCCTTCCTGAGTTACATCTATTGGACCCGCTTTCAGGAGATCCTTACCCTGCAAGGGAAGATAGAGGACCTTAAAGGGAAGATTGCTCGGCTGAAAGAAGACAACAGGTCTCTGGAAGCCAAACTTACCCGTAGAAACGATCTCTCCTATATAAAGAAACTTGCCCAAGAAAGATTGGGGCTGCAATTGCCAAAAGAGAAGGTGAAAGAGGAGGACGGAGGGGAAAACGGACCGTAAATTGGAATAGGAGATCTTTCCAATCAAAAGGAGCGTCGAAAACCATGGACTTCGTGCATTTACACAATCACTCTGAGTATAGCATCTTGGACTCTACTAATACGATCTCGGGGTTGTTGGACAAAGCGGAAGAAAACGATATGCAGGCCCTAGCCCTAACCGATCACGGCAACGTGGGCGGAGCGTTGAAGTTTTACCGGGAGGCCCGCTCCCGGGGCATCAAACCGATTCTCGGCTGCGAGTTATACGTGGCACCGGGTAGCCGCTTCGAAAAAGGGGGCAGCGCCAAACATAGAGATAGCCCCAATTACTACCATCTGGTGGTGCTGGCGGAAGACAACGAGGGCTATCAAAACCTGATCAAGCTATCCAGTCTGGGCTACACGGAAGGTTTCTACTACAAACCTCGGGTGGATCGGGAATTGCTACGCGATCACTCCGGGGGACTGATAGCCCTAAGTGCCTGTAAAAGCGGAGCGGTACCCTCCGCCATATTAAAGGAGGGGCCGGAGCGGGCCAAAGAAGAAGCGGAGGAACTGGCGGATATTTTCGGCCGCGAAAGCTTCTTCATCGAGCTACAGGACCATGGAGTGGAGGGACAAGAAGAGCTAAACGAAAAGCTACGGACGGTGGCGGAGGAACTGGATCTCGGTCTCGTGGCTACGAACGATATCCATTACCTGGAAAAGGAAGATCGATTGGCCCATGAAGTACTGCTAAATATCCAAGCCAACAAAAAATTGACCGACGAAGACCGCAGGACTTACGAGGGCGACGAATATTACTTCAAATCCACGGAGGAGATGAGGGAACGTTTCCAAGAAGTGCCCCAGGCGCTGGAAAATACGGTCGAAATTGCCCGGCGTTGTGAAGTGGAACTTAGCTTCGAGGAGACCTATCTACCCCCCTTCGAGGTCCCTGCGAAATACGATGGCCCCTCAGATTACTTGCGCCACTTGGTCAGAGAGGGGGCCAAGGAACGTTGGGGAGAGATCACGGAAGAGATAGAGGAACGGATCGAGCACGAGCTGGGCGTCATAGAGGAGATGGGCTATCCCACCTATTTCCTGATCGTGCGCGACTTCATCCGCTTCGCCCAGGAAGAGGATATCCCGGTCGGGCCGGGCAGGGGTTCGGCCGCTTCGAGCGTCGTCGGCTACTGTCTGGGAATAACGGAGGTAGATCCATTGAAACGGGGTCTCCTCTTCGAACGTTTCCTAAACCCGGGCAGAGTGAGTATGCCCGATATCGACATCGATTTTTGCAAGGAGGGCAGAGACGAGGTAATTGACTACGTGGTCGAGAAGTACGGCGAAGAACAGGTGGCTCAGATAGCGACTTTCGACACTATGGCTGCCCGCAGCGCCGTCAGAGACGTGGCCCGGGTTTTGGATATCGATTACGACAAGGCGGACGAGATTGCAAAAGCCATCCCCCAAGGCACCCCGTTGGACCAGGCCTTGGAAAACGTGGGAGAGTTAGGGAAGCTTTACGAAGAAGGCGAAGACAAGTTTCAGGACCTATTTGATATCTCTCTAAAACTGGAAGGCTTGATGAGAAACGCCTCCACCCATGCGGCGGGAGTAGTCATCGCGCCCGGGGAACTATGCAAATATACCCCCCTGCAACGACTGAGCGACGGTGAAGTGGTGACGCAGTTCGACATGGGGGACCTGGAAGAGATAGGCCTACTTAAGATGGACTTCCTCGGCCTGCGTAATTTGACCATCATCGAGCGGACCTTCGATATGGTAGAAAGCGAGGGCGAGGGATCCCTCTGCCGAGAAGATATCCCCCTTACCGACGAAGAAACCTTCCAGTTGCTACGAGCGGGCAAGACGGCGGGGGTCTTTCAGTTGGAAAGTTCCGGCATGCAGAACCTACTGCGACGGTTGGAACCGGAGGAATTTGAAGATATAGTGGCGGTCAACGCCCTCTACCGACCCGGTCCTCTGGAAAGCGGGATGACCGAGGACTATATAGAGAGAAAGCATGGTCGAGAGGAAGTCTCCTACCCTCATCCGGAATTGGAGGGGGTGTTGGACGAGACCTACGGCCTGCCCATTTATCAGGAACAGATCATGAAAATGGCCCAGGTGCTGGCGGGCTTCTCTCTACCGGAGGCCGATACCCTGCGGGTGGCGATGGGCAAAAAGAAGCAAAAGGTGATGGACAAACTGAAGGAGAAGTTCATCCAGGGCTGTGTAGAAAACGGAATTCAGCGAACCAGGGCGGAGGAGCTATTTGCCGATATAGACAAATTTTCCCGGTACGGGTTCAACAAATCCCACTCTACGGCCTACGCCTACATCACCTATTGGACCGCTTGGCTCAAAGCTCATTATCCGGCCTCCTACATGGCCAGTCTGCTGACGAGCGTCGGAGGGAACGAAGACAAGGTGGCTAAATACGTCAAGGATTGTCAATCAATGGACATAGAGGTAAAACCGCCCGACATCAACGAAAGCGACTTGGAATTTAAACCGACCGAAGAAGGAAATATCATCTTCGGCCTGGGCGCGATCAAATACGTCGGCGAAGGGCCGGCCGGTCATCTCATCGCCGCGCGCGAAGAGGAGGGATACTCCTCTTTTTTCGATCTCTGTCGTAAGGTCGACCCCAGCGGATTGAATAGGGAAGCGCTGGAGAGTTTGATAAAAGTGGGCGCGCTAGATAGCTTCGGCACCCGAAAATACCTTCTCTCCCGCCTGGAAGAGGGACTGGAGTTAAATAGGACACTTTCCGGCGGTCGGCGAGGGGGACAAAAATCCTTCTTCGATCAGGGCCAGGGTAGCGCCCTGACCGAGGACAATACCCCCCGCGAGGAGATGGAGCGGTTCAGCAAAGTCGAGCGGTTACAATTCGAAAAAGACCTCCTGGGCCTTTACGTGACTGGCGATCCCCTGGAGGATCATCAGTTAGAGATGGACTCCTTCTGTAGCTGTAAGCTAGGAGGAGTGACCCAAAGAGCCAACGGGAAGAAACTCTGGCTGGGAGGCCGGATCAGCGAGTTGAATCAAATAAGCACGAAAAAGGGCGATCCGATGGCCTTCATCACCTTATCCGACGGCGAGGAGGAAGAAGAACTGGTCGCCTTTCCCAGCTTATTCGAGAAGGCGGGAGAACTGATAGCGGAAGACGAGGTACTTTTGGTTAAGGCCAAATTAGGGGAGAGAAGAGGCAAAAAGCAGCTGGTTGCGGAGGACCTGATAAGGATCGAGGAGGCCTGGGACAAGGTAAAGGCCGAACTGACCGTGGAAATGGGGGCCGAGCTAGTAGAAGAATCGGCCCTAGATCAGCTGGAGAATTTGCTCGAAGAGGGTGATACCCCCTTATTTTTCAAGATAACGGACGAGCAAAGTGGCAAGTTCTGCGTAATTAGGGCCGGGGGCAACAACAAGGCCGCGGTCAGCCCGAAGTTGATGGATGATTTAAACGGGCTAGATTTCGTGCGGGGCACCCATCTTGACCCTCAGGTAAGTTGAATTGACTTTATTTGTACCGTCCGGGGAAAAGCCTTAACCTGTATCCTGGAAACGAAGATTAAAAGACGGCTCTAAAAAGAACGCGACAGGGGGAATCAAAGCTTGCATAGAGGCGTGAAGTGGTCCAATCTCTTGAAGTGGTTCTATCCCGGCATGAAGGTGAAGCGATGGTTGCTTCTAGCTGGTGCTTCCGCCGTGGCGCTAGGGATAGGAATATTGCTTCTGGTAGGACAAAGTACCGTAAGTGCCCTCTACCGGGCCCTGAGCGATAACTTGGGGCTTTATTACCTGGTGGGGAGCCTGCTGGCGCTAACGGGCCTTTTTGGTATCGCCTGGGGACTCAATGAGGCCGCCAATTCCGTTCTAAGCACCTTCCCCGCTCGGACCGAATCGACCTCGGACATCATCTGGAAGCGCCGGCTACTCTCTCGCGGCCCCCGCGTCGTCACGATAGGAGGGGGTACGGGCCTGTCCGTCCTTCTAAGGGGCCTCAAACGCTATACCTCCAACATTACGGCCATCGTCACAGTCATGGACGACGGGGGCAGTTCCGGCCGCCTGCGCCAAGACATGGGCATGCTTCCGCCGGGCGATATCCGTAACTGTATCATCGCCTTGGCCGACGACGAATCGTCGATGGGGGAGGTCTTCCAACACCGCTTCCGCGAAGGGGAGGGACTGGCCGGTCATTCGCTGGGCAACCTCTTTATAGCGGGGATGGAACAACTCCAAGGCGGTTTCGATAGGGCTATCGAGGAGACCAGCAAGCTGCTCAATATCAGAGGTCAGGTGGTGCCGGCCACTCTGACCAAGACCAACCTGGTAGCCCATCTGTCGAACGGGGAAAGGGTAGTGGGGGAGAGCAAGTTGAGCGAGAAAAAGGGGGCGATTTTGGAGATCGGGCTGACGGAAAAGGCCCAACTTCATCCCAAAGCCCTGCAAGAACTGCGAAAGGCCGACATCATCGTGCTCGGGCCGGGAAGTTTATATACTTCTTTGATTCCCAATTTATTGGTGGAGGGGATGGCCGAAGAGATAGAAGAGGCAGAAGCCACCAAGATCTTCGTCACGAATATCATGACGGAACCGGGCGAGACCGACGGGTTCAGTGCAAGAGATCACCTAGAGGCTTTGCGCCCCTACCTTCAACCCAGTTGCCTGGATTGGTCGGTGGTCAACGTGGGGGAGGTGGAAGAAGAGTTGCTCAACCGCTATGCTCAAGAGGGAGCGAAATTGGTAGAGGACGACTTGGGCGACGATAACGAATTTGGAATTCGAGTGGTTAAAAGAGATCTAGTCCGGACGATGCAATTGGAAGGAAAGAGGACGATCAAGCACGATTTCGAGCAATTGGCGAAGATTATCATTTCCCACTAGATATATATAAAACCTCCCAAAATACCTGGCGTTTGTTTTTAAAGGTTGAGGAGAGCTAATAGTCTAGAATCACCATTGAGTATACAATTTGAAGATTGTTCTCCCCGTTATTTAATCCAAAACCGAAAATATTTCCACGTTTTTATATAAATGGGTGAAAGACAACGTGAACCAAAAAAATAGAAAAGAACGGAAAAATAAATACGTACCAGACACTAGCGTCATAGTGGACGGAGTGATCACGGAGAAAGTGGAGGACGGCAGTTTCAAGGGCGGGGAGATCGTAGTCCCCGAAGCGGCGGTAGCCGAACTGGAAGCACAAGCCTCTCGAGGTCAGGAGACCGGCTACACTGGGTTGGACGAACTGAAGAGGCTGCGGAAAGAGGCCGACGCCGGAAATATCGAACTGAAGTTCAAGGGAAGAAGACCAAATCCCAAAGAGATAGAACTGGCCTCCTCCGGGGAAATAGACGCCATGATCCGTTCCCTTGCCGAACGAGAAGAAGCTACGCTAGTGACCAGCGACGAGATCCAGGCCAAAGTGGCCGAGGGAAAGGGCATAAGCGTAACTCTTTATCGGGTCAAGGGAGAGGAAGAGAGACTAAACTTAGAAAACTTGAGCCTGATGGAGTACTTCGACGAGAACACTATGTCCATCCACCTGCGAGCCAACGCGGCTCCGCGGGCAAAGAGAGGAACGCCGGGCGATATGAAGATAGTCACCTGCAAAGAGGAACCGCTGACCGTAAGAGAATTGGAAAAATACGCCCAGGAAATTATAGAGGTGGCTGGGATTCACGAGGAAGGATTCATCGAGATGGACGTAGGTGGATCTTCGGTAGTCCAATTGGGCAAGCTACGAATCGCCATAGCCAAGCCGCCATTTTCAGATGCCGTAGAGATCACCGCCACTAGACCGGTCACGAAGACGGTGATAGAGGATTACTCCTATTCGCACCTGCTTAAAGAGAGAATGAGAGAATCCCATCGGGGAGTGTTGGTCTCCGGTGCACCCGGCATGGGCAAATCGACTCTTGTCCAGGCGATGGCCGAGTTCCTCCAGGAGTCGGGCTGGATCATCAAAACGATGGAGAAACCACGTGACCTGGACGTCTCCCAGGAGATCAGTCAGTACACTGAGCTGGACGGTAGAATGGCCAATACGGCCGAGGTATTGCTGCTTTCCCGTCCCGACTACACCGTCTTCGACGAGATGCGTCAGACTGACGATTTCGAAGTCTTTGCCGACATGAGAATGGCGGGCATCGGTCTGATCGGCGTAGTCCACGCCACCAAAGGTATAGACTCCTTACAGAGGATGGTGGGGCGGGTGGAACTGGGCATGATCCCCCAGATAGTTGATACGGTCGTCTACGTCCAGGACGGCGACGTAAGCGAGATATTCGACGTCGAATTGACCGTCAAGGTACCCACGGGCATGGAAGAGAGGGATCTTTCCAGGCCGGTAATTGAAGTACGGGATTTTGAGACGAGCGATCTCTGTTACGAACTCTACACTTTCGGCGAGGAAGTAGTCGTAATGCCCGTCGACGGCCAGGAGAGCAAGCCGGTATGGGAACTGGCCCGTCGAGAAGTCCAATACGAACTGAGCCAAGAGCTAAACTTCAGCTTCGACGTACAGATCAATTCGGATAACGCGATGACCCTCTACGTCGCGGACCGTAACGTGCCCGCGGTACTGGGCCGAGCGGGCGATAGAATAGACGAGATAGAAGAGAGATTGGGCTTAAGCATCGACGTCCGCAGCTTTGAAGAGATGCCCTCCGAAAATCACGAGTTGAACGTAGAAACCTCTTCCGATTACTTAATTCTACACTTTCCCGACAGATTTAGAAACGAGGAAGTGGAACTGCGAGTGGGGGGCGAAAGAATATTCACCGGAGCCGTATCCAAAAAGGGAAACATCAAACTGCAACGCGACAGGCAGACGGCCAAACGAGTGGAAGAAGCCCGCCAAAAGAACGAGGATATAAGTGTTCACATGGCATAAGTTGTCTTTAGCCCTTTATCACTAACAGCGGCTTCAACCGGGCCACGCGGGGCGTAACTCCGCTACCATCTGCCGCCTGAATGACTTCCTCCACGTCCTTATAGGCCCCCGGGGCCTCTTCCGCCACCCCGGGCATGGAGTGGGCCCTGACCGTAATACCTTCTTCAGCCAGTTCCTCGGCCACGGTTTCACCCCAGAACTTTGACTTGGCCTTCTTGCGAGACATACTTCTTCCCGCCCCATGGATGCCGCTGCCAAAAGTTTCTTCCATCCCCCGGTCCGAACCCCGCAAAACGAAAGAGGAAGTTCCCATAGTTCCGCCTACCAAAACGGGCTGCCCCACAGAGCGGTACTGCGAAGGGATTTCCTCCCGACCGGGGCCGAAGGCGCGAGTAGATCCCTTGCGGTGCACCAACAAGTCCTTTTCCTCCCCGTTCACCGAATGACGTTCAAATTTGGCCGTATTATGGCCCACCTCATACATGGTTTCTACCGCTTCGGGACCGAGCCCCAGGACTCTTTCCAGCACCCGACGAGTAAGGCCCGCGATCGTCTGCCTATTGGCGAAAGCACAATTGATCCCGCAACGCATAGCGGCAAGATAGTCTCGTCCCTCCGGACTATCTATCGGGGCACAGACCAATTCCTTTTCCCTGATCGGAATATCGTACTTTTTGCTGGCCTCTTTCAGTTTATCCAAGTAATCCTGGCCAATCTGATGGCCCAAGGCCCTAGAACCGGTATGGATAGAAATCACTAGTTGACCGGGAAAGAGACCGAAAGCCCGGGCCGCCTCTTCATCGTAAATTTCCTCTACGCTCTGCAACTCCAGGTAATGGTTGCCGGATCCAAGCGTCCCCAACTGCTTAAACTGTCTCTGTTTGGCCCTTCGGCTGACCTTTGACGGGTCGGCGCCGGGGATCCTGCCCCGTTCTTCGATCTTATTCAGATCTCCGGGGAGACCGTAGCCCCGCTCTATGGGAAACTCCGCTCCCTTGACCAGCACCCGGTCGACTTCTTCTATGGAGAGATCGAGTTCCCCCTCGGAGCCTAACCCGGCGGGCACCTCGGAGTAAAGCGCATCTGCCAGTTCTTCCTTGCTGTCCTCCAGTTCTTCCTTTTCCAACGGGGTGGTCATCACCCTAACTCCACAATTGATGTCGAAGCCCACCCCTCCAGCCACTGCGACTCCCTCTTCTGCGTCAAAGGCACCTATTCCCCCGATGGGGAAACCATAACCGGGATGGATATCGGCCATTCCCATGGCGCTTCCGACTATTCCGGGCAGAGAAGCGACGTTCATCAACTGCCGCAGAGAACTCCACTCTTCGCCCCTATTTATCTCTTCGACCAACTCGCTAGCGGTACTCTCGCTGACGTATAACTTGATCGGAACGCGCATCTCTCCCCTAGGAGACAGCTCCCATAAATATTGAGAGACTCTATTTAACTCGATTTTTTCCCCTTCGCTCATCGAAAATCACCCCGATTATCCTCCTCCGTTCTCAAACGTCCAAGACACAGCGAGCGCGCCATCCTTCTTCGATCTCCGTCACTTCCAGGCCGAGGTAAGTAACGGCTTTCACCTCGACCAAGGGCTCGGTTCCCAGAGAAGCGAACTTTCCCCCCTTAACTGAAGCGGAGAGACGATATTCCCCCTCTTCGCCCCTATCTATATCGCTCAACTCAAATTGGCAAAATACCGTCCTCTCCAGATCGGCCCGAGAAAGCAACTCCGCCAACCATTCGTAGAAAAGCTCCTCCCGATCTTCACCGCTGACTTCAATTAAGAACTCCATCTGGGGATGAACTTTCTCCAGATTGGCCATCAGAGAAAAAAGGCCCCTGCCGGCCTCGAGAAATACTTCTTCGAGCGTCCCACCCTTTGCCTCCAAACCTATATCGGCTCCGTGATCGAGATATCGATAGCTCAATTTGACCACTGCCTCGAAAACTAGAACGACACGACGAAAAAATGCCTTCAACTACCATCCAGGGGGAGACGAAAGAGCGGTTCGTATACCGGCCCTTGTGGACGGAGATCGCTTTCCATCAATGTCAGTTCCCTTATTCGCACCACCCGACCTTCGCCCCACGAAGCTTCCTCCAATTCATCCCCCAACCTCCGTATCCGACTCTTGCTCCTCTCCTTGGTTCGACCCAGAGTAATATGGGGTACGTATTCCCTATCTTCTCTCTCAAAGCCCAATTCGGCCATCCGTTCCTCCAAGTTTTTCTGACAATCGAAAATCGGGCCGGGCGGGTTCCGCGAGCCACACCAGATCACCTTGGGAAAAGATAGCTCGGGAAAACCTCCTAGCTTATCGACCGTAAAGTCAAACGGTTCACTTCCATCCGCCACCCCTTCAGCCACGTCCTTTATCTCCCCTACGCGCCCTTCCCGAATTTCCCCCAGAAACTTGGCGGTGACATGCAGATTATCCTCCGACACCCATTTCACTCGGGCCGGAGAGTCCATCTCTCGAGCAAAATCCGCCAATTCTTCTTTCACCCCGGCGGGCAGTTCAAAACAGAAAAAAGTGCGCATCCTGTCCCCCTTCCATCGAAAGAATTATTTAGATTTGAAGGATACTTTCTCCAATAAAAGGATAAAGGGAAAGGAAGAGAGAAGAAAGATGGAAGTGAAGATCTAAAAAATCAATCGATCGACAAATAATTACCCGTGTAACCTGCTTCGAGAACCTTCACCTGGCGCTGCTTAGCCAGTTAGCTCAGGCCAAGTGACCTCCTGACACCCACAGAGGACTGCTTACCGCTGCTCCCTTCCGGGCCTGACGGGATTCACAGACTTGTGCCGCAGAAGACTCGGCCTTCAACGCCACTTAACTAAGACCTGTCCCAAGTGAACGATCCCTCCGCAGGTATACGGCTCCACTATAGCGGATTGTGGATCGCCAGGGACCGCTAATCCCCACCTTACACGGGATTGGCGGAGGGGGCGGGATTTGAACCCGCGGAACCTCGCGGTTCACTGGTACTCCAGACCAGCGGTTTCGGCCGCTCACCCACCCCTCCAAATAATCAAATATTGCCCCTTCCGCACTGCGGCGGATAATGGAGCATTTTGTAATTTTTCTAACGTGGATGCACAATACAAGTATCTATAGAAAATTCGCATAAAAGGTTAACTACTGGAGAGGACGCTGTCAATCGGCTTCGCGGTAATCACAGTTCTTGTTGCTGCAAACCAACTCCTCTTCTTCCCTATCTCTGACCAGTACGCCTTCCTCACAATCGGGACACACCTTTACGGGCTCCTTATTTGTAGTGAACTTGCAGTCCGGATACTCACTGCAACCGTAAAAGGTCTGTTTGCGTTTCCGCGAATAACGCTCCAGTAGTTCCCCTTCCCCACAACGAGGACAGCTCACACCCGTAGAAACCGATTCCGTGTTATCACAGTCTTCGTTGGTACAGGCATAGAAACGACCGTAACGACCATGTTTGATCTCCATCTCGGAACCGCATTGGGGACATTTCATCTTCCCCAACCGCTCTTCCTTTTGGCGGTGGTTCTCCAATTCCTCGGAGATCAACACGCGGCTTTCCTTAAAAGTGAAATCCAAGCCGGGCGGTAGGCTTTTCTTCTCCTCACACTCGGGCCAGGAAGAACAGGAGAGGTAGGGAGAACCCTTCCAATAGCGGATATTCATATGCCCCCCGCAGCGCTCACACTCCACGTCCGTGGGGACTTCAAAAGCGTTGTCCTCCGACTCCAGACGATCTTCCAACCTATCAAGCTTATCCTTCAACGGTCGATAGAATTCCTGAAGGACTTCCTCCTTGCTACGTTCGCCGTTTTTGACCAAATCGAGAGAATTCTCCATCTCCGCCGTCAACGTCGGCTGTACCGTCTGGGGAAAGAATTCTTTGAGGAATTTGACCACGATAAAGCCGAGCAAAGTGGGTACGAAAGAACCGCCACTTTTATAGACGTAATCCCGGGAACGGATTGTACTGATTATGCTGGCGTACGTACTCGGCCTGCCGATGCCGCCCTTTTCCAACTTCTTGATCAGACTGGCTTCGCTAAACCTATTGGGCGGTTTAGTAAAGTGCTGGCTGGGATTGAACTTTGCCAGCTGCAATTGCTGGCCTTCCTCCAGGTCTTCGGGCAACTCCACGTCTTGATCGCCCAGAGGCTTAAGCGGCAGTACCTTGAGAAAGCCGTCAAATTCCAACCGACTGGCCGAGGTCCTGAAGACGAAGCCGTCAGCTTCCACTTCCACCCTGGTCCTAAGATAACGGGCCTCTTCCATCTGCGTGGCTACGAACCGTTGCCAAACAAGGCGGTAAAGTTTCAGCTGATCTTCGTCCAAATACTTCTTTATCTTTTTCGGTTCCCTCTTTACGTCCGTCGGCCTAATTGCTTCGTGGGCGTCCTGGGCCCCCTTGCCCTTGCGAAACTTGCGCGCTTCACTGACCAAATACTTATCCCCGAAACTTTCCTTGATATAATCCCTGAGAGAATCCTGGGCCTTCTCCGCCACCCGCGTCGAGTCGGTACGCATATAGGTGATCAAACCTTCGGTCCCCTCGGCCAGCTGGATACCCTCGTAAAGCTGCTGAGCTATCCGCATCGTTTTGGAAGGGGAGAAATTAAGCACGGAAGAAGCGGTCCGCTGTAACGTCGAAGTGATAAAGGGGGGCAACGGCGAACGAGTTTTCTTTTTTCGCTTCAGTCCGCTGACGAGGAAGGGCAAACTTTCCAGCTTCTCTTCGATCTCCTTTACCTTTTCCTCCTTTCCGATCTCCGGCTTGGAACCGTCAATTTTAACCAGATCGAGGGAAAATTCTTTACCTTTCTCCCGCAGGTCGACCTCGATTTCCCAATACTCTTCCGGCTCGAACTCCTCCCTTTCCTCTTCCCGATCGACGATAAAGCGAAGAGCGACCGACTGCACCCGCCCTGCGCTTAACCCTTCAAAACGGCTCCCCGATACAGATTTGGAAAGGAGGGGGCTGATCAAATAGCCCACCAATCGATCCAGAATTCTCCTCGCCCGTTGAGCGTTAACCTTATTCATATCTATAGAAGTAGGTTGGCCGATCGCTTCTTTGATCGCGCCTTCCGTAATCTCGTTGAAAATTATCCTACTGAAGTCCTCGCTATCCACGCCGTCCCTGCCGTTTCTTTTAAGCAACTGATACAGATCAAATGCTATCGCCTCTCCTTCTCGATCGTTGTCCGTGGCAAGCAATACCTGACTCGACTCCTTGGCCTGTCCCCTCAGTTCTCCGACCAATTTCTCGTTCTGAACTACCAAAGTCGGCTCAAAGTCGTCTTCCAGATTGACTCCCAGTTCTTTCTCCGGTAGATCCCTCACGTGACCCTTGGAAGAAAGCACCTTAAAGTCCGAGCCGAGATATCTCTCTATAGTGTTTGCTTTAGTTGGGGATTCAACTATGACTAGATTTTTCACTACTATTTCCTCCAAAATAGAATCGCCTTACACCCTTCACTCCAAAAGAGTTCCGGATTTTTCTCGGTAATTTTTTATAAAGGAATTATATTTGGCGTTATTTTAGTTGTCAACATTATTACGTAAATAGAGATTCTTTTTCATCGGTTCTCAAAATCTATTGTAATTAATGTAAAAGTATGTTAAAGTATTACAAAACCCTAAGGAGGGTCTTATTATGAGTCTCAACGAACACGTCTCACTCAAATTTACTTTACTTTCCGCTCTATTACTACTCTCCCTTCTCTTTGGTCTCTCGACCGGGCCGGCACTGGCCCAGGGAGAAGGAGTAATCATCAGCGAAGTGGCCTGGGCCGGCACGGAAGCCAGCTGGGCCGACGAATGGTTGGAACTCCACAACGTCAGTCGGACGGACAAGGACCTATCCGGCTGGACCATAAGCTGGGAGGACACTGAAATCAAACTGACAGATGGGGCCAAGATCCCCGCCGGCGGATACTATCTGCTAGAGCGGACGGACCAAAAAACGGTCAAATCAGTAAAAGCGAAATCTCTCTTCACCGGCGGTCTGAGCAACGATGGAGAGAAAATCACGCTCCGGGACGAAACGGGAAAGGTAATAGAAATGCTGGACTTCAGAGAAGGCTGGCCCGCCGGAGGCAGTTTCGAAAATAAAGAGAGAGTCTCCATGGTCAAAGTGAGAGGGTCCTGGAAGAACAGTCGGGGAAATTGGAAAGAGAAAGACGCTGAAGGTAACCTAATACCGGGCACGCCCGGTTACGGAAGCGACGGACAAGGGGAGAAAAACAAGACGGACTAAACCAGCCCCGGGATACCAAAGCGGCGGCCGGATATTCCGGCCGCCGCCCAAGACAAACCCCACAGTTCAAGACTCTTGGGCCATCTCCTTATATACCCTCAACTGCCTTTTTATTTTCGGGTTGCGCAACTTCTCTATGGCCTTTTTCTGAATCTGCCTGACCCGTTCTCTACTAATGTCAAATACTTTGCCCACTTCGTCCAGCGTCCTCGGATGATAATCCTCCAAACCATAACGCAACTGCAAGATACGTTTCTCTCTGTCCGTCAATTCCTTGTTTAAAATACCTTTCAGCCTATCCTTGAGTAGGGAATCAAAAGTTTCTCTTTCCGGCGCAGGTACACTATCGTCCTCCAAAATGTCGCCTAGTACTCCCCCCTCATCGCTCTCATCGCCCAGCGGTTTGTCCAAAGAGGTCGTCGTCTGAGCTGATTTTTTTGCCTTTCGAACTTTCTCTTCGGATACGTCCAAGCTCTCAGCGATCTCTTCGACGAAAGGTTCTTCGCCATGCTCTTGAATATGCTCTCTTTCGGCCCGATTGACCTCTCTGATCAACTCATTCATATGAGCGGGAATTCTAATCGTGCGAGATCGGTTAGTGATGGCCCGCAAGATGGCCTGACGAATCCACCAAGTGGCGTAAGTGCTGAATTTGTACCCTTTGCGCCAATCAAACTTCTCGATAGCCTTCATCAAACCGACGTTGCCTTCTTGGATCAAGTCCAAAAAAGGCAATCCGAAATTGCGGTACTTCTTGGCCACGCTGACCACGAGGCGCAAATTGGCGGAAGCCAACCTTTTCTTTGCCCCCTCGTCACCTCTCTCTATTCTTTTCGCTAACTCCACCTCCTGCTCTCTATTCAACAAAGAAACCTTCCCAATCTCGTCAAAATAGGTCCGAATTGGATTTTTAGTACCGCTTCTATTGGCCATTTCCTCCTCCTCAGGATAGGAAGCGGGTCAAAGGAAACCCACGAATTTCTCCCAACCGAAAAATGGTTGGAGTAAAAGCGGGGGACAGAAATATGATTACAGCGTAGCTAGGAAGGACTTCTAGAAATTTTGGATACGCAAGGATTAAAAAACATAATCGGACATTTAGTATAGATTGGAAATAAAAGAGCCAAAAATCGCAGCACCCGCCAGGCTGAACCGAACTGCGCTAGCCTAGCGCTATAAAATATATTTGCATTTGACCAAATTATATTTTGACCGTAATCACTTTTCAAGAAATAGGCCGCAGGGTTCAAGCGAACTTCAACCGACCGGCCCCACCTCGCGCCCCTTTAACAGCCGTTCTATCCGATCCAAATTGTCCAAAGCACATTTCCTGCCGATCTCCAGCGCTTCCTCCACCTGACTGAAATCCAACCAGTTCAGGTCTTTCATCCGGGGATGAACGACTAACAGCCTACCTTCCAAGCGACGCCGGGCCCGTTCGTTTTTGACCCGCACCAGTTCTCGAGAAGTCATCACGTCCGCTCGCAGCAATAGTTCCACGCTATTTTGGGGCAACCCCTCCAATCGACTGCTGACGTCGGCCGCCAATACTATATCGGCTCCCATATCTACGGCCACGTTCGTCGGAACCTTATCCACCACCCCACCGTCGATCAGCAATCGATCCTTCCATTTCACCGGTGAGATAAAGCCCGGGATGGCAGAGCTGGCCGTAACGGCCTTATAAAGTTTCCCCTCCCTGAGGACGATCTCTTTGCCAGTCCGTAAATCTGTAGCAATGGCGGCAAAGGCTATCTCTAGATCTTCAATAGCGTTGCCCTTCGTAAATAGTTGAAAAAAGCGGTACATTCTATCCAATTGGGCCGATCGTTCCTCCCCCTGATCGTCCCAGTGGGATCGTCTAAATTGTTCAGTAAGGGACCTTCCGATCAGTTTTTCGATCTCATGTCTGCCTACGGGCGAAACGCCGATAATTCCGTTAATATCGAGTTCTTTAAGGACTTTGGGCAACTTATGTAAATCGACCCCTGCGGCGAAGGCGGCCCCCATCAGACTACCCATACTGGTACCAACTACGAGATCCGGTCGCAGTCCTTCCTCTTGCAAGACCTGCAACACTCCCAGATGAGCAAAACCGCGAGCCCCTCCACCGCCCAAAACCAACCCAAATCTTTCCCCTTCTGCTTCTGTGGAACTCATTTCTCTTTTCTCCTTCAAAAGTGCCAATTTATAAAAACTTCCGAGAATACCCCCAGCTCCCTGGGGGGATGAATCGACCTCCCTCTCCGGGAAAACTGGTAGGTCGCCCTATGGCCAGGCGATGGAGAAAATCGCCCCCAGTAAGTGCGGCCGTAAAATACCTCCAGCACTCACTTGAGATATGCTACTTGGACTGGATCATTTACTATTTCCTTCCATAGTCTACGGGAGACTGTTTTTCCCTCAAGGAATTAACCAAGTGAGATTCCTCAAGTGAGTGCTGGAGGATAGGGAGCAGGAGGCGATTGACTTTATTTTAAGATTTTTTCGGCGCGATGGAAATCCATCATCGTCCCAAAAGAAAAAAGACCCGCGACCTGCCGTCGCGGGTCTTTCAAGATCTTCAATTAAAATCTATCGAAAAGTGAGCTAAAAGTCCCTACTTATCGATTCCTACATCGCTCCGGGCATACCGCCGCCGCCGGGCATACCGCCGCCGCCGGGCATACCGCCGCCGCCACCGGGGGCGCCGCCGCCGCTTTCATCGTCGTCTCCTCTGTCGACGACTAAGGCGTCGGTGGACAACAACATGCTCGCCACGCTGGCAGCGTTTTGAATGGCGGAACGAGTAACCTTCATCGGATCGATGATGCCCGATTCGATCATGTCCGCATAGTCTTCGGCTACGACGTCAAAACCTACGCCCGCTTCTCTCTCCTTCAACCTTTCGGCGATGATCGATCCTTCGAAACCGGCATTGTCGGCCAACTGCCTGACGGGCTCCTCGACCGCTTTCTTCAAAATCTTAACTCCAACTCCCTCGTCGCCTTCCAGCGTCAATTCATCCAAGACCTTGGAAGCGTTCAGCAAAGCAACTCCGCCGCCGGGCAAGATTCCTTCGTCTACAGCGGCCTGGGTCGCTTCCAGAGCATCTTCCATCCGGGTCTTGCGCTCGTCGAGTTCCGTTTCAGTCGCAGCACCAACCTTGATTACGGCTATGCCGCCGACCAGCTTGGCCTTGCGTTCTTCCATCTTCTCCCGGTCGTAGTCGGAATCGCTGGACTCTATCTGTTTGTCGATCTGCTCGACGCGTCCCTTGATCGCTTCCTCGGAGCCTTCCCCGCCGATAATGGTCGTGTCATCGTCAGTTACACGGACACGTTCCGCGCGGCCAAACATATCCAAAGTAGCGTCCTGGACTTCCATTCCCAGGTCCTCGGCGATTACCTGTCCGCCGGTCAAAGTGGCAATGTCTTCCAGCATAGCTTCTCGTCTGTCGCCGAATCCAGGCGCCTTGACGGCACAACTATCCAGGGTACCCTTGATCTTGTTGATTACCATCGTGGTCAACGCTTCCCCGTCGACGTCGTCGGCGATTACCAACAAGGGGCTACCGGTCTGGGCAATTCTTTCCAAAACAGGGACGAAGTCCTGAGCGTTTTTGATCTCTTGATCGGTGATCAAGATATAAGGTTCTTCCAGGTCGACTTCCATATTCTCCGAATCAGTTACGAAGTAAGGAGAAAGATATTCCCTATCGAACTGCATACCCTCGACCAGTTCGAAGTAAGTCTCGATTCCCTCGGATTCTTCGACCGTGATAACGCCGTCCTCACCTGCTTGCTCCATCGTATCCGCAATTATCTGACCAATCTCTCTGTCGTTCGCCGAGATAGTCGCGACCTGAGCCGTCTCCTCTTTGCTGGTCAATTCCTGACTCTTATCCTTTAGCTCCTCCACTATCCTTTCCGTGCCCAATCTAATTCCTCGTTTGAGATCCTCGGGATTGGCACCGGCGGCCACGTTTTTGAAGCCTTCCTCTATAATGGCATGGGCCAAAATAGTGGCGGTGGTCGTTCCATCGCCAGCCGCATCGTTGGTCTCGCTGGCTACCTCTTTGACGAGCTGCGTGCCGAGATTTTCAAACTTGTCTTCATATTCCTGCTCCTCCGCTATGGTGACTCCGTCATTGGTAATATCGGGGGAACCGAAATCCTGTTCCAAAATCACATTGCGCCCTCTCGGCCCGAGAGTAATCCTTACGGCATCGGCCAACTTATTAACGCCTTCTTGAAGAGCTCTCCTAGCATCCTCGTGGAATTTGACCTCTTTGGCCATATTGTTTACCTCCTTATATTGGTTATTCTAACTTGGCAAGAACGTTGTTAGCTTTGACGATCCTCAACTCTTCACCTTCTAGCTCCACTTCAGTGCCCGAAAAGCTGGAAAGGACGACTTGATCGCCCTCTTCCACCTCGATACTGGCGTCGGTACCGACCGCCATTACTTCGGCGCGGACGTACTTGTCGTCGCTTTGGGCACTATCAGGTAGTACGATTCCACCTTCAGTAGTCCTATCTTCCTCTTTCTCTTCCTCTATCTCCTTGACCAGAACCCTTTTGCCTAATGGTTTAATCTTCATTAATACCTCCTCATTTATTTTTAAGCTGACTTGTACCTAATCTTTAGCACTCTAAAGCGCTCACTGCTAATTCGAGAAAATTTTACATCAATAAGGCGGAGCCGTCAACCCCCTACCGGCAAATTTCGAGCGCTTTTTTCCAACGATCGACCTCTCGCCCCATCGCCTGATATCTTCAGTCATCGCCGAGTTCGAGACAGTTCAAGGCAACGGGGAAGAGTTGTGGCTCGAGTCTTCTCCACTTAGAATTTGGATAAAGTCAATCGGCCTCCCAGGGAGCTGGGGGTATTCTCGGAAATTTTTATAAGATATGCCTAAAGCAAAAGCGCATCTTGCGACAGAGTTGGGCCTTCTTCCGCCCGGAATTATAGCCCTCTATTTCTTAGGCGAGGCAACCGGATTTACCTCCGCCAAGCCCATCTTCATTTTATCCTTCACTGGCGGTTACCTCTTCTCTTCCCTATTCCTCTCCCCCGATCTGGACTTAAAAAGCTGTGCTTGCAGGCGACGCTGGGGCTCCCTTGGTTTCATCTGGAACCCTTACAGCAAACTCTTCAATCACCGCGGTCTAAGTCACAATCCGATACTGGGCACGGCGACCAGGTTAATCTATATTTCCCCCCTACTCATCCCCGCCTTGTTTCTGATCGGTAGATTTTTGCCTCAACTCACGACCATCTGGGCCGAGTATCCTCAAGACCTGGCCCTGACGTCGGCGTTGGGTCTGCACTTGCCCAATTGGATTCATATAATTTTGGATCGGCTTTTTTAGCCGTTTTAGGGAGGAAAAAAGGTAAGGCCGAGCGAAGCATGACTTCACTCGGCCTGGCTGAGAAGAAAATAATTTTAAAGTCCTATCACGAAGGTCATTCCTGACGGCTACCCATTTCCTTGTCTAGAGAGAGCAGGGCGTGGCTTTTTCCTTCTACCATGCGCAGCTTGTCCACTATCTTCTGGGCGGAGTCCTCCTCTTCCACCTGCTCTTCGACGAACCATTCCAAAAATACTTGCGTGGGGTAGTCTTCCTCTTTTTGACTGAGCTCGTAAAGTTCATGAATACCCGCAGTTACTTTCTTTTCGTGTTCCAAGGTCCTTTCAAAAACGTCCAGGACCGAGTCAAACTCCGTCGGTGGCTTTTCGATCTCGCCCAATTCGACTCGGCCGCCCCGCTCGTTGATGAAATCGAAAAATTTCATCCCGTGAGCTTGCTCCTCTTGAGCCTGAAACGTCAACCAACGGGCAAATCCCTCCAGACCTTCCGCTTCACAATAAGCGGCCATCGACAGGTAAAGGTAAGCGGAATAAAATTCCGCCACCAACTGCTCGTTAAGCGCCTCTTCCATCTTCTCCGACAACATTTACTACCTCCCTTGCTCGAATTAACTACCTCTTATCCCCGGGCCTAAACCACGCCCCGACGGGGACTCCCAATAAGGATACGGGACTTCCAAAAAAGACTATAGGGTCATAAGCTCGGGGCCGGAAAAGCATCCAGATTCAGTCGCCCAATACTGGGTCAACGCTGAGGGGAGGAGTCCAAAAAGGCGTTCCCTTTTGATAGAGTCAAGGACCTCCCACCCCTTAACCCTCCAGCACTTACCCGGTACTTGACTTGCGAGGCAAAATCAAAGAAAGAACTTATCGCTCCAGGTAAGCGCGAAGGGGTTTTCTCGGAATTTTTATAAAAGACTTTAAGCTAGACACAAAATATACTAAGCGAAGGCCCTACAGAAATTTAAAATTGGACGGACTGAATTAAGCTTTCTTCACTTCCAATTCGTCGTCTTCCCCTTCCACCGCCTCCAGGCTCTCGGTCACCCCTTCCTTCAAGTTCTTGCCGGCCTTGAAAGCAGGCACTACCTTGCTGGGGACC
>Ga0207797_1000250_pt1 | contig 40738 bp, 32 predicted proteins | sample PRCRCaboRojoPR_6_FD_187275 | JGI IMG/M metagenome (GOLD analysis project Ga0207797, IMG submission 187275) | Marine sediment microbial community from Cabo Rojo, Puerto Rico - PR CR 10% Liquid 1 (SPAdes) | ecosystem: Environmental > Aquatic > Marine > Coastal > Sediment | place: Cabo Rojo, Puerto... | reverse complement strand
GCTCTTCCGAGCGCCTCCGACTGGCTCGGGAGGTGGCCCGGCAATCCGGGCTGGCGGCCCGAGCCTCCTTCCGGCAGGGTGACGTGTCAGCTCTTCCGTTCGGGCCCCGGACCTTCCACTGGGTCTGGAGCGTGGACTGCGTGGGTCTCATTCCGGACGAACCGAAGAGCCTGGTCCGGGAGCTCACTCGAGTGGTGAAGCCCGGGGGCACCGTTGCCCTTCTCCTCTGGTCATCCCAGCAACTCCTCCCCGGCCACCCGGCCCTGGAGGCCCGGTTGAACGGAACGAGCTCCGGACTGGCCCCGGCCACGGAAGGGTGGCCTCCCGAGCGTCACCTTCTCCGGGCCCTGGGGTGGCTTCGGGCGGCGGGCCTCCAGGAGCCCACGGCTCGGACCTTTCCCGTGGACATCCACGCTCCTCTGGGCGAGAAGACGAAGACGGCCCTCACCTCCATCCTTCGGATGCGCTGGGGGGGATCCGAAGAGGAGCTGCCGGCGGACGAGCGGAGGACCTTCCGGCGCCTGATGGACAGGACCGGTCCCGAATCCATCGTGGACCGGGAGGACTACTTCGGGTTCTTCACCTACTCCCTCTTCTGGGGACGGGTGCCGGAGGTCTCCTGAGGAAAGGGAGGGCCCCGCGCTACCTTGCAAACCTCTCAGCGTGCACGGAATATCGTCTCATGGTTCTTCTCTGCCGATCTCTCTTCCTCTTGCTCCTGGCCGGGATCCTGGCCGCCTGCGGATCCGCGGCGGAGTCCGCCCCCCGTGTGGAGATCTCCGACAGCGCCGGCGTGCGGATCGTCATGAACCGGAGCGCCCGATGGGCCGAGGGAGAGGCATGGAGGGTCCCGGGGGAGCCCGAACTGGTGATCGGGGCCCTGGCGGGCCCGCCGGAAGAGCAGTTCGTGGAGATCGCAGCGGCGGCCCGGCAATCCGACGGGGACATCGTCCTGGCGGACCGGGGAGCCGCCGCGGTTCGCCTGTACAACCGGGAGGGTCTCTTCCTTCGGACTCTGGGGGGGCAGGGCTCGGGACCCGGCGAGTACCGGGATCCCGCGTCGGTTCTCGTGACGGTGGGGGACTCCATCACCGTCTGGGACGACCAGCTCTACCGGTCCACCCGCTACGATCCGTCGGGAAATCGGGTGGCCATCCATACCCTGGACCGAGCCACTCTCGCCAAGGCGGTGGAGCCACCCCTCTACCCGGGGCCGGGCATGCCCTTGCCGAACGGGGACGTTCTGGTCCGTCTGGTAGAGAAGGCCAAAGACCAGCTCTCCGGCGTGTTCCGAGCGAGCAGCGGCCTGCTCAGGGCGGAGAAGGCTCTCCGGCATGTCGACACCGTCGTCTTCTTCGGGGATGTGGAGCAGGTCGGCCTGGAGGCTCCCTTCGGATCGGTTCCCGTCCGGGCACCCCTGGCCCGGAACACTTCCATTGCCCACGGCGGGGATTCCCTGAGGATCTGCGTGGGCACGCAACGGCAGCCCCAGGTGCAGTGCTTCGGGCCCGGGGGATCCTCCATGCTCGTGCGCTGGTCTGGGGAGCCACGTCCGGTTCGGGAAGAGGATATGACCAGGTGGAGGGAGGAGACCCTGGAGGCGTTGGGCGACAAACTGGCCGAAGACCAGGTTCGACCGCTTCTCCGGAAGGTGCCCCGGCCCACCCAGCGGCCGCCCTACTCCGACATCCACCTGGACGAGCCGGGCAACCTCTGGGTCCGACTCGGCCCCACCCGGAAGGGGCCCCCGTCCTGGATCGACCATGGGGTCTTTGATTCCCAGGGCGCTCTCCTGGGTACCGTCCTCCTTCCCCCGATCCGGGTCCTGGAGATCGGGAGGGATTACGTCCTGGGCGTCCACGAAGACGAGCTGGAAGTGGAGTACCTGCACCTCTACCCCCTGGTGAAACCGGAGGAAGGGGAAGGGCAAGCGGAGGCATCCGCCCGGAATGGGACGACGACGGAGGAGCAGCTCCCTTCCGTGGCCTTCTAGACCCTCGAGTCCCGTCGGGCATGCGGATCCCAACCTTCTTCAAGCGGTACCTGCTTCCGGGATTCGTCTTCCAGTCCGTGGTCATCGGAGGAGGCTACGGGACCGGTCGAGAGCTGGTGGAGTTCTTTCTCCGCTACGGACCTGCAGGTGGCCTGGTGGCCATGGTCCTGGTCTCCATGGTGATCTGGAGCCTGGTGGCTGCCGCCTCCTTCTCCTTTGCCCACGTCTTTCGCACCTACGACTACCGGCGGTTCCTGCGCCGGCTCCTGGGCCGGGGTTGGGTCCTCTACGAGGCGTGCTACCTGGTCTATCTCCTCATCGTCCTGGCCGTCATCGCGGCGGCGGCTGGACAGATCCTGCTGGAGCTCTTCGGATTTCCCTACTTCGTGGGGGTTCTGGGCATCATGGCCGCCGTGGGCCTGGTGGTCATGGGGGGTTCCGGTGCCGTAGAGCGGGTGCTGGCCACCTGGTCCTTCATCCTCTACGGACTCTACCTGGTCCTGGTCGTCCTGTGCTTCCGGGCCTTCGGGGATGGGATCCTCCAGGAGCTGGCCCAATGGGATGTCCGGGAGGGGTGGGCTCTGGCCGGGATGCGGTACGCGGGATACAACCTGGGGATCATTCCGGCCATCCTCTTCGTCACCCGGCACATGCGATCGACCCGTGACGGACTGGTTGCCGGTGGGCTCGCCGGCCCCATCGCCATCCTTCCCGCCGTGCTCCTCTATCTGGCCATGGTGGGCCAGTACCCGGTCATCGTGGACCGCCCAGTGCCGGCCAACTTCCTCCTGGACGCTCTCGGGTCTCGTCCCTTCCAACTCACGTTCCAGCTCGTCCTCTTCGGAACCCTGGTGGAGACGGGGGCGGGCCTCATTCACGCCGTGAACGAGCGCATGGCCGGCGCCTTTCGAGAGACGGGCCGGCAGATGCCCCGGGTCCTTCGACCCGTCACGGCCCTGGCCCTCCTGGCTGCGGGAACGGCTCTTTCCGGCTTCGGTCTCATGGATCTCATCGCCCGGGGCTACGGTACCGTGACCTACGGCTTTCTCCTCCTCTTCGTTCTTCCCATACTCACCCTGGGAGTGCACAAGATCCGGAGGGCCGGACCCTCTTCCCAAGCCGGGAACCCGCTCCAGGAATCGGAGGCATGGCCGTGAAGATCGAGTGCGTGGCCCCGGATCTGTGGCGGCTCTCGCTGTTGGGGCCGGACCTGGTGAACGCCTACGTGGCCGGGGACATTCTCATCGATGCCGGGGGCCGGTTCGGAGGAAAGAAGCTGGTGGCGGCGCTGGGACGTTTTCACCTCACCGCCCATGCCCTGACTCACGGGCACATGGACCACCAGGGCGCCACGCACCGGGTAAGCCGGGAACTGGGCCTTCCCCTCTTCTGCGGCCAGGGCGACCGGCAAGCCGTGGAATCGGGAAACCTGGCACTCCTCATGGCCCGTCCCGGGAGTGTCATGGCCCACATGTCCAGTCTGCTGGGCGGGCCGGCCCATCCCGTGTCCCGAGCCCTGACGGAGGGGGATCGGTTGGGAGGGTTCTCCGTGGTGGAGACCCCGGGGCACACGCCGGGCCACCTGGCTTTCTGGAGGGAGGAGGATGGGGCCCTCATCCTGGGGGATGTTCTCTTCCACAGGAACCCGGCCACACTGCGAGTCGGCCTGGCCGAGCCCTTTGCCTTCGCCACCTGGGACCGGGAAGCCAACCGGGCGTCGGCCCGGAAGCTGGCCGCCCTGGAGCCCAGGATCATCTGCTTCGGTCACGGCTCGCCCCTCCGGGACGGGGAGGCGTTCCGGCGTTTCGTGGAGGGGCTTTGACGGGGCCCGGGCCAGGGGAAGGAACGAGGATGAACGCGAAGGGCGAGGACTTCTTCAATGTCTACGAGGATGAGGAGCGAGCCCGGTCCTATGCGGATCTGGGCTTTCCCCCAACCTATGCCCTGGCTTTCCGGGATCTTCCGGACCTCTTCGCCCGGCACGTAAGAGGCCGGCGGGCCCTGGACTTCGGATGCGGGGCCGGCCGCTCCAGCCGTTTCCTGAAGAAGCTGGGCTTTCAGGTCACGGGAGTGGACATCTCCGAGCCCATGTTGAGCCTGGCCCGGGAGCGGGACCCGGCGGGGGATTATCGTCTGGTCCCCGACGACGGGGAGCTCGGGACCCTGGTGGAGGCACCCTTCGACCTCATTCTGTCGGCTCTGACCTTCGACAACATTCCCAACCGGGCCAGGCGCATCCGTCTCCTGGGCTCCCTGTCAGGCCTCCTGGCTTCCCGGGGCCGGTTCGTGAACCTGGTTTCCGCTCCGGAGCTCTACATCCACGAATGGGTGTCCCTGTCGCCGGAGGCGTTTCCGGAGAACCGGCAGGCGCGAGAGGGGGATCGTGTCCGGATCGTGATCCTGGACGGCGGGGACCGACGACCGGTGGACGACATCCTATGGACGGACAAAGGGTATCGGCTCCTCTACGACCAGGTGGGGCTGGTTCCCGTGGAGGTGCACAAGCCCCTGGGTCGCCCCGGGGAGGTCCAGCAGTGGCGGAGCGAGACCCGCATTTCACCCTGGACCATCTATGTGCTCCGGGGGGAGGAGAGGGCTTGATGTGGCGGGCGACCTTCGTGGCCTTGACCCTGATGACCCTGGTCTCCTTCCCGGGCCATCCCCTTTCGGCTCAGAGCCGGAAGACCGTGGGCCTCGTCGTGGGAAGAGCCCAGTCTCGCCAACTCTGGGGAAGCGCCCTCCCCACCCGGGAAGTGGAGGGGCTGGCCGCAGGGGTCTACGTGGACGTGGAGACACCGGTGCCCTTCCTCTCCATCCGGGCCGAGGCCGGTTACGTTCGTCGGGGCACGGCGGCCCGGGAAGAAGAGCAGGGAGGTCCGGGCTCCGAGGCCCGGGTGGAAAGCCACTACCTGAGCTTTCCCGTTCTCGGGATGGTGGACCTCCGGGCGGGCCCGGCCCTTCTCAGCGGGTTCGCCGGGCCGAGCCTGGACACCCTCCTGAAGACCACGTGCACGCCGGGTTTCTGCTCCCTCCTGGGAGAGGAGCGACGCACGGTCCTGAATGTGGCGTTGGGAGGCGGTGTGGGCTTCAGCCTGGGAGACCTCTTGGTGGTCCGTGCGGAAGGACGGCTGACGGAAGGACTGACGGAGGCCTACCTGAGTGAGCTGGCCAGCGTGCGGAATCGAAGCAAGGAGCTGATCCTCCGACTGGCTATCCCGTTCTGAGTGGATGCGGTTCGGGATGGTTCATCCGGGCGAGCCTCGCTGCCCACGAAGGATCAGAGCCAGGCCATCCCCAGGCGCCTCGCAGCCGTCTCCCTGACCTCCGGATCCCTCAGGAACGCCAGGAAATCCAGCTCCTCCAGGCCCTCCAGCCGTTCTTCCACGTAGGGGAGGACCCTTCTCACGGCCCGGGTGAGCTCCCGCTCCGCCGGGGGGATGATGGCGATGGTGGGATCGGGACCCTTGGGCAGGCTCTCGGCATCGAACCCGGCGAACCGGGAGATCACCCGACCCACGGTGGTGCCCCGCCGGACCTGGCCGATGGCCCAGAGGTTGAGATAGTAGGGGAGGGGTAGGCGTCGATGGCCCAGGGTTCCCCGTGCCACCCGCTCCCGGAAGACGGCTTCCACCACCTCCCGGGCCACCACCCGGTGCACCTGGTTGTTGTCCACGAATCCCACGAACCGGAAGTCCGGGTTCAGGAGGTAGTCCACCGGGGCGAAGAAGGGGTCCAGGCCCCTGTAGTCGATGAAGTCCAGGGTCCGGAGGATCCCAGGGTCCACCACCCCGCTTCGGGGCTCCACCGGGGGCAAACCCACGTCCTCCATGAGGATTCGGCCCAGGGACGTGCAGGAGATGTAATCCCGGGCCGGGTCGCAGGAGTGGAAGTTGTACCCCCGGGTCTCCCGGACCACCCGCATGGCCGCCTGGGCGAGTCCGCTATGGTGGTCCGAGGTGACGCCCCGATGCCGGTAGATCTCGGCGTAGGCTACGTACCGGGGGTTCAGGAAGATGGACAGGGGAATGGCCCGGACGCCCCTCTCGTAGGTCTCTACCACGGCGGGATAGCGCCTGCCCTCTTCTTCCAGGATCACGAAGACGGCGGCGTGGGAGAAGAGCCCCTTGGGGTCCGGGAGGGAGCTGAACACGAAGTTCCCGTCCAGGTTCGCATTGGCCAGGATCATGTCTCCGGGGGCCATCTCCAGGCCCCGGTACCGGACTCCCCCGGCGGTGAACTCGTGCTCCCCGAAAGCCCGCATCTCCTTCCACCGCTGGAAGGGCCAGGGAGAGGCCCGGTTGACCTCGATCTTCAGGTCCGTGTCCGGGCCTGCCAGGAGGTGATGGTCAGGGGCCTCCGGATGCCGGATGCCCATCTGCGCCTGGACCCTGCCCAGGGCCTCCGGGTCCCGGAGAACGGTGGCCAGGCGGCTCCGCTCCTCTTCGAAGAGAAACAGCTTCAGCTCCAGGAGGGCCCCGGCCAGGGTGGCGGCGTCCATCGTCCCCGCCTCGGCCATGCTCAGGAGCCGGCGGGCCGTCACCCGGCGCCAGTGGGACGTCTCGATCTTCAGAGCCAGGAGGTCCAGGGTGTCGCCGTCGTGACGGGGATACCCACCGTAGGCCCGGGTCCGGGCCCGTATGGTCTCCACCATCCGCCGGCTGCCTGGGTCGTGGTCCCCTGCGTTTCCCCACGTCTCGGTCATGGCGCTATCCTACCCCCTGGGACGGGTGGGCCCGGGCCACGGCCGCCTCCAGCTGGGCCCGGGTCTCCCGGGCCATGCGTCCCGCCAGGAACCGCGTGCTCACGGTTCTCTTCGCCCCTTCTCCCAGTGCCCGGGCCCGGGCCGGATCCCCCAGGAGCGCCAGGACTGCCCGGGCCAGCTGCCGGGGATCGTTGGCGTCCACCAGAAGTCCGTCGGTGCCGTGGGTGATGATCTCGGGGATTCCCCCGTGACGCCCGGCGATGAGGGGTCGGGCCCGGGCGCCGGCCTCCAACAGGGAGATGCCCAGTCCTTCCACCCGCTCACCGTCGCTGTGGCTCGGCAGGACATACAAGGCGCTGAGGTCGAGGAGATTCATCTTGTCGGCTTCCGGGATCTCGCCGGTGAAGACCACGTGCTCCCGGACGCCCCGTGTCCGGACCAGGGCCTGGAGACGGGAGCGGCTGGATCCCGCTCCGGCGATCACGTAGCACACGTCGGGATGGTGCCGGAGGATCGCCGGCAGAGCTTCGATCATCTGTTCCTGGCCCTTCCGTTCCACGACCCGGGCCAGGGTCAGGATGACCGTTCGGCCCCGGAGTCCGAATCGGCTCCTGAGCTCATCGGTCCGGGACTGGGAGATTGGGGCGTCCAGGAGCTCCTCCGCCACCCCATTGTGAATGACGTCCGCCCGGGCTTCCGGGAACCCGGCGGCAACCACGAGATCCCGGGTGAACCGGCTGACGCAGAGGAGTCTCGGAGCTCGAGAGTAGGCGAACCGGAGTCCCGCCGACTGGACGAAGCGTTTTAGGGACGGGGCCGGGAAGTGCTTCACGACCTCGGAGCCGTGGATCACCGGGACAAAGACTGTCTGCTCCAGGGAGCAGGCTATGGCACCCACTCCGTGGGCCAGGTCGCTGGTGAGGAGGGCCACGTGAGGTCGAAACTGCCGAAGGGCTCGTCGAAGTGCGGTCAGAGCCGGGAAGAACCGCCAGAGTTCCTTCTCCCCGTGGCCCACGGGCATACGAGTGGTCAGGAAGGGACTGTCCCGGTCCACACTCTCGTGGCCGGGATACCCGGGAGCCAGGAGGAGAACCCGGCACCCCAGGGATTCCAGGCCCCGGGCCACGGTCCTGGTGTAGGTGGCAACCCCCCCGGCGAAGGGAGGGAACTCGAAGGTGAGGACCAGGACCCTCACGTCATCCCCCCGACGAAGCCGAGCCGGTAGAGGCCGGAAGAAGAGCTTCCGCCAGGTGACGCTGGATTCGGCGGGACACGTCCCGGGCGGCGAACTCCTCCTCCACCGTCCGGCGAGCCCGCCGTGCCAGATCCCGGGCCAGCGTCGGCTGGTCCAGGACCCGTTCCACCTGGTCGGCGATGTCCCTGGGGCGGCCGGGGGACACCAGGAGGCCGGTGAGGTCATGGGTGAGGATCTCCCGGATCCCCCCCACCGCTGAGCCCACCACGGGTGTGCCCACGGCCATCCCTTCCAGAACCACCCGGGGACAGGGGTCCGGGCTCACGGACGGCACCACCAGGACCTGAAGATCCCGAATGTAGGGCACGGCATCCTCCTTGAATCCCAGGAAGCAGATCCTCTCCTCCAGCCCCTGATCCCGAGCCTGGACCCGGTAGCTCTCCAGGGTGGCGTGGGTGGATCCCACGGGCACGTCTCCCAGGACCACGAAGGCCACGTCATCCCGACGCTCAAGAAGCTCCCGTGCGGCCTGGAGGAACACGTCGATTCCCTTCCGCTTCACCAGGCGACCTGCGAAGCCCACCAGGGCCCTCCCCTCCCCAACGGACACCTCCCGCCTCAACCGACCACCAGGATCCTCCAGGGGCACCTCCTCCACGGGCATCCCGTTGCGGACCACCCGGACTTTGTGGGCGATCTCCCGGAAGTTCCCTGCAGCCGCGTCGGAGACGGCGATGATCCTCCGAACGTGGGGAAGGGCCGCGAATGCCAGGTAGAGGAATCGCTCCATCCTTCCGTAGACCGTCCGGGTGTGAAGGATCACGGGGCGCCGGGTCAGGAGTCCCGCCAGCACTCCCATGATCTTCACCATCATGTGGTTGGAGTAGATGGCGTCTACCTTCTCCTGTCGCACGATCCCTGCCAGCTCCAGGGAGAAGCGGGCGCTGTCCCAGATGTTCAGGAAGAACGACAGGACCCTGGTCAGGGGAGTGGCACGGGAGAACCGGAGCTGGAAGGTGCGTTCCCTCAGGTGATGCGGCAGGATCACGGGAATGCCCAGGGCCTTCAGGCCGGCGCCGATGCTACCCTGCTCCGGCATGACCACCAGGGGGTCGACCAGGGTTCGATCCAGGTACCGGCAGATGAGGTAGAGGCTCCGTCCCGCGCCGCCCTTGCCGGAGCAGGCGGTGAGGAAGAGGACCTTCAGGGGAGAAGACGACTCACTCAAGGGTTCCAGCCGTCACCAGTCTCGGCGTGGGCACGGTGGTTGGGAGATGGGAGGCCCGGGACCCTCATGCCTCGAGTTCGGCCAGATGCCGGAGGTGCCCGAAGGCCTCTCGCACCCGCTGGATCTGTTCCGGCGTGTGAGCCGCGCTGACGCTGGCCCGGATGAGGGGCTTTCCCCCCGGGGTGGCGGGGGGCATCATGAGGTTCACGTAGATCCCCTCCTCCAGGAGGAGTCTGCGCCAGAAGACCAGGGCCGAGGTGGGATCGGGGAAGGTGGCGGCCACCACGGGACTCGGCTCCGGCCCCAGGGAGTAGCCCAGCTCCTCCAGCCCCCGATACAGCGTCAGGTAGTTCTCCCGAAGACGGGTCCGAAGCTCGGGCCGGTCCCGGATGATGGAGAGGGCCTGGCGCACCGAGGCCACCACCGAGGGAGAGGGAGAGGCAGTGAAGATGTACGGCCGGCTCGTGTAGCGGATGAGATCCAGCTTCAGGCTGTCGCTCACGCAGAAGCCGCCCACGGCGCCCAGGCTCTTGCTGAAGGTCCCCATGACCAGATCCACGGCCGCCTCGGTTCCGGTGGCCTCCACCAGGCCCCGTCCCTTCCCTCCCAGCACGCCCATGGAATGGGCTTCGTCCACCATGAGAAGCCCCCCGAATTCCCTCTTGACCTCGACGATCTCGGACAGGGGGGCCCGGTCCCCCAGCATGCTGTAGATCCCCTCCACGATGATGAGAGTCCGGTCTACCTTCTCCTCCAGGCGCTGGAGGCGTTTCCGAAGGCTCTCGGGGTCGTTGTGCCGAAAACGCAGGACCTGGGCCCCGCTGAGCCTGCATCCGTCGTAGATGCTGGCATGGCAATCGCTGTCGATGAGGAGGATGTCGTCAGGCCCGGTGAGGGCCGTGATGATGCCCAGGTTCGCCAGGTAGCCGGCGGAGAAGACCATGGCCGACGAGACTCCGTAGAAGGCGGCCAGCTCCTCCTCCAGGGCCAGATGAGGGGAGAGGCTGCCGTTGGCCATGCGGGAGCCGGTGGTGCCCGTCCCGTGGGCCGCCAGGGCTTCCTGACCCGCTCGAATGCAGGCGGGGTCGAAGGTGAGCCCCAGGTAGTTGTTCGTGCCCAGGAGGAGGACCCGACGGCCATGAATCCGACCTTCGGTGGCGGAGTAGACCTCTTCCACCTCGAGACCGAAGGGATCGTCCTCCGTTCCCAGGAGCTCCTCACGCTCCCGGGCCAGGCTCTCGAATCGCCCGAGAAGTGACATCACCCCTCTTGGATTCGCCGATAGACCACGGAGGCCAACTCCCCGGCAGTCTGCACATCCACCAGGGCCTCCATGGGAACCAGCACATCGAAGTCGTCCTCGATGTCCAGGAGGAGGTCCATGATCTTCTGGGAGTCCAGGTCCAGCGTGGTGACCAGCTCGGTGTCCTCGCTCAATTCCACTCCCGGTGCGGCCATGGGCTTCAGGTAGTCCAGCAGGCGCTCCAGAACGTCGTTATAGCTCGCCATGGTGTCCAGGTTTGTCGAGGAATCCGGAAAGGTCGATGGGGATCAGGCTCGCCCCGCCTCCTCGGCCACCACTCCGGCACTCGTCCAGTCGACCCGCTCCAGGAAGCCCTCTCTGGCTTCGGCCCGGGAAAGCTTGCCGGAGGAGGTCTTCGGCAGGGTGTTGGGGGGAACCAGGTCCACGAAGCACTGGATTCCGAAGCTCTTGTAGACCGCGCTCTGGATGGAGGCCGCCAGGGATTTCCTGTCCTCGGGGTCGGAGGTCCGGCACTGAACCACCACCACGGCCCTCTCCAGTCCCTCCGGGTCCGGAACGCTGAAGGCCGAGGCGTCTCCCACCCGGACATCGGGCTCCTGTTCCGCCAGGTGCTCCAGGTCCTGGGGCCAGATGTTCCGGCCGTTGATGATGATGAGGTCCTTCCGCCGACCGGTGAGAAAGAGGCCTTCATCGGTGAGGAACCCCAGGTCTCCGGTATCCAGCCATCCGTCTTCAGTGAGGACCTCCGCCGTGGCGTCGGGTTCCTGGAAGTATTCTTGCATGATGCTGGGACCCCGGGCCGTGATCCGACCGATCTGCCGGTGGCCCACGGGATCGCCGTTCTCGTCTCGGATCACCACCTCCTGGCCGGGCAGGGGCAGGCCGCAGTTGACGATCTCACTCACCCGCTTCGTATCCGGGCCTGCCGCTACGGCGGTGCCCGTCTCGGCCAGGGCGTCCGCATCCACGCACTCCACACCGGGCCCCCGGTCCATCTCGGCAAAGGTGACGCCCAGGGTGGACTCGGCCAGACCGTAGCAGGGCAGGAAGGCCCGGCGGCGAAAACCGCTCGGTTCCAGGCTCCTGGCGAATCGCTCCAGGAGGTCCAAACGGATCATCTCGGCCCCGATCCCGGCGATGCGCCAGCTGCTCAGGTCCAGCTCCTGGATGTCTTCCTCCCTGAGCCTCCGGGGACACAACCAGTAGCCGATGGGGGGACTGAAGGCGATGGTGCCCCGATTCCGACTGATGAGTTTCAACCACTGGACGGGGCGAAGGGCAAAATCCCGGGTCCGCATGTAGTCCACGGAGAGCTGGGAGACCACCGGGCCCAGGAGGAAGCCCACCAGGCCCATGTCGTGGTAGAACGGGAGCCACGAGACGCTCCGGTCGCCGGGCCGCACGTCCAGACCTCTCGTGACGATACCCTGCAAATTGCTCATCACCGCCGATTCGGTGACAACGACTCCCCGGGGAAATCGAGTGCTTCCGGAAGTAAACTGGATGTAGGCGGGTTCGTGGGGGGCCGATGGCTCCAGTTCCACGTCCCGTTCCGGGGAGGCTTCCAGGGCGCCGGTGGAGTCCACGGCGATCCAGGGGAGCTCCGACGCTGCGTCCTCCAGGAAAGGAAGGAGGTCGGAAGGAGCCACGGACAGCACGGGGCGGCTGGCCCGGAGGAGCTCCCGAAGCTTCTCCACGTAGGCCGCCCGACTTCCCAGGTTCAGGGAGATGGGCAGGGCCACGGGAACAAGGCCGGCGTACTGGCAGGCGAAGAAGAGAATGGCGAAGTCCGGGCCGTTCTCAGCGACGACGGCGATTCGCTCACCCCGCTTCAGCCCGGAGCCCACCAGCTTCCGGGCCATGGCCCGGGCTCGCTCCCGAAGTTCTCGATACGGGAGGACTTCGTTCAACTGTCCCCGGCTGTCGAAGAAGTTCAGTCCCGTGGAGCCCCCGGCGGCATAGTCCAGCGCCTCGGCCAGGGTTGGGAAGTCCGCCCGCCTGAGGGGAAGATCGTGCTCCGTCGGGAGGATGTCTTTATGCAAGGGCCGTCCCCTTTTCAGGTCCAGGCTCGGTTCCCGCTATACAAGCTTCCCTCCTGTCCGAGGCACCGAATGGCCTCCGTGCCTCGGGGGGGAAGGATCGGTGGCGTCGAAACGCACCGCAGAGGCCCGAACTCGCCGGCGGCTGAGCGGCCCACGGCCCTCCTTCCCCCTGTCACGGAGAAAGCCCTCCGAATCGTGTGCGTCCGTTCACCATACCGTTACACCCTGGTCAACCTCTTATTTCGGCAGAACCAGGTCAAGGCGGGCCGCACCGTTCCATGAGTCCGGTCGACCCCCGGCTGGGATGCATTTTCGCATTTGCCGGGACCCCGGTCCAGGGAGAAAGGTCCGGATGCCTTGACGCGGGTCTGGTACGGGAACGAGGATTTCGGGGTCTGCCGGGTCACGGGCTCGAGCTCGGCCCATGGGGGCTTTTGCCCCATCCTGTAGGACCGTTCCGGGTCTTTCTATGGCGACAACGAGGGGTACCAGGGGAGATCGCACCATCCCGGTGGCGGTGCTCTGCAATCCCCGGAGCGGACGCGTGCGTCGGAGTCTTCCGGAGGTGCGCCGGCGGGCCCGGCGTCTGGCGGGACACCACTACGAGGAGGCCACAGAGCCCGGGGAGATCCGGGGGGTCCTGGAGACGTGGGAGGACGGGGATCGGGCCCGAGTCCTCTGTGTTGTCGGGGGGGACGGGACGGTGCAGGCCGTGCTCACCGCCCTCCACGCTCTGAAGCCGGACCCACGCAGCTGGCCCGTGCTCACCGTTCTGCCTGGAGGGAGCACGAACATGATCGCGGCGGACCTGGGCGCCGACGGTCCCCTGCCGAAACGGCTCCGGACCCTGGAGGCCTGGGGGGAGGAGATGGCGGCCAGGCCGAAAGCCGTCGGTGAGGGGAGGGTAAGAAAGACCGGGCGGCCCGTCTTCCTGGCAGAAGAAGCCCGGGGAGAGACCTTCTGTGGGATGTTCCTGGGCCTGGGGGCCGTGGCGGAGGGGGTTCGGTTCTGGGAGGAGCACCTGAAGCGCTTCGGTCTCCCCGAGACCGTCACCTCGCCCCTGGTCATCGGTCGCATCCTCGTTTCTCTCCTCCTGGACGGGGAGACCGGAAGGGGAATGGCCCCCCGGGTCGCCTGGTCCCTGGCCCAGGACATGGCCGGGAAGGACCGCCTGGTGTTCGGCTTCGTGAGCACCCTGCATCGGCTTCTGCTGGGCACTCGTCCCTATTGGGGAGAGGGCTCCGGGGCCCTGCACGTCACCCTGGTGGAGCGGAAGGCTCGTCGGTTCTGGCGAAACCTCCCCCGCCTGGCACGAGGCCGGGGCGGGTCCCGCCTCACGCCGGAGAACGGCTATCTGAGCCGGAACACGGACCGGGTGGAGCTGGGCTTCCAGGGCCCTTTCATCGTCGACGGAGAGCTTCACCGCCTGGAGGAGGACCGGACTCCCCTGATGGTTCGGGCTCTGGAAGGCGTGGAATGGCTGGTGCCCTGACCTCCCTGGCGGGGTTGTCCCCTTGGGGGACGGCTTCGATCTTCCTTCCCGGTCCCGGAGCGTGGGATCCGGGTATCGATGCCCTGTGGGGAGGGCGGCCCTTCGCCATCCGAGGTGGACATGAGGGGAAAGGACGACAGCCAGAGCAGCAACCACCGCCAGGTTGTTGTGATCGGGAGTGGGTTCGGGGGGGTGATGGCCGCCTGGCCTCTGGTCCGTGCCGGTGTGGATGTCCTCATGTTGGAGCGGGGACCCTGGGTGGAGCGGGGCCCGGAATGTTGGGAGCCGGAGGGGACTCTGACCCGCACGCCGTACTACCTGGACGGCGAGCCCTACCAGGCCCGGACGGATTCGGGAGCCGGAGAGGTCCGGGCCTGTTCCTGCGTCGGAGGACCGTCCGCCTTCTACGGCGGAGTCTCCTTTCGCTACCGCAGCGGGGACTTCCTCTTCGATCCGGAGATTGCCGGCGCCTCCGGAGCCCGTTGGCCCCTGACCTATGGGGATCTGGCCCCCTTCTACCGGGACGTGGAGGCCCTTCTGGGGGTGGCTGGTCGGGCTGGGCAGGATCCGACGGAACCACCCCGGGAGAGTAGCTACCCCTATCCCCCTGCCGGCCTTTCCCGGGTCTCACGGGTCCTGGCTTCCGCCGCCGGCTCCCTGGGCCTGCATCCCTTCCCTCTTCCCCTGGCCCTGAACTTCGGTGGAGTGGCCCGGGAGAGGTCGGCCTGTGTGGAATGCGCCACCTGTGACACCTTCGCCTGTGCCATCGAAGCCAAGAACGATCTGGCCTCCGCCGTGATTCCCACCCTACTGGCGGAGGGAATGGAGCTCCGGCCCGGAACCGAGGTGGTGAGACTGCACCGGGAAGGCCGGAGAGTGGAAGGGGTGGAATGCCGGGACCGTGCGTCCGGCAGGTCCTTCGTCCTTACCGCCGACACCGTAATCCTGGCTGCCGGAGCCCTGGGGACGGCCCATCTCCTTCTCGCCTCCGGGCTTCCGGAGCTGAATCCGGCGGGGGAAGCCGTGGGACGCTACCTCACCCGGCACTGCAGCGCCATCGTATACGGGGCATACTCATGGCTGCCCCGCTACGAGGGACGGTTCCACAAGCAGATGGGCATCAACGACTTCTACTTCGGGGATCCGGGTGGAGAGGGGCCCACCGGGAAGCTGGGCAACATCCAGCAGACCCAGACGCCTTCCATGGGGACCGTGACGGCAGAGGTGGGTGAGTTGGCCGGGTTCTTCCTCCGGCCTCTGGTGCGGCGGATCACCGGCCTTCTCGTGATCGCCGAGGACCGGCCTCGGTGGGACAACCGGGTGGAGCTGGATGGCAGCAGCAGAGATGGGCTCGGCCGACCGGCTCCGAGGATCGAGCACCGCTACCATGACCGGGACCTGGAAGCCCGGCGGGCCCTCTGCCGCCGGTCCCGGCAGATCCACGGGGCGGCCGGGGCCGTGGCCACCTACGTCCACAGGATCGACACCTTCTCCCATTCCCTGGGCACCGTCCGGATGGGGGAGGACCCGGAGACGTCGCCCCTGGAGGCCACCGGCCAGTTCCGGGGGCTGGAGAACCTCTACGTGACGGACGGAAGCGCTCTTCCCACCGCGGCCGGGGTGAACCCCAGCCTCACCATCGCCGCCAACGCCCTTCGGGTGGGACGAAGGCTCGCGACGCAGGTCGCCGTCGGCGTGGGTCGTGCAGGTGGGGTCGGGACATGAGAGAGATCCCTGACCTGGACCTGGCCTTCCTGGGATGCGGCGCCGCCGCCGGGATGCACAGCCGGACCCTTTCGAGCCTCCGGGAAGGCGTGCGCCTGCATTTCGCCAGCCGGGACCGGGAGAACAGCGAGTCCTTCCGGAAGCGGTACGGGGGGGTCCGGGCCTACGACGCCTACGAAAAGGCCCTGGAGGAGGCCTCCGTGGACGTGGTCTTCGTGACCACTCCACCGGACCGACACCTGGATCTCACCCTTGCGGCCCTGGAGGCGGGCAAGGACGTGATCGTGGAGAAGCCGGCGTTCCTCCGGACCCGGGACTTCGGGGTGGTCCGGGAGAGAGCGACTCGAAGCGGCAAACGGGTCCTGGTGGCGGAGAACTACTACTACAAACCCCTCCGGGCCCGCCTCCAGGACATCCTCACCCGTAACCTCATCGGCGAGCCTCTTTTCCTTCATCTGAACGCGGTGAAACACCAGGAGCCCCGGGGATGGCGGAGCCGCCCGGAGGAAGCCGGCGGTGGGGGGCTCTTCGAGGGGGGGATCCACTGGCTCAACCTGGTGAGCAACCTGGGGCTGGAGGTGGAGGAGGTGGCCGGATACCGGGCCGGGGACGGCAGCGCCTCGGGTCCGGAGGGCCTGGCGGAGGCGGGCCGGGAGGCCGGCCCACCGGAGGTGGATACACTGGGTCCCGGAAAGGGAACCGCCGAGAGCATTCTGGCCGTGCTCCGGTTCCGGGGCGGGTGCGTGGCGACCCTCGCCTTTTCCTGGGAGGTGCCGTCTCCGTTGAAAGGGGTGCGGTTCTCGAGGATCTACGGACGCAAGGGAACCGTGCTCTTCGAATCCAACGGGCTCGTGGTGGTGGTCCAGGGGCCCCGACCCCGCCTGTACATGCCGGGGATCCGGGACCTGGCGGGCTACCGGCGTATGCTCCGGGACTTTCTTCGAGCCCTGCGCACGGGGGAGGAGCCGCAGATGACCCTGGAGAAGGCCCAGCGGGACGTGGACCTGGTGCATCAGATCTACCGGTCCGCCGGGGCATGAGCATGGATCCCTGGAACCTGGCCGCCTCCCTGGCCACGGGCTTCGCCGCCGGCCTTCACAGCGCCACCTGGGGGATGTTCAAGGACGCTCCCCACGAGGGCTTCTCCTGGCCCACCTACCTTCGCAGTCCCGTGCTCTCGGCCCTCCTCGCCGGGCTCCTGGGGGGATTCCTGGACCTGGACCTGAGTCGCTCCGCCCCTCTCGCTCTCCTCTTCGGGGTCACCTACGGCCTGGAGCGAGCCCTGGTAGAAGTCTACAAGACCTTCCTCAGGGAGGAGGATCAGACCAAGTATGCCATCCCCATGCAACTCTCCTTTCGGGGACGACCGGTGGAGAGCCGGGGGCTTCGGCTGGCCTTGGGCGCCCTCTATGTGGCCGGGGGAGGGATTGTGCTCCTGGCTCTTCACGGGCTCGAGGCCCGGGGCCCGGCCCTCCCCCGGGTGCTGGTGGCCCTGGTGGCCGGCAGCGCCGGGGGATGGATCTCGGCCTTCGGTGGGGCGTGGAAGGACGCACCGGTGGAGGGGTTCAGCATTCTCAAGTTCTTTCGTAGCCCCCTCATCGCCTTTCTCTACGGCCTTCTCCTGACTTCCCTCACCGGAAGCTACGTCCTGATCTTCCTGGGGAGTATCGGGTACACCGTAGCCACCATCGAGACCTACAAGACCTTCTTCTTCCCGAACGAGGATCGAGGGAAGTGGACGGGCAAGGTCCCCCGGTTTCCGGAGCTCCTCCGGACACGCTACCGGTTCGTGCCTCTCTACGTGCTGCTGTGGGTGGGGATCCTGGGGGTGGCAATCAGCGCCCTGATGGCGTCTCCGAGGTAACGGCGAAAGGGAACCTGTCACGTTTCCCGGACGTATGACTCGGGCGCGAAATCCGCGGAATCTCGGGCCTTGGAGGGGCGCCGGGAACGGTCGAACAAGGAGAGTATGCGGATGTTCCTCAGGATGATGCCCGGGCTTCTTCTCTGGTGCCTGATGGCTTCGGGGCCGGCGTTCGGCCAGGGAGTGGACACCCTGGTGGTGAGCCTGGCCGAAGCCGAGCGGAGGGCCCTGGAGAGCAGCCCTCTTCTCAGCGAGGCCAGGGCGGAGCTGAAGGTGGCCGAGGCCGAGGAGATCCAGGCCCGCCACGCCCGGTACCTGCCGGAAGCGAGCATCCGGAACGTGTGGGGCCCTGCTCCCCGGCAGCGGGCCGACTTCAACGAGTACGGTGTGCTCAACTCCCCGGATACGGCTCTGGGCATCTCGGACCTGCGTTGGTTCACCCAGATCGATGTGGAGCTGTTCCAGCCCCTCTACGGCTTCGGCAAGATCGACTCCCGGATTCAGGCGGCGGAGCACGGAAAGGAGGCTTCCCGTGCGGGCCTGGAGAAGACCGAGGCGGACGTCCTGTTCACCGTGCGGCAGCTCTACTGGGGTGTGGTCCTGACCAGGGAACTGGAGGGGGTGGTGGGGGATGTGCTGGGCCAGGTGGAAGAAGCGGAGGCGACCCTGCAGGAACAGTACGACGAAGGGAATGCCACCCAGAACGACCTCTTCCAGTTCCGCATCTTCCAGTACGAGATCAATCGCCGGGTCCGGGAGCTGGAAGCCCGGCGAGCGGAGACCAGGGCCGGACTCCAGGCGGCCATGGGGGTGGCCCCGGACGTGCCCGTGGAGGTGGAGACCGGCGTCCTGGAGCCCGTGGAGGTGGAGCTGGACAGCCTGGAGAGCTACCTCCGCATGGCCCGGGAGAACCGCTCGGACGTGAGGCAGCTTCGGAGAGGCATCGCGGCCCGGCAATCCCTCCTTACCGCTGCGGAGAAGGACCGGTGGCCCACGCTGTTTCTGGCCGGCGGGTTCTACATGAACCGGGCGCCGAGCCGCTACGACCCCCGGAACCCCTTCTGGAGGAACCCGACGAATTACACCCGGGGGGCCGTATTGCTGGGCCTGGACTGGGACGTGAACTTCCTCCACCACCGGAATGAGGCCAGGGTCCAACGTTTCGAGGCGGCCAGGCTGGAAGCCCTGGTGGACCCCCTCCTGGCCCAGGTGGAGCAGCAGGTGAGGGAAGCCTACTACGTGGCCCATCGGGCCCGGGCGGACATGGAGGAGGGTCGTGAGGCCCTCCAGGCCTCCGAGAACTGGCTCCGGGCGACGCTCCAGACCTACGACATCGGCATCGGGGAGATCGGCGACGTCATCGACGCCTTCCAGGCCAATGTTCAGATGGAGGTGGAGCACCTCCAGAACATCGCCGAGTTCAACACGGCCATGGCTGAGCTCAGCGCCCGGGTGGGGCGGGACCTGGTGAGGAGGGGATCGTGAGGAGCCGGGAGCGGGCCGGGACGGGGACGCACCCTGGAACGGGGACTGCCGGAGGAGGGGAAATGGAGAAAGGGACCATGCTTGCAATGAAGATGAAGGGGCTCGTCCTGCTTCTGGGGACCATCCTGGTGGCTCTGGGAGGAGAAGGGATCCCCCTGGCGGCCCAGGAGTCTCCGGCGGAGGTGGTCCGGGCCAGGAATGAGAAAGTCCGCAGCATCCTGGAGGCGGAAGGGGACTCGGTGAGCGCCGAGACCCGGGAAGAGCTGAAGGACGTCATCAACGGCCTCATCGACTTCCGGGAGCTCTCCCGCCGTGCCCTGGGCCGCTACTGGGACGACCGGACGGAGGAGGAGAAGGCGGAGTTCGTGGACGTGTTCCGCCAGCTGGTGAGGAACTCCTCCGTGAGGAAGCTGGGTGTACACCGGGCCGACAGCGTGGTCTACCGGGAGCCGGAGATCACCGACGGGGAGGCAGTGCTCACCACCATCGGGTACAAGGATCGCCGGACCGTGGAGATCGTCTACCACATGCACAGGAGCGGGGGGGAGTGGGAGGCCTATGACGTGGTCATCGACGGTTCCAGCACCTTGAGGACCTACCGGGATTCCTTCTACCAGGAGATCCAGGCCACGTCCTACGACGCCATGTTCGCTCGTCTGAAGGAAAAACTGGAGGAGGAACAGGGAGCCACAGCCGCCTCGGGCTGATCCCTGGTCCTCTGTTCACGGACCCTTTCCGGAGCCCTGTTCCGTGCCTTCGCCTCTCTGGGAGTTCCATCTCTGCCGGCCCATCGGCCGTCACTACAAGGCCGTCCTTCTGGTGGCCCTGGTCCTCACCGTGCTGGGGGGGATTCTCACCTCCCGGCTGAGCCTGGAGAGCGACCTGGCCGCCCTCCTTCCCGAGTCGCTGCAGAGCGTGGAGGCCCTGCACCGGATGGAGGAGAGGGTGGTGGGGGGGAGCAGCCAGCTCCGGGTGGCCCTGAAGAGCCAGGACTTCCGGGCTCTCGTACAGGCGGCGGACACCCTGGCTCGAGCCTTCGAGGCGAGCGAGTACGTGGCCTCGGTGGACTACGAGAACGACGTGGAGTTCTACGAGAGGAACGCTCTCCTCTTCCTTGACCTCCCCCAGCTCGACTCCCTGGAGATGGCTGTCCAGGAGACCATCGAGGAGGAGAAGCAGGCCCTGAACCCCTTCATGGTGGAGGATCTCTTCGGGGGAGGCGAAGAAGAGGAGGAGACGGACGATCTGGCCCGGTGGGAGGAGGAGTACCAGGAGGATCTGCCGGAGCGCTACTACCTGAACCCGGACAGCACCGTCCTGGTCATGAGTCTGAACCCCACGGAGGGGGCCGTGGACCTCTCCTTCGCCGAGGCCATGGTGGAGGATGCCCGGAGGATCGTGGAGGAGGCGGATCTGGGCCGCATCGCGTCGGACCTGGAGGTCTTCTACGGGAGCAACATCAAGAACCGGATCGACGAGTTCCGGGCCATCCGGTCCGACATCGTGGGCACCGCCGGCTACGGGATCACCGGCGTGATCCTCATTCTCATGATCGTATTCCGGAGTCTCGTGGTGGCTCTCCTGGTGGCGGTGTCCCTGGGGGCTTCCCTGTCCTGGACCTTCGGGCTCACCTACCTGATGGTGGGCCAGCTGAACACCATCACGGGCTTTCTCTTCGTGGTCCTCTTCGCCATGGGGATCGACTACGGGATCCACGCCATGGCCCGTTACCGGGAGAGCCGGCAGGCGGGGCTGGACTTGCAGGAGGCCATCCACAGGATGGTCTGCAAGACGGGATCGGCCCTGACGACCACGGCCGTGACCACGTCGGCGGCCTTCTTCTCCCTCATGCTCCTGGACTTCAAGGGCTTCTCCGAGTTGGGGCTGATCACCGGCATGGGGATGATCTTCGCCCTCCTGGCCATGGTGGTGCTCCTCCCGTCCCTGGTGATCCTTACCGATGGTCTGGGGATTCTGAAGGTGAAGCGGGTGCCGGGCAGGGAGCTCACCAGCGATGAGCGTCCCCTGCCCTTTGCCCGGGGGATTCTGGCGGTGGCCGTCCTTCTCACCCTGGTCTTCGGTTACCTCTTCACCCGCATCGGTTTCCAGTACGACTTCACGGATCTCCGGATCATCACCGAGGAACGGCAGGAGTACGCCCGGGTGACCTCCGGGGTCTTCACCCGATCCGAGTCCCCGGCCATGATCCTCACCGACTCCCGGGACGAGGCCCGGGCCGTGGTGGAGGAGGTCCGAGAGCTGATGCGGACGGATACGATCTCTCCCACGGTGGAGAGTGTGCAGTCCATCCTCTCCGTCCTCCCGGCCAACCAGGAAGAGAAGCTGGCCAGGATCCGGGACATCCGTCGTCTGGTGGAGGAGGAGGCGGAGGGTGTGGTGGAGGGGGAGGACGCCCGTCGTGTGGAACGGCTCCAGGAGTTCCTGGCCGTGGACGAGGGGTTCTCATGGGAGGAGTTTCCCCCGGAGGACCGGGCTCGCTTCACGAACCGTGAGGGAGAGCCGGGCAACTTCGTCCTCATCTTTCCCTCGGTGGCTCTCCGGGACGGAAGGAACGCCATGGCCTTCCGGGACGACATCGGCACCATCGTCACCGACTCGGGCCAGGAGTTCCATGCCGCCAGCTCCAACCTCATCGTGGCGGACATGCTCACCATGATCACCCATGAAGGACCGGTGGCCGTGGTCCTCTCACTGACGGTGGTCTTCCTCATCATCCTGGCGAACTTCCGGAGCGTGGGGGCGGCGGTCCTGGTGGTGCTTCCCCTCATGCTGGGCCTGGTCTGGCTGGGGGGGATCATGCACCTGGTGGGGATGAAGCTCAACTTCTTCAACGTGGTGGTGTTCCCCAGCGTCGTGGGAATCGGGGTGGACGACGGAGTCCACATCTACCACCGCTACCGGGAGGAAGGCCCCGGCTCCCTCCCCTTCGTGTTGAAGCGGACGGGGCTTGCCGTGACCATCACCACCGTGACTACCATGGTGGGCTACTCGGGCCTGCTCCTGGCCGTCCACCCGGGGCTTCAGTCCATCGGATTGGCCGCGGTCATCGGCCTGGGCACGGCGTTCCTGACGGCGGTCTTCGTGCTCCCGGCCATTCTCGAGATCCTGCAACGTCGGACATCCACTCTGGAGGACGCTTCCCCGTGAGCTCTCCCCGTTCCCTCCCGACTCGAGCCCTGATTCTGGCTGCCGGACGAGGCAGCAGGATCGGGAAGGACGAGTCCAAGCCCCTGGTTCCCGTTCTCGGAGTCCCCCTCCTGGCTCGGACCCTCTTCACCCTGGAGAAGGCAGGGATCACCGACGCGTATGTGGTGGTGGGGTACGAGGGCCAGCGGGTGCGCCGGGAGATCGACGCCATCCGGCGCCTGGGGCTTCGGGTCCACTGGATCGAGAACGAGCGGTGGCGAGAGTCCAACGGAGTGTCCGTCCTGGCGGCGGAGGCCGCCCTGACGGCCGATGCGGAGGAGGACGAGTCCTTCGTCCTCACCATGGCCGATCACGTTTTCGAAGCCGGGGCGGTGAGGCGGCTCCGGGAGGTGGCGGAGAAGGACCGGGGGCTGAGCCTTTTGGTGGACCGACGGGTGGAGGAGGTCCACGATCTGGAGGACGCCACGAAGGTCCGGACGAGAGACGGGCGGATCCAGGAGATCGGCAAGGGGCTGGAGAGCTTCGATGCCGTGGACACCGGCCTCTTCCTGGCCACTCCGGCCCTGTTCCGGGTCCTGAGGACGCTGGACGCCGGGGAGTCTCCGGGCCCTTCCCTCTCCGATGGCGTGCTCCGGTTGGCCCAGGAGGGAGAGGCGTGGGTGGTGCCCGGGGGAGACCTCACGTGGCAGGATGTGGATACCCCGGCGGACGTGGAGGAGGCGGAGCGGAAGCTCCTGGGTGCCTGGCCCAAACCCACGGACGGACCCGTGTCCCGGCTCATCAACCGGCCCATCTCCCTGGCCATCAGCCGGCGATTGGCGGGCACGGGCATCACACCGAACCAGATCAGCGTCCTCACCCTGATCATGGGGCTCCTGGCGGGCCTGTCCGCCGCCGTAGGTGGCTACGCATGGTGGCTGGCCAGCGGGCTCCTCTTCCAGGTGGCCTCCATCCTGGACGGGACGGATGGGGAGTTGGCCATTCTCACCTTTCGAACGAGCCCCCAGGGGGCCTGGGTGGACACGGTCTGCGACAACGTCTCCTACGTGGCCTTCTTGCTGGGGCTCCTGGTGGGGGTCCACCGGGCGGATCTTCCTCCCTTCTACCTGTGGACCGGCCTGGCGGGGTTGGGAGCGGCCCTTCTCAGCCTGGCCAACATCAACCTCTACCTCCTCAGGGAAGGCCGCTCCGGGAGCGCCCTCTCCGTCCGGTACGGCTTCGAGGAGGGGGAGGGGATCGTCCAACGCGTCATGCGGGGACTTCAGTATCTGGGGAAGCGGGATCTCCTGTCGTTTCTGGCCTTTGTCCTGGCTCTCCTGGGACAGCTCCCCCTGGCTCTTCCCCTCTTCGGCGTCGGTGCCACCCTTCTCCTGCTGCCGGCCACGGTGAAGGCGAACATCTCCCTCTACCTGCGAAACCGTAAGCTGGATTCCGCCCAGGCCGGCTCATAGGATCCCGGCCTTTCGGCCCGGACGCCTCTCTCCGGAGGCTTTCGTGATCCCCCTCGATCCAGCTCAGAGCAGGCTCTCCGATTCCAGGGAGCTCCTACGTGGGGCTTCGGTGAACCTGCTGGGGATCCTGGCCAAATCCTCCCGGACCCTGGTCACCCTCTTCGTCACCCGGGTGAGCGGACCCGCGGTCTTCGGCCTGTTCACCCTGGCGAACGGGGTGGTGGAAGTGGGGACTCGCCTCAGCATCTTCGGGATGGACAAGTCTCTGTTGACGTTCATCCCCGAGGCCCGACGGGGGACAGGAGCCGGAGACGGGGAGTACCGGCTGCTGTCTGCGGCCTTCCTCATATCCCAGGTGCTGGCCGGCAGCCTGACTCTGGCTCTGCTGGCGGGGGCGCCCTGGATCTCTTCCGCCTGGTTCGGCATGCCGGAGTTGGTCTGGCCTCTGCGCCTCATGGCCCTGGCCATCCTCCCCGTGACGCTGATGAACCTGGCCCTGGCGGCCACGAAGGCCTTGAAGATCATGGCCTACGACGCCCTGGTGGCGGGTGCCCTCTTCCCCCTGGCCCTCCTCCTTTTCGCCGTGCCCATCCTCTGGGTGGAGCAGGATGCCGAGGCCCTCTCCCTGGCCTACACGCTGACCGGTGTGGTGGGTGCGGCGGTGGCCTTGTGGTTCTTCCGCAGACACTACTCCCTCCCGGGAGCCCTGGCCCGACGACCCGGCGGAGCTCTGAAGAGGATGATCTCCTTTTCCACGCCCCTGGGCCTCCACGACTTCGTCCTCTACCTGGCCATGAAGCTGGAACTCTTCGTGGTGGCCTTCTTCCTGGAGCCGGCGGCGGTGGGGATCTACGCCCTGGCCGCGGAGCTGGCGTTCGTCATGAAGAAGTTCCGGCAGATCTTCGACCCGATTCTCCTTCCCATCCTGTCGGAGGCTCGGGTCGGCGACCAGGAAGAGCGGGTTCAGGAGAACCTGGCCAGGGTCGTGCGATGGATCCTGGTGCCGGGGATCCTCTACCTGGCGGCCGTGGTCCTGTTCGCCCGGCCCATCCTGGGGATCTTCGGTGAGGAGTTCCGCATGGGGGGCCCGGTGCTGGTTCTCCTCTGCGGTGCCCAACTGGCCAACGTGGGAACGGGACCGCTGGATCTGGCCATGATCGCGTCCGGTCGCCCCCGTATCAATCTCCTCAACATCTCCCTCATCCTGCTGGTCCAGACGGGGCTGAACCTCTGGTTGATTCCTCGGTACGGATTGCCGGGGGCCGGAGCCGCGGCTCTGGCCGCCTTCCTCTTCGTGGGACTGGTGCGATTCGGGCAGGGCCTTCTCATCCTGAGGGTGAACCCCTTCCATCCGGCTCAGCTCAAGCCTCTGACGGCAGGGGTCGCCGCTGGCCTGGGAGTGGCTCTGGTCCGTTGGCTCCTCCCCGTTCCGGATCTTCCCTTCCTGTGGATCGGGGGCCTGGTGGCCATGGCCCTGCTCTACGTCCTCGTCCTGCGGCTCCTGGGATTGGAGGAGGAGGACACGAAGCTGGTGAAGACTCTGATGACAGGAGGACAGGGTTGATCGGCCCGTCCCGCTCACCCCGTCTGTTGTCTCTCCTGGTTCTTTCTGGGGATGGGGATCCTTCTCACGGCCCGAAGGGGAGACCATTCTCTCAGCCTGGGCGTGGGGAATCGGCCCCGGATCGACTCGGATCCGGTCCTCATGGCCGGGCTCTCCTTCCCCTCTGAGGGACAACCGAAAGGAGGAGCCCACGGTGGGAGCTTTCTCTCTCCAGCAGGTGTCTCGAGGGCCGCCCCTGGGTCGTCCGGACACCGGAAGAGGATCCCGATGGAATTTTTCCTTGACCTGCCATGCTTTTTTTCTCATGTTTTCCCCGCCCCGATGAACGAAACGGGGCCTGAGCTTTGGAGGAGATAGGCGGAGGCCTTCCTCGGAGGGTTGCCGCCTTTTTCGACCCTGGCCGAATGGTCAGGTAACCCGGCGCGGGGGGAAGGCCGCGCAGCACAAGGTAGTCGGACGGTACGGATCATCCGGACCCCCGACCATCGAAACACCAAGGGAGCAGGTTTGATGCGTACCACCGGAACGGTGAAGTGGTTCAACGACCAGAAGGGCTTCGGTTTCATCACCCCGGACGATGGTCAGAGAGACTGCTTCGTCCACCACAGTGCCATTCAGGCTGAGGGTTTCCGGACCCTCAACGAGGGAGACAAGGTCGAGTTCGACATGGTGCAGGGCGAAAAGGGCCCGGCTGCCGAGAACGTAGTCACCGTTTCCTGACAACACCTGATCCCGGACCGCTGGGGAACACCCGGGTCCGGGGCTGTTACCGGGTCAGGTGAGAGCCTGACTCGTCAGAGGAGCCGCTCCAGAATCCTGGGGCGGCTCTTTTTCTAGTGAGGGAGGAGGGGTCATTCCGCCCTCCCTCGCTCCGCCATGGAGTCGGCGAGGACGGCCACTGAGTGGGCGAGGACTGTGACCAGGGTCCGGGACGGCGGCCGGCTCAGGTGCTTCTTCCCTCCCCCCGTAGGTAGGCGAACCAGTAGACGCCGGCCACCAGGAGGGTGCCGCCCACGATGTTGCCCAGGGTGACCGGGAGCAGGTTGGCGCCGAATCCTCCCAGATCCAGGCTGTCCAGGGAGAGGCCGGCCTGGGCCAGGGCTGGGGAGGCCAGGAGCTGGGGGTTGGCCTTCAGCAGGATCCCGAAGGGGATGAAGTACATGTTGGCGATGCAGTGCTCGAAGCCCAGAGCCACGAAAGCCGTGATGGGCCAGAGGATGGCCAGGATCTTGTCCGTGGTGCTCCGGGCCGAGTGGCATAGCCAGACGGCCAGGCACACCAGGGCGTTGCACAGGACCCCCCGGACGAACGCTTCCCCGAATCCCAGCTCACACTTGGCCGCAGCCACCGCCAGGGCATTCAGGGCCACGGCGTTGTCCCCCAGGACCCAGACCCCGGACCAGTAGACCAGGAGGGCGGTCCCCAGGGACCCGAAGAGGTTCCCCAGGTAGACCAGCACCCAGTTCCGGGTCAGCGCCCGGGTGCCGATGGCCCGGCTCGCCCAGGCCATGGCCACCAGGTTGTTGCCCGTGAAGAGCTCGGCTCCCGCGACCACCACCAGAATGAGGCCGAGGGAGAAGGTGAGGCCTCCCAGGACCCTGGCAGGACCGAACCCCATGGCTGGGTTCGTGGTGGTAAGGGTGGCGAAGGCGGCTCCCAGCCCGATGAAGGCCCCGGCCAGGACCGCCAGGATCAAGGTGTCGGAGACCGGGAGCTTCCCTTTGGCCACCCCCACCTTCAGGACCCGCTGGGCCATCTCCGAGGGCGCGTAGGCATCCACGAGGTGCTGCATTTCCTGGCTCATCTCACTCGCTCCCGGAATTCGGGGTCGGCTGCTCCCGAATCTGTGAAACGGCTGCTGAACGAGGGGGAGGCACCATACCCCCTCGTTCAACAGCCCTCTGGAGAACGACCGATCAACTTCCCGGGACGCTGATCAGCGCAGCTGCACCCGGGTGGAGGCCGTGCCTCCCTTCACCGCCGAGTACGTGACGGTCATGGTGCCGGAGCCCCGGACCAGGTACTCCACGGTCTTCGTGGTTCGACCCGGGTGTCCGGAACGGATGATGATCCGCTCCAGGTCGTGCTGGTCGATGCGCTGGGTGGGGCCCGGACGATGCTCGTCTGTGACCCAGGCCGCCGTCACCACCTCCACGTCCCCCTCCACGGTCAGGAGGTCCGGTCGGACCACGTTGTTCTGCCGCCCCTTCTCCGTGATCGTGGGGATGAGGCGTTCGTTCCTGATGTCCACCCGCACCCGGTAGAGCCCGTCCCCCAGGCTCTCCACCTCGGTCTCCCCCATGGACATGAGGGGCATCTCATCCGCGTGGTAGAGCGTGAAGGCCATGTTCCGGTGGAACAGCTCCATGCTCATGAAGCGGGGATTGACCCGCCCGAACATCTTGTTCCAGCCTCCCATCTCCACCTCGCCGTACTCCGGGTGGTCGAAGGGGGCCCACTCCACGAACTGGTCGCCGAACTCCAGGAAGTCGTTGAAGAAGTAGCGGCCCTTCTGGCCCCCGATGGGCGAGTCTTCGTCCTGCGTCTGCTCGGTGAGCAGGGGGCTCTGGAAGTACTGCCCTCCGTTCCAGAGCTCGTTGGAGAAGGAGATGATGCCGTGACCGTCGTTGGTCCAGTCGATGGAGCCGCCGTGGACCGTGTAGAGGCCCTGCCAGATAATGAGGTAGTCGTACCAGGGGAGGATCCGCTCCCCGTTCTCTCCCAGCTCGTCGTAGACCCGGATGTCCTGGCGGGGGTAGGTCCCGCCCCAGGCGGAGCCGGGGCCCCGAAGAATCATGCCCCCGGTATTATGGTAGGACTGCATCCCGGCGATGTTGGGATGAGTGGCCATGAAGTCCTGGGTGGCCCGGGCTTCCGGGAGCTGGAACGGGTAGTCCATGGCGCCACCCTGGATGTAGTTGGGCTGCCAGTCGGACCCGTAGTTCCGGTTGGGGTCGTAGCCCCCGGGTGGGTCTTCATTGACCCGGCCGTCGCCGTCGTTGTCGATCCCTTCGTAGCCCAGGATGATCCAGTCCCCTGTCTCCCCCGGGGGCACCGCCTCCATGATCCGGGGATCGTCCTGGCTGATCCGGTGGGTCCCCTCTCCGGGCACGTACTTCCGGATCTGCTCCATGACCCCGTTGTTGTTCAGGTCGTCCGGTCCGTCCTCGTCGAAGAGCCCGTCCCCGTCGGAGTCCACGGGCACGTGCCCCGTTCGGGCTCCGGAGCCCGTGCCCTGCATGAAGAAGTCCCGGCCGTCGGGATTCACCGTGGGCACGATGTAGAAGACCCGCTCATCCACCAGACGGGTGATCTCGTCGATCTCGCCGTAGTTCTCCATGAGATACCAGATGGTGTAGAGGCAGACCTCCCCACCCTGGATCTCGTTCCCGTGGACGTTGGCCTCGATGAACATGGCCGCCTTGTCCATCTCCTCCCCGGTATCCGGATTGTTGATGGTCATCATCCACAGGTCCCGACCGCCGTAGCTCTTCCCCAGGGAGGAGAGAGTGAGGAACTCCGGCCAGGTCCGGGCCATGAGCTCCATCCGCTCTCCCAGCTCCTCGTGGTCCAGCCACCGATCCCAGGTCAGGTCAAGGGTGTGCTCCGGATCCGACCCTCCGGTCTGCTGGGCGGAGATGGCGGAAGACAGGAGGTTCGAGTCGAAGCCGGTAGGGGCCATGGGCGAGACGGCCAGAATCAGGGCCGTCATGCTCATGGCGATGAGGGTTCGCGCGCTCTTCATGCTCATCCTTCTCCTGGCCGTGGCGTTCCGTTTCTCGGTTGTCATCGTCGTCCCCCCTCACCTGAGCGTCACGGTTGCGGTGTCGGTTCCGCCCTTCTGGGCCAGAACCCGGATCTCCACCCGATCTCCCTCGCTTCCCCGGATCACCCAGGTCACGTTCTCCCTGCGGCCGGATCCATCCAGCCGGGTCACGGTGCTGCTCTTCTCGGCACCGGAGAGAATGTCATCCGGCTCGATCTGGATCTGGACCAGGGTGGGATTCACGGCTCGAGCCGTCATGCCATGGCGGAGGGCCGAGGGAAAGAACCCGGCGTTCTCGACTTCCGCGGTGACGGTGAACACACCCCCGCCGTGGGCCTCCACCCGGGTGTCGGCGATTCGCACCCTTGGCAGCATCCCGGCGAGCCTGACCAGGAATTCACCGTGCCTGGGCCCCATCTCCACCGCCTGGGTCGCCGGGGGGTTCGTGGTGGCATAGGGGCGAAAGCCTCCGATCTCCACCTCTCCCAGATCCGGATGAGAGTAGGAGGTCCAGTCCACGAAACCGTCCAAGCCGGCGGCGTCCAGGGCCTGGAGGATCTCCAGGTCCGCCCCGTCTCCGGCGTTCCCACCACCCCGGCTCAGTGCGGCCATCCTCTGCTGGGGCCTGGCCCCGGGAGCGCCCATGGCCGGGGGACTCCGCCGACCCTCGGGCCCCTGGGAAGAGGCCTGGCCGGGGTCACCGCCGGCGTCCGCCTCTGAGGCCGACCCCTGGCCCTCCTCGGCTTCGGGGAACGCCCACCCCGGTGTGCTGAAGGAGGGGACTCCGTACTGGAAATACCCGAACTGGAAGAAGGCCCCCTCGGGCTCCCGATGAATGGGAACCTCGTCCAGGCCGGTGATCTCCTTGTAGGCCTCGGAGACGGCCTCGAAGTACTCCACGTCGGCGCCGTTCACCGTGGTGGCGGGCCGGCGCCCGGAGTCGGGATCGTTGTCCCGGCCGGGCTGGGCGCCCCGGAATCCGGAGCCCCGTCCCCGGAAGAAGTAACCGCCGTAGCGTGCGAATCCTCCCATGTCCCGAAAGACGCCCACGTCGAAGACATCGGCGTTGGACGCGTCGGCGAAGGCCGGGAGGTGGGGGACCCGGGCGTCGGCGAGAGTCCCTCGGGCGTTCGGGGGAGTGATGAGGTTGTCGGTCTGACCGAAGGTGAAGATGGCGGCGATGTTACGGTGCTCCACCACGAAATCCATGAGGGCCCGGGTCTCGGGCTCGCTCACCATGTGGGGACCGGATCCGGCCTGCCAGTAGGGGTAGGCGTGCTGGAAGTTCCGGTCCAGGTCCACCCCTCCGGGGCCGTCCTCGTTCAGGAAGCCGTCGCCGTCTGAGTCCGTCCCCTCCCAGTACAGGGCATACTCCCCGGCCTCCCCGGCGGCGGCGTCGGCCCGCTTCATGAGGCGCTCATCCTCCGGATGCAGGATGAACTCGCCTTCCACGTCCTGCACCCGCATCACGGTGATGTAGCCGTCCCCGTTCAGGTCCTCGGGTCCGTCCTCGTCCACCCGGCCATCGTTGTCGTCGTCCCAGGGACGGGCGTTCACCTTCCGGTCCCACGTCGGCGAGGAGAACAGGGCCTCGGCACCGTCGGGGTTGAGCCGGGGGAAGACGTAGATGACCTGCTGGCTGAGGGTCCGGGAAACCGGTTCACTGTTGGCGTTCCCCAGGATGTAGCGCAGGGCCTCCAGAGCCAGGTGGCTTCCCACCAGGTCGTCCCCCGCCAGATTGCCCACCACCAGGAGGCCGGGACGCTCGTCCAGGGGAACGCCGGAGGGATCGCCCACCTCCACCATCCAGATCTCCCGCCCTTCGGCCGTGGAGGCCAGGGATCTCATCCGGGCCATGTCCGAGTCACCCACCAGGGAGCGGAGCTCCCGGGTGAGCTCGTCATGGTTCAGGTACGAGTCGGCCTGGGCCCAACCCGCGGCCGGCAAGGCCAGGAGGAGGGTCAGAAGGACCGGGAGCCACGCGGCCCTTCTCGGTACACTGACATTCGGTTTCCGCACGTTGATCTCCATCTCGGGTTTCTTGGATTCCGGGATCCCTCGGGACCGGAGGCCCGCTCCCGAAGCGGAGGGATCCGAAACGACGAAGTCCTTGCCTATTCCTCTGGGACACCCGCCCCGTTGTTTGCGTTGACCGGGGCCCCACTCCATTCCCGGAGCCAGGCCTCCATGGCCCGGCGAAAGTAGGACGGATTGAAGAGGGTCCACTCCCCCATCTCCGGAGGGATGCGGAAGGCCTCCCCGGCCTCCTGGGCCGTGAGGCCTCGCTCCCGGGCGTTCCGGGCCGCCTCTTCCACCCTGTCGATCACGGCCAGGTAACGATCCATGTCCGCCGGGCCAGCCAGGGGGCCGTGGCCGGGAACGTAGAGCTCCCGGGAGGAGTCCCTCAGGGACCGGACGGAAGTAGACAGGGCCGAGGGAAGGGCATCCATGTAGTTGGGGAACATGCCGTTCCAGACCAGGTCACCGCACCAGGCGACCTCTTCATCCGGGAGGTCGATGATCAGATCGCTGGGGGTATGCCCTCGCCGGGGAGAGAGGCGAACCACCCTTCCTCCCAGGTCCAGCTCCCGGGCCCCATGGGGCTCCACGAGATCCACCTCGGCCCACAGCCGCCCCACCGACTCCCGTTCCTCCTCGCCGCCCCGGCGAAGGACGAGCTCCCGGGTCTCGTACGTGGCCAGGAGCACCGGACGGTCCCGGGGGCTCTCCTCGGGATCCAGGGCTTCATCCCCGGTCCTCTGCTGGCCCGGCGGGTCCCCTCGGGTCTCAGCTGCCATGAGGCCGGGGAGTCCCTGTGCGTGATCGCCGTGACCGTGGGTGATGACCACGTGAGTGGGCCAGCGTCCCGTGAGCTCCCGGGCCTTCTCCGCCACCCACCGGGCCCCCTCTGGCGTCTGGAAGGCCTCGATGAGGAGCACGCCCCTCCGGCCGGCCACGATGCCCCCGTTGCAGACCGTGGTGTAGTCGCCGGAGAGTGGTGTGGATACCAGGGCGTAGAGGCCCTCCCCTACCTCCTCCAGCCGTCCGAAGGGCTCACGGGCCACCGTCCGTCCCCGGGCCTGTCCCGGCCAGCCTCTCCGAGCGTGGGCCGGAAAGGGAAGAGCCATGAGGGCCATGTGGGCCATGCAGGTGCCGGCCAGGCCCATGAAGCAGCGTCTCGACACTGCCGGGGCCCGGGGAGGCGCCTTGGGGTCTGTAGAGAGGGTCGGCACAGTGGGGAAGCCCTGTTCCTGGTGGGGACAACTCGCTCTGGATGGAGTAGGGTCCCGGGGCGATCCAGGCAAGGGGGGGGTCCGCTCCCGGGATCCGGACCCTCGCGAAAGGGGGGCGTCCCGGGGTACCTTGCCGTGTCTCCGTTCCCTTCCCTCCGCCGACAGGATGAGGGGGCGGTGTTCAACGCCAAGCCCCTTCTTCCAGGAGATTCCGAGAGATGCCCAGGTCCCCTGTCCCCGCCGGAACCGGTCGGTCCCCCTGGATGTTGGCCCTTCTTCTGTCTCTGTCCCTGACGGCCTGTGAGCCGGAATCCCACGAGAGCCGGGGAGCCGACGTCTCCTTCCCCCCGGGATGGCCGTTCCCCGCCGGTGAGGCTCCCCTGGTGAGTGAGGAAGCCATGGTGGTGACCACCGATGCGTACGCCTCGGAGGTGGGGGCCGAGATCCTGGAACAGGGCGGCAACGCGGTGGATGCGGCCATCGCCACCACCTTCGCCCTGGCGGTGGTGAATCCGGAGGCGGGTAATATCGGTGGCGGAGGCTTCATGGTGGTCCGGTTCGCCGACGGAGCGGCGGCCAGCCTGGACTACCGGGAGCGAGCTCCCCTGGCCGCCAGCCGGGACATGTACCTGGACGAAGAAGGGAAGCTCACGGAGGCGTCCACCGTGGGTCACAGGGCCGCCGGTGTCCCCGGGACCGTGGCGGGCATGTGGGCTGCCCATGAACGCTACGGTCGACTCCCCTGGGCCGAGCTCGTGGATCCGGCGGTGGAGCTGGCCATGGGGTTCGAGATCCGGCAGCGGCAGGCCCGGTCCCTGGCCATGGCCGAGGAAGACCTGCGCCTTTTTCCCGCCACTGCCGCCACCTTTCTCCCCGGGGGCGAGCCTCCGGACGAGGGTGAGATCTTCCGACAGCCGGAGCTGGCGGAGACCCTCATCAGGATCCGAGACGACGGGCGTGAAGGCTTCTATCGGGGAGAGACGGCCGACCTCATCGTGGCGGAGATGGAGCGGGGAGGGGGCCTCATCACCCACCAGGATCTGGAGGAGATGGAGGCGGCCTGGCGGGAGCCGGTCCGCTTCTCGTATCGGGGGCACGAGGTCATCTCCATGCCTCCAACCTCCTCCGGTGGGGCCACCCTGGCGGCCATGGCCCAGATCCTGGAAGGTTACGACCTGGGTGCCCTGGAGTGGCATTCCACCGAACATGTGCACCTCCTGGCGGAAGCCTGGAAGCGGGCCTACGTGGATCGGAACACCTACCTGGCGGATCCGGACTTCGTGGAAGTCCCCCTGGAGGAGATGATCTCCGAGGAATACGGGGCCCGGAGGAGGACCGGGATCTCCATGGAACAGGCTACGCCCTCCCCGGAGGTGGAACCGGGCCTGGGCCCCCCGGACCTGGGGGAGACCACGCATCTGTCCATCGTGGACCCTGACGGCAACGCCGTGTCCGTCACCACCACCATCAACTCCTTCTATGGATGCAAGGTCACCGTGGAAGGAGCCGGGTTCCTCCTGAACAACGAGATGGACGACTTCTCCGCCCGCCCCGGACACCCGAACCAGTTCGGGCTGGTGCAGGGAGAGGCCAACGCCATCGAGCCCGGCAAGCGGATGCTCTCGGCCATGACCCCCACCATCGTCCTGGACCCGAACGACGAGCTCCTCATGGTGGTGGGCACCCCCGGGGGCGCCACCATCATCACGAACGTCTTCCAGCAGATCTCCAACGTCGTGGACTTCGGCCTTGCCCTCCAGCAGTCGGTGAACGCGCCCCGGCTCCACCATCAGCACCTTCCGGACAGGATCCAGTTCGAGCCCGGAGCCCTATCCCCTGACGTGGTGCTGGCTCTGGAGGCCATGGGGCACACGGTGGAGGAGCGGCTCAGCAGGGGGGCGGTGTATCCCTACATCGGCGACGTGCAGGCCATCCTGCGGCGTCCCGACGGCCGCCTGGCCGGGGCCTCGGATCCCCGTCGGGGAGGGACGGCGGCGGGTTTCTGAGACATCTCCGGACTGGAGGATCAGGGCCTTGCACCCGGGGGATTCTCCCTCGGGGCCACACTACGGGGCCACGCGATAGAGAGGAGAGGTATCCATGAACCGTGAAGACCGGACCCGCCGTGAGTTCCTGAAGACCTCCGTCGTGGCGGGAGGCGGCGTCAGTCTGGGATTGGGTGGAGGAGGGTTCCGCCGGGAGCCCCGTGGGAGGATGGCAGGGATGGGCGACGTTCGAAGCGAGCCTCTTCGGATCCTCATCCTGGGAGGGACGGGCTTCATCGGCCCCCACCAGGTGCGGTACGCCCGGGAGCGGGGACACACGGTCACCCTCTTCAACCGGGGGAAGACCAATCCCCACCTCTTCCCGGATCTGGAAACCCTCATCGGCGACCGGAACGGGGACTACGAAGCGCTGGAAGGGCGAAGCTGGGACGTCTGCATCGACAACTCCGCCTCGACGCCGGAGTGGGTGACCATGGCCGGGGAGGTGCTCCGGGACAGCGTGGGTCAGTACCTGTACGTCTCCTCCCGGTCTGCCTATGCGGATTTCAGTACCGTGCCCATGACGGCGGAGGAGCCGACGTATACCTATGAGACGGCCGGTGTAGAGCCAGGGTCCGAGCGTTTGCCCTACGGTCTCCGGAAGGCCCTCTGCGAGCGGGAGGCCCGGCGCTTCTTCGGCGACCGCCTGACCGTTTTTCGGCCGGCCCTGATCGTAGGCCCCGGGGATACCACGGATCGCTTCACGTACTGGCCGGTTCGGATCCATCGGGGAGGAGAGGTCCTGTCCCCGGGCGATCCGTCGGATCCCTGTCAGATCATCGACGCCCGGGACTTCACGGGATGGATGATCCGCATGGCCGAGGCTGGGCATACCGGGGTGTACAATGCCCTGGGGCCGGCCATTCCCCGTCCCATGGAGCAGCTTCTCTACGGGATCCGGGCCGTGACCACTGCCGAGACCCGTTTCACCTGGGTCCCCGCCGACTTCCTGGCGCAGCATGAGGTTCGGCCTTACTCCCACATGCCGGTTTGGCTGCCGCCGGGTCCCGGTCGGGAGGGCTTCGCCCGTTTCGATATCACTCCCGAGGTACAGAAGGGCCTCACCTTCCGGCCCCTGGCGGTGACGGCCCGGGATACCCTGGACTTCCACTTCTCCCGGCCCCGGGAGCGCCAGCTCGACCTCCAGGCCGGTCTGTCGGCGGAGCGAGAACGGGAGGTCCTGGCGGCCTGGCATCGGGCCCGAGGGGGGTGAGCGAGACCCGAGGGAGGTGAGCGAAACCCGAGGGGTCCCTTCCCTCGTAGGGGATGGCGAGCATTCATTCTCAGGAAGGGGACCGCTGCAATGGCCGGAAGAGGATCCACGGGCAACGTCATCGCCGGAATCGCCAGCTTCTTCATCCCGGGGCTGGGCCAACTCGTTCAGGGGAGGATCCTGGCCGCCCTCTTCATGTTCCTGCTCTCCGGGGTCATCTGGCTCGTCTCCTTCGGCACCCTGGGATGGATCGGCCACATCATCGCCGCCGTGGAGGCGGCTCTCCACGACCCCTATTCCTGACATGACACCGTCCCCACCGGCCGTGAAGGATCCCGGTGACGAAGGGGAGCCAGGGAGAGGAGGAGGAGCCGGGGAGCCCCTTCAACCCCGGGTCCGCCGGAGCCTCACGTCGCCGCTCACCGTCTGGATGGAGATCTCACCGCCGCCTCCCCCGATGGTGGCCGTCAGGTTCTGACCCACCCAGCCCCGCCGTTGACGTCGGACGTCCATGTCGAAGTCCGTGTCGAAGTCGCCGGACAGGGAGTTGAAGTCGATGTCCGCAGCGAAGCCGTCCGGGAGCCAGAGGGTGATGTCCCCGCTCACGGTGTGGAGGTCCATGGTCTCCCACGGAAGGCTTCCCATCTCGATTTCGATATCTCCGCTGACCGAGTGGGCTCGGGCTGTCTCCGTGGTGGTGACGCGGATGTCGCCGCTCACCGTGCTGGCCGAGACATCCGATTTCAGGTCTTCTGCTCGGACGGGTCCGCTCACCATGCTTCCGTGGAACTCCACGCCTGCCGGGACCCTGACTACGTACTCCACCTCCACGTCCATCTCCACGTTCCGGTGCCGGCGGTCCCGGTCCCGGTCCCGGTGACCCGGGCGGCAGCGCCCCTTGCCGTGGTTCCAGGAGCCGTAGACGGCGCAGATCACGATGTCCCCGGCCACCTCTTCCACCTCGATGGCCACCTCTCGAAAGTCCTCTCTGTCCCCTGCCTTCCGGGCCGACACCTCGGCTCGGTTTCCTGAAGCGACCTCGGCCCGGATTTCTCCGGTGATGCCCTTCACCACCAGGGTCTGCCCCCTCTCCATGTCCCTACTCCACTGAAAGGAGCCCTCCTCCTGGGCCCGGAGGGTCGCGCCGGGTCCGGTGAGGAGGGCCAGGAGGAACGCGGCGGCGACAACAGGCGTACGACACATGGTATCTTCCTCTGATTCGGGTCCGGAGCGCCGGATGAAACAACGGGTCGGACGGACCGACTCTCCGTGATTGCTACGGGCGGTCGATGATTGGATGGTGTGGGGGCGCCGTTTGTTTCGTGCTCACCCGGTGTCCTCTTTCCTGGACGGACCCTGTCCTGATCCCGAGAGACCGGATGGAAGAGGGGCCGGGGATCCGGCCATTTTCCCGGAACCGAGCGGTCCCTTCCCTGGCACATGTCTTGCTCCTCTAGAGGAGCGGACCGGGCTTCTCTCGAGCCCGGGAAGGAACGCTTTGGAGGACCAAATGCCAACTCGATCATGGAAACGAGCGGGTCTCCTGCTTCTGGCCGGAGGCCTGATGAGCTTGACCGGCCCGTCCATGGCCGCCGCCCAGAGCGAGGACGGATTCCTCTTCCAGCGGCCCAAGGTGAGCCTTGGATTCAACGCCGGCTACGCCATCCCCCGGGCGGGAAGCGACGTCTATGACGACCTCACCCGGAGGCACACCCTGGAGGATTCGGATTTCCAGTCTCCGGTGTTCATGGGGAGCCTGGGCATCCGGGCTTCGGAGCGCTTCGACGTCTCCCTGGAGGTGGGATACGCCGGCTCCAGGACCCGTTCGGAGTATCGGGACTGGGTGGAGGTGGTGGGAGACGAGACCCTGCCCATCGAGCAGACCACGGAGCTGGAGCGGGTCCCCATCACCGCTTCGGTGCGGGCCTACCTGTGGGACCGGGGTCGCCGGATCAGCCGCTTCGCCTGGGTGCCGGCCACCTGGTCGCCCTACGTCGGTCTGGGAGGAGGCTGGGTCCATTACAGCTTCCAGCAGGAGGGGGACTTCGTCGTGGAGGAGCCCGGGGCTGAAGAGGGTGCTATCTTCACGGACCGGATCGAGTCCGACGGGAGTGGAGGGATCTTCCACCTCAGCGCCGGGGCCGAGTTCTCCATCTCCCCCCGGTTCGTTCTCCGGGGGGAGACCCGTTACTCCTGGGCCGAAGCGGACCTGGATACTACGTTTGGAGCATATCAAGAACCCATCGATCTCTCCGGATTTCAGGCGACGGTGGGCATCGCAGTACGGTTCTGAACCGGGAAAGGCCAACGATCATGAGTACGCGAGTGTTGAAGAGCGATAGCCGGGCCGGCAGCATGATGCTGGTGACCGGATTGCTTTTGGCCCTGTTCTCCCCCCTTGCCCTGGGGGCCCAGGACATGGATTCCCGGTGGCTCCCCTGGCTGGGATGTTGGGAGGCCATAGGGGAGGTCCAGAACCCGGGGGAGGCCATGGACACGGGAGCCGAGGTTCCCATGGTCTGTATCGCCCCCCTGGAGGATGGCCAGGGCGTTCGGATGCAGACCTGGTCCATGGGAGAGGTGATCTCCACCGAGACCATCCGGACGGATGGCATGCCCCGAGAGGTCACCCGGGAAGGGTGCACCGGGATTCAGGAGGGGCGGTTCTCCGACGACGGGGAACGGGTGTACCTCCGGTCCTCCTTCGTCTGCGAGGGTGGGCATGAGCGGGAGGCCACCGGCCTCGTGGCCATGCTGAATCCGGTCCAGTGGATGGACGTGAAGGTCGTGGAGGTGGAGGGCAACAAGGTGCCCCTGGTGCTCAGGTACCGGATGGCTCCTGCCAGCCGGGTCCAGAGCGCCGGCGTGGAGAACGTCGTGGCTCCCCGGGCCATGGCCGTGAAGGCGGCCCGCATCGAGGCCTCCGCCCCTCTCACCATCGAGGATCTCCTGGAGGCCACCGGGAAAGTGGATCCTGAGGCCGTGCAGGCTTTGATGGTGGAGCGGGGAGACCGGCTGAACGTGGACGCCGATGCCCTGGTTCGCATGGCGGACGCCGGTGTGCCGGAGAGCGTCATCGACGTGGCGGTGGCCACCAGCTATCCGGAGAAGTTCACCCTGGACGCTGGGGCGCCGGAAGAGGTGGTGGAAGAGCAGCAGGCCATGGCCCGGGACTACTATCCGGGGTATGGCGGCTGGTACGGCCCCCGCTGGAGCTTCTGGGATCCCTTCTACCGCGGCTACTACGGCTACGGCATGGGCTACAGTCCCTATAGTTACGGCCTCTACGGAGGCGGGTTCGGGTGGTATCGTCCCACGCCGGTGGTGGTGGACTTCCGTCCCACCGGTTCCTCCGGGGGGCGGGTCATCAAGGGCAGGGGATACGTGCCCCGAGGTTCCAGCTCCCCCTCCGGAAGGACCGGGGTGAGGCGGGCGGCGCCCCCCACACGGAGCAGCGGAGCAGCGGCGTCTTCCGGTGGCCGGACGTCCGGCGGGACCAAGTCCTCAGGCAGGAAGGCGAAGCGGCGGGGCGGAGGTGGCGGGGGGATCTAGGACGACGGTCCTTTCCATCCGTTCCGGCGTCTGCCGGAAGGACCGAGCCGGGTCGGGAGGAGACTCCCGGCCCGGCTTTCCTGCGTCACCCGTTCCACAGCTCTTCAGGACCCGATCCAATAGGTCGCCTTCACCATGAAGACGTTGTCCGCCCTGAGATCGAAAAGGGCTTCGGCGTCTCTGCCGAGATCGAAGTCCCCCTGCTTGTAGCGGTCGGATCGGTTCTGCTGCCAGACCAGGAAGAGGGTGGAGCCCGGACGCCATTCCCAGCGGAGAACCCCGGTGCCCCGGAGGGAGACTCGATTGAAGTCCGGGTTCGTGAATGACCTGGACTCTGCGGGTCCGTCCCCGTCCGGATCCACTATGTAATCCCCATCCTCGTCCCGGCTGACGACTCCCCCCTCCACACCATAGCGGATGAAGTCGAAGGTCCCGGCTCGCCGGAGCTCCTTGAAGGCTTCGTAGTCTCCGCTGGCCATGAAGGGTTGGGCGAAGAGCTCCAGGGTGAGATTCGGAGTGAACGTGACGTTCAGACGGGTCTCCATGGAAAGGGTCGTCTGTTCCAGCTTCCCGAAGAGATACCGGGCCCCATAGGTCTCCGTGGCCAGGGGATCGCTCCAGGATCGGACGTACTGTGCTGTTTCCCGGTTCAGGGTGAGGTTCGGCCCCAGGCTGACCTCCCAGGTGCTCCCGGGTCGGATGTTGAGGCGGGCGCTGTAGGTGGTTCGACGGCTCCCGGCCTCGTCCCACTGGTGGCGGAAGGAGAGCATGCCGCTGTAGGGCTTGCTGAAGTCCGAGGTCTCGAAGAGGGAGATCCGGTGTCCCGCCGGCTTGCTGGCCAGGGGGCCTCCCCTGGTGAGGCGGTCATCCGTGGACCGGAAGGTCCGCTCCCAGGAAAACCGGGTGGACCAGTAGTTGAGGAGGGTCACGTTTCCGCTTACCGAGACGCTGGTATCGAGCCGATCGCCGTTGAAATTCCAGGCGCTCTCCGGCCTCACGTTGAGCTGCCACCTTCGGAACAGGTCTCCCGGCCGGTTTTCCTCGTAGCCGAGCCTCACCTGAGCCCTCCGACGGTCCGCGTCTCTCTGGTATCCCAGGTCGTTCACCTCGAAGCCGGGACTGGTGGCGCTGAGCTCCACCCCGCCCCGCCAGTGCAGACCGGCCTGGCGCTGCAGTTCCAGGGTGGCGGTGTATCCGGACAGGGATGTGGCGTCGGGGTCCAGCTCGATGTGGTGGGCGTCTGGACGCTGGTAATAGCGAGCCGAGGAGGTCTGGGCGTCCTCCATGACCTCCGGAGTGCCGGCGATCCGGCTCCCCGCGACATAGCCGGACAGGGACCAGGTCCGGTCCGCCCACTCGTGAAGGAAGTCCAGACCCAGGGCGTAGGCCGAGGAACGGAGCTCCTGGGCCAGAAGGCCGCTTCCCAGGTCCCGGTTCACCGCCGTGCCGATGGCTCCCACCGCTGACCTGCCCTCCCGGAAGTCCTTCCGGATGCGAGCCACGAAGAAGTTGCTCAGAGGCTCCACTTCCGCTTCCCCGGTCTCGCCGGTCTCGGTGACGTACTCCGCCATCTCCCGGGCCGTCACGGCTTCCAGGAGGCCCACGGACCACCCACCGGCCGTACGGCCGGTGACCTTGCCTGCGGAGAGGATGGTGGTGGCCTCGGGGGCGTCGGAATACACGGCCTCGTCCGGAACGTCACCACCGGGAGGCCTGCCGATGCGACGGGAATAGAGAAGCTGCGTCCCCCCACCTC
>Ga0207797_1000249_pt1 | contig 40795 bp, 35 predicted proteins | sample PRCRCaboRojoPR_6_FD_187275 | JGI IMG/M metagenome (GOLD analysis project Ga0207797, IMG submission 187275) | Marine sediment microbial community from Cabo Rojo, Puerto Rico - PR CR 10% Liquid 1 (SPAdes) | ecosystem: Environmental > Aquatic > Marine > Coastal > Sediment | place: Cabo Rojo, Puerto... | reverse complement strand
TCCGGCGCATGTAGGCGTCTTTCGCCGCGATTTCGCTCGGCACCACGTCGCCGTGGGGGTGTCGGCCGTTGCCCGCCGCCCACTCGACCATGTGGGCCGCCTCGACGACGTCCGCGCGCCCCTCCGAGATCTCCTTGCCGCACTCCCGCGTGACGATCTCGCCGAGCTCGTCGGTCCGATCGCGCAGCTCGTGGTAGATCTCCCAGAGGTACTCCGCACGCTCGACGTACGAGAGCCCACGCCAGTCGTCCGCGGCCGCCCCCGCCGCCGCGAGGGCCGCGTCGACGTCGGCCGTCGTCGCCCGGGCGAACGTCCCTAGCGTCTCCCCGGTCGCGGGGTTCTCGCTGTCGAACGTCTCCGCGCCCTCGCCGTCGACGAACGCGCCCGCGACGTAGTGGCCGTAGGTGCTGTCGCGTGCCATACGCCCTGTCGATCGGCGACCGTGTTAAGACCTCCTCCGGGTGGCGCTCGCGGGGCCCCGCCGATCTCCCGACGGCCCGAGTTCTCGGCGATCCGAGGGTTCAAACCCCGGGACGCGACCACGGTCGGTATGCTCGCGATCGCCGGCGGCAAGGGCGGCACCGGGAAGACGACGACGGCCCTGGGGCTCGCGGCGGCCGCCGACGGGTTCGCGCTGGTCGTCGACGCCGACGTGGAGATGCCCGACCTCCACGCGCTGGCCGGCGTCGCCCGATCGCCGACGGTCGCGGCCGTCGCGGACGGGCCCATCGCGACCGCCCAGTCAGTCCCCGACCGCGACGGCGTCGCAGTACTCCCGGCCCCGACGTCGACCGACGACCGGACCGGGCTCCGCGCTGCCGTCGCCCGCTGTCGCCACGCCGACGCCGTCGTCGTCGTCGACTGTCCGGCCGGTGCCGGACCGGACGTGGCGACGCCGCTACGGGTGGCGGACGCGGTCCTCCTCGTCTCCACGGCGTGTGCGCCCGCCCTCCGCGACGCGGCGAAGACGGCCGCCCTGGCCCGCGCGCTCGGCACGCAGCCCGTCGGCGCGGTACTCACCCGCACCGGGATCGCGCCGGACGCCGTCGTCGACCTGCTCGGCTGTCCGGTCGTGGGTGTCGTCCCCGACGTCGCACCGCCGGTGCTCGACGCCGCCGGCGTCCGGACGGCCTATCGCCGGGCGGCCGACCGACTCGGGCTCGGGGCCGCGGACGACGGTCGCCCCGGTCCCGGTCCGGCTCCCGGGCGCTCGGGTGTCCCCGATCGGCGATCGGGCGGGAGCGGGAGGTGACGCGACGGGAGCAGCACCCGACGAGAGGCGAGGTGATCGGGAACAGTGCGGGGCGGCCGCACCGACCGCACCGACCGCGACGGGACCTTTCGGCCCTCACTCGTTCCTCGCGATCCCGACGATCCGCCGCTACGTGAACGCGAAGTGGCTATTCAGCGGGTACGAAAAGTTAAACCTGTCGGGGGGCAACGTGTTGGCGATGGCAGACCGGCTCCCGACTGGCATCACCGTCCTCGACCGGCAGCTCGACGGTGGGATTCCGGCCGGCAGTATCATCCTCCTCCGCGCCGAAGCGGCCAGCCAATCGGAGCTGTTCCTCTACGAACTGACCGCCGCACGCGGCACGCTCTATCTGACGACCGTTCGAACCGAACAGGCAGTTCAGGACGCGCTGAGCCGCTGTGGGGCGACCGTCGGCAACCCGACCGTCCGGGACGTCAGTGGCGACGCGCCGCTGGACGGTGCGAACCGGCTGGTCCACGACCTGCCGGAGAGCTCGAACCTCATCATCGACATCGTCGACGAGCTGGAGCGGCAGGACCGCGCCCGCTACCGGACGTTCTTCAACAACCTCCAGATCCACATGATGAACACCGGCGGCGTCGCCGTCCTCCACGCCCTGAAGGGGACGGACGTGCCCAACCGCAGCCTCAGCGAGCACATGGCCGACGTCGTCTTCGACCTCCAGACGAACATCGACGGGACCGAGGTGGAGAACAAGCTCGCGGTTCCCAAGTTCCGCGGCGGAGCGGCACTGGACGAGACGATCAAGCTCCAGCTCGCCGAACAGGTCGACATCGACACCAGCCGCGACATCGCGTGAACCCGCGCGGTCGCGGCGGTGTCGGCTCACGGATCGGCCGGTCACCGGTGGCTATCGCGGACGTTCGACTCACGGATCGGGTCCGACGTCCGTGATCGCCGTCTACGCACCGACTGCGACGAGGAGCGACCCGACAGCGAGTGCGACGGCGACGGCGACCCAGGTTCTGGCCGTCGCAAGCGGGCCCGGGAGACCCACCCGCTTCGCGAGGATGTAGCCGGGGTAGGCGAGCAGCGGGACGACTTTCGCGAACGTCCCGGCCCGGACGTCGAGCGCGAACGACAGGGTGAGCGCGAGCCCGATGGTGGCCGCGGTGGCGGCGACCGAGACGGCCAGGTCCGCACGGAGATCCTCCATCGACCGATCGGGCACGGTCGCCTCGTCGGTAGCGCCCTCCTCCGTGGTGCCGTCGGGCTGCAGGTCAGGCCGCTCGTCGGTCGACTCCGGTGTCCCGCTCATGGGTGCGGTTGATCGCGGCCCCGTTTAGGCCCTGCGGGAAGCCGGTCCCGTGTCGGACCAACTGTCCAGCCGGCTCGGGGCGGCGGCGTGGGGCGTCCGGACGCGCTCCGGGATTCGACCCCGCCGCGGACCGGCCCCGTACCGGGCGCGGCGCCCGACCGCGGGTCACTCCTCGGTCTCGAGTTCCTCGACGAGCTCCTCGGGGTCGATGTCGACCTCGCCCTCGCCCTCGTCGTCGCCGACGGGCGGAACGGCACCGCCGCCCATGCCGCCCATCATGCCGCCCATGCCCATCCCCATGCCGGGGGACTCGATCGTCTCCTGGACGATGACGCGGTCGAGACCCAGGCGGTTCATCAGGTCCTGGGCGATCTGCTGCTTCGAGAAGAGCCACTGCTGGTTCATCGTCATCTGCGGGGTGGCCTCGATGTACAGCGTCTCCTTCTCGACCGTCTCGGTCACCGTCTCGAACTCCGGTTCGGGCTCCTCCTCGTCCGCCTCGTCGTCGGCCGCGCCCTCTTCGGCGTCGGTCTCCTCGTCCCCCTCGGCTCCGTCGTCTGCGTCCTCCTCGTCCGGCTCGACCTCGACGGTCCGCTCCTCCTCGACCTCGTCGGTCCGGATCCACATCTCGGGGGTCTGCTGGAGGTACATCCCGAGGAGGCCTTCGGCGCGCTCGACCCGGTCCTCGACGACGTCGACGACCTCGTACTCGTACTCCAGGTCCTCGCCAGCCAGCGGGTGGTTGAAGTCGACGCGGGCGCGCTTGCCGATGATCGTCTCGAGGCGCCCCTGTTCGCCGTCGATCTGGACCTGCGCGCCGGGGTACCGGTCGTCCTCGTCGATGCGGTCGGCGCTCACCGTCCGGACGTTCTCGGGGTCGAACTCGCCGAACGCTTCCTCGGCGGGGATCGTGACGGTGCCCTCGTCGCCGGGGTGTTGGCCGATCAGCGCCTCGTCGACGCCCTGGAAGACGTGCCCGGCCCCGACGACGACGACGCGCGGCTCGAACTCGTAGTCCTCGTCGTCGATGCCGGCCTCCTCGGCGACGTCCTTCCGCGTCGTGTCGATGACTGTTCCGTCCTCGACCGTCCGGACCGTGTAGTCGAGCCGGACGAAGTCCCCCTCCTCGATGCCGCCCTCCTCGGGCTCGTCCTCCTCGGGCTCGTCCACCCCTGCCTCGGCGTCGGCGTCGGCCTCGTCGACCGACTCGGCCGCCTGTTCGGGCTCCGGCTCCTCGTCGACGGACTCCGCTGTGGCGTCCTCGTCGGTCGCGTCGTCGACCGACTCGGCCGTTTCTTCGCTCATACCTCGAAGGAACCCCGTCTGACCCTTAAGAATCACGTTTTGCGGGCCGTCCGACGGTCCGGAATCCGAGGACGTCGCCCGCACTACGTCGTCACGTGCTTCAGGCCGACTCAGGCTCGCGCCTCGGTCGGTGAACGCCCTGACGCGCGAGGGTGGCTGCCGTCTCGAGCAGCTCCGTCAGCCGGAACGACTCCGGCGCGACGCCGAGCTGCTGGAGCATGGACAGCGTGTCCCAGACGGCCCACGCCTCGACGTGCTGGCCGTCCTCGTAGCGGTGCACGAAGATCCCGTGGTTCCGGACGGACTCGCCGGTCGGCGTGATCCCCATGAACTCGCCCTCGTGTGTGCCCGTCGTGGTGAACACGACCGTGGCCGTTCCGTCACCGACCATCACCTCCTCGACGTGCATCTCGAAGTCGGGGAAGCCGGTCCGGACCGCCGAGACGAACTCGCGGAGCCCCTCCCGGTCGACGTCCTCGCCGGACGGGTCGAACCAGTGGCCCACGTACGTCTCGGCGGTCATCTCGTCGATGTGATCGAGGTTCCCCTCGTTCCAGACCTCCTCGACGAACCGCTCTTCCATCCCTCGAAGCTCCTCTCCAGTGAGTGGTTCGGTTGCCATGATTACTCCCTACTCTATCGGAGGACGACAATCGTGAAAAATTATGACGTTGATCTGTCCACTGTGCCACCGGATTGCACACCCCGGGTCGTCCGTCCCCGAAGTCGCCGCGACCCGACCGGCGTCGTGCGATCGAGGAGGTGTCGAGTAAACGCTCGGGGAGTACCCTTTTGCTACGGGCTCCCGTCGCGGGCGGTATGTACGAGGTCGAAGTGAAGGTCCCCGCGGAGCACGAGGTCGTCCGGACGCGCCTCCGCGAGCTGGAGGCCCACCGGATCGGGACGGTGACCCAGGTGGACACCTACTACGACGCCCCACACCGCGAGTTCGCCGAGACCGACGAGGCGTTGCGCGTCCGCCGGGAGCGCGCGGTCCACGAGCCCCCGGACTGCGTCCGCCGTGGCGAGTGGGACGAGTCGCCCGAGGAGGTCCGGACGCGCGTCACGTACAAGGGTCCCCGCGTCGACGAGGCGAAGACGCGCGAGGAGTTCGAGACCCGCGTGGCCGACGAGGAGGCCCTCGGGGGACTCCTGGACGGGCTGGGCTTCTCGCCCGCCGCGACCGTCCGGAAGGAGCGCGAACGGTTCGAGGTCGACGGCTACACCGTCACCCTCGACGCCGTCGAGGGGATCGGCGAGTTCGTCGAGGTCGAGCGCGAGGTCGAGGCCGACGCGGTCGACGAGACCAGGGAGGGCGCCTACGACGTCCTGCGCCGGCTCGGCCTCGATCCCGACGACCAGATCCGGACCTCGTACCTCGGGATGAAACTCGACGGGACGGCCCCGACCGACGCGACGAGGGTCGACGCGGACGCCGGTTGAGCACCTCCCGACTGCCCGTCGGCGATCGACCGACGTCGGATCGATGTCGGATCGACGGCGGATCGCCGGTACCGCCGGAGTTGATAACTCAGAGTAATCTATATCCGCAGGGAATTATCGCAAGGTATAGCACCGGGGGCTCCGAATCGCCGGTAATGATCGAGCGGAACATCCGGGTCGCGTCTGCCGACCGTCCGGCGGTGGAAGACCAGCAGGTAGAGATCGTCGAACGGAAGGGGATCGGCCACCCCGACTCGATCTGCGACGGGATCGCCGAGAGCGTCTCGCGGGCACTCTCGCAGCTCTACCTGGACCGCGTCGGAGAGGTCCTCCACTACAACACCGACGAGACGCAGCTCGTGGCGGGGACGGCCGCGCCGGCCTTTGGCGGCGGCGAGGTGCTCGAGCCGATCTACGTCCTCATCACGGGTCGCGCGACCAGCGAGTACGAGGGGCAGCCCCTCCCCGTCGAGACGACCGCGCTCTCGGCCGCGCGCAGCTACTTGCGAGAGCGGATCCCCGCGCTGGACGTCGGCCGGGACGTCGTCCTCGACGTGAAGCTCGGCGAGGGCAGCGGCGATCTCAGGGACGTCTTCGGCGAGGACGACGACGGGTCCGACGCGGGGGGACGGCCCATCCCGATGGCCAACGACACCAGTTTCGGCGTCGGCCACGCGCCCCTCTCCGAGACCGAGCAGATCGTCCTCAACGTCGAGCGGCGACTGAACGCCGATTACGCGGCGGAGAACCCGGAGATCGGGCCCGACGTGAAGGTGATGGCCAAGCGGGAGGGCGACGTCGTCGACGTCACGGTGGCGGCGGCGACCATCGACGCGCACGTCCCGGACGTCGGCGCGTACGTCGACGCGGTCGCGGGCGTCGAGTCGTTCGCCCGCGACGTCGCGAGCGACTACACCGACCGGGAGGTGAACGTGGAGGTGAACACCGCCGACGAGGTCGCCGCGGGGTCGATCTACCTGACCGTGACGGGTACCTCCGCCGAGCAGGGCGACGACGGCTCCGTCGGGCGGGGCAACCGCGCGAACGGCCTGATCACCCCCAACCGGCCGATGAGCATGGAGGCGACCTCCGGGAAGAACCCCGTCAACCACATCGGGAAGATCTACAACCTCCTCGCGACCGAGATGGCCCACGACGTCGTCGAGGAGGTCGACGGCATCCGCGACCTCCGGATCCGGCTGCTCTCGCAGATCGGCCGACCGATCGACCGCCCGCACGTGGCCGACGCCGACGTCGTCACGGAACCCGGCGTCGCCGTGGGCGACATCGAGGCGGACGTCCGCGCGATCGTCGACGACCGGCTCGCGACCGTCACCGACGTCACGCGACGTGCGATCGACGGCGAGCTGACGACGTTCTGATCCCTCCTCGCGCCCTCGTTCCCGGTCCCTGTCCCGATCTCGGTCTCGATCCCGGTCCTGGTCCCTGTCCCGGTCTCGGTCTCGGTCTCGATCCCGGTCCTGGTCCCTGTCCCGGTCTCGGTCTCGATCCCGGTCCTGGTCCCTGTCCCGGTCTCGATCCCGATCCCGATCCCGTCCCAGTTCCCCCGGCCCGACGTCCTCAAGGTCGCCGGGCGACGACGGTACCGCGTGACGAACGCGGACGAGCCGTCCGGGCCCCCGGGTGCGGCGTCCGACGTGCGACCCCGGTCCCCGGACGTCGCCCTGGTGGGGTACGGCGAACTCGGCACGAAGAGCAGCGAGGTCCGCTCGCGGATGGCCGAGCGGCTCCGCGAGCACTGTGCGGCCCTGCTGGCCGCCCGCGGCGTCGACGGCGAGGTCGAACGCCGGTGGGCCAGGCTGGTCGTCCGGACCCCCGACCCGGACGCCGCCGCACGAGCCGTTGCCGACGCGTTCGGCGCGGTCTGGGCGCGTCCGGCGATCGCCTGCGAGCCGACCGAGGCGGCGATCGTCGACGCGCTGGTCGCGCTCGCCGAGCGTCGCCCGACGGACGGAGAGGGCGCCGAGGACGGGGGGACCGCCGACGGCGGCCCCGACCCGGCGCCGTTCGCCATCCGGGCGAACCGCGCCGGCGAGCATCCGTTCGCGGCCCGTGACCTGAAGGTCGCCGGGGGACGCGCGATCCAGGCGGCGACCGGCGCGCCGGTCGACCTCGACGACCCGGCGGTCGTCTACCGCGTCGACTGCCGCGCGTCGACGGCGTTCGTCTCGGCGGTCCAGTACGACGGCCCCGGCGGCCTCCCGCTCGGGACGCAGGGTCGCGTGGTCGCGCTGGTGAGCGGGGGGATCGACTCGCCCGTCGCGGCCTACGAGACGATGCGACGGGGCTGCGAGGTCCAGCCGGTCTACGTCGGTCTGGGGGACTACGGGGGCCCGGACCACGAGGCCCGCGCCGTCGAGACCGTCCGCCGGCTGTCGCGGTACGCCCCCGGCTCGGACCTCCGGCTCCGGGTCGTCGACGCCGGCGACCTCGTGGCGGACCTCGTCGAGCGGGTCGACGACACCCGGATGCTGTCGCTGAGACGGGCGATGGTAACGATCGCGGCGACCCTCGCGGCCGACGCCGAGGCACACGCGGTCGTCACCGGCGAGGTCCTCGGCCAGAAATCGAGCCAGACCGGCCCGAACCTCGCAGTCACGGACGGCGCCGTCGACCTGCCGATCCACCGCCCGCTGCTCACGAGGGACAAGGCCGACGTCACCGCACAGGCCCGCCGCATCGGCACGTACGACGACTCGACGCTCCCCGTCGGCTGTGACCGGGTTGCGCCGACCCACCCGGCGACGAACGCGACGCTCGAGGCCGTCCTGGCAGCCGAACCCGACGACCTGCTCGTCCGGGCCGAACGATCGGCCCGGGAACGCTGCCGCGTGGTCTCGCTCGATCGGTCCGACGAGTGACGACCCGCGGCGGCGGAAGCTACCGGCCGACGACCGCGTCAGGGGTCGTTCGCGTGACGAACGTTCTCACGGATCCCGGTTTCTCGGGCGGATCTCGGTGTACGTTCGTCCGGAACTCACGAACGTTCATGTGTGAATGGGTTTTTATCGCTCCAGTGCTAGCGAAATAACGTGAGCGGTAACACCCTCCGATCCGGGAACGGGTCGAGGCCGACCGACGCCTGGACGGTCCAGACGACCGAGGACCGGTCGGCGTGGGCCGACGAGCGCGTCACGTGCCCGCACTGCGGGGGCGGCGTCGCCCTCGACGGTCCACACGTCGGCGTCCAGCTCGTCCGGTCGGCGGGCACCCGACCCGCTGACCGGAAGCGGACCCTCGACCACCGGACCCTGGCGTTCTGCGATCGCGACTGCGCGACCGCCTGGCTCGACGCGCGGGCGAACGGCGACGGACGGGCCGTCGAGGAGTAGCGACGCCGGGCCGCCACGCGCCGTCGTCCCCACGGTTCACCGATCGGCGTCCCACCTCCCGGTCCAGCGATCGACCTGCCGGACACCGTCAGCCTCAAAGCTCGGCGGTGAGTTCCCTCCCGTATGAGCGTCGTCGATCGATCGGGCCTCGATCCCGAGCAGCTGTGGGTGGCGGCCGTCGGGACGCTGGCGGCGGTCCTGATCGGGGGCTCGCTGGCGTTCCCCCGGACCGTCTACGACCGGTTCGTCTGGCAGTACTTCTGGGGCCCCGTGGAGGCCGACGCCCACGCCGCCCAGTGTGCCGTCCGGGCGGCCGGGGGCGGGACGCAGTACCTCACGAGCACGGACGCGTGTGCGGCCGCGGGCGGCGTCGTCGCCTACACCGGCTACACGGTCGTCTCCGAGATCGGCTACGTCCTCGTCCTCCTGCTGGCGCTCGGCGGCGTCGTGCTGCTGCTCCGCCGACTGGATATCGGCACCGACAGGCGGTTCTTCTACGCGCTGACGCCGTTCGTCTTCTTCGGGGGAGCCCTCCGCGTCGTCGAGGACGCCACCGACGCCGCGCCGGGCGCCGAGACGCTGCTGGCGTACCCCTGGAACACGCTGGTGATCAGCCCCATCATCTACGTCACGGTGTTCGCGATCACGCTCGTGGCCGTCCTCGGCGCCGTCTGGGCCCATCGCCGGGGCTTCGTCGACGACTACGCCCGCCCGCTGTTCGGCGCCGGGCTCGCCGTCCTCCTGGCGACGTTCGCGGTGCTGTTCGCCCTCGGACTCGGCGTCGACCCGCGCGTCTCGTTCCACCCGCAGGTGCTCGTGGCGACGCTCGTCGTCGCGACCGGGACGGCGGCCCTCACCTGGGTCCTCGTCGAGCGGTTCGCGCCCGAGGTGAATCGCGGCACCGGCTTCGTCGGGGCCGTGGTCGTCTGGGGCCACGCGATCGACGGCGCCGCGAACATGATCGGGCTCGAGTGGCTCACGGCACTGGGTGCCGGCCCCAACCTGGTCGCCAAACACCCCGCCAACCGGCTGATCGTCGAGTGGACCGCCTCGCTCCTCCCCGCCGGGATCCAGAGCGTGATCGGTGCCGCGTGGTCGTTCCTCCTCGTGAAGCTCGTCGTCGCGACGATCGTCGTCTGGGCGTTCGACGAGCGCATCTTCGAGGAGAGCCCTCGGTACGCCGTCCTCCTGATGGTCGCCGTGCTCGCGGTCGGGCTCGGGCCCGGCACGCGCGACATGCTGCGCGCGACGCTGGGCGTCTGACCGGCCAGGAGACGGCTCGACGGCCCCTCGAACGACGTCGGTCGACGTCGGGGGGATCCGGGGGCCGTTCGGTTCCGCCGTCCGAGGCGTCGCCGATCGCCGGGCGCTGTGGTGCGCGTCGGCGGCCGCCTCGTGCTGCGACCGACGTGTGAGGCGTCGAGAGGGCGAGCGAAGCGCCCTCGACGGTCACAATCGGCGCGGGACCGCTCGTGAACGCCACACCGATCCGGTTCGCGTTCCGTCCGGGAGCACCCCGGGAGCTGCTGTCGTCCGCGCGACGCGTGTTCGTCGGTCGTTCACCGACCGGCGTCCCTCCTTCGAGCCGGGTACTCGTCGCCTCGTCAGCCGTGGTACCTAATACCGGTGTCTGCGTACGACCAGTCGACGGCGTTCGGCTCGAGCGGTAGGAGGGCGAGAACTGTCGGGCCAGTCACTCCAACGGAGGACACAATGACAACGACAGCCGAGAGGAACAAGCGTATCGCCCGGCGTATCCTCGAAGAGGTCGTCGAACAGGGAAACCTCGACGCGGTCGACGAGAGCTACACGGAAGACGCCGTGGAGCACACCCCGATGGGGGAGTTCAGTGGCCGTGAGCGGATCAAGGAAGGCTTCGCGAGGAACCGGGACGCGTTTTCGGACTACACGGTGTCTGTCGACGACATGATCGCGGAGGGTGATACCGTCGCCGTCCGACTGACGGAGCGCGGTACCCACGACGGTGAGCTACTGGGGATCGATCCAACCGGCAACGCGTTCCAGCACCAGACCATGGCCTTCCTCCGCCTGGAGGACGGAAAGGTCGCTGAATGGTGGGTACTACCGGACAACCTCGGATTCATGCAACAGATAGGTGTCGTCGACCCGCCGGGCGAGTAGCGCGATTCGTCGCTCGGATCTCCCGCCCGGCGACTCGGCCGTTCGGGGGCCGACAGCGTGGTGGATGGACCCTCGGGATCGCGCACGCCGGGTTCGACGCCGTGGCGACGCTGGGACGGGTGAGTACGTACGCACTCTCCACGACCCGTGCGGCGTGAGCAGCCGCCGAGGGGAGACCGCCCGCTCTCACGGGGGCCGTACCGTTGCGCGTGGATCCGAGTACTCGAGTGGGGAGTGGCCTCACCGGTGGTGTCGGGTCGCCCGCCCCGAGCGCGTGGACCCCGCGCCGTTTGCCGCGCGGAGGCCGTCACGGGAACGGGTGGAAGTCGCGGTCGAGCCGGGGCTCGAAGCCCAGCTCGCCCGGGACGGTCCGTGCCCGGTCACCGAAGAACGGTTCGCCGACGAACAGCGGCTGTGCCGCCGGGACGAGCACGCGGACCGCCTCGAACCCCAGCGCGTCGACGTCCCGCGGCGTGAGTCGGGAGGCGTAGACGGCGGGGCCGGCGTCGGTGACGCGGTCGACGACGGCGTCCAGCTCCGCCCGTCCCCGCGGCACCTCGTCGGGACCGACGTCCCCGGCCGGGACCGTCGCGGGCGCGTCGAGGAACTCGCGTGCCGCGTCTGGGAGGTCCGCGTAGCGGCCGATCGCGCCCTCCTCGGCCGCGGCGGCCTCGGGACCCATCGCCCGGAGCTCCATCCAGTTCTGGAGCGCCTCGGCCAGCGCGGACCGGGCGGCGGCGGCCGCGTCGAGATCGGCCGCCGAGCCGGCGGCGAACCGCGGCCACTCCCCCTCGCGGTGGACCGCGGCCGCGACGACGGGCACGTCGACGTCCTGGGTGACGAGGAGTGCGGTCGCCGACAGTCCCTCGGCGCGCGCCCGGCCGACGAGCGTCCGGTAGTCCCCGTCGTCGACCGCGAGCGCCAGCGGCTCGTACGTCGAGTACCAGGCGAGCATCGTCGCGTCCCGCTCGATCGTCTCGTAGAGCCCGGCGAGGAGCGCTTCGACACCCGAGTTGCCCAGCCCGAGCCCGGTGGTGATCGCGGGGCGGAGCTGCTCGGTCGGCGGCGGGTAGTGGACCAGCTCGGCGGGCAGCGAGACGGGCTCGTCGGTCGCGAGGTCGACGCCCTCGACCCAGGCGAGCGGGTCGTCCGGCCCCGGCGTCGCCCAGCCGTCGGGTCGCACGAACGCGTCGGGCGTCACCGGCCTGGCTCGTGACCGGGCGGGCGCCATCGTGAACGCGGCGGTCCGGTAGACGCCGGCGCTGTACCGCTCTAGCGCCTCCCCGAGCGCCTTCGCGAACGCGGCGTCCCAGCCCGGATCGACGCCGGCGGCGAACTGCGCCGCGCGGGCGTCGCTGTAGACCGTCGTGTCGGCCGTCGCGGCGATGTAGTACGGCAGGGGGAACGACTCCCGCTCGCCGACCTCGACGACCGCCCCGACGCGGTCGTCCAGCGTCCGCTCCATCCGCCCGAGTGCGTCCTCGAGGGGGACCTCGCGGTGGTCGCGGGGCGGTCGCCGGTCGCGGTCCGCGCCGGGCCCGCCGGTCGACCCCTCCGGGAGCGGCAGCGGGAGGAACTCCCGCACGCTCCCGACGGTCGTCCCCGACACCTCGACGAGCGTGCCGCCCAGCGAGTCGCCCTCGGCGAGCGCGACCGCCCGCCGACCCGCGACGGCGCCGGCGAGCCGGACGGCAGCCGGGTCGGCGTCGGGCGCCGCCGCCGGGACGTCGACCGTCGAGGCGACCCGGCCGCGGAGGTCGCTGAACCGCGGGTCAGCCGGCCCGTCGCCGTCGAAGACCGACACCGCGGCGTCGACGCCCGACAGCGGGTGGCCGCCGACGCCGCCGACCTCCACGGCCACCCACCGCGCCGCCGCGACCTTCTCGAACCGGTCGTCGCCGGCAGGACCCACGACCGCCCCCATGTCGGCGTCCGCGAGGGTGCCGGCCTCGGCCGTCTCGACCGTCGCGCCCTCACAGTCGGACAGCGCCGCGGTGATCGCCGCCGCGGCCGGCCCCTCGCCGACGAGTTCGACGTGCATGGCTCCCGTCGCGCACCCCAGGGTGAAAAGCGTGGAGAAACCGCGGCGCGGTGGTGGCCCCGGCGACGCGAGGGCGAGCCCGTGCCGGCGCTGTCGCTCGGAGACGAGGACGCGGAGACGACCGTCCGGCGCGACCCGGTTGCCGGACGGGGGTCGGGCGCTCCGTCGCAGCCCGACGGGCTCGATCCGCGGTGGGGTCGGAGTGTCGGGACGCGACGTGCTCAGCTGATGAGGCTCTGTGCGACGCCCGCGAGCTGGTTGGCGTCGGTGTCCCGGAGCCGGTCGTCGCCGAGCTTCAGCCGGAGGCGCGGGCGCCCCACGTCGATCGGAACCTTCTCGGTGTCGATCAGCCCGAGGTCTTCCAACTTGGTCTTGGTCCGGGAGAACGTCGCCTTCGAGGCGATCCCGACGTCCTCGCCCCACTTCGAGATGTCGTAGAGGAGGACCTCGTTCTTGGCGGCCACGAGGAGGCTGATCGTCACCTCGTCCAGCCCGTCGCCGTCGCCGCGGGCGGTCTGGAGGCTCGCGAGCACCGTGTCGAAGTCGTCCCGCGTCGGCTCGCCGATCTCGTCGTCGAGCGTCTCGCGGACGCGCGACAGCGGTGGCGTCCGTAGTTTGAACGGCTCGGCGGCCTCGAACTGCTCGCGGTACGCGTCGAAGGCCGCCTCGACGAACTCGGCCTCGTCGGTCGAGAGGGCGGCGACTCGCTCGCCGGCGGTCACGAGCGCCATCACGGCCTCCCCGGTGACGAGCAGTGCGTTCTCGGCCCGCTCCTCGGTCGTTCGCATCGTGAGGTCGCCCGCGTCGACGAGGTCCGCCGCGTTGCTGGCGACGATGAAGTCGTCCATCACGTCCTTCAGGACGGCCTCGTCGGCCAGCAGCGAGAGGTGCGGCAGGTCGCCCTCGAAGCTCGTCCCGACCCGGACCAGCTGCTCGATCGTTCCCGGCGCGGGATCGACGACCAGGAGCTCGTCGCCCGCTTCTGTCAACACCGACGAGAGGATATCGTCAATCCTCTCGGCCAGTAAATTCGAACCCATAACCATGTTGTGTTATTCTCCGCGACTCTATTTAATAGTAACGGCAGATCGGGCGCGTAACGGCGTCTATCGTCCGAATCGTCGTATCGGATCCCGAACTTCGTTCGGAAGCCTCGACGGCTTATATATCCCGCGACTGAACAACCAGCGAAGGGAAAAGTACTACCCCGAACCGTCGTTCCCGTCTGCTGACCTGTCGAGCCGTTCGACGAGTTCGTCTGCCCAGTGGATGTCGCCGTCGTGGACGACCGGCACGTCCGCGGTTCGGAGGAACCGCCGGACCTCGTCGGCGTCGAGCGTGACCGTTCGCTCGTTGCCGACGAGCTGTGCGTCCGTCCCGACGGACGGGTGTGGCTCGTGTGCCGCCCCGAACCGTCGGGCGTCGTGGACGCGGTAGGTGAGCCGGTAGGTGCCCGCCCCGTCCGCCACGCCACCGCGGTCCCCGCGAGTTGTGCCCCCGTCCCCCGGCCCGGCCCCGCGCTCCGAGTCACCACCGGCCGAGACGGTGTGCGAGGCCGCCGTGCCGCGTCCGCCCCCGGCGTCGGCCCGGTCGACCGTTCGGCTCCCGTCGTCCGCTCCCCGGACGCGATCCGCGTCCGCCGCGGTCGGCTCGCCGGATCCGTTCGCCCGGTCGGTCGCGACGGCACCGTCGTCGATCCGCTCCAGCACCGCGTCGGCGGGTTCCCCGTCCCCGGAGTCCCTGACCGCGTGGGTCCCGTCGCCGACGACGGCGTAGTCCTTGCCCATGATGATCCGGCGGCGGGCGAGCCCCAGCGCCCGCTCGATACTGAACCCTTCGAGCAGCAGCCGGACGAACGTCGTCCCGACCCGCGCCGCGTGCCGGTCGAGCACCTTGTTGAACGTCACCGCGCCGGCGACGCTCCCCTTGCGGACGAGGTCGAGCCCCTCGTAGTAGGAGCCACACGCGTTCAGCAGGAACGCCTCGGCGTTCGACTCGCGGATCGACCGGACGGCGAGGTGACCGTCCGTACACCGGAGGCCGGCCGCCTCGCAGTGACCGATGTAGTGGACCAGGTCGGTCTCCGCCTCGAAGACGTCCGCCAACTCCCGCCGCGTCAGCCGCTTGTGGACCTCGACGTCGACGCCGACGTCGCCGACCTGCCGGCCGTACGCCGACGACAGGTCGGCGTACTCGTCGATCATCTCCGTGTCGTTCACGACGACGACGACCGACAGCGGGCGCGTCGTCCGCCGTCCCTCCCGTCGCCGCTCGCGGTGTTCGTACGCCTCCGGGACCGACTTGAACACGTCGATCGGGACGTTGTTGGCGAGCCAGCCGTGGAGCCGCCCCGGCCCGAGGACCGGCTTGACGGCGTCGACCTCCGGCGCCCGGCGCGCGTCGACGGGGTCGGTACCGGGGCTCTTGCGGGGTCCCTGTCCCGGCCCCGGCCCGGGTCCGGGTCCGAGCCCGCGGTAGAAGTCGTCGAGCGAGCGGGAGAGCCGCTCGTCGCCGCCGAGGTGGCTCGACTGGGGCAGGAAGACGAACGGGAGGTCCGACAGGATCTGCGGGAGCGTCGGGAGGGTGTCGGCCGTCGGCTCGAGGTACATCGCGAGGTGCCACTCCGGCAGGTCGGCGGAGATCCGGTCGAACGGGGCCGCCAGGTACCGGCTCACCCGTTCGGCGATGCCTGTGTCCGCGAGCGACGCCGGGTCTACCCCCACCGCGTCGAGGTGGCGCCGTTCGGCGAGGGACCGCGACGTTCCCGGGCTCTCCCGGACCAGACAGTCGAGGAGGAACACCCGCCGGAGCAGGTCGCTCGCGTCGTGCTGGAACCCCGGGAACGTGCGGAACTCGTGGACGCCGTCCGGGAGGACGAGTCGCGGCGGCCTGTTGCCCAGCCTGACGTCCGCGCCGAGGTAGGTCGCCAGCGGGGCGACCGTGAACAGGTACGGGAGCTCCGGCGGGACGACGATCTCGACGTCCGTCTCCGGGCGGCGCTCCGCGAGCCCCGACGGGACGGTCGTGGCGTCGCCGAACGTCACCCGCGGCGGCCGGCCGCGCATCGTCGGCGCGGACCGGGCCGGCGTCGTCGTCAGGAAGCCGGTACCCAGCCAGGAGACGGCCGTCGCCGCGCCCTCGACGGTCCGCGGGACCGTCAGCGGCCCGTCGTCGGACTGCCGACTGCGGAACCCGACCGAGACGGCCGTCGACCGGGGGAACCGGAGCGCGACGGCGTCGTGTTCCCCGACCAGTGTCCCCCGCCCGTCGAACCGGACGGTCACGTCGAGCGAGCCCGCCACGTGGACGCGGTAGTCGCCGGCCGGGAGCGCGACGGACCCGTCCGTCCGTCCGGCGTCGTAGTGGTAGGTCGCGTCGCCGTCCAGCCGCTCGGCGGCGACGCGTGACGGGAGGAACGACAGGGTGCGGGTCGAGCCACTGACCACCTCGTCGACCGGGCCCGGCGAGCCCGCCCCGTCCCCCGACCGCCACCCCTCCGTCGCGACGGCGACGGAACCGGCGGCGTCGGCCGCGCGAATCCCTCCCGATGTCAGCGTAACCTCCATCAACCGGGTGGAACGCACGGTTACTCGGGCATATGTCTGTCGACCGTATCCGCCTCCGATCCCGGAGAGAGAAAGCCCGAGGCTGCCTGACGAGGTTCGTCGACGTCGCAGTGACGGTCGCTGTCGAACGGCGTTCCCGTGTGTCTCCGGGCGTCGAAACGGTCTCGATGCCCCGACCCCCACCGGCGGCCGACTTCCCGCTCGCGCGGTCGATCGACGCCCTCCCCGCGCGACGCCCTCCCCGCGCGACGCCCTCCCCGCGCGACGCCCTCCCCGCGCGACGCCCTCCCCGTGCGGACGGACGACGGGCCTCCCGGTGGCGTCTGCCACTCCGTCGAGGCTCCCGGCGGCGTCCACCCTTCGGTCGTGGGTCCCGGTGGCGTCCACCCCTCCGTGGAGGGTGTCGGGAGCCCGTCTTTCGGGGACGTCGTTCGGCGTGAGACAGCCGACCCGGGCGCGGCCCGACCGTTCGCAATCGGCGCACGAAGGCGAGCATTTACCTCCGGATGGGCCGGAGGGGCCGTATGGACTATCCGACCGTCCGTGAGGTCGATCCGGAGGTCGCCGACGCGCTGGTCGGCGAGGTGGATCGCCAGCGAGAGACGCTGTCGATGATCGCCAGCGAGAACCACGTCAGCGAGGCCGTGATGGAGGCCCAGGGGAGCGCCCTCACCAACAAGTACGCCGAGGGCTACCCCGGCTCGCGCTACTACGCCGGCTGCGAGCACGCCGACACCGTCGAGCGACTGGCCATCGAGCGCGCCAGGGAGTTGTGGGGCGCCGAGCACGTCAACGTCCAGCCCCACTCGGGCACGCAGGCGAACATGGGCGTCTACCTGGCGGTCCTCGACCCCGGCGACCGCATCCTCTCGCTGGCGCTCGATCACGGGGGCCACCTCTCGCACGGCCACCCGGCGAACTTCGCGGGCCAGACGTACGAGGTCGAGCAGTACAAGGTCGACCCGGAGACGGGGTACGTCGACTACGAGGGGCTCCGCGAGAGGGCCGAGTCGTTCGATCCCGACGTCATCGTCTCCGGCTACTCGGCGTACCCCCGTGCCGTCGACTGGGAGCGCATCCAGGCGGCGGCCGACGCGGTCGACGCCTACCACCTGGCCGACATCGCGCACATCACGGGGCTGGTCGCCGCCGGCGTCCACCCCTCGCCCGTTGGCGTCGCCGACTTCGTCACCGGGTCGACGCACAAGACGATCCGCGCGGGCCGCGGCGGGATCATCATGACGTCCGAGGAGCACGCCAAGGCGATCGACAACGCGGTGTTCCCGGGCGCGCAGGGCGGCCCCCTCATGCACAACATCGCCGGCAAGGCCGTCGGGTTCGAGGAGGCGCTCCAGCCGGAGTTCGAGACGTACGCCGAGCAGGTCGTCGCCAACGCCCGGGCGATGGCCGACCGGTTCGCCGAGCGCGGGTTCCACGTGGTCTCCGGCGGGACGGACACCCACCTCGCGCTGGTCGACCTCCGCGAGTCCCACCCGGACCTATCGGGGGGGACCGCCGAGGACTCGCTCACCGACGCCGGGATCGTCCTCAACGCCAACACGGTCCCCGACGAGACGCGGTCGCCGTTCGACCCGAGCGGGATCCGGGCGGGCACCGCCGGGCTGACCACCCGCGGGTTCGGCGAGGCGGAGATGGAGGAGGTCGCCGACCTCATCTACCGGGTCGTCGACAACCACGACGACGGGGCCGTGATCGCGGACGTGCGCGAGCGCGTCCACGAGCTCTGCGCCGAACACCAGCTCTACGAGTAGCTCCGAGTAGCACCGGGACGCACCCGAACGTCGGGTCGTCGGCGCGTTCGCGCACGGCGATCCACCCCGATGCCCGACGGTTCCCCGGACCGACCGGCCGACTGTCCGGGACGCACTACCGGCCTCGGTCTGTCGCGAGGTGCGCGACAGGCCGCCGCACTTATCGCCGACGCTCGCCTCGATTCCGCCCATGCGAGACTGGTCCTCCGGTTCGACGCCCGGCCCTCGAGCGACGCGCCGCACGGTCGCCGCCGCGGTCGTCGTGGGGCTGGCCGGCTGTGCGGGCGGCGGATCGAACGGTACCGACGGGGGCGACGGCTCGACCGACGGGACGACGACGGGCGAGGCGACCGACGACGACCCGACCGCGACTCCCGCGGACACGGGAACCGGCGCCTCACCTGCGACGACGACCCGAACCGGAACGCCGACCGGCGAGGACGCGACGACCACGGCCGGGACCGCGACCGACGGGGGGCTCGACCTCCGCGAGGCGAACGTGACGGCCGTCGAGGTGTCCGAGCGCGGCGGCGGCTACCGCTTCGACGTGACGCTCTACCACGACGACGACGGCGAGGACGGCTACGCCAACTGGTGGGACGTCGAGACGCGCGACGGCGAGCGGATCGGCCGACGGGAGCTCCTGCACGCACACGGCACCCGGGAGTTCACGCGCTCGGAGACGGTTCCCGTTCCCGACGACGTCGACTGCGTGGTGGTCCGTGGCCACGACCAGACGCACGGGTTCGGCGGGCGGGCGATGCTCGTCGATCCCCGGACCGGTGCCACGAGGGCGGTCGACCAGGGTGCCGATCCGGTGTCGATGGCCGACGAGGACTGTCCCTGAGGGCGGGAACCGGAGCTCGCGAGTGACCTGGAGGCAGGACGGGCGGGACGTGCGGGACGTGCGTGGGACCGTCCGGACGGATGCGACCGTCTATCGGCTGCTCACCGCATGCCGGGCGGGGGTCCCTGGTCGAACTCGTCGTCGTCGGTCTCGACGTCCAGGCCCAGCTCCTCGCGTTCCTCCTGGAGCACCTTGATCTGTCGCTGGTAGCGGAACAGCCCGAGGCCGCCGATCACGAACAGGACCGCGAGCAGGCCGCCGAAGATGTAGAGGTCGCGCTGGAGGTAGAACTGGACGACGATGTTGCGGCTCGTCACCTCCGCCCAGCGGATGTGCACGCGGTTCTGCTCGTCGGTGGCGACCTCGCTCGCTCCCGGACTCGTCGAGCCGATGATCGGCACGGAGATGTCGCGGTCCGGCGGCAGCACCACCTCGTAGGACCCCTCGACGAAGACGGGGAGGGTGAACCGCTTGGGCGTGCTCTGGGAGGTGAACGCGAGCTGTCCGCCGGCGGCGTCCGGCGGCAGCGTGACGTTGACGACCTCGCGGGAGCGCGAGACCTCGCCGCCGCGGGCCCGGAACTCCGAGCCGTTCAGCTGGGTCCCGTTCTCGTACCGGTACCGGACGGCCGACACGGGGATCGGGTTCCGACCGCCGACGCCGTCGTTCCGGTAGAGCTCCACGCTCCCCTGCTCGAACGCGCTCGCGTTGTAGACCGCCTGGAACCGGGCGCCCTCGGTGATCGCGATGTGGACGTCGACGCCGGCGTCCCACGCGTAGCCGCCGAGCGGCGGCTCCTCGTCGAGTTCCTGTTCGGAGACGGGGCCGCCGCCGAGACAGCCGGCGGTGATCGCGAGGAGGGCGACCGCGACCGCGAGGCGGAGACGACGTCGGCTCACGGAATGACACACCGGAGTTCTGCAGGTAAGTACTCTCCGATGCTCGCGAGCAGTCCCGGCGGGTCCGTCCCCTCCGTACAGACGATCGACTGCTCTAAGAGCCCCAGCCGCTCGACCGTCACCACGTCCCGGGCGTGGCCCGCCCGGTTCAGCGTCGCGCGGACCTCGCCGCGGGTCGCGCTGTTGACGTTCACCCGGCCGTTCCCCCGCGTCCAGTCGTAGAGCCGGTCGCGCTCGGCGTCGGCGAGCCGCGAGGCGCTCTCGCCGTCGTCGCCGCGGTAGACGAACCGCATCCGCAGGTGCTGGACGAGCCCGAACCGGTCGCGGATCTGCGAGGGGCTCCCCCGACCGAGCCCCAGCTCCCCCGCGGGAACCCGCACCTCCTCTCCGGCGTCGAGCACGATCCCCTCGTCGTCCCACGACTCCAGGGTGCCGACGTACGTCTCGCCCGGCTCGAGCCGCGGGGGGACCCGGCCCCACTCCTCGGCCAGCGCGTTCCTGGCGACGACCTCGTCGTCGCCCTCGAGCGTGACCGCCACGAACTCGTCGCGGCGGACGCCGACCGTCCACTCGACGTCCAGCCCGCCGACGGCGTTGTCGACGAGCGCGTCCATCCCGTCGAGGGCGCGGTCGCGTGCGTCGCCGCTGACGTAACACTTCGTTGCGAGGACCACCATGGAGTCAGGCTCGCGCGCCGGGTCCCTCGACGTCGACGTTCAGTTCGTCCCGCAGCTCGGTGATCCGGCGGTCCATCGCGTCGACGAGGTGGTCGTTGTCCATCGCCTCCAGCGGGGAGCCGCACTCGGGACACTCGAAGCCGAAGTCCATCGCCTCGCCGAACTCGAACCGCAGCGAGCAGACCTCGCACAGGTAGAACTCGTGGGTCTCCTCGTAGTCCCGACGCTGCTGGAGGGCGTCGAGCAGCCGGTACATCTCGTCTTCCAGGTTCTCCGGGATGTTGTCGTACTGGAACGTCCAGAGGTAGGTGAGCCACCCCGAGTCCTCGTCTCGCACCCGACGGTAGGTGGCGAGGTCGTTCTCGTAGAGGATGAACAGCGCGCGCCGGACGTCGTTCAGCTCCAGCCCCAGCTCCTCGGCCAGCTCCTCGTCGGTCACCTCGCCGTCCGGTGGCGCGGCGGCGACCGGCATCCCCTTCGGCCCGACCAGTTCGTGCAGGTACTTCTGGATGACCGGGTCAGAAAGCAGCTCCTCGAAAGCCATCGTCGGTACTAGCGCCGACGAATCGTTTAAGACCACCGATGCGACGGGTGCGCGCGCCCGGCCGGGGACTGCCGCCCCCGGCGGACTGCTCGTCGGGATCGACGCCGTCGGCGCTACCCCGTCGACCCGCCGTCGTCGCTGGTCCCGTCGGTGCCGGTGCCGCCGTCGGCCGGCTCCACGCGCTTTCCGATTGCCTGCGGGACGACCTGCTTTTCGGCGTCGATCCACTCCCGGTCGAGCTCGCGGCCCTCGAAGAGCCGGTCTAAGAAGACGGCGAGCCCGGCGACCTCCGAGTGCGGCTGGTTCGTCACGCCGACGTTGAACTCCGCGGCCTCGTACACCTCGAACGGGACCTTCTCGGCACCGACGACGACGAGCAGCGGCCCCTCGGCGTGTGCGTCCCGGACGGCGTCCTCGACGGCCTGGACCGGCTCGCCGTACATCGTCAGGTGGACGACGGTCCCGCGCTCGCCGTACTCGCGGAGGATCGGGCGGTACTCGTCGGTCGTCTCGACCTCGAACGGGCCGCCGAAGCGGTCGGTGATGTCCCGGACGGTCCGCCGGGACTGGTCCGTCCGCCCGACGAGGATCGCCCGATCGGCACCCAGTGCTCGCGCCGCCAGCCCGACGTGGGTCGTCATCCGGTCGTCGCGCCCCGGCCGGTGGCCCAGCCTGAGCACCGCGACCTCGTGTTCGCCCTGCATCGCCCTTCCCCGACCCTCTCTCGGGGGGACCGGTGGGTCTTTCGGAACGCCGACGGCGGGCGCCGGACGCCTGCCGGTCGGCGAGGGCTGGTCGCCAGGGGATCGATATCAGGCCCGGTGGACCCCTGGCGTCGTCGACGGCCTCCTTTCGGTCGAGTGACTCGACCGGGACGACAGTGCCCTCCCTCCGTCCCCGGCCGTCGCTCCCGCCGCTGGGCGTCCCGCTCCTGCTCCTCGTCGTCCTCGCGGCGTCGGTCGCCGGCGGGTGGCTCCTCGTCGGTGGCTCGGCGGGTGAGGCGTCCCACGAGCTGGGGGCCGTCACGGTCCACAACACCGGACCCGACGCCCACCGGGTCGAGGTGCAGGTCCGGCGCGGCGACGCGGCGGGGACGGGCGACACGACCGGTGGGGACGACCGGACCGTGGTCGCGGACGCGACACTGCGAGTCGAGGCCGCCTCCGTCCCGACGCCGACCGACGGCTCTGGCGTCGCGACGGGGGTGTCGGTTGCCGGTCGGGCGGCCGTCGAGCGGACCTGGGACGGGGCAGGGAGCTACCGCGTCCGCGCCAGGCTCGTCGGCGCCGACGCGTGGGCCGGTCTCGACCTGGCTCGCGTCGGGGAGGCGGACGACGACACCCGGTGGGGCCGCGACCGAGACGTCGCCGACGACCCCGCCTGTTACAGAGATTCAAGCAGAACGCCTGACCGTCTATGGCCGTCTCTCACCCATAACTCGGACCTATTAAATAAAATCAAACAAATAAGGTCTGAAATAAGAGAATCAATCTTTGACAGGGCTGTATGCGCTGGAAAGCACACCGTTGGTCACAACTCGGTGGCAACCTTCGACGTTCCACGCGAAAGCGTACTTGAGAACCGAGGAAACGCGCAACCTGAATATCCACTTCGTGGATTCCCGCGTCTGTAGTCGCGGGAGGATGTCAAGACGTCGTGGTCCTGGTCGACCCGGTCGAACCTGCCGGCGTGACGGTCCCCCCGCGATCGAGCTGCGGGCACGTCCGAGGACGCCACGATCCGGCGCGCCGCCGACGGTCCCTCGACGCCGACGCCCCGACCCCTGCGGCCGACGACGTTTCCCTCGTCGATCCCCAACTCCGGACACATGCCGACAGAGAGAGCCGAGGTCGGTGCGGGCGTCGCGGACGTCGACCTCTCGGGACGGACGGTGCTCGTGACCGGCGCGACCGACGGGATCGGCCGGGAGACGGCGCTCGCGCTCGGTCGTCTCGGCGCGCACGTGATCGTCCACGGGCGGAGCCGCGAGAAGGGGATGGCGGTGCTCGACGCGCTCGCGGCCACCGACGCGGACGGCGCGGAGCTCAGGCTGGCCGACTACGCGACCCTGGACGCCGTCCGCGACCTCGCGGCGGCCGTCCGGGACGAACACGGCGAGCTCGACGTCCTGGTCAACAACGCCGGGGGCTACTTCACGGAGCGCCGGACGACCGACGCGGGGGTCGAGTACACGTTCCACGTCAACCACCTCGCCCCGTTCGTCCTGACGAACCTCCTCGTCCCCGCGCTCGCCCCGGCCGGCGGGCGGATCGTGACCGTCTCCTCGGAGGCACACCGCGGCGCCTCGATGGATTTCGAGGCGATCCGGGAGGCCAACGGGGGCTTCACCGCGTACGGGCGCTCGAAGCTCGCGAACGTGCTGTTCACCTACGAGCTCGCCCGCCGGTACGACGCCGGCCCGGCGAACTGTCTCCACCCCGGGTTCGTCCCCGGGAGCGGCTTCGGCCGGCAGCTCCCGGCTCCGGCCCGGCTCGCGATGACCGGGCTCGGACTCCTGCCGGACGTCGTCACCGGGTGGTTCTCGACCAGCGTCGTCAGCGGCGCGGAGACGCCGGTCTACCTCGCCGCGTCGCCCGAGGCGGCCGAGGTGACGGGCGACTACTTCGAGAACTGCCGCCCGCGGCGGTCGAACGACGCCTCGTACGACGAACGGACGCAGGGCCGGCTCTGGGAGGTCTCCGTCGACCTCGCGGGGCTCGACCCCGGGGAGGTCGTCGGCGGCGTCGAGCCGTCCGTGCCGACGGACTGATCCCGAGCAGCGGAGCGATCCACGGGTTCGGTCAAACCGTCGCTACGGGTTGTCCGAATCGTCGTGCGAGATGCACGGCGCGCGGTCACCGACGTCGCGCTCCGGTCGTACTGAGACGCTCAAAAAACTGCGAACGCGTACGCTACCGAGGATAGAACCATGAATATCACCAGAACGAGCGCGATAACCTGCTCACGATCCATACGGGTCGTAGCCGCTGGAACGTCGAGTAAGTTGTGCCGCTCGCCCCGGTGCTCGTCCGTGATTCGGACGAACGGACGGGGGTTCCGAGAGCCGCCGCCGGCGTCCGGAGACGGGACCGGCCTACCCGTCGTCGGTCCCCCCGCGGAGCCGCTCGCACGTCCGGCCGTCGAACGAGAGGCGACCGTCCGCGTCGACGGTGTAGACGACCGGCTCACCGTCCGGCAGTACGGCGACACAGGTTCCCCACCACGCGGGGCCGTCCCGGTCGGGGAGCACCCACGACGCGGTCCTCGAGCCGCCCCCCTCGACGTCGACGTGGATGCGGTAGCGCCCGGCCGCGACGGTGACGCGCGACTGGACGAGCAGCCTGAAGCGGTGATCCGGCTCCGCTTTGTAGAACGCGTAGGCGTCCCGGAGCACGAGTCCGCCGCCAGCCGCGTCGGTGACGCCGAGCCGGACCCTGGCGGGGGCGTCGCCGAAGTCGAACAGCTGGAGCTCCGCCGGCGCCGCAGTCGACGACGGATCGCGGTTCCGAGCCGGGCTCGTCGACCGGTACGGCTCCCGGCGGGTGTTCTCGCAGGCGAAGCCGTTGTAGACGACACGGACGTGCTCGTCGGGACTCAGGTAGTGCGTCACGCCGTAGTTGTTGACGCCGTAGCCGCCACCGGAGCCGTCGGGGGCCTCCTGGAACCGCGCGTCCCCGCCACACGCCGAGACGAGGACGTAACCGTCGTCGTCGCCGTTGAGGTCGGCGTCGGTGCCGGCGTCGGTGTCGGTCCCGTCGTCGGCGTCGCCGGTCCCGTCGTCGGCGTCGCCGGTCCCGTCGTCGGCGTCGCCGGTCCCGTCGTCGGCGTCGCCGGTCCCGTGGACCACGACCGCCTCGGCATCCTCGACGGACAGTTCGACGACCGGGCTCCCGGCGCTTCCGGCGGCGAGCAGGTCCTCGCGGACGTACGCCTCCTCGTGACGCTCCACGAACCGCCGGGCACGCCGGGGGGTCAGTTCCTCGGGACGGTCGGGGTACGACACGCCACCGGGCACGGCCGTCCGGGTCGGGGTGTCCGTCGATCGATCCACGGGCGAGTCCGTCGGTCGATCCGCAGGAGTGCCCGACAGCCCCGTGGGACCAGTACAGCCGGCGAAGGTGGGGAGGGCGGCCGCGGCGGCGGCCAGGAACGGGCGGCGTTCCATGCGCCGGGGATGGGGCGTCGGACGTACCAACCTTGTGATCGAGTCGATCGACCGCGAACGGTCGACTGCCCGCCGTCCGGTCGTTCGCGACGGGGAAGCGCCCGTCCGTTCGCGACACCGACCGAGGGACCGGCGGGTACCGGTCCTCGACGACCCGGACGTCCGAGGGAGTCGCTCTTCCACGCGGTCGGTCCAGTCCCGGCGACCGCAACGCATTTGCCGGCGGGGGCGGCATCGCCGGCATGGATCTCTCCGGCGCTCGCGTCGTCGTCACCGGCGGGGCGGGCCTCGTCGGCTCGCACCTCGCCGCACAGCTCGTCGAGGGGGACGGTGCGGACGTGACTGTCGTCGACAACCTCGCGAAGGGCGACCCCGACCGGCTCCCCGACGGCGCGACGTTCGTCGAGGGCGACCTCACCGCCCCCGACGACGTCGCCGACGTGGTCACCGGCGACGTCGACGTCGTCTTCCACCTCGCGGCCCACTCGAACATCAACCAGGGCGACCGGCGGACGATCTTCGAGCGGAACTCGGCGATGACCTACAACCTCCTCGAGCGGATGGACGAGGTGGGCGTCGACCGGCTCGCGTTCACCTCTTCGTCGACGGTCTACGGCGAGGCGCCGATGCCGACGCCGGAGGACTACGCCCCGCTGGAGCCGATCAGCGAGTACGGGGCCGCGAAGCTCGCCGACGAGGCCCTGGTCTCCACGTACGCCCACGCCTACGGCATCCAGTCGTGGGTGTTCCGCTTCGCCAACATCGTCGGCCCCTACCAGCGCGGGAACGTCGTCCCCGATTTCGTCCAGAAGCTCGTCGAGAATCCGGAGACGCTGACGATCCTCGGCGACGGCCGCCAGGAGAAGTCGTACCTCCACGTCGAGGACTGCGTCGAGGCCATCCGGTACGTGGTCGAGCACGCGGACGCGCAGCTGAACACCTACAACCTCGGTACGCGGACGACGACCTCGGTCCGGACGATCGCTGACGTCGTCAGCGAGGAGATGGACGTCGACCCCGACTACGAGTACACGGGCGGCGACCGCGGCTGGACCGGCGACGTCCCGAAGATGCGGCTGTCCGTCGAGAAGCTCCGCGCGCTCGGCTGGGAGCCGCCCGGCTCGTCCGACGAGGCCGTCCGGCGGGCCACACGGGACCTGGTCCGCGAGATCACCGGCCGGGAGCCGGCGACCGTCGCGGACTGACCGGTCGGCCGCCGGGTGAACGGTCCCGCCGTCGCCGACCGCGGGGGTGAACGGTCCCGCCGTCGCCGACCGCCGGAGCGACGCTCCTATGACCCACAGTCGCGAACGGACACGCGTGCAGATCGTGGGCTACGACACGCGGGAGGGCGGGCTGCTCGTGGCGACCGACGGAAGCGTCGAGCACGTCGCCGTAGAGCCCGGTCGCGAACTCGAGTACGCCCTCGGCGACCGCCACTGCGCGGGGACGACCCACGACGGCGGCCACGTGGCCTGCGAGGCGTCGGCCGCCCCCTACTGCGAGGCTCACCAGTCGACGTGGGTCTGCGCCCGGTGTACGGGGACCTGTCTGAAAGACGAGATGGACTGCTTCGAGGAGCACGCGATCTACCTCGCCGCGTTCGCGCCCGACGCGTTCAAGGTGGGCGTCACGCGCGACTGGCGCCTCGAGACGCGACTCCGCGAGCAGGGGGCCGATCGCGGCGCGCACCTCCGGACTGTCCGCAACGGGCGTGTCGCGCGCGAACTCGAGGCCGAGATCGCCGAGACCGTCGGGGACGCCGTCCGGGTCGACGAGAAGCGCGCCGGGCTCGGGCGCGCCGTCGACGAGGACGCGTGGCGAGACCTGCTCTCCGGGTTCGACGTCCGTGAGACGTACGCGTTCGACTACGGGCTCGACCTCGCCGAGCGGCCGGTCGCCGAGACCGTCGCCGCCGGGACGATCCGCGGGACGAAAGGCCGCGTCCTCGTGCTCGAACGCGACGGGACCGTCTACGCGGTCGACCTCCGTGACCTGGTGGGCTACGAGGTCTCGCGCGGTCGCGACCGGCGGGCCCTCCAGTCGAGCCTCGGCGCGTTCGACTGACCTGGCGACCGACGCTGACGGACCCCGCGATCCGACTCGCTGTCGACGTCGTCTGCAGCCGGCGACCGTCCCGCAGTGACAACCCTTTTCGGCCGTGCCATCGAACCGCGGTCCATGTCAGACGACGATCCGGAGGCCGACGCTGACGAGCCAGTCGACGCGAACGACGCTCCCGAGACGGACGCCGGCGACGAGGGCGGCGAGGGCGGCGAAGGGGACGAGAAGTCGTTCCGCGAGCGCGTCGAGGAGATCCGACAGAAGCGCGCCGAGGAGCGCGAGGAGGGCGAGCGGCCCGAGCCGTCCGAGATGATGGGCGGCGGCGGTCCGGGCGGGGGCGGCGGCAACCCGTTCGCACAGATGATGAGCGGCATGATGGGCGGCGGCGGTCCCGGCGGCGGCCCGGGTGCGATGGGCGGCGGTCCCGGCGGTCCCGGCGCCATGGGCGGCCGCGAGGAGTCGGACGAGGGCGGTAACGAGGAGGTCGTCCGCGAGCTCGAGCAGCTCCGCGAGGAGGTCCGCCGGCTCCGCGACGAGGCCGGCGACGCCCGCCGCGAGCTGCGCCGCATCGCCGACGCGCTCGAGGACTGACCGTCGACCGGGCGGGCGACCCGACGTCCGCGCTCCGTACCCGTACTCGATCCCTCGTCGGTCCGGAGGGGCTGTGGTCCGGCACGCCCGCCGACCGATACCGCACCGTCGACGCGGAGTGCGAACCGGTCGGCGCCGGGGTCCCGTCAGGCGAGACCGGCGTAGACGCCCCGGAGCTGGTCGACGGCGTGTTCGACGCTGATCTCCTCGCGCATCTCGAGACACTGCCTCGCGAGCGTCTCGCCCTCGGCGAGCGCCCGTCGGATGCCGTCCCGGAAGCCCGCGACGTCGTCCCGCTCGTAGTGGTAGCCGTTGCGGCCGTCCTCGACCGTGTCGGACAGCGCGCCGGCGTCGACCGCGACGACGGGCGTCCCGCAGGCGGTCGCCTCGAGTGCGACGAGCCCCTGGGTCTCGACCGGGCTCGGGAACGCGAAGACGTCGAGCGCCGAGTAGAACGCCGGGAGCTCCTCGCGGTCGAGGAACCCGAGGAACCGGGTCTCGACGCGACAGTCCGCGGCCGCCCGTTCGAGGTCCTCGCGCGCGGGCCCGTCGCCGCCGAAGACGACCGTCACGTCGCCGTCCCCGTCCCCGGCTCCGCCGTCGGTGCCCCCGCCGTCGCCGGCCAGCCCGTCGGCTGCGGCGAAGACGTCCTCCAGACACTTCTCGTAGCCGTGCCGGCCCGTGTAACCGATCAGCGGTCCGTCGCCGAGGTCGTACCGGTCGCGGAACGCCGCCCCGTCGACGGGGCCGAACCGGTCGACGTCGACGCCGTTCGGGACGACGTGGACCTCGGTCTCGGGTCCGCGCCGCGCGACGCCGATCCCGTCGAGCAGGTGCTCGCGGGCCTTCTCCGAGGGGACGATCACGGCGTCGGCGCGCGAGAAGTACCACCGCTCGTACCGCTCCGAGAGGCGCTGGTAGACGGGTTCCAGCGGGGACCAGGAGGTGAGCGTCAGGTAGCTCGCGTACTCGCCGGTCGGGGTGTGGTAGTTGGCGACGACCGGTCGGTCGGTCCGCCGCGCCAGCCGCAGCGCGCTCAGCCCGAGTGCGAACGGCGTGTGGGCGTGGATCACCTCCGCGTCGGGGACGTCGTCCGGGACGCGCGGGACGCCGAAGCGAAAGCCGTCGTAAAAGGGGAACGGGAGGCTGGTGACGGGGTGTTCGCCCGCCTCGGGCTCGTGGCCGTCCGCGTCCGGGTAGACCACGTCCATCCGTCCCCCGCGTGCCTCCCACCGGTCGCGCCACGTCTTCACCGTGTACGTGACCCCGTTGACAGTCGGCAGGTACGTGTCCGTGAACGCGACGACCGACTCCATCGATCCGGGCTACGACGACTGCCCGTTTAATGACTTGTGAATCCGTTCGACGGCCGTCCGTCGGAACGCGGTCCGTCGAATCGCGAGCGATCGATCCCCGTCCGCCCCGGCCGGCATCGATCGGATCACGCCGGTCCGACGTCGGTTCCCGGCTCGGTGCCGGTGCCGGCTCCCGCCCCCGACCGTGCGTCGCCGCCCTCGACGAGCGACCGGTAGGTCTCCGCGAGCCGCTCGCCGACCCGGTCGAGGCCGTGCTCGGCCGCGGTCTCCCGAGCGTTCGCGCCGAGGCGTGCCCGCAGGTCGGGGTCCGCGGCGAGCCGTTCGAGCGCGTCTCGGAACTCGGCGCGCGTCTCGCACTTCAGACAGTCGTGGCCGTCGGTGTAGAACTCCTCGAACACCGGGATGTCGCGGAGGACGACCGCCTTGCCGCAGGCCATCGCCTCCAGTACGGCGATCCCCTGGTTCTCGTTTTTGGTCGGGAAGAGGTAGACGTCGCCCGCCCCGAACGCCGCCCGCTTGTCCTCGACCCAGCCCGTGAAGACGACGTTCTCCGGGGGATTGCTCGTCCAGTGGCGCACCTCCTCGGAGGCGTGTGGCCCCTCGTCGTACGGGCCGAACCAGGCGAAGTCGTACGACGTCTCCTGGGCCAGCCGACAGAAGGTGGTCAGCCCCTTCCGCTCGAAGACGTTCCCGACGGCGAAGACGACCATCCCCTCCAGGTCGTATCGGTCGCGGTACTCCTCGCGGAACCCCTCGAAGCCGTCCAGCGAGTCGATGTCGACGCCGTTCGTCAGCGGCTGGATCGGGGCGTCGACCGGGTAGTCCGTGAGCAGCCGGCGGGTGTACTCCGACGGGCACAACACCAGGTCGGCCTGCGAGTAGAACCACCGGAGGTAGCGGCCCAGGGGCCCGGCCAGGAACCGCGACCCGCGGAAGCTCTCGGCGAAGTCCTCGCGGGTGACGTGTGCGTGGAGGACCAGCGGCCGCCCGGTCGCGCGAGCGTGACGTGCGACCGACAGGCTGCCCGGCCCGATCATGTTGCAGTGCGCGACGTCGTAGTCGGCGATCGGCCCCCCGTCGAGGAGCGCCCCGACGGTCTCGACGGCGCCGTCACCGCGGAGCGGCGAAGTGATCACCTCCACGTCCGTCTCGGCGAGCGCCGTCCGCTGGTGGTCGGCGGCGGTCCCGATGCCGCTCCGGTCGAGCTGGGACGAGAGTTCCAGGTAGTTCAGGACGCGCACTGGCTGATGGTCTCTCGTCGGCGGCTCTTCAGCGTACCGGGACGATCCGCCGACGAGGGGCGAGTAGCGATGGGCCGCCCGGCCGGTGGCCGACCTCCCGGCCGTCGACTTCGGAACCCTTTCACCTCGGTCGGAGCGTACGGTCCGCATGGGCGTTCCCGACGAGCGCGTGGACCGTCTCCACGACCTCGCGCGCGAGGCGGCCGCCGCCGGCGAGTTCGACCGCTCGCGGGAGTACGTCGCCCTCGCCCGCCGGATCGCCGAGCGCCACCGCCTGACGCTCCCGCGCCGGTTCCGCCGGTTCACCTGCGACGACTGCGACGTCTACCTCCGCCCCGGGGCGAACGCTCGCGTGCGACTCGGCCCCGGACGTGTCGTCGTCCGGTGCGACTGTGGGTCGACGGCGCGGTACCCCTACCGGCCGCGGCGGGACGACCGGGAGGCGTGACGCGCCCCCGGCGCCGACGGCGACTCGTCCCCTCCCCGTCACTGCCGTTCCCGCCACCGAACACGCCGTTCACCGATCCGGTCCGATCCGGGACGGCGCGCTTCGTTCCCTCCGTCACGCCCGACCGTTCGGGACGGCGCGCGCGAGGCCGGGGACGAGCCTTAAGCTTCAAACCGCCTCGCTTGCAATCCGGGTGTAGTATGACCGCAGAGGACCTGCGTGCGCGGGCTCACGATCTCGACGTGACGGTCTGGGTCGGCAAAGGGGGTATCGAGCGGGTCGTCGACGAACTCGACGACCAGCTGTCGAACACGGACCTGGTGAAGACTCGGTTCCTCCGGGCAGCCACGGCGGGGTCGTCAGTCGAGGAGCTGGCGTCGACGCTGGCCGAGCGCGTCGACGCAGACCTCGTCGAAACGCGCGGGAAGACCGCGGTGTTCCACCGGTGACCGCCGCGGTTGCCCTCCCCGCTCCGCTCCAGACCGGGACGCCGACGCCGGCGTCGGGCGTCACGACGGGAGCGGGCTTCTTTACCGACCTGCTCCAGCGGTTCGACGTCCCGTTCGCCGACCTCGTCGGACCGGTTCTCGGCCTGGTCGTCGGCTTCGTCGCCGTCTACCTGCTGGGACAGCTGGTAGTCCTGCCGCTGGTCGACCGCGTCCTCGACCGTCGGGGACTGGAGGAACACGCGAAGAAACCCCTGAGCAAGGTGACGTACGCGGTGATCGTGATCGCCGCGGCGTTCGGTGGCTTCGCGGTCGCCGGGCTCACCCAGGTGCTCCAGTCGCTCGCGACGATCGCTGCCGCCGGGACGCTCGCGATCGGCTTCGCGCTCCAGAACGTCATCGCGAACTTCGTCGCCGGCGTGTTCATCTTCACCGACCGGCCGTTCCGCATCGGCGACTGGATCGAGTGGGACGGCAACTCCGGGATCGTCGAGGACATCAGTTTCCGGGTGACGCGCGTCCGGACGTTCGACAACGAGCTCCTGACGGTTCCCAACTCCCAGCTGACCGACGGGGTGATCAAGAACCCCGTCGCGAAGGACACGCTCCGGCTCCAGGTCCCGTTCGGCATCGGCTACGACGACGACATCGAGCAGGCGACGCGGATCATCGTCGAGGAGGCGGAGGCCCACCCCGAGATCCTCTCCGACGACGAGCACGCCCCGTCGGTTCGCCTGACGAACCTCGGCGACTCGTCCGTGGTCCTCACCTCGCGGGTCTGGATCAGCGAGCCCAGGCGGTCGGACTTCGTGAAGACCCGCGGCGAGTACACCACCAGCGTCAAGGAGCGGTTCGACGAGGAGGGGATCGACATCCCGTACCCGAACCGGACCCTCAGCGGCGGCTTGCAGGTCGACGGGCTCGAACGCCTCGCCGCTGCCCAGGCCCAGCCGGAGGACTGACCGGGGTCGGTGCGGCTGGCCCCGGACGACTCCGGTGTCCTGGGACCGTTCGCTTCCCGACCGCTCGTTCGAACGACCTGCGAGGGACGGGCGGACGGCGACGAGCCCAGGAGCACGAACGGAGCGTACGAGCCGACGGCGGGCGGTCGGACTATCCGACGGGGACCGGATGGACCATCCGACGGGGACCGGATGGACCACCGGTGACGGGGCCTCACACGGCCGATCGAGGCGGCAGGTGCGGTCGAAGCCTCGTCGGGCTCCTCAGACGGGGCGGAGTGGTGCCGGACGGGCCGGGCCAGGACCAGGAGGAGCGAACCCACGCGGAGCGGAGTCCGTCCTCCCGTCGTCGGCGCCCTACAGCTCGATCCGCTCGACGAGCTGGTCGTCGGCCTTGGTGTTGATCGCGACGATGCGAATGAGGTCTTCGAGGCCGGAGTCGGTGAGTTTCGCCTTCAGGAGGTTGTCGACCTGGTAGACGCCGGCGGCGTTGACCATCTCGATCTCCGTGAGGACGGGGACGCCATCGCCCTCGGCGAGCGTGACGTTCCTGATCGCCTGACTCGAGAGCGTGTTGATCCCGCGTCCCCCTTTCTCGTAGGGGATCCGCGAGCGACCCCGCTCCATGTCGAGGGCGTCGGCGACGCGGACGACTCCCGCTTCGAGCGTCAGCGGATCCTCCTCGGTGTGGTGACAGAGGATGGCGTGCAGGGTCTCGGCCTTCACCCGGACGGCCTCCGAGGTGTCGTAGAAGTCGGGCAGGAACCGGTCGAGCAGGTCGGCCGCCAGCGGGATCGAGTAGTACGCGTGTTCGTCGCGGTGGACGATGTGGCCGATGTCGTGGAGCGTGGCGGCGAGTGCGACGATGACCGGCTCGTCGGCCTCCGAGAGCCCCTGCTGGACGGCGCCGTTGAAGTCGACCCCGCCGCGCTTCAGGAGTTCGTAGAGCCGGAGCGCGCGGTTGCGGACGATCTCGATGTGTTTCGTCCCGTGATCGTTGTACCCCTTCCGCGTGACGGCGTTGACGTTCTGTGCCCGCAGGTAGGTGACGACCTCCGGGTCCTCGAGGAGGTGCGGCAGTACCTCGTTCAGTTTCTCGTCGGGGAACGCGTGCTCGGCGTCCGGATCGTACTCCGTGACCCCGCCAGCGATATCTGCCGGCTCCTCGTCGGTCCGTTCGGCGTCACTCATCCCGGCGTACCTCGCGGGCTGCATTGAAAAGGGCTTGGGGGTAGCGGCGCGACGACGAAGGCTTCCGCAACGGCGGGGGTGGCGTGATTCCCCTCTCGTGCGCTTCTCCGTCTCGATGCCGGACGCCGTCGTCACCCGCCGCACCCGAACGACCGGCGGGAGCGAGGGTGCGGGCCTCGTTCACACTCGACTCCCGCTGGCCGCTGTCGTCACTCGCCTGGGGCTCGCGACAGACAGCGGGCGTGGCGGGATTCGAACCGCGGTCGTTCCCGTTCGCTCGCTGCCGCTCGCTCACCTCCCACTCCCTGATTCGAATCCCTTTCGCCCGTACCGGCGGCTCACTGGCGTTCGCCGCACGGTACGGGCGTGGCGGGATTCGAACCCGCGATCGAGAGGTTAGGAACCTCTCGCCCTGTCCGCTAGGCCACACGCCCCGCTCGCTCCGTTCGACGGGACCGGTGAAAAGGGTACGGCTCCGACGCGTCACCCGCCGGGTGCCCCGTCACCACGATGTAGGGTCGTCCGGAGCCAGTCGCGCGTGGGCTCGGTCCGGTCAGTCCTGATCGATTACTCGACGGTATCGGTCGACTTCTCGGTCGTGGTCTCGGTCGTGCCAGTCGTCTCGGTCGTGCCAGTCGTCTCGGTCGTCCCCTCGACGTCCTCCTCGTCCCCTTCGAGCTTCGACAGCTCCTCTTCGATCTCCTGGCGGCCGCGCTGGAACTCGCCCATCGCCTGCCCCGTCGACCGTGCGAGCTTCGGGATCTTGTTCGCGCCGAACAGCAGGACGAGGACGAGCAGGACGATCAGCAGCTCCGGACCGCCCGGCATCCCCGGGAACAGCGGAATCAGGTTCGATGCCATCTCTACCCCGGAATAACCCGGTGCAGATTATAGGCCTTTTGCCTCGTGAGACGTCGGGACCGATCAGCCCGCAGCCCGGGCCCGTTTCCCAACGCTCAAAAGCGGCCACTCCTGACCGTCAACCGATGTCATCTGTCGGCAATCAGGCTCCGGATTTCACTGCACCGCTCGCGAACGGGGACGTCGACTCGTTCACCCTCTCCGAGAACCTCGACGAGGCCCCCATCGTGCTCGCGTTCTTCCCGGCGGCGTTCACGGGTACCTGTACGAACGAGATGAGCACGTTTCAAGAACGGCTCGACGAGTTCCACGAAGCCGGCGCGACCGTCTACGGGATCAGCGTCGACTCGCCGTTCAGCCTCAACGAGTTCCGCAGCCAGAACGACCTCGCGTTCGACCTCGTGAGCGACGCGGACAAGGAGATCGTCGACGCGTACGACGTCTCGATGGACTTCGCCGAACTCGGCGTCCACGACGTCGCGAAACGCTCGGTCCTCGTCGTCGACGGCGACGGCGTCGTCACCTACCGCTGGGTCAGCGACGACCCCGGGGTCGAACCGGACTACGACGCCGTTCTCGACGCCGTGTCGGCGGACGGCTGACCGTCGGGACGGCAGTAGTCCAGAACGACGCCGCGATCGACCTCGACCTCTTTCCACCAGCGATCGGAGCTCTCCGCTCGCTCCCTCGTCGCGACTCCGGTCTCCCGCTCCCGGTGGGCGCTGGGAACGAGTTCGTGCCTCCCGAACAGTCCGTGCGCGTGTTCCCTTTCGAGGGCAGGCGCCGGCGTCGTGCGGGGTGCTCCGTCGACGTACGCCCCGCTCGCCCCGGGCTCGATGCCGTCCCTGATCGGCCCGCCGCCGCCCCGGAGGTACCGGACGAACGCCTTCCACGCTCCCGAACTATCCCGATACGGGATGATTAAAACGTGGACGTTCGGAACGTCCGTGGGGCCGATGGATCGATCTGAATCGGCTTCATCGGCCCGTTTCCGAGGGTCTCGTTCGATTAATGACAGCATAACCGGCAGAAGTCTTTTTGTTCATTGGATACGAGACTTTCCCCAATGGCTACCGACGACGCGGACGGCGCCGTCTCGGGGCAGCTGGAGGGGGCCGTCGATCCCGGGGGGGGCGGGGATCGGTCCGAACCGGCTGTCGTCGGGGACTACACCTGGGCGGATTACCTCTCGGAGTACGGGGCATCGGGCGACGCGGAGGCGCTCTACGAGGAAGTCGAGTCGATGCCGGGGACCGGCCGGTGGGACGACGGCTCGGCGCGACCGACCGCGGACGACTGGGCGCGCGTCTCGACGGATCCGAGCCGCGACCTCGGCTTCCACCCGACCGAGATCGACGCCGTCGTCGGCGAGGCCGGACGGACGGCTGCCGACCTCCAGGGGCGGATCTACGAGGAGTACGACCTCGAGGACCTCCCCTGCACGAAAGGGATCTACGGCGTCGACGAGTTCGAACGCGAGCACGGCAGCTCCGTCGCCGAGACGCTCGGCGTCGACCCCTCGGAGATGTCCGGCCGGATCGCACGCGCGACCGACATCGCCGGCCAGCTCGCCGACCTGGTCGACGAGCACACCGTGGACGTCGACGAGGAGATCGACGAGGACGCCTTCTTCACGACCGATCACGGGACCACGACCGTCGTCAACCGGTACGACCTGGAGAAGGCGGTCCCGACCGAGAAGAAGCGTCACTTCCGCGAGGTGGACCGCTACTGGGTGAACGATCCCCACGCCTTCGTCATCATCTTCCACTCCACGAAGGAGAACGAGAAGAAGTACTACGTGATCGAGCCGTACATGAACTCGATCGAGGACGACCTCGCGGAGTTCCTCACCGGCAAGCTCCGGACGGCGATCAAGTACTCGGACGAGTCGGTCGTCGGCGGGGATGTCGACAACCGGCTCGACGTGATCGAGGACCAGACCCTCTCCCTCCTGGATCGGTACGACCTCTACGAACGCACGGGCGCCCCCGTCGGCTCCCTCCGCGAGCGGGACGGGCAGGCGTCGAACGGGGCGGCCACCGACGAGGGGTCGGGTGGGTTCCTCGCCGAGTTCAAACACCAGCTCGGCATGAACGGCGGCGCCGGCGGGAACGGAACGCCGGACGACGCCTCGGCCGGGTTCCTCGACCGGCTGCTGGGAACCGTCGGCTGGGGCCGCCAGCAGGAGGTCGACGGCGACCTCGACGGTATGTCGGTCCGCCCCGAGCCCGTGGTGCTCGAGGAGGACCCCGACGATCTCAACGACTACCAGGTCGACAAGCTGCTCTACTACCTCAAGCGCGACTTCATCGGCTACGAGCGGATCGACGGGATCAAACACGACATCAACGTCGAGGACATCTCCTGTGACGGCTACAACTCGCCGGTGTTCGTCTACCACAGCGAGTACGAGCAGATCATCTCCAACATCTACCACGACGAGGACGAACTGGACGACTTCGTGGTCAAGCTCGCACAGCGCTCCGGGAAGGGGATCTCGAAGCGGCGACCGCAGGTCGACGCCACGCTCCCCGACGGCTCCCGCGCGCAACTGACGCTCGGGAAGGAGGTGTCCGACCACGGGACCAACTACACGATCCGGCAGTTCAAGGACGTCCCGTTCACGCCGATCGACCTCATCAACTGGAACACGTTCTCGCTCGAGGAGATGGCGTTCCTCTGGCTCTGTATCGAGAACCACAAGTCGCTCATCTTCGCCGGCGGGACGGCGTCCGGGAAGACGACGTCGCTGAACGCGGTGTCGCTGTTCATCCCGTCGAACGCGAAGATCGTCTCGATCGAGGACACCCGCGAGGTCGAGCTTCCCCAGCGGAACTGGATCGCGAGCGTCACCCGGCCGTCGTTCTCGGACGACGACAAGGGCGACGTCGACGAGTTCGACCTGCTGGAGGCCGCGCTCCGGCAACGGCCGGACTACATCGTGATGGGCGAGATCAGGGGCGAGGAGGGCCGGACGCTCTTCCAGGTCATGTCGACCGGCCACACGACGTACACCACCTTCCACGCCGACTCCGTCGGGGAGGTCCTCAAGCGGTTCACCACGGACCCGATCAACGTCTCGAAGACGATGTTCACGGCGCTGGACCTGGTCTCTATCCAGACGTCGACGCGCGTGGAGGGGAACAAGGTGCGCCGGAACAAGGTGCTGACGGAGATCAACCACTACGACGCCGAGAACGACGAGATCAACGTCCAGGACGTCTACCAGTGGCAGGCCGAGACGGACGAGTTCCTGAAGATGGGGACGTCCAACACGCTGGAGGGGATCCAGTTCGACCGCGGCTGGGAGCGCGAGCGGCTGGACCTCGAACTGTTCAAGCGTCGCGTCGTCCTCGCGTACCTGATCGACCGCGACCTCAACACGTACACGCAGGTGGCGGCGACGTTCCAGGCGTTCATCAACGACCAGGACACGATCCTGGCGCTGATCGCGCGGGACACGCTGGAAGACCGGCTGGAGGACCTCCGCGAGATGGAGTCGGTCCTGATCGACATCGAGCAGGAGAAAGAGGAGATGGTCCCCCGGCCGGAGACCGGCGAGGACGTCGGGAAGCTCGCGGAGGAGATCCTCGCGGAGGCTCGCGAGGAACTCCTCCCCGAGTACGAGGACATGGAGATCGAAGGCCTCGAGAGTGCTCTGGCAGTCGTTGAGGAGGCCGAGGACGTCGTCGCCGGCCCCGAGGGGCCCCAGCAACTCGAGGAACGGGCCGAAACGGCACAGCAGGCGCTCGGAGCGCCGGATGACGACGCCGACTTCGAGGACGACGAGGAGGTCGAAGCGCTGGCCGCGGGCAACACCTCACCGTCCGACACGACCGCGAACGACGGCCAGTCGGCGGGGGCAGCGTCGGTGGACGCCAGTGCGGACGCGACGGCCGGTGCGTCGGCGGCCGCCGAGACGGACGACTCGTTCACCTTCGGGGGCGACCAGTCAGACGGTGGACAGCCTGCTGCGGCAGGCGGCACGGGTGTCAGTGCCGGTGCCGACTCCGTCGACGGGACGGCCAGCGCGCCGTCCGGAACGTCCGAATCGCCGGCGGACGCAGGTGCAGCGAGCGTCGGATCCGGTGCGAACGGCGACGAGAGCGTCGTCGACGAGTCGGTCGACGACGTCGGGTCGGCAAGCGATGCGGGGGCGACCGGCGAGCCGAACACGGAACCCGGATCGCCGGCCGACAGTGCCGACGTAACGGAGGACGAGGGGCTGTCGATAGAGCAGCCGGACGACGGATCGGAGTCGAGTCGAGAGGATGATTCCGGCTGGAACCGCGAGGGCGATGCTACGGGGGAAGCAACGGAGGACGTGGACGACTGGGGCTTCGGCGGCTTCACCGGCGCGGAGCCCGAGGAGGAGTAGATGAGCCTCGACACCGGCGGACCGGGACTCGAACGGAGCACCGACGGGCTCGGCGACGCGTTCTACCCGCTCTACCAGTGGCTGTTCGACGAGGACGGGGACTTCGTCGACAACCTGGACACGAAACTGGAGCAGGCGCGCATGAGCGACACGGTCGAGCTGTTCCTGTCGCGAGCGCTGGCGATCGGGGTGATCTCGGGGCTCGCGCTCTGGCTGCTCGGGACCGGGATCGGCTACGGCGTCTTCGCTCTCGGGCTCGTCAGTGCCGAACAGGTCAGCCTGGGTATCCCGACCCCCAACGAGCAGACCGCACAGCTGTTGCAGTCGCTGACCATGCCCGCCGCCGTCATCGCTTCCGGGCTGATCTTCGGCTCGATCGGCTTCGGGGCGGGCTTCGGGACGCTCGTCGCGATGCCGTACTCCCGGGCGTCGGCCCGGAAGCGCGAGATCAACATGCTGCTGTCGGACGCGGTCTCGTTCATGTACGCGCTGTCCGTGGGCGGACTGAACCAGCTGGAGATCCTCGAGGCGATGGGCCAGGCGGACGACACCTACGGCGAGGTGGCGAAGGAGTTCCAGAGCATCGTCCAGGAGACGGAGTACTTCGGGACGGACTACCGGAACGCCATCCAGAACCAGTCGATGGTGACTCCGTCCGACGAGCTCTCGCAGTTCCTGACCGACATGCTCTCGATCGTCAACTCCGGGGGCGACATGCAGCAGTTCCTCGACGACAAGAAGGACAAACACATGCGGACCGCCAAACAGCAACAGGAGCTCACCCTCGAGACCCTGGAGCTGTTCGGCGAGATGTACATGACCCTCTCGCTGTTCCCCCTCCTCCTCATCATCATCCTGGTGATCATGTCGATGCTGGGGAAGGGCAACCCGTTCCTGCTGTTCGGCACGGTCTACGCGCTGATCCCCCTGACCGGCGCGGGGTTCCTCGTCCTCATCTCGACGGTCAAGCAGGACGAGCCCGGCGACGGCTACCTGAAGCCGTCCGGGGCGGCAAGCCGGCTCGCGGAGGCACAGAAGGGCGGTCCGTTCAGCCTCGGGCTGGTAGAGAACTACGTCGGCGACTTCGGGCTCTTCGACAAGGTCCGCAGCAACGAACGGAGCTACCAGCTGGGCGAGATCGCGCGTGCTCCCCACCACTTCTTCCGTGACAACCCGCTGTACACGATGGCGATCACGGTCCCGATCGCGATGGCCGCGCTGGCTGCGGGGATCGCCCTTGGCGCGGCGCCCCTGTCGTGGCAAGGCATGATCGAGCGGCCCGTCTGGAGCACGTTCGTCTGGTTCTACATCCCGGTGTACATCGTCGCCACGCCGCTGATGATCTTCTACGAGTGGAACGTCATGGGGCGCGCGTCGGTCACCAACAAACTGTCGGACAACCTCCGGAAGCTCTCGTCGGCAAACGACACCGGTCAGACGCTCCTGGAGTCGATCAAGACGGTCGCCGACACCTCCTCGGGCAAGCTCGCCGACGAGTTCGAGGTGATGTACGCGAAGGTGAACTACGGGATGAGCCTCCGCGGCGCGTTAGTCGAGTTCAACAACAAGTACCACATGCCGAGGCTCGCCCGGACGGTGAAGCTCATCTCGAAGGCCCAGGAGGCTTCCTCGCAGATCACCGACGTGTTGACGACGGCCGCGCAGGCCTCGGAGAACCAGGACGACATCGAGCGGGAACGGAAGTCCCGCACGCGGATGCAGGTCGCCATCATCCTGATGACGTACTTCACGCTGCTCGCGGTGATGGCGATCCTGAAGACGCAGTTCCTCGACGTGATGGCCGGGCTGACCTCGCAGACGAGCGGCGGCGGCGGCGCGGGCGGCGGGCAGTTCGGCGGCTCGATCGACACCCAGCAGCTCTCCCTGCTGTTCTTCCACGCCGTCACCCTCCAGGCGGTGCTGTCGGGGTTCATCGCGGGCTACATCCGGACGGCGAAGCTGATCTCCGGCGTGAAGTTCGTGGTGGTCCTCCAGACGGTGGCGCT
>Ga0207797_1000248_pt1 | contig 40871 bp, 34 predicted proteins | sample PRCRCaboRojoPR_6_FD_187275 | JGI IMG/M metagenome (GOLD analysis project Ga0207797, IMG submission 187275) | Marine sediment microbial community from Cabo Rojo, Puerto Rico - PR CR 10% Liquid 1 (SPAdes) | ecosystem: Environmental > Aquatic > Marine > Coastal > Sediment | place: Cabo Rojo, Puerto... | reverse complement strand
GGCTCGCCGTCGTAGCGCGGCGCTTTCCCCCAGGAGTAAGCGCCCTCCTTGTCGGGAGCGGGGTCGGGGGCCGGGGCCTCACCGGGGCGACCACCGCTCTCGTCCGTGTACCAGGAGTAGGCCGTATCCTCCCTAATGTTCTCGACCATGAGTTCACGCGTAGGTCGCTCGACCTGCCCGTTCTGGGATATCCCGCGAGGGAACACATACTGCTCAGCGCCGTCCCCATCCAGGTCGTGGAACATACCATTAGCCAGGAAGCGGCCGGGACCCTGCCCGAACCCGTCAGCACCGATTTCGGCCGCGCCGACGAGAACGCTCATCAGGTCATGGATGCCCTGCGCGTCGTCGCTTTCGGCCTCGCCGGCTCGCACCGCTGTCAACGCTTCCGGGACTGCCTCGGTCGGGCCGAGCCACTCGTCGACGGTAGCGACGGTCTCCTGGACGTCTTCGATCGTTTCGGCGTCCGGATTCGTCGCGACGCCGCCCGGCGCGTACGTCAGTGGATGGGGGGCCTTGCCGCCGAACTCCGCGAAGGCCTGCAGCAACACCCGTTGCTGGCGCAGGGCCGCCTGGTAGCCATCACCGTCGAACGCGTCGAGTCGGCCGAACCCAGTGTCTGCCACCTCGTCGCTGTAGTCCGGCCCGGCGAGCGTGAACAGGTGGACGGTGTGGTTCCAGATGAGGAACATCCCCTCCATGATGTTCCGGAGGAGGCGACCCTGGCGGGGAACCACGTCGAAGGCACCCGCCTGTCGCGCAGCGTCCTCGATGGCGAGGATCGAGGCCATTCGATGGCAGGTGAAACAGACACCGCAGACCATCTGGCAGAACTGCGGCACGTCGGACGGTGGCCGTCCGAGGACTATCGATTCGATGCCGCGAAACATGTCCATCTTCGACTTCGCGTCGGTCACGACTCCGTCCTCGACCTGGAGCGTCGTGGAGTGGTGCCCCTCGATTCGGGTCGTCGGGTCGATGTCGATTTCCGGCATCAGTCTTCGTCCCAGATCTCACCTCTACTGTCGCCCTTCTCATAGAACGGGGAGAACCGATCCCAGAAGTCCGGTTCCACACACCCGATACAGGGCGCGCCGGCCGTCCGACAGATCGAGGTGCCGTCGTTGCGCAGTCGGTGCGAGTCGTCACAGAACGCGTAGAAGCCGGCACATCCCACCTCGGCAAGGCAGCCGTCGTCGCCGGGATGTTCCGCCATGTCGCCGTCGACGAACTCGTCGAACAGCGGGCAGGTCGCGTGGACGTTCGGTTCGAAAAACGGGTGGGGACGTCCCTCGTCGTCCAGTTCGGGTTCGTGGCCGTTCAGCAGCGTGCCCACCGTGAGCAGGAAGTGGTCGGGATGAACCGGACAGCCCGGGATGTTGATCACCGACACCCCTGCTTCGCTCTCGAAGTCAGGGCCGAACACTCCCCCTTCGTCCTGCCCGGTGAACTGCAGTCCTTTCGCACCGGTCGGCCCTCGCCCTCCCTTGTCCGGGGCGTTGCCAGCCTTGGCTGCCGGCAGACCTCCGTAGGAGGAACACGACCCGATCGCGACGACGTACTCGGCATCTTCGGCGAGCGAGACGACCCAGTCGAGTATCGGCCGAGGCTCGCCCTGCTCGTCGTGACCGAGGGTGGCCGCCCGGGGTACTTCTGTCGGAACCGAGCCTTCGACGATCAGGATGTCCGGCGAAGCCGACAGGTGTTCCATCGCCTGTTCGCCGCCAACTGTATTCAGTGTGGGGTGGAAACTGACGGCCTCGCGGAAGCGCGAAATCGCCTCCTCCATCCCGGAAAACTCCGCCTGGAGGACGGACATCGTACACCCGGTGCACGACTGTGCCTGCAGCCAAGTCACCTCGACCCCACCCTCGGTCGCTCGCTCGAGAGCCGCAGCGACGTCGTCGGCGTGGTCTTCCATCACCTCTCCGGGATCCAGCTCGTCTGCCATCGCTGCGAGGTTCGGTCGCGTCTCTTCGGTGTCCGTATCGGCTTGTGTCGTGGTACCCATTGGCAATAGTCTCGGTTGTTCGTTCATTCCGCTTCAGAGACACTTAATTCTTTCACAGGTCTGGCGAGTATTGATCAGATTAGTTAGTTTCAGAGCATGCGGATCCACGGAGCCACGGTGCTGTTGAATGGGTCGCTCCGAGTCGGTAGCGTGTGTCCTCCCGAACACCGGTGGCGAACCCACCGACAGGTGACTCCGTCCCTCGAAACCACACTGCGATTAGAAGTGGACGAACCACTGTTACTGCCTGAGCCTGCCTCTCTTCGCCATATCTGCGCTACTCACGGGGCACGTGCGGCTCCAAACAAGAGAAAGTATTACAAAATAACCGTTTTAAGTGGGTATTCGGGGCATCCATCGACAAGACCTTCTATTTTTGAATGAGAAAGTAGAGATACATCAGTGTCATCTCAGATAGTCCGTGAATTTTATCACTCGGTCGGCTCTTCACGCCGGAGAAACGATTCATCCTGTAAACAGAACGGGCTACTCAACAGAGGGCGTACTGTGATGGTGAGCAGTACAGCAGAGAGGGTCTTCCACGGCTTCACTATCTCACGACCTGACTGAATCAACGAACTTTCGCCAGCGCTTGCTCGAGATCGTCGATCGCGCCTGTACTGCACTCGCTGCCGACTGGCAACCGGACGAGCGATTCCGAAAGACCGGTAGCACGACGTCCGCTGGCGACCCGAACGAGACTGACTCGACAGCGACGAGCGTCGCAGACGGTCTGACTGCGACTGGGTCGGTACAGAGGAAGCGAGCCGAATCCCCCGCTTGTGGGAAGACTGAATTCGACAACTGAGAACCACACGCCGACCGACTCGCTGGGCAGACCCGCGCTCGTTCTGCGCGCCGCCGCAAACGGCGTCACCAGGGCGAAGCATCCGCTGCTGTCCGAATCGGTGCCAAACTCCTCGACGCCACGTGCGAATGCGGGTGATTGGAGCTGTCCTCACTCGCTGTCTGTCTCTGGCACGGCGACGACCGGCAGGTCGCTCTGTCTGATGACGCGCTCCGTCGTACTTCCGAGCAGGAAGCGGTCGAGTCCCGACCGGCCGTGCGTCCCCATGATGACGGCGTCGATGTCGGTCTCTTCGGCGTACGAGAGTATTTCGTCGCTCGCGCGCCCTTCCAGCACTGCGGTTTCGACATCGACACCCGCCGCCTCGAATCGTTCGGCGACAGCTTCTGTCGCCTTTTCTCCGCTCCGTTCGAGCGTATCGACGTAGTCCGACGGCGGGACTTCGTCGAGCGTCTGTGAGTACACATCGTCACTGAAGACGTTGATCACGTGTGCAGTGGCACCCGTGGCGCTGGCGATTGCGAGTGCGTGGTCGACGGCGCCGCTGGCACACTCGCTCCCGTCGGTCGGCACCAGGACGTTCCGATAGGGCAACGTCGGTGGTTCCTCGTCGCCTGCTCTGGTGGCGAGCGTCGGCACCGGGGAGGCCCGAAGCACGTGTTCGGTGACGCTCCCGAGCACGAACCGCGCGAGTCCCGTTCGTCCGTGTGTGCCCATCGCGACCAGGTCGACGTCCTCCTCCGCCACGTAATCGAGGATCACGGAGGACGGGGTGCCGTCCCTGACCTCGCCGTGGTACTGGTCGGGGTGTGCCCACTGGTGTTCGACGTGTTCGATATGCTTCTCGGCCTGCTCGCGGTACCGATCGATGAACGATTCCGGTGGTGTCGACCAGTCGTACGGCCCGGCGAGGGCAGCGATATCGACGACGCTCAGCGCGTGGACGGTCGCGTCGAACGCTGACGCCAGCGAGAGTGCGTGATGTGTTGCGCGGTCGGCGTGGGGACTCCCGTCTGTCGGGACGAGAATTGTCTCGTAGGACATTGTCTTGATCGACTGCTAGCAGCGGCATAAAGACTCCGCCGAGGTTCCCCGAGGCGTCGTCCCACATGGTTCAGACGAGTCCATCGAACCGACTCGCCAGCTTTTCCGGCAAGGCTGGCAACGTGTCCAGGGCGGGTGTCGGTGATGACGGACAGCCGAGTGCAGTGCGGTCAGTTCTCGCTCGCAGCAGCGAGGCTCCGGAGTTCCGCCCGGAGTTCCCGTCGTTTGATCAGCGCGAAGCCGAGGAAGATGCTGAGAAAGCCAACGAGGCTGAGCGGACTGAGCGTTTCGTTCAACAGCAGCCAGCCGAGGATGGCGGTGAAGATGGGAGCGGCGTACGAGACGAGATTGATCTCGACCGCTCCGAGTTCGTCGAGCAACTGGAAATAGAGGATCGCACTGACACCGCTACCGACGATGCCGAGATAGAGCAGCGCTCCAAGGGACTCGCCCGTCAACTCGACGTGTGCAATCGACTCCCCCGGCAGTCCGAAACTGAGCGCGTGGAGAAACAGTGCGCCAAACACGTTCGACCAGGCGACGAACCCTTCGGTCGACAGTTCGCTGTCGACTCGCTCGACGAGGACGCTGCCGAAGGCGAGACACGTCGTCGAGAGCACGACGAGGAGCGCCCCCAGCGAGTCGCTACGCAGTGGCCCCGAGAGGTCTGGTCGGGCAACGAGTGAGACACCAACCAGTCCGAGTGCGAGCCCCACGAGTCCGACCGTCGAGAGCCGGCTGTTGGGGATCAACAGCCAACTGAACAGGGCTGCGAGCACGGGGTTCGTCGCGACCAAGATGGCCGCGATGCCACCCGTCACGTCCTGCTGTCCGATGAACAGAAACCCGTTGTAGAGGCCGACAAAGAACACTGCCCCGAGGGTCACCAGCACCCAATCGCTGCGATTCCGCGGCCGCCAGCGAGTCGATACGGCGGCCGCATAGCCGACCGTCAGCACCGCCGCGATGTCGTGTCGAAGCGCTGCGAACAGCACCGGTGGGATGTAGGGTAATCCGATCTCGATGAACACGAACAGCGACCCCCAGACCAGCGCGAGCAGGACAAACGATAGCGATATCGTCCGGGACTTCACGCGGGACTCCCCCGAAACGAGACCGTCCGTTCGACGCGGCGACCGTCAATGTAGGAATTCATATATTAAAGGTATGGTCGAGCTGATACATACGGAGTTAAATACGGTCGCACTTGTACTTTTTGCTCACGTTTGCCGTGTCGACCAAGCGGCACCCGCTGTGAGTGGATCGAGAACTGCCTTTCTCCGATAGAGAATTGAGTGTCTGTTATACCGGATACTATGACCGGTTTTTGTGACGCTCCAAGTATATACAAGGTACTGTACACGTACGAGATCTGTGTCTCCGGATTCCTCGCACGCAAGACCTGCGGTAGGGGGACACGCTCCGACACGCGGTGAAGACGTCGGAGGTGATGTCCGAATTATTATACTATTTTTGAAGTGAACGCCATCGTATTTTTGACTTATTTCAGACGCGCCCCGAGATATTTGACACCCTCTCACCCAGGTGACACACGTGCGACCTCCTCGCGTGATCCATTTCCATTACGAGAATATAGCTGTAATTGAGAACGGTTCCAGTGACGGAAGAACTGGCCGGGTCGTCGTGGCGGGATGGCTGTCCGGGCTCACTTTTGGATCCGGTTCGACGAGTGCCGAACATGCGGTGGAGGGGTCTCTGGCAGGCAATCACCGGTCAACAGCGGCGGCACCGTTGTACTTTATTCGGATGATGTCGGCGGTCTCTTTGACCTTCCGCGGCAGTTTCTCCTGAAAGTACTCGCCCTCGATACGGCTCGCCGGGCCGGAGATCGAGACGGTACCGATGACGCCGTCCAGACCGCGAACGGGTGCAGCAACACCCCTGATCCCGACGGCCGATTCCTCTCTGTCCCTGGCGAACCCCTGCTCGCGGATCGTCTCCAGTTCGCGTTTCAGTTCCTCCCGGTCAGTGATCGTGTTCGGTGTCATCGATTTGAGACCGTGAGTGTCGATGACGTCGTCGAACCGCTCCTCGTCCATGTGCGCGAGCACGACCTTGCCGCTCGCGGTGGAGTTCAGATGCCAGCGACTCCCCATCGTGTACGCCCCGCTCTCGACTGCGTCCTCCCCACCCGACTTGTAGAGGTAGTAGCCACGCCCCTGTTCTTCGACCATCAGCCAGACGTACTCGCCCGTGTCGTCGGCCAGTTCGTCTGCCGGTTCCGTCCCGTGGACGTAGAGCGGGTAGTTCCCCTTGGTCTTGTTCCCGACCTCGTAGTATCTGAGGCCTGGCCGGTACTGGTCGTCTTCTTTGACGGCGAACCCCCGTTCCCGGAGGGTGCGGAGGTGTGCCAGAACGTTGCTCGGTGAGCGCTCCAGCGTCTCCGCCAGCTCGGTGATCGTCATCGGGCCGTCGCCCGTGAGGGTCTCGACAATGTCCAGCGACGCATCGACCGACTTGATCTTCGTGTTGTCGTCGTCCGTCGGTGTCCTGGTCATGTACGCACTCTATTCGTCCGGGCTAATCAGTATATCGGCGGAGCGCCGCCGCTCCGGTGGGCTGTCGCTATTCCCACCAAGTGTTTGTGTCGTGGTGACATGCACCACTGCCGTTTCTCCGAGACGAAACCACTGTCCGCAGTCAGTTGTCCCGTCACAACCCGCTCCGTGAACGGATCGAGTCGATGCCCTGTTATTTTGTGATACCGAAAGCACGTGATACGAACCCGTGATGGATATATTCGAGTGTCTGAGACAGCGAAACGTCTGTTGTGTCACCGCGAATCGGGCAGCAGTACCGACGCTGACCCGTCTAAATCCGTCTGTATCGGGGAGTAATACTCGTCTGAAGTCCCTACTACCGAAAAGTGATATACATTCTCTCCTGGAGAACGTATCGGACTGAGTGTATTGTCGCTCGACAGCATTTGTCATGGCAGAAGCTGGGTTTTCGAATGCTCTGGCACCGCTCTCGGAGGATCTGGTGTCCAGGGGTCACTGCACTCCTGGTGAACTACCACGTGTGCGACAAAATTTTTAATTACCAGGTCAGACAGTACCTACTACGGATGAACGTAATGCCCGACCTAGAGGCACGAGTGGGTGATCCGCTCTCAGTGGCGCTGATCGGCCCGGGAGTGTACGGCTCACATCTCGCGTATCAGATCGAAGAGACACCTGGAGTCGAGCCGACAGTGCTCGCCGACCTGGAGCTGGAGAAAGCGACGGAGACGTTCCGGACGGCGGGCGTTCCGGACGACGCAGTCACTGTCGAGGACACCGCGGACGGCGCGGCAGAAGCACTGGCGGCAGGGCGACGCGTCGCAACAACAGACGGCGTCGTGGCGGCAGGGGCGCCCGTCGACGTCGTCATCGAGACGACCGGCGACGCACACGCGGCCGCCGTCCACGCCTGGGAAGCGATCGACGCCGGTAACGACGTCGTCATGGTCAGCGTCGAGGTGGACGCGACCATCGGCCCGCTGCTCGCCCGATTCGCCGAGCAACGCGGCGTCACGTACTCGATGGCCTACGGGGACGAACCGGCACAGGTCGTCGAACTCTGCGACTGGGCGCGCACGCAGGGGCTGGAGGTCGTCGCCGCGGGGCAGGGAACCGAATTGACGTTCAAACCCCACGCGACGCACGAGGACTCGCTGCAGCGATACGACCTCCCGGAGTCGTTCATCGAGAACAGCAAACCGGACGCGCGGATGTACAACACCTTCCTCGACGGGACGAAAGTGGCCGTCGAGCTCTGTGCCGCGGCGAACGCGCTCGGGTTCCCGCCGGACACTGACGGGATCCACATGCCCGAGACCGACCGCGACGGCCTCCTGGAGACGCTGCGGCCGGTCGAAGACGGTGGCGTCCTCGACCGCACTGGCGTCATCGATTCGGTGACCCCGACCGGCGACAATCCGAGTGCCTTCGTCGTGACCGAGGCAACGAACGACGCGACCCAGGCGTACCTGAGTCAGCGGTACAACATCAACACCAGCAACGACGGCAAGTACCAGGTCTTCCATCGGCCCTATCACCTCCCACAGGAGACGATGGTCAGCGTCGCCATGGCCGGCCTGCACGACCGGCCAACGGGTACCGTGACCGAACAGACCACGGAGGTCGTCGCGGCCGCGAAACGCGACCTGGAACCGGGCGAGACGATAGTCGGCGGCGGCGGCGACACCATCTACGGGCGCCTGCAGGACGCAGACGTCGCGGCCGAGGCCGACCTCGTACCGTTCGAACTGCTCGCCGGCGCGGAACTCGAGCGGCCGGTGAGCACCGACCAGCCTATCTCGACAGCCGATGTCAGCCTCCGGACTGACACTCCGCTCTATCACCTGCGAGAGTTGCAGAACTCCCTGCTCTGACGAGCGCCGTCGCACCGAAGCGACCGTCTTCTGGCACAGACGTGTTTCCAGACGGGCGATATCCCCCGGTTCGGAGACGTCGTCTCGAACGGCCGAAGCACTAAATCACTTATAAAATCTAGGCCATGTTCACGTGGGCTTTTGAGTGCTAGACACTCACATGTCCGCCACGCTCTTGCCGTCGTCGTCACTGCCTTCGGGACTATTGGGCGCGCACTGGAGGCGTGCTCCCGAAGAACTATACTGGTCCTCACAGAAAGAGGGGCTATGGTGGAGACACCCCAGACCAGTCACTACATCGACGGAGCGTGGCGAACAGGCACGCTGGAGGTAGACGTACTGAATCCAGCGACGGAGGACGTCATCGCGACGATCCCGTCCGCCGACGAGAGCGTCGTCGGCGAGGCCCTCGCCGCCGCACAGGACGCACAGGAAACGTGGGGCGCCACGCCCGGCGTCGAGCGAGCCGAGGTCATCCGGGACATCGGCTCGGTCATCGAAGACAACGTCTCCGACATCGGCGATATCCTGATGGCCGAACAGGGCAAGCCGAAGTCGGCCGCCGACGGCGAGGTAACCGGGACGCTCACGCTTGCTGACTACGCCGCGGGCTGGGGCCGGCGCATCGAAGGCGACATCGTCCCCAGCGACAACCGCCAGGAACAGATCCAGCTCCAGCGCCATCCCATGGGCGTCGTCGCGGCCATTATCCCGTGGAACTACCCCATCGCCGTGTTGATGCGCAAGATCCTCCCGGCGCTGATAGCCGGCAACGCCGTCGTCGTCAAGCCGAGTTCGACGACGCCGCTGGCGACGGTTCGCGTCTTCGAACTGCTGGACGAGGAACTCGACCTGCCAGACGGCCTGCTCAATCTCGTTCTCGGCGGGAGCGACGTCGGCGACGCGCTGGTCACGTCGCCGGACACGGACATGGTGACGATGACGGGCTCCACGCGCGTGGGCAAGGAGATCATGGAGGCTGCCGCGACGAATCTCACGCCCGTCTCGCTGGAACTCGGCGGCAAAGCCCCCGCAATTGTCGCCGCCGACGCAGACGTCGACGCCGCCGTCGAGGACATCCTGACCGCGCGGATCACCAACGCCGGCCAGGTGTGTACCTGCGCCGAGCGCGTCTTCGTCCACGAGGACGTCGCCGAAGAGTTCACGGAGAAGTACGTCGCTGCGACCGAGGAACTGCAGCTGGGTGCGCCGGAAAGCGACCCGGACATGGGACCGCAGGTCACCGAAGGCGAACTCGAGTGGACGCACTCGTCGGTCGAATCCGCGGTCGACAGCGGCGCGACGCTGCTGGCCGGCGGTGAACCGCCAGGCGGGGCGGAGTTCGAAACCGGCTTCTGGTACGCGCCGACCGTCCTCGGCGACGTGGATCCCTCGATGGAGGTCGTCGAACAGGAGGTCTTCGGCCCGGTGACGCCCATCGTCACCGTCGAGTCCGTCGAACAGGCCGTCGAGTACGCCAACCGCTCGCGCTACGGCCTCTCCTCGTACGTCTTCACCGAGGACTACCAGACCGCGATGCAGACGGTCGAGAACCTGGACTACGGCGAGACCTACGTCAACCGCACGCTCGGCGAGGCCTGGCAGGGCCACCACATCGGCTGGAACGAATCGGGGATGGGCGGCGACGACGGCAAGTACGGCGTCCTGAAGTACACGCAGATCAAGAGCGTCTACCACGATTACTCCTGAGCGCTCGACAGCCGCCGGGCGCACCCCACCGCGTCGAGCGTTCGTAACTGCGATTTCTCCGCGCCGGCAAAGAATAAAGTAGGCATGCCGCAGAGTGGCTACTGTTGGAGCAAGGCGACATGGAAATCACTGGCATCAACTCCTACCACATCGAATACGAGATGGACGCGCCGTTCGAGCCGTCGTGGTACCCCGGGCTCGAACAGACCGTCCACGAGGTACAGCTCTACGAAGTCGAGACCGACGCGGGCATCAGCGGTATCACGTCCGTCACAGGTACCGCATCGCGGGTCGATTCGCTCGACCTCGCGCGGGAGTACCTGGTCGGGACGGATCCGCGCAACGTCGAGAAACGGCTCACCGACCTCTCGTCGCTGAACGCCTACGGCCCGCGTCCGTGGCACTTCGAGGTCGCCCTCTGGGACATCAAAGGCAAGGAGGTCGGCAAGCCGGTACACGAACTGCTCGGCGGTGACAGCGACCCGATCCCGGCCTACGCCTCCAGCGGCGAACTCCGGACAGCCGACGACCGTCTCGAGTGGGTCGCCGACCGCGTCGACGAGGGGTTCGAGGCCGTCAAGCTCCGCTTTCACTCCGACGACATGGCCGACGACCTCGCAGTCGCACGCGCCGTCAGGGAGGCGTATCCCGACCTGACGGTCATGGTCGACCTGAACATGGGCTGGAGCGTCTCCCATCCCGGCGGCGGGACGTGGTCGTTCGACGACGCGCTGTCGGTCGCGCGGGAGTTAGAGGACATCGGCAACATCGGCTGGCTGGAGGAGCCGTTCGACCAGCGCAACTACGACGCTCTCGCCCGCCTGCGCGAGAAGACCGACATTCCCATCGCGGGCGGCGAGTTCAACAACGGCGTCCACCACTTCCGGGAGTTCGTCGACCGGGAGGCGCTCGACGTCCTCCAGCCAGACGTCATCCTGAGTTCCGGCATCCTCAAGGGCAAGCTCATCGCCGGGCTGGCGGAGATGCACGGCCTGGCGTTTGCGCCCCACACCTGGAACGACGGGATCGGGTTCGCCGCCAACGTCCAGTTGCTCGCCTGCACGAATCCGAGCTGGTGTGAGTACCCCATCGAACCGCCGGGCTGGTCGGTTCAGACGCGCGATTTCCTGCTCGAAGAGCCGCTCACCGCAGCCGACGGCGCCGTCGAACCGCCGACTGACCCCGGTCTCGGGATCGACCTGGACTGGGATCTGGTACACGAACTCGCGGCAGCATAGCGTCGCAGTCGACCGCGCTCAGAACTCGGTGACGACTTCCATCCCGAGGGTGTCGTAGTCGTCCATCGAGGCCAGTCGGTTCGAGACGTCTTCGAGTCCCACTTCGCTCGTGACGAGGTCGGCCGGCGTGAGTTTGTCACCGGCGATCATGTTGAACAGTTCCGGATAGCGACTCGGCGGCATGCCCTTCACGCCGACGAACTCCAGTTCCGACCCGACCATGTCGTCGACTGGCAGTGCGATCTCGCCGGCCTCGTCGTCGGTCGTCATTCCGACCTGGACGTGCTGGCCCTGCTGGGCGAGCGAGTCGACGGAGTTGCGGCAGGTCTCCGCGATGCCGAGCGCGTCGACGGAGATGTCCGCGCCGCCGTCCGTGACGTCTCGAACGGCCTTCGGCACGTCGGTGTCGCCGGCGGTGACCGTCGCCGTCGCACCGACGTCTTCGGCGAGTGCGAGCGCGTCCTCGTCCAGGTCGACGGCGACCACGTTCGCGCCCAGCGCCGCGCCGATGTTGACCGCCGAGAGCCCGATCCCGCCACAGCCGTGGACGGCCAGCCAGTCGCCCGCGTGGACGTCGGCCTTGTGTGCGAGCCCGTGGAAGGCGGTCGCGAACCGACAGCCCAGTCCCGCCATCTCGACGGCGGTCATGCCCTCGGGCAGGTGGACGGCGTTGAAGTCGGCGTGGGGGATCGCGAACTCGGAGGCGAAGGCACCTGGCAGGTCGCCGGTGAAGCCGAGGCTGAGCCCGTCCGAACAGAGGTGGGAGTCGCCCGACCAGCAGTTGTCGCAGTGGCCGCAGGCGACGTTGAACGGGATGCCGACCTCGTCGCCGACGGCGAAGTCCTCGACGTCTTCGCCCACTGCCGTGACAGTCCCCGCCGGTTCGTGACCGAGGATGTGCCCGTCGGTCGGTACCGACGGCCAGTGGCCTTTCCAGGCGTGCCAGTCGCTGCGACAGATGCCACAGGCGGCCGTCTCGACGACGATCCCGTCGGAAGCCGGTGTGACGGATTCGACCTCTGTTACCTCGAGCGGTGCATCGTACTGGGTGAGGGCTGCTGCCGTTCGCATCGTATGTCACGCACCATCCGGCCGAGCATTAAACTTTCCCGGGATATCTGTGACCGGCACCACACGGTTCGTCCGCAGCAGCGACGGTATCACGACCAGTCGTCCTGGAACGGACATTGCTGCGCGCTTCAGAGCGTCTCACCAGGGATCAGCGCAGGGGTAACTCGGGCCAGATTCTTCATTGTTATTTAATAGCATGACTATATGCACCAAAGTTTTTATTACACATGATTCCATGTGTGGTTATCGTATGCCACCGGTAGACACTGACACAACCACTGGAACGGATAGGCGGTCGATTCTCAAACTCGGTGCGACACTCGGGACACTCGGCATCACAGGGCTGGCCGGGTGTTCGGGCGGTGACGGCGGCGATGGCGGCGACGGCTCCGGCGGCGACGGCGGTGACACGATCCAGTCCAACGACGACTCGCAGCAGACGGCGGAGTCGCTGCCGGAGGGCGGAACGTTCCGCATCGGGGCACAGCAGGGTGTCCAGACGATGTCGCCGTTCCGTGGGTTCCTCGCCGACTATCTCATCGCCGAGGCGATGTACGACAGGCTCACTCGCGTCGACCAGCAGTTCGAGGTACACCCGAACCTCGCGAAGGAGTGGGAGTCCAACGACGACGCCACCGTCTGGACGTTCACGCTCGAGGAGGGCGTAGAGTTCGCGAACACGGACGGCGAGACGATGACGGCCGAGGACGTCACGGCGACCTACGACTTCCTGACCTCCGACCAGTTCTCCGGGTCGGCGTCCAGTCTCAGCAACGTCGACTCGGTCGAAGCCGTCGACGAGACGACAGTCGAGATCACCCTCTCGGCCCCCGACCTGAACTTCACGAAGCGCATCTCTGAGACCGGCGGCGCCTTCTTCGTCGTCCCGAAATCGGTACTCGACGAGGATCCGTCCCAGCTCGAAGACACGGACTACGGCACCGGGCCGCTGCAGCTGACCGAGTGGAATCAAAAGAACAACATCAGCTTCGAGGCCAATCCCAATTACCACATCAACGGGGTCAACGGCAACCCGCTGCCGTACGTCGACGCACTCGAGTGGGATATCCTCTCGGACAACATCCAGCGCGCCAACTCCCTGGCTGACGGGAGCATCGACGCTGTCAGCCGAATTTCGCCGAACGTCGCCGGTCGCGTTCAGAACGACGCACAGCTCGTCAAGCAGACGTCGGGGCTGCAGTACCCCATCGTGTTGAACACGACGGTCGAACCGCTGGACAACCCGAAAGTCCGCAAGGCGATCAAGTACGCGCTCGACCGCGAGCAGATCCTCACGGCGGTGGCGCCCGAGGGCGTGCTCGGCCATCACTCCGGCGTCACGCCAGTCCACACCTACTACAACGAGGAACTGGACGTCGGCGACACGTTCGGGACGACCGCAAACACCGAGAAGGCACAGCAGCTGCTGGACGAAGCCGGCTACGGAGACGGCATCGAGATGCAGACCTTCCACTACGACGACGGCGTGCCGTCGAAGGAAGTCATCGCGCAGTTGTTCCAGCAGCAGATGCAGAAGGTCGGTATCGAGTTCGAGATCAACCGCCTCACCGAGGAGACGTGGCTCTCGGACTACTGGAACACGGACGGCGTCTGGTACATCACGAACTACTCCACGCGCGTGCTCGGGAGTACCGTTCCGCGCCTGGCGCTGCGGTCGGACGGCCCGTGGAACGAGGCCAACTGGAGCAACGAGGAGTACGACGAGGCGTTCCAGACGGCGGCCTCGGCCACCGACGAGCAGACGAAAGCCGAAGCACTGAAGAAATGCCAGGAGATCAACCACCGCGAAGGCGCCTGGGTCGGTACCTTCCACCCCAAGATCTACGGCGGGTACAAGGACTACGTCCAGAACTACAACCTCTACCCGACCTACATCAAGGACTTCATCAGCCGGTGCGCAGTTGATAAATAACTCCGTCGTGAGGGAAAGATATGAACTATCTGTATCTGGTGAAACGAACGGCAATCGCGTTTCTCTCGATAGTCGTCGTCGCGTCGGTCGTCTTCGGTGTGACGACGCTCCTGCCGGGGAGCGCCGCTAACATCGTCCTCGGGACGGAGGCGACGGAACAGACGATACAGCAGGTGAACAAAGACCTGGGCCTGAACCGACCGCTGCACGTCCAGTACGTCGACTTCGTCGGTGGGGTGTTCACCGGCGATTTCGGCGAGAGTCTCATCTCCGGGCAGCCGGTGTCTGAGCTGATCTGGCCGCGCCTGCTCCGGACGTTGCAGCTGGCGACCGTCGCGATGCTCATCTCCATCGTCACGGCGATCCCGCTGGGGATCATCGCCGCCGCCAAGCGTAACACCATCCTCGATCACGTGGTGACGAGCGGCTCGTATATCGGCCTGAGCATTCCGTCGTTCGTCAGCGCGACGCTCCTGTTGATGTTCCTGACATCGCCGCCGTTAGAGCTCTTTCCCAAAGGCGGGTACGTCCCGATCAGTCAGGGGGTGATACCGTGGCTCCACCACCTCTTACTGCCGGCCATCGCGATGAACACGATCATCCTCGCGTACGTGCTGCGCCAGACGCGGTCGTCGATGGTCGAGACGCTGGAGTCCGATTACATCCGTACGGCCCGGCTGAAAGGCGTCGCCGAGCGCAACGTGCTGTTCAAACACGGGCTGCGCAACGGTCTCCTGCCGACCGTGACGGTGCTCGCGCTGAACTTCGGCTGGATGATGGGGAGCGTCGTGATCATCGAGCAAATCTTCGCGTTCCCGGGCATGGGTGAACTGATCGTCCAGGCGATCGAGAACCGCAACCTGACGGTCATCCAGGCCGGGATCCTCGTGCCGACGATCGCATTCATCCTGGCGAACTTCGCGGCCGACATCGTCTACACGATGCTCGACCCGCGCATCAGTCTGGGGGACCAATAGATGGCGACCGATACATCCACGCAAGACGACTCCGCGGGCGTCGAGATTCCCCCGATCGTCGGGAAGCTACTGAGCAACCGCCGCATTCTCATCGGTCTGGCGATACTACTTCCCATCGTCCTCGTCGCCATCCTCGGCGAGACTATCGCGCCGTACGACCCCACGGCGACGCACGTGGTCGACCGGTACGCCGGCCCCGGCGGGAAGTTCCTGCTGGGCACCGACCACCTTGGTCGCGACCTGCTCTCGCGGGTCATCCTCGGCGGCCGCACGAGTCTGCTGCTGGGCTTCGGTGCGACGGCTCTGGCGCTCGTGTTGGGCGTGCCGATCGGGTTGACCGCCGGCTACGCGAAGGGCCGGGTCGACGAGGTGCTGATGCGGATCATGGACATCATCATGAGCGTGCCGACGCTGCTGCTCGGCCTGCTCATCCTCGTCGTGCTCCCGTCGAGCATCATCAACGTCGTCCTGGCGATCGGCGTCGTGTACGCACCTCGCATCGCGCGGGTGACCCGGTCTGCGACGCTGTCGGTCAGCGAAGAGGAGTACGTGATGGCCGCGAAGGCCCGCGGCGAATCGAGTCCGTACATCCTCTTCAGAGAGATCCTGCCGAACGTGACCGGCCCCATCGTCGTCGAGGGGTCGGTGCGCGTGGGCTACGCCATCATGATCGGTACATCGCTGTCGTTCCTCGGTCTCGGTGCCGGGCCGCCGAATCCCGACTGGGGATTCATGATCTCGGTGGCGCGAGAGCACATCTACCAGACGCCGTGGTTCCTCATCTGGCCCAGCCTGGCGCTGTTGCTCACGGTGATGGCCACGAACCTCATCGGCGACGGCCTGCGGGACGTCCTCGACCCGCGCGAAACGGGTGATCATCAATGAGCATGGAGACACAGCCCCGACGAAGCGAGCAGGAAACGTTGCTGAGTGTCGACTCCCTCGACGTGAAATTCGAGGTCGCAGACGGCACGATCCACGCGCTCCGGGACGTCTCGCTCGACGTCCAGAAGGGCGAAACCGTCGGGCTCGCTGGCGAGAGCGGGAGCGGCAAGAGTACGCTCGCCCTCGCGATCGTCCAGTACTTGGACGCCAACGGCTGGGTCGACGACGGCTCGATCACGTTCGAAGGCGAGGACCTGCTCTCGGCGTCGAACGCCGACCTGCGGTCGATCCGCGGCAACCGTATCGCTCACGTCGCCCAGAACCCGGCGCGGTCGCTGAACCCCAGCATGACCATCGGGGCGCAGATCCGCGAGACGATCGAACTCCACCAGGACATCAGCGGCACTGCGGAGGCCAACGAACGCGTCTACGAGGTGCTGGAACAGGTGAACCTGCCGAACCCCGAAGGGATCGCCGAGCGGTATCCCCACGAACTCTCCGGCGGGCAACAGCAGCGCGCGCTGCTTGCTATCGGCCTGTCCTGTAATCCGGACCTGCTCATCCTCGACGAGCCGACGACGGGGCTGGACGTGACGACGCAGGCGAAGTTCCTCGACCTCGTCGAAGACCTCAAGGCCGAGTACGACGCCGGGATCCTCCTGATCACGCACAACCTGGGCGTGATCTCGGAGATCGCCGACCGCGTGAACATCCTGTACGCCGGCGAGATGCTGGAGAGAGGCCCGGTCGACGACGTGTTCACGTCGCCGGCCAACCCGTACACGCAGGCGCTGCTCGCGACGACCCCGGAGATCGCAGCGAACAAGGAGGTCAAACCGATCCCGGGTCGGATCCCGGAACTCGACCAGATACCCGACGGCTGCATCTTCGCCGACCGCTGCGAGTTCGCGACCGAGGAGTGTCGCACCGGCGACATCCCGATGGAACGCGTCGAGGGTGACAGCGAGCAGGAATCCCGGTGTCTCCACTGGGACGACGTCCTGGCGAATCCGATCGAGGTGGCCGAAAAGACCGCCTCGCAACGCAGTCCCGGCGACCCGATCATGACCATCGACAACCTGAGCAAGTACTACGACGAGCCCGGGCTCATCCAGAATCTGCTCGGCGGCCACGACCCCGTCAAGGCCGTCAACGACGTCTCGCTGGAGATCCACGAGTCCGAGGCCGTCGGCCTGGTCGGCGAGAGCGGCTGTGGCAAGAGCACGCTCGGGCGAACGCTGCTGAAACTCCACGAGGTCACCAACGGCAGCATCAAATACGACGACACGGACATCGACGAGATGTCGAAACAGGAACTCAACGAGTTCCGCTCGGAGTGTCAGATCATCTTCCAGGACCCCGAGGCGAGTCTCAACCCGAACCGCACGGTGCGGGAGATCCTGGAGCGACCGCTGAAGCTGTTCACGGAGAAGTCCGCCGAGGAGCGCAGAGCGCGCGCCGAAGAACTGCTCGGGCAGGTGAACCTCGGCGGCGACATCATCGACAAGAAACCGCACGAACTCTCCGGCGGGCAACAGCAGCGCGTCGCTATCGCGCGGGCCTTTGCGGCGGATCCGTCGCTCATCGTGCTGGACGAGCCGGTGTCGTCGCTTGACGTGAGCGTCCAGGCGAGCATCCTCAATCTGCTCGAAGACCTCTGTGAGGAGTACGGCACCTCGTACCTGCTCATCAGCCACGACCTGAGCGTGATCGAGGCGATCTGTGACAGGGTGGCCGTGATGTACCTCGGGGAGATAATCGAGACGGGCTCGACCGAACAGATCTTCGCGCCGCCGTATCACCCCTACACCCGGGCGCTCCTGTCGAGCATCCCGACGCTCGACCCCTTCGAGGAGAAAAGCCGGATCCGGCTCGAAGGAGACGTGCCCGACGCGCGGAACCCGCCGAGTGGCTGTTCGTTCCACACGCGGTGTCCACAGAAGGTCGGCGAGGTCTGTGAGTCCGACGACCCGTCGCTCGAGGACACCGGCAACGGGCACTGCGTCAGCTGTCACCTCAGCGACGAGGAGATGAGCGACCCGCTCGACACCGAGTTCGACCGGTCGTAACTCGCTCCCTCGTCCCGACGCCGACCGAGTCTCCCCTCCGATAGCGCCGAGTATCGGCCGATATTATTGGAAATAGTGTAATAAAAACTCCATTCGGTGGAAAAATTCCAAAATTATAAGCCGGTGCCGCTGTATGATCAGGTCACCAGTGATACCCGCAACACTCAGCGAGAACGACGAGGTACAGAACTACGTCGACGGCGCGTGGCACACGCCATCGAGCGACGACGGGCACGCGGTCGTGAATCCGGCGACCGGCGAGGAACTCGCGTATCTGCCGTTCAGTGACGCGGACGACCTCGACGCCGCCGTCGCCGCCAGCAACGCGGCCTTCGAGGAGTGGCGCCAGCGGGCCGTCGAGGACCGTATCCAGCCGCTGTTCCGGCTGAAGCAACTGCTCGACGAGAACATCGACGACCTGGCCGAACTCCTGGTCAGGGAACACGGCAAGACGCTCGACGAGGCCCGCGGCGAGATCCGCCGCGGGATCCAGAACGTCGAAGTCGCCTGTGGCATGCCGAAGATGATGCAGGCGGGGAATCTCGCACACGCCGCGCCCGACATCGACGAGAGCGCCGTCCGCGAGCCGCTGGGGACGTTCGTCGGGATCACGCCGTTCAATTTCCCGGCGATGATCTCGCTGTGGTTCCTGCCACACGCGGTGGCGACCGGCAACAGCTTCATCCTGAAACCGAGCGAGCAGGATCCGCTCGTGACCCAGCGCATCTTCGAACTGGTCGACGAAGCGGGCTTCCCCGACGGCGTCGTCCAGCTGGTTCACGGCGGCCCCGACACCGTCAACGCCATCCTCGAACACGACGGGATCGAAGGCGTTTCCTTCGTGGGCAGTACGCCGATCGCCCGTCACATCTACGAGACGGCGGCGGCGAACGGCAAGCGCGTCCAAGCACAGGGCGGGGCGAAAAACCACATCATCGTCACCGAGAGCGCCGACCTCGAATACGCCGCCGAGAAGACGGTGTCGTCGGCGTGTGCCTGCGCGGGCGAGCGCTGTCTCTCGAACGACGTGATGGTCGTCGAAGACGCGGTCTACGACGAGTTCGTCGATCAGATGGTCGAGAAGACCCGCGCGCAGACGGTCGGCTACGGTCTCGACGACGGCGTCGACATCGGCGCGATCATCAGCGAGGAGCACGTAGAGACCGTCCGCGGCTACATCGAGTCCGGCGTCGAGGAGGGCGCGGAACTGCTCGTCGACGGCCGCGAGGTCACCGTCGACGACTACGACGGGAACTTCGTCGGCCCGTCGCTGTTCAGCGAGGTCACGCCCGACATGACCATCGCACGCGAGGAGCACTTCGGGCCGATCATGGGCCTCACTCGCGTCGAAGACTTCGACGAGGCGGTCGAGGTTGTCAACAAGAGCGAGTTCGGTAACGCTGCCAGCCTGTTCACCGATAGCGGTCACAAGGCAAACCGCTTCAAACACGAGGTCGAGGCCGGCAACCTCGGCGTCAACCTCGGGACGGCCGCGCCGATGGCCTTCTTCTCCTTCGGCGGGCGGAAGGACTCCTTCTTCGGAGACCTGCACGCCCAGGGACAGGACATGGTGAACTTCTACACCGACAAGATGAGCTACATCGAGCGGTGGCCGAACCAGGAGTAAGCCGCCGTCCCTCCCGTTCCAGACAGGAACGGCTCACACCAGTTCTCAGGACTCGTCGAGTTCGTGGACGAGACCCCAGTCGAGGTCGACGCCCAGTCCGGGGCCGTCCGGTGGGGCGACCGCGCCGTTTTCGGCGACTATCGGCTCCGCAAGCAGGAAATCCCGGGCTTCGGGCGTCCACCCCGGCGGGTCGAGCGGGTACTCGCACCAGCGCGCGCCCGTCGCCGCGAGCAGGTGGAGGTTCGCGGCGAAGCCCAGCCCGTCGTTCCAGGTGTGGGGCGCAAACGCCAGGCCGTGCGTGTCGGCCATCGCCGCGACCTTCCGGCCGCCGCTGATGCCCGTCGCCAGCACGGCGTCGGGCTGGAGGACGTCGAGCGACCCCTGCCTGATGAACTCCCGGAAGTGGTGGACGCCGTTGTTGAACTCGCCGCCCGCGATCGGCACGTCCGTCTTCTCGCGCAGGCGGGCCAGCCCCTCGTAGTTTCGGCGGTCGAGCGGTTCCTCCAGCCAGCCGACGTTCCCAATCTCTTCGAGTTCCCGCGCGACCGACAGCGCGTCGTCGAACGACCACTGCTCGACGTCGACCATCGGGACGCTCCAGCCCATGTTGGCGTCCATCATCAGCGTCAGGTCGGGGTACGCCTCGCGGATCCGGCGAGCCACCTCGAGATCAGGCGTGGGGTCGTCGCCGTGACAGCGGAGCTTGACCGCCTCGAAGCCCTCGTCGACGCGGTCGTGGACGTACTCCAGACGCTCCTCCGGGCCCTGTCGCTCGCCGGTCGAGGCGTAGGCCGGGATCGGGTCGGCGCTGCCGCCGAGCAGTTCGTAAATCGGCTTGCCGGCGTCCTTGCCGACGATGTCCCAGAGCGCGACCTCGAAGTGCCAGGGACGGGGCCCCCAGAGGTTCAGCGGGTCCATCTTCTCCACGAGCGATTCGATCTCGCGAGGGTCTTCGCCGACCAGGAACATCTCCGCCAGCTCGAGATAGTCCATCCGGCCCGCAAAGCCCGAGGCAGTCGCGAGGCCGGAGATCCCCGCATCGGTTTCGAGTTCGAACAGGAGCACCTCGTGTTCGGTCTGCTCGAAGCCCGGCTTCCAGGCCGGCCGGAAACTGTCGTCCATGTCGTACCGCAGGTGGTACTGATTGATGCCCGTGATCTCCATGTTCGCATGAGTCTGGACGGCCCGATGTGTTAAGCGTTCACCTCCACATGTCCGGGGCGCCTCCCAGCGGGCGGACTGGTATTAATGCCGGGACATGTTCAGCGAAACCAGGATGGGACGCGGAGCCACAATACAGTGCTATGGCAACGCAGACAGACCTGAGTACGTACGACCTCCTGATCGACGGGGAACTCGTCCCATCCGAGGCGGCGGAACGGTTCGAGACAGTCAACCCCGCGACGGCAGAGGCCTTCGCGACGGTCGCTCGCGCCCGCGAGGCGGACGTCGACCGCGCTGTCGCGGCGGCCAACGCCGCCTTCGACGACTGGCAGTCGATGGCTCCCCAGGAGCGGGGGCGACTGCTTTCCGACCTGGCCGAGACGATCCGCGCCCAGCAGGAGAGCCTCGCGCTGCTGGAGACCCGCGACAACGGGAAACCGCTCTCGCACGCGCGGGCCGACGTCGAGACCTGCGCGCGCTACTTCGAGTACTACGCGGGCGTGGCCGACAAGGTACACGGTGACTCCATCCCGCTCACCGACGACTACGTGGACTACACGGTGCGCGAGCCGCTGGGCGTGACCGGCCAGATCATCCCGTGGAACCTCCCGACAAACATCTTCGGCCGCAGCGTCGCGCCGGCGCTGGCGACGGGAAACACCGCCGTCGTCAAACCCGCCGAGCAGACGCCGCTGACCGCCGTCGAGATCGGTCGGCTCGCGACCGAGGTCGGCATCCCCGACGGCGTCCTCAACGTCGTCCCCGGCTACGGGGCGGAGGCCGGCGCACCCCTCTCCGAACACCCCGACGTCGACGGCGTCAGCTTCACCGGCTCGGTGCCGACCGGCATCGAGGTCGGGAAAGCGGCCGTGGAGAACGTCACCAACGTCCACCTCGAACTGGGCGGCAAGAGCCCCAACGTCGTCTGGCCCGACGCCGACCTGGACACGGCCGTCGACAGCACGATGACGGGCATCTTCGCCAACGCCGGCCAGGTCTGTTCGGCCGGCTCGCGGCTCATCATCCACGAAGACGTCAAAGCGGAGTTCCTCGACGAACTCACGAGCCGCATCGAGCGGATGGACATCGACTCCGGTGAGACCGATCCCGACATGGGGCCGCTCGTCTCCGAGGAGCACTTCGAGAAGGTCACGAACTACCTCGAGGTGGGCCGGACGGAAGCCGGTGAGCCGCTGATCGGCGGCGACGCGCTCGATCGTGAGGGCTACTTCGTCGAACCGACCGTCTTCGACGGCGTGGACAACGACATGCGCATCGCCCAGGAGGAGATCTTCGGCCCGGTGCTGTCGGTCATCGAGTTCAGCACCGAGGAAGAGGCGATGGCGATCGCGAACGACGTCGACTACGGACTCGTGGCCGGCATCCACACGCAGGACATCGGCCGAGCGCACCGCTTCGCCCGGGACGTGCGTGCCGGACAGGTCTACGTCAACGAGTGGTTCGCCGGCGGCGAGGAGACGCCCTTCGGCGGCTTCAAAGAGAGCGGCTTCGGCCGCGAGAAGGGGCTCGCTGCCATCGACGCGTACACGCAGGTCAAAAACGTCTGTGCCAACATCTCCCCGAACTGAGGTGCGAACCCACCACTGTACTCTTTTTGCGTCGTGAACTCGCCAGGATAGACGCCGCCCGTACACCCGGCCCATATAAATGGAGAACTATGTTCACCTCAAAGGGTATGCGGGATGGTTGCATAGGTCTACGCAGATGAGCGTCGAAGTTGCAAAGCAGTACTTCGAGTTAATGGACAGTGCAGAGGCCGGAACCGACGAAGTCATGGAACTGTACGGGGACGACCCAGTCGTCCACTCGTCGCGGGCCGGGGTCGTCCGCGGACGGGAGGACATCCGACAGTTCTACGAGGACAACTCCGAGTTTTTCACCGGCGGCGAGCACCACATGACGAACTTCCACCAGGACGGGAACGTCGTCGTCTGTGAAGGGTATCTCGACGGCGAGACGGCGGTCGGTCGGTCGGCCGACGGCGTCCCGCTCTGTGACGTGATGGAATTCAACGACGACGACGCGATCGTCGCGTTCCGGGCCTATCTCGATTACCGCGGCTACGTCGACGAGGTTCCCGAGGAGGTACCGAACGTTCGCGCGGAGGCAGAATGAGCAGCGAATCGCAGGTGACAAGCGAGGACGCCGAGACGGGTCGTCTCGTCTACCTCAACGGCCCGAAAGACCTCGAATTCAGGGAGTACGAGGTGCCCGACCCGGAGCCCGGCGCCGTCGTCACGGAAGTCGTACGGACGAACGTCTGCGGGTCGGAACTGCACGTCTGGAAGGGCGACCACCCGCTGAAAGACTGCGTGCTCGGCCACGAGGCGCTGTGTCGCGTGAGCGACCTCGGCGAGGACGTCGAGACGGACAGTGCAGGACAGCCGGTCGAGGAAGGTGACCTGGTCGCGCCAGTCTACTTCCAGACCTGCCAGGCCTGTGAGTTCTGTCGGCGCGGGGAGTTCTACCGCTGTGCGAACGACTACGAACACACCGGGAAGTCACCCGAGATCTGGCCGCACTTTCACGCGCCATGGGGGACACACTACTACATCTACCCGGACAACCACTTCTACAAGATCCCGGAGGAACTCGAAGACAACCGCAACGTCGCCGCCGCGGCGAACTGCGCGCTCTCGCAGGTCATGTTCGGCCTCGACGAGGTCGGCGTCGAGTACAACGACACCGTCGTCATCCAGGGCGCGGGCGGCCTCGGCCTGAACGCGACCGTCGTCGCGAACGAATACGGCGCCGAGACTATCGTCATCGACGGCGTCGACAAGCGACTCGACCAGGCGGAAGCCTTCGGCGCGGACCACGTCATCGACTTCCGTGACCTCGACACTGTCGAGGCGCGGAAACAGCGTGTCGAGGAGATCACCGACGGCGTCGGTGCCGACGTGGGCGTCGAAGTCGCCGGCGTCCCCGAGGCGTTCGTCGAAGGGATCGAACTCCTGCGTACGGGCGGACGCTATCTCGAGATGGGCAACGTCAGACCGGGCCACGAGGTCGATTTCGACCCCGGGAGACTGACCCGCAAGTCCATCGACATCACGACCGCTGTCGAGTACGACCCCTGGACGCTCTACGACGCCCTCCAGTTCCTGGCAAAGACGGTGGATAAGTACCCGTACGAGCGGCTGATCGACGCCGAGTACCCGCTCGCGGACATCGACGAGGCGCTCGAAGCCTCCGAGAACCGCGACCTGACGCGGGCCACGCTCATTCCGTCCAAGTCAGATTGAACGTCTACCAACATATTCAATTTAGTTTACGCTCGAAAGATGTGAAATTACAGAGCAGCGGGCTCATCGCTGCACTCGTAGCGGCTCACATCTATGATACGACTAGCCTTCTGGAATTCTAATCGTGGATATAAATGTATCACTCCATATCTATCTCACCCAGACACAAATATGGGGCGAAACTGAGCTACGAATTTAAAAATCGATATAAACTCCCTAAATATCTATATCTGGGGGAGAAAACCATCATGAAACCATGTTTTCGATATCTCTCGTTGATGTTCGGTACTAGAATTGTACCGTAGATGAGGGGGTGTGCACCCCGATCGGGAACGTTACTACCCTGTACCCTCGTTGCGGCTCGCTGGCGTCTTCACTTCACTCAGAAGCGTCATCTCTGAAGCGGAGATTATCGCTCAATCGATACGTCGAAATATCGGCCAAAACATGCCAGACTACGGAATATACGTTTGTCTCCGTAAATTCGAAGTTAGGTATCGTCTCGATCTCGAGTAAACGCTATTACTGAGCCCACTGCGGGTCACTATACGAGCGAAACGATAAGCAGCCGAGTTCCACCTGGAGACTACGAAACGTCTTGGGCGTGGCAGCGATGACTCTGGGGGGGACACGCCAGGATAACAATTGTACTGTTGTGATCCCTTCGCACGTGTTGTTCGTAAATACGTACCAGCGGAATGCTACCGCACTCGTCTCGTCTGACGCTCAGTCAGTCGTTCGATTGATACCTGTTACTTCTACCCGCTGTGGACGTGGTCGAGTCCGCCGTCGAGGAGTGGGAATTACAGCAATATAACTGTAATCTCAATGCTACTGTAGTGAGATTTCGAGTTCGAACTCGTTCGCAGTAGCGAGGAGAATGTCGGGGAGTTCTTCTTCGAACCGCTCGCCTTTCATCCGGTTTGCAGGATTGGCGACACTGAAAGCACCGATGACGCGCTTGTCGGGGCCGACCACCGGAACGCCGACTGCCCTGACCCCGTCGAGTTGCTCTTCGCGGTTGAACGCGTAGCCCCGCTCGGTGATCCTGTCCAGTTCCTCAAACAGCGTGTCTTCGTCAGTAATGGTATTCTCTGTCTTTGCGGGGAGCCCGTGTTGTTCGATGATCGCCTCGACGCGTTCCTTCGGGAGCTGCGACAGGATCGACTTGCCAGATGCTGTCGCGTGGAGCGGGGCTGGCTTCCCCACTGTCGAGTACGTCCAGACCGCGTGTTCTCCCGAGAACGTGTACATGTAAATTCCTTTGCCGTGTTCTTCGACCAGGAAGACGGCCCGTGAGCCGGTTTTTTCGGCGAGCTGTTCCGTGTACGTTTCCGCCACGACGTGGGCTTCCTTCCGGGTTCGGACGTGTTCGCCGAGTTCGAGAAACGAGAGTCCCAGATGGTAGATGTCTCCCTCCTTGGTTATGTACCCCGCCTCTCGCAGCGTGGTGAGGTGGCTGTGAACAGTGCTCGGAGCGATATCTAACACGTCCGCGATCTCAGTCACTCTCCCACCACCTCGTGCCTTCAGTAGCTCGATGATGTCGAGCGACGTCTGGGTCGTCGAGAGCGTTCGTGGTGCTTCCGCGTTTGCCATGGTGTAACAATTGGTGAGGGGGGACTTAAAATTCGCGATGCGCGAAACCTCGTGTGTCAGAGGGTCTCGTTTAGACATGTCACCAGTCGATAACCCGTGGTGTGTTACACACCCACAATATAAGATTCGCTGCTCGCGAATTACGCCCGACAATAGAGCCCTATCGTGTCACTGGGTGCGAAACATTCACACAAAATCGGTCGCCGATCCCGTGCCCGGTCTCTGAAACCTCCGATTAGCGGGGTCTCAGAGATCGGTACACGCACGACGATGAACAACCGTGACAATCGATTCGGACATATCGAATACGGAGTCGCGACGTTGCGTGCGCAAAGACCGAACAGATATGCACCGAGATGCGACGGCTTGGCCGGTCAGGTCGGCGATCAGCGGCGATACGTCCCCACAAGAGGAAGAGGGAACTCACTCTACATAGTCATGACGACTCGGTTACTCTTCGTGATGTGTGAAAGGTTCTCTCGCACCTCGTTGTCGGGGAGAAGAAAGGGTAAGCTGCCAGTTTTGTGTTCCGGGGGTGACAACGTGTCGGTTCCCGTGGATTCGTTCGATTATAATCCGAGCAGGTCGCGTGCCTCGTCTGTGGTAGCGACCGGTCGTTCGAGTTCGTCGGCGATTCTGGCGGCGCGACGGACGAGTTGGGCGTTACTTTCGGCGAGTTCTCCCTTCCGGTAGTAGATGTTGTCCTCCATGCCGACGCGGACGTGTCCACCCATCGTCATCGCCATCGTCGTGAGAGGCAGCTGGTGTTTGCCGACGCCGAGACACTGCCACTCGACGGGATCCGGGAGGTTATCGACGAAGGTGATCAGGTTCTGTGGGCTCGCGGGCATCCCGTTTTGCATCCCGAAGATGACTGTCGCCCAGTATGGCGCGTCGAGCAATCCCTGCTCGATGAGGTGAGTCGCTTCCGGGATGTGTCCGGGATTGAAAAGCTCGAGTTCTGGCTTGACGCCGGCGTCGCGCATCCGCTCTGCGTACTCCTCGTTCTGCTCCCGGGTGTTCACAGCTGTTCGAGTCTGGCCGAAGTTGACCGGGCCGAGGTCGACCGTGGCAACGTCGGGGCGGGGCTCAGTTTCCAGGATCGGGGCGATGCGCTCCTCGCGTGAGAAGATGCCACCCCCGCCTGTGGTGAAGTTGACGATGATATCGTCACAGTGCTCGTCGATCTTCTCCCGCAGTTCCTGAAACCGCTCGACAGACTTGGTGTTCTCGCCGTTTTCGTCACGGGCGTGCAGGTGAACCATCGACGCACCTGCCGCTTCGCAGGCCCGAATATCCTGTGCGACCTCCTCTGGCTGCGTCGGGAGGTTCGGATTCGCCTCTTTACCCTGATGTCCGCCCGTGGTCGCGACACTGATGAGTACTGGTTTCGAGAAATAATCCTCGTAGCCACTGTATGTCATACAGTTGCATGACTAGCGGACTAGTATTTAAACATTCGTGTGAGCGCCGCACAGCGACGAGCATCACTGCAGGATGGAGCGTAGATTTATATAGGAGAACGGACGACGAATTACCGTGAGCCGCGATAGCTCCGCGAGCGTCACAGGTGATCCAATTACAATGAGTACTGAAAACGAGCGCACTGCGATCGTAACTGGCGGTGGTCGCGGCATCGGTCAGGCGATCTGTGTCGAACTGGCCGCACGCGGTCGCGACATCGTTGTCGCCGATATCGACGAATCGGCGATGGAAGAAACGCGCGAACTTGTCGAAGCGGAGGAACAGACTGCCCGGGCGATCAGGACGGATCTCGGCGAGCCAGCAGACGTCCGGTCGACCGTCGAGGAGACACTCGACACGTTCGAGACTGTCGACATCCTCGTCAACAACGCGGGGATCGCCGGGCCGACAGCTCCCTGTGAGGACGTGGCTACCGAGGAGTGGAACCAGACGATGGCAGTGAACCTCCGCGGCCCGTTCGAGATGTGTCGAGCCATCCTACCCCACATGAAAGACCGGGGGTACGGTCGCATCGTCAACATCGCCTCGGTGACGGGCAAGCGTCCACTCGTCAACCGCACGCCGTACGCCACGACAAAAATGGGCCTGATCGGGTTCACGCGGACGCTCGCCGAGGAGGTCGGAACGTACGACATCAACGTCAATGCTGTCTGTCCGGGCTCGGTCGACGGACCCCGTATCCAGCGGGTGTTCGAAAAGCAGGCCGAGACGACCGGTCAGACGCTCGAAGAGGTGCGCGAAGACGTCGAGCGACAGAGCGCGAGGGGGGAACTCGTCCGGCGGACGGACGTGGCGGCGCTGGTGGCGTTTCTCTGTTCGGCACAGGCTGAGCGAATTACGGGACAGGACATCAATGTGACCGCCGGTAAGGTGATGTACTGACCCCGACGGCGAGACCCCGACGCAGCGTGATGGGGTGTGCGCGACAGAGCAGACGACCGACGAAACATATCAATGCCGACCTTTCGTGACGCTCGACAACGCCCGGCAGCCGGGTCTCTCCCGCTGCGGTTCGTCTGACCACCCTAATCTATAAATACACCTTCCACATAAGCATATGAACGAGTCATCATGCAAAGCAATGGCAGCGACCAGTCGAGACGACAGTTTATGAAACGTGCAGCAGGCGCGAGTGCGTTAGCGGGCCTGACAGGGCTCGCGGGCTGTTCGCAAGGCGGCGACGGTAACGGCGGAAACGGTGGTAGTGGCGGCAACGGTGGCGGTGGCGGAAACATGACCTCGATGGGGTCGATCGCAAACCTCCAGAACTCCTACTGGCTGTCCTGGAAGAAGGGGTACGTAGAGGCGGCGGAAGCGCTCGGCTACAAGACGAACGTCCAGACCAACAACGGCAACGTGACGACCCAGCAACAGCAGTTCGACTCCGCGATCGCCAGCAACACGGACATCATCGTCGGCCAGACGTACACGAACGCCGCCGCGATTTCACTCGCGGAAACGTGTGTCCAGGCCGGCGTTCCGACGATTCTCGCAGTGACGATTGCGGATTGGTACACACCGCAGGATGCCGGTGACGAGTACGTGCAGTTCTTCGCCCCGCATTTTGTCAACCACGCGTACACGGCGGCGAAGATCCTGTTCGAGTCGATGGGCGGCGAGGGGGGCTTCGTTCACATCGAAGGGAACCGCGGCACAGCACCAAACATCGGCCGGAACAAGGGCGTCGACCTGGCGCTGCAGGAGTACCCGGACATCGAGATGCTCGGCGACCGTCTGCAGGGCAACTGGATCCGGTCTGACGCCCGCAGCGCGATGGCGGACAAGGTCTCGCAGTTCGGCGGCCAGATCGACGGCTTCTTCGGGCAGAACGACGCCGTCGCGCTGGGTGGCCTCACGATCCTGGAGGAGAACGACATCGACGTGCCGGTCGTCGGCATCGACGCCAGCGAACCCGGTCTGGCAGCCATCAACGAAGACCGGCTCACGGCCTCCGTGTCGGGGATGGGCCCGTGGCAGGCCGGTTGGTCGCTCGTGAAGTGTCACGACTACCTCAACGGGCATTCGCTCCAGCCGGCCGAGAAGATGATGTCGTTCAACGCACCCGTCTGCGTCAAGAATACGGACGAGTGGCGGGACACGGTCGAGCGACTGCCGGTCGTCGACGCCGCCGAGTACAACGCTGCGATCTTCGAGGGTTCGACGCCGTACGACTGGAAGAAGATGTCCGTCGCCGAGTCTGGCGAAGACAGTTGGGATCCGCAGATCGACCTGCAGCCGATGAACGAGGCGGACCTGAAACAGGTACTCGACTGGAAGGACGAGGACAAGCCAAACGGCTACTCGATGCCGGGCGCGTACACTGACCAGGCAGCACAGGAAGAGATCACGCAGTTGTACAAAGAGCGGTTCCAGAACAACCCGTTGAAGTGAGAGCCATGGTGAACGCGAATGTCCAAAAACAATATATCGTCTGTTGACACAGCTACTGATATGAGTGACAGTGTCTCATCGACGGCCACCCCAGTTGCAGGCGAATCGAGTCTGCGCGTCGAGGGGGTATCGAAATCGTTCCGACACGTCCAGGCGCTGTCGGACGTCTCCCTCGACATCAGACAGGGGGAAGTCGTCGGGCTGGTCGGCGAGAACGGCGCCGGCAAGAGCACGCTTTTGAACATCCTCACGGGAGTTTTGCAGGCGGACGAGGGAACACTCTACGTCGACGGTGAGGAAGTTGCGTTTACGAGCCCCAGCGAGGCTGCCGACCACGGTGTCTCCCTCGTCCATCAGGAACAGGACGTCATCACGAACTTCCGCGGCTACGAGAACCTCTATCTGGCCCGCGAGAGAGAACGCCTCGGTGTCCTGGACCGCGAGGGGATGCGCGAGGAGGCACAGTCGTTCGTCGACAACCTCGGTATCGACCTCGACGTCGACGAGTTCGTCCAGTCGTACTCCTTCAACGAGCGGCAGATGCTCGAGATCGCGAAGGCGTTCCACGTCTCCCAGAAGTCGGACAATCCGGTCATTCTGCTCGACGAGCCGACTGCCGCCCTGGAGGAAGCGGGTCGCGAACTCCTGTTCGACCTTGTCAACGACCTGCGAGACAGGGCGACCTTCGTGTTCGTCTCCCACGAACTCGACGAGGTGCTGGAGATCTCAGACCGGATTTACGTACTCAAAGACGGCGAACTCGTCGACGAGAAGGACGCAGCCGCGGCGACGGCGGACGACCTCCAGCGCAGCATGGTCGGCCGCGAGACGGCCGACGAGTACTACCGCGTGAGTCAGCAGCGACCCGCCGACGACCTCGGTTCCGAAACACTCGCGGTCGATGGAATCACCGACGGCGACGAGATCGGGCCGCTTTCCTTCAGCGTCAGTGAGGGCGAGATATTCGGCATCGTCGGTGTCGAGGGGTCTGGCAAGGAACGGCTGGGACGGTTGCTCGCGGGGGACGGAAAGCTCACCCACGGAACAGTCTCCGTCAACGGAACGCAACTGAAATCGCCTTCAGTCGCCGAGATGGTCGATGCCGGTGTCGGGTACATTCCCAAAGACCGGAAGTCGGAGGGACTGTTACTCTACCAGTCCGTGCTCGTGAATACGTCGCTGGCCATGGTGCGGAAGATGAAGGGCAAAGTGCCCCTGCTGGACCTGGACGCGGAAAAAGATGCGACGGCTCGCGCCATCGAAGAACTGAACGTCAAGACGCCCGGGCCGGACGCGCTGGTTCACGGACTGAGCGGTGGCAATCAGCAGAAAGTGGTCATCGCCCGCTGGTTGGCCGAAGACACGCCGATTCTCGTGATGGACAACGTGACGCGGGGCATCGACGTCGGTGCCAAAGAGGAAGTGTATCGCCTCTGCCGGGAGTTGACAGAGCAGGGCGTGTCCATCGTCTTCATCGGGGACGAACTCCCCGAAGTCATCGGCATGTCCAACCGCATTGCCGTGATGAGCGAAGGACAGTTCGTCGGTGAACCGTTCGACGCCGCACAGGGGAACAAACCAACAGAGGAAGACCTGATACAGGAGATGATCTAAATGAGCGCACCGAACACGAACGCGATCCAGCAATGGCTAGCCAAACAACGCGACCAGCGAACCCTCCACGACTGGATTACCGACGTCGGCCCGTTTGCGATGCTGTTCATCCTGTCGGCGCTGTTCGCCGCCACGACGACCCAGTTTCTGACCTACCAGAACCTGATAAACAACGTTGCGAAAAACAGTGCCTTCCTCCTGCTCGTCGCACTGGCCGGCACGTTCCCGATCCTCCAGCAGAGCATCGACCTCTCGGTCGAGTCCATCGTCACGCTGACCGGCGTGTTGACGGTCGTGCTCATCGCCGAGTACCAACTCGGACTGCTGGCGATCCCTATCGCCATCGCTGCCGGGATGCTCGCCGGCTTCGTCAACGGCGTCGTCTTTACGAAGCTGAAGGTGCCGTCGTTCCTGGTCACGCTCGGCACGCTCTCCATTTTGATGGGCTTTGCGCTCATCATCACCGGGGGCTCGACGATCACGTTCCGAAACCAGGCCATCCGCGGCATCGCCACCGGCACGTGGATCCCCGGCGTCCCGAATCTCGTGATGTGGGGGCTGCTCATCTACGGCGCGACCGTCTTTCTCGCGTGGCGGACGAAGTTCGGGCGCTACTGTTTCGCGCTCGGCGAGAACGAGCGCGTGGTCGAGCTGGCGGGTGCGAAGGTCGACCGGTACAAGATCTACCCGTTCGTCCTCTCCGGGCTGCTATGTGGGACTGCGGGCGTCCTCCTGACCCTGCGCATCTCGTCGGCGTCACCGAACATCGCCGGCGGGCTGCTGTTGCCGTCCATCGCAGCCATCGTCATGGGCGGTACCGCGCTGACCGGCGGGGTCGGCGGGCCACACCGAACCATCCTCGGCGTCCTGGTCATCGCCGTGCTCCAGAACGGCATGAATCTGCTCTCGATCAACCCGTTCGTGCAGGAGATCATCCTCGGCGTCGTCGTCGTCAGTGCAGTCGCGATGTCTATCGACCGCGCGAAGATAGACGTGGTCAAGTAGCGCCTCGGTCTCGCCGTTCGACGCACGGCGCTTTTCGAGCAGCCCGAACGCGACGCTCCCGTCAATACCGTCTGCAGTCGTCTGTTCGTGGCTGCTAGCGGAATCTCGACAGTTCCGTCACTGAGTCAGCACCGCTCAAAAAAAGTGACGGGCAGTCTCAGGCTGTAAAGCCGCCGTCGAGGACGAGGTTGTGGCCGGTCATGAACGACGACTCCTCGGAGGCCAAGAAGAGAGCCGCATCCGCGACTTCTTCGGGCTGTCCTGCTCGGCCGAGCGGCGTCTGGTCGAGGATGTCACCCGCCGTCTCGCCGTCTTCCATCGTCATCGCCGTCTCGATGAACCCCGGATCGAGCGCGTTGACGCGGATGCCGTTGCCACCGTGTTCGACCGCGAGTTCCCGCGTCAGGTTGGTCACGCCGCCTTTCGACGTACAGTACAGTGACGAGTTGTCGAGTCCGCGGATCCCGGCGATAGACGACATGTTGACGATGACGCCGCCGTCGTCCTGGGCTCTCATCTGCTGAACCGCCGCCTGACAGCCGAAGTAGACGCCCTTCAGATTGATGTCCATCAACAGCGTGTAATCTTGCTCGCTGGCCTCCTCGATGGGCATCTGTCGGTCGATACCCGCGTTGTTCACCATCACGTCGAGGCTGCCGTAGGCGTCGACGGTCGCGCTGACGGCGTCGTGGATATCCGAGATCGAGGTCACGTCACACTCGACGAACTGTGCGTCCCCACCTTCTTCGGTGATCAGCTCGTGGGTCGGGTCGCCGCCCATGCGGGGGTTCTCGCGAACGTCCGCGATAGTGACGCTGGCCCCTTCTGCGGCGAACTTTCGTGCGATAGCACGGCCGTTTCCAGACGAGCCACCCGTGACGAGTGCTGCGTGTCCAGTAAGTCTTGCTGGCATGTCTAGTAGTGCTAATCTGTCACACATAAACGTTTCTTGCGGGCGACGGGGCGTCCACTCACCGCAGGTCGATGTTCGCACAGACGTTCTTGACCTGCGTGTAGTTCTCGATCGCCTGCACGCCGTTCTCGCGGCCGATGCCGCTTTGCTTGTACCCGCCGAAGGGGGTCTCGTTGCCGCCCGCGAAGTACTCGTTGATGTAGATCTGCCCGGCGTCGACCTCCCGCGCGAACCGGTGGGCACGACCGACGTCCTGGGTGTAGACCCCGGCGACGAGTCCGTAATCGGTTGCATTGGCCAGTTCGAAGGCCTCGTCTTCGTCGGCGAACGTCGAGACGGTGAGCACCGGACCGAAGATCTCCTCCTGTGCGATCCGCGTATCGTGGGGCACTTCGTCGAAGATGGTCGGCGCCACGAAGTAGCCGTCGCGGTCGAGGCGGTTGCCGCCAGTGACCGGGTCGCCGACCTCGGTGCGGCCGATGTCGATGTACTTCAGCACCTTCTCGAGATGCCCCGCTGAGACCAGCGGCCCCATGTCGGCGTCGTCGATGCCGTCCCCGACCTCGATCGCCTCCGCGCGCTCGGCGAGATCGGCGACGAACTCCTCGTGGATGTCCTCGTGAACCAACAGCCGCGAGCCGGCCGAACAGACCTGCCCGGCGTTGTTGAAGATGCCGGTGATCGTGCCGTCGAGCGCGGCGTCCCAGTCCGCGTCCGGGAACACGACGTTCGGGCTCTTGCCGCCGAGTTCGAGGTGCGTCTCGGTGACGTTTTCGATGGCAGTTTTCGCGACCTCGGTGCCGGTCGGGCCGGAACCGGTGAACGTGATGCCGTCGACGTCCGGATGGCCGGTCAGGGCGGCACCGGCCTCGTGACCGTAGCCGGGGACGACGTTCAACAGTCCGTCGGGCAGTCCGGCATCGGACGCGAGTCGAGCGAGTTCGAGCGCGCCAAGCGGCGTCTCTTCGGCTGGTTTGACGACGGCAGCGTTCCCGGCGGCGAGCGCGGGGGCGACGCTCCGCGCGAACAGGTAGATCGGAACGTTCCACGGCACGATGTGTGCCGTGACGCCCAGTGGTTCGCGGACCGTGTAGTCGACGTACGACTCGCTCAGCGGGATGGTCTCGCCCTGAATCTTGTCGGCGATGCCGGCGTAGTACTCGAAGTGTCGGGCGACCCGTTCGACCTGGCCGCGCGATTCCGAGAGAGGTTTTCCGTTCTCGAGTGTCTCGACGCGGGCCAGGCGTTCCTTGTCCTCTCGGACGGCAGCCGCGATGGCCGTGAGGGTTCTGGTGCGTTCTTCTGGCGGGCGTCGATGCCACGCCTCGAACGCCTCACGGGCGATACCGACGGCGTCGTCGACGTCGTCCTCGGACGCCATCGCAACAGCGGCAAGTTCGTTCTCGGTCGCTGGGTTCAGTACCGCCAACTTCTCGTCGGTCGCTGGCGGCCGGTTCTCTCCGTCGACCCAGATGTCGTACTGCTCGCTCACAGCAGCAGATGCTTCTTTAGACATTTGCGACTAAACAGTCACGCTCGTCGTGCAAATAGCTTTCGCGGGCCCGCGTGTGCGCGGACGCCCAATCACCCGCAGATACCGTCGGCGTGAAGACGCACTCCAGACGAATTTCCGGGGCCAGCAGGTAGCGACGTCGTTCCGTACACCCGAAGTTTTATTAGCTGTTCTATGAAAGTAACAGGTGCTATGTTAGAGAGTGGCGCTCTAGTCGTTGATTCAGTATCGCACTGTTTCAACCACACAGAGGAAAACCGCAAACACCCCCACGCCAAGCGCTGGGACGACGAAACCTACGAACTCGGTGAACAGCTACAGCCCGACGAATACGTCCATCCGAAGGAGGTCTTCTATCGAGACCATTCCGTCGAAGAACTCGAGCGACTGCTGTTTCTGGAGAGCCAGGTCGACTACACGAACTACCACTCGCTGCCGCTGGACGACTACTTCCACGACGGGCTGGTCGCCCGCGACAAAGGGTTCAAACTGCGCGAGCGCAATCCCGACCGCGTCTCGATGTACGTCGACATCAACCCGCTGGAAGACGACGCCGTCGAACAGGTCGAACACTACGTGAAGGAACGCGACGTGGAAGGCATCAAGCTCTATCCCGCCCGCTACCAGAACGGACAGGACCTCTCGCTCCAGCTCAACGAGGACACGGTTCGCCCCGTGCTGGAGAAAGCAGCCGAACTCGACGTGACGTCCGTCGGCATCCACAAGTTCATCCCCTTCGCCACGGCACCGGTTCGCTACTTCCGGATGGGCGACGTCGAAGACGCCGCGAACGCCTTCCCGGAACTCAACTTCGAGGTCATCCACGCCGGCTTCTCCTTCCTGGAGGAGACGGTCTTTGCGATGGCCAGCCACGAGAACGTCTACGCAAACCTGGAGAACACCATCCACATGGCGGCCTCGCGGCCGCGGAAGTTCGCCGAGTCGCTCGGCGAGATGCTCTACTGGGCCGGCCCGGACCGGATCGTCTTCTCCGGTGGCTCGACGGCGCTGCACCCGCAGGCCGCCATCGACGCCTTCTGGGACTTCGAGATCCCCGAAGACATGCGCGCCGGCAACGACTACCCCCAGGTCACCGACGAGATCAAAGAGAAGATCCTCGGGAAGAACGCGCTTCGCCTCCTGGACAAAGACCCCGACCAGCTCAGGAAGGATATCGCGGGCGACAAGTGGGAACAGAAACGCGAGGAGCGCCGTGAGACCGGCGACTTCCCCGCCGAACCGTGGTCGACCTACAAGACCCCCGCAGAACCATGAGAGTAATCGAGAGTTCCGACCAGGATCACGTCACGCCGGACACCGAGTTCGAAAGCGACCTGAAAACCGACATCAAAGCGCAACTGCAGGAGGTGCTCGACCCGTGTAGCTGCATCACGGACAATCCGATCGACCTCGTCGACCTCGGGATCATCGACGACATCTCCGTCGACGAGGCGTCCGGTGAGGCGCGGATCGACATCCTGCTGACCTCCCAGCGGTGCATGTACGTCATCGACATCTGCGACGAGATCAAAGAGCGCGTCGAGTCGCTCCCGGCCATCGAGACCGCGGAGGTACACCAGGTCACCAGCGGCAAGGTCTGGACGGCCGAACGAATGTCGGAACAGCAACAACGAGAGCGCCGGGAGCGCTTCCGGGAGCGAGTCGACGCCGCCGGCATCACACCATACGCGGAACGCTCGGATTGAGGGATGACACGCAAGCTACTCGTTCCGATCGACGACTCGCCACAGGCGACGGCTGCCGTCGAACACGCTGTCTCGGTGCACCCCGACGCGGACGTCACCCTCTTGCACGTCATCGAGTACACTGAGAGGGCGACGAGCCTGAAACGGGGAGGCCGGGGTCGAGACGAAGGATGGTACGCCGAGGAACGCGAAAACGCCGAGGAAGAGTTCGCGGAGGCACAGGCCGTTGCCGAGGAGTACGACGTCACGCTGTCGAGCGCCATCGAGAACGGCAACCCGGCCAACGAGATCATCGACTACGCGACCGACAACGACTTCGACCAGATCGTCATGGGCAGTCACGGGCGGTCTGGCACGACCCGCATCCTGATCGGCAGCGTCGCCGAGAAAGTCGCCCGTCGCTCAGAGATACCTGTCACCATCGTCAAGTAGTTCGAGCCACGCCAGCCGTCACCATCGGCATAGACGCTCCGACCGTATCGCCCGTCTCGACACTATCTTCGGGCGCAGTCGCCACTTCGTTTGCCTGCCGGTCGGGTTCGTGGACGGTGACTTCTCGAATCCCCACGAGGGCAGTGTCAGCCTGCATCTCCCCGTCGACAGGGAAGGCGACGTCGGGATCGGCTCCCATGTCGTCGACTGCGCGACGAGGGTTTCGGGTGCCTGGATTCCGGACACTGCCGATATCAGAGTCCGACAGCAGCGCCAGCGCCGGCGAAGACGCTTCCAGCTTCGAGCGAGTTCGACGGCGTTGAGCAGGGCCTCAAGAGATGATGGCAGTCCCGTACTGGTCGTCGTGGCAGCCCGGGCTGTCCCTCCGCTCTCGGAGTCGCTCCTCGATGCGGACACACTCCGGTGTCACGATGTCCTATGATGGGCGTACCTGGCCAATGGGGTTCCGAATCACTCGTTCCTGTTCGTTCAATTGTAATAATAAATTTCTATTTATGTACAACTGCTTATAATTGCTCCCGCCGCTACTGCTCGCCCGTTCGCAAGAAAACGGCCGACCAAGGCCTTACCGGCTGTAACCATCTTGAACGACAATTCGTATTCCAGTTCAGTGCCTTGATAAATAGACGAGTGAAATCAGCTCCACAGAATGCTGTAGTTGGGGAATCGCTCCTCTCTTGACGAGTGCTACTGTTCGTTCCACGAGACAGTCTAGGTGGGTTCGGGCCGACCCCCGACCATTAATTTATCTGCACAGTGTCGGAGTATACACTAATGCTCACTGCAAAACTCAGCGTCCGATACGAGGACGACTGGACGAGCACACTCGTCAACTACGACGTCACGGGTGAGTTTCTCGCCTCGACGTTTCGCGACCGGCGCTATTTTGGCCTCATGGCGCTCGAAGTCGCCGAGGACGACTACGACGACGTCATCGAGATAATCCGGGAACACGAGTCGACGATGTCCATCGACGTCATCGAGAAGTACTCCATCGGCGGGGTCGACCGACTCTCGGCGACGCTACTCATCCGGAGCCAGCACTTCGAGTACACGCCGCTGCAGGTGTTACTCCACGAAGGATTCATCCCGCTCGGCGGATTCGGAGAATTACGTAACGGAAGTGAGAGCTTCGACTTACTATTGACAAACCGAGAGGATCTCTCCGAAGCGGTCGAGTTGCTCGAACGGTTCGGCCCGGTCAAGATCGAGTACGTCTCCTCGGAGTTCCAGCGCCAGACGACACCGAGCGTGACCGAGTGGAGCGAACTGTTCGAGACGATCACTCCACGGCGGCGGAAAGTGCTTAACAAGGCGCTCGAAGCGGGCTATTTCGACATCCCACGCGGGAGTACACTCCAGGAGATCGCCGACGAGCTGGACATCGCGAAGACGACTGCGTCGCAACACCTCCGGAAGGCAGAGAAAAGTATCATGCAATTTTTCATCCAATACGTGAATATCTCTGCTGATGAAAGCGGATGAGTTAGTAATTTGTGTGTCGGTGGGCGTGACAATGGCCGGAATGCAAAAGTCTGTGTTCGATATCTTCCGTCTCCCGTCGTCGCTGCTGTCGTGTTGATATGCCATTAATTACGCTCATCTGTCAATACCGTCGATCTTTATTGCTGGCACAGCGGGAGAGTCGGCGATTCAGGCGCCGGGTCGCGAGCACGTGTGTTCCCTCGCAGTCCAGACGACCGCCGGCGACGTCCACGGGTTGCCGGCCAGCGGCACTTCGTACGCACGCGACACGGACGCGCCGGTTCGGTTCGTCGAAACCGAAGGTACTGTCGAGGCGGCCGCGAGCCGCGTCGCCGCGGGGCTCAAATCGACTTGATCTAGCGCGTCCAGGAACCCGCCAGGCGAGGTAGACGGCTCGTTCACAGCCTCCATCTCGATCGGACTCCGCGTCAGGCCACAGGGCATCGCTCAATCAGCACGTCGCCGAGGGCTTGCTCGTGAGGAACGTGAAAGACTGTCTCCCCGCCGGATAGACCTTCGGTCGCGCGTAGCACACCGCCGTGCCCGGCAACAGCGAGAAACGTGTCGACGTGTGGCGCCATCGCTGCGTCCCGGTCTGTGTCGCCTGCCGCCAGCGTGAACTCCCACCTCCTGTCGTCAACGAGGTTCTCGACGACGGCTCCTTTGTCGATGGTTGTGTAATCGCCGGTGAACGCCCCGGTCTCGTCGGTTCGGAAGTTCGTCCCAGCCACTGCGAACACCGGGGCGTCGATGACCGTCTCGGCGAAGGCCTCGGCGACGTGGGCGGGCATATCGGTAATTAACACCAGTTCGACACCTCGGCAGCCGAGCTGAGACAGCGCGGCCGCAGTCTGGCGGTCGATCGGCTGCAGATCACACAGAATCGACCGGACGGCCTCGGCGACCTGCGCACTGTCCGTTCCTGCGAGTGCGTGGGCGTAGCAATCCAGCAGTCGCTGCTGGAACACTGCACGGGCAGCGGGGGCAGCTCGCCTCTCCCGGCCACCGGAGACGCCAACGACCCGTTCACGGGTTTCCCGGAGCCAAGTGAATGCGCGAGCTGCAGTCGTCGAACTCGAATGCCGTCGAAGTACATCCAAACCCCGGAGCGTTTGCTCGTAGCGCCACCGAGTGAACCGATTGCCGTAGAACTCCCCGACAATTCCGACCGCCTCGCGGAGATGCGCGCGGGCTGGTGGCTCGAATAGCGGCGATTGCACCGCGAGGGAGGCGACGGTCTCCACAAACACCGAGCCCTGCCGGTATAGCGTCCCGTCGATGTCCAGGCAGAGACCGGTGTGTGCCGTCCCGTTTTCGGTGCGTGAGCCCTGCGGCATTCTCCCCTCGTCGACCGGTCAGGGAGCCCGAAACTTAAGTGTCGTGAGGGGCGGGAGTTGCCCTGTCACCAAGAGGGTCAGCCGACGGTGGCTTCCTGACGTGGAAGAAGCGGTCGCGTTCTCCCTGTTGGCCGTTCGCGCCTCCCCGTTCGAAGGTCTCGCGGCCGTTGTCCAAGCACACCTCGTTGCCACCCACAGCCGTCGATAACGCTCACGATGGTTCGTAGCAGACTCTCTTCGGATCCAGGAACGACACCACCATTTAAAATTCACAAACTCCAATATTCGAACGTTATGGAACACCGAGAAGCCAAATCTCGTCTGGAAGCCAGGTTACAATCTGCCGTCAAAGACAACGCCGACCTCCACTCCGCGTACTTGTTGGTTCATTCCGACAGCCGTGACCTTCACTGGACTCTAGCCACCGGTCAGACGGAGGGTATCGAAGCCGATCCAGATCAACCATACTACGCAGCCAGCATTGGCAAGACCTTCACCTCGACAATCGTGGCTATGCTCGCCGAGGACGAGCAACTGAGCTTCGATGACCCGGTCTCGGCGTACCTGTCAGACTCAATCCTCGACGGTCTTCACACGATCGACGGCACAGACCACACAGACGATATCCGAATCCGTCATCTCCTCAGTCACACGTCCGGACTCCCGCATTCCCTTCCCGAAGGCGGGAAGATGTTCTTGAACACGCGATTGGAAGAATCCCCCGAGGGGAAAACACTGTTCGACGAGATGTTGGAGGAACCGGATCGGATATGGGAACCGGAAGAGACGATCGAGTGGGCAAAACAACATCTGGAACCGCACTTCCCGCCCGGACAAGACTGCTACTACTCGGAGTTCGGGTACAACCTGCTCGGGTTGATCATCGAAAGCGTAACCGAGCTACCGTATCACGAGGCTCTCGAGGAGTTCCTTTTTGATCCGTTGGGGATGGAGCATTCGTACCTACCGCCGTTCTCTGACCCTGCTGTCGAAAGTGAGCTTCCCACGGCCCCGTTTTACATCGACGAGACGAGGATCGATGTGGACGACGTGCCCTCGTTGAGCGCATTCTACGCCGGTGGGCAGACGGTAAACACCGCAGAAGAGCTATTCCGGTTCCATCGGGCCTTGGTCGAGGGGGAGCTCGTAGCCGAGGAGACGCTCCAGGAGA
>Ga0207797_1000247_pt1 | contig 40916 bp, 33 predicted proteins | sample PRCRCaboRojoPR_6_FD_187275 | JGI IMG/M metagenome (GOLD analysis project Ga0207797, IMG submission 187275) | Marine sediment microbial community from Cabo Rojo, Puerto Rico - PR CR 10% Liquid 1 (SPAdes) | ecosystem: Environmental > Aquatic > Marine > Coastal > Sediment | place: Cabo Rojo, Puerto... | reverse complement strand
CGTGACGCATGGAGACCTTCAGCGTGCGGCCGGCCGCCGCGGCGCCCAGGTTGCCCGTGATGCGGTCTCCGGCGGTGTCGAAGATCAGGTCGGTCAGGCCGACGAACGTGGTGCTCACCACCTGCCCGCCGCCGCTCACCTGGATCACGTCGCCGGGCTCCACGGCCTGTGGGAAGCTGCCGTCGTAAGAACCCCATGGGCCGGTGGTGCCGCCGAAGGTAGCGACGGTACTCCCACCGCGCACCAGGGCCGCGGTGTAGGCCACGTTCGGCTGGAGATAGCCCGAGGTATCGCCGTCATGGTCCAGCACGATGCGGGGCGAGTGCCAGGACGTGGTCGTCGAGTTCTGGTTGGCGTCGAAGACGCGCACCGTGACCTTAACGCTCCGGTCAAACCCATGATCCAGCGTGATGGTGAAGTCGCCGTCGGCGCCGCTCGTCGCGGTCGCCGTCTCAGCGCTGTTGCCCCCGCAGTCGGTCGCCGTCTGGTCGGCCGTGGCCTGGACCGTCCGATGCGGGGCGGTGGTGCCTGTGACGGTGTTGTTCTCCGGACGAGGAACGGCTCTGACGTCGGCCACCATGGTGCGCACGGTTCTGCCGGCCGCCGTCACCTCCACCGTCTCCCCCGGCCATAAGGACCAGGCGAAGCCCCGGCAGGTCTCCCACAGCGGGTAGAAGACGTAGAGGCCGGAGGACGAGCTCTGGGTCCTCTCCACGGCCTTCACCGCCCCGGCGCGGTCCCGCAGCACCATTCGCACCCCCGTGTTCGGGTCGGTATACCCGTAGACCTGCGCCGTGCTCTCCGTGCGGTAGACGCCGATACTGGGATTCGTCTCCGACGCGTTCGCCGGGGCGGCCTGAAGGATGCGGGCTGCCTCCAGTCGATCCTCCGTCGCTCGCGCCCCATCGGCGGCGCAGGTGATCCCGGCCTCGTCGGCCGCCAGGATCGCATCGGCGCCGTCCAGACCGCGGAGCGAGGCCGCCTCCGTGGTCGTCACGCGGACGGCGTGGTGGTCGGGCAGCAGCTCGAAGTCCTCAATCTCTCCCCGGCGTCGCAGGTGGGCCAACCGCTCCAGCAGCGGCTGCGCGGCGCGGCGGGTGTAAACCTCGACCGTCGCCGCGCCATAGCGGAGGGCGTCGGGCGGCGGGACGGGGAGGAGAAGCAGTCTCGTCTGATGGTTCCCTGGCTCCTGGGCGGAAACGGTCACTGCTTGCAGCAGGAGGAGCGTGACGAGAACCAGGATGGCAAGTCGTCGCGTATTCATGAACAGCGTCCTTATCAAAATGCGTCGAGCGCATGCGGGTTCGGCGTGGACGCGGGTCATAGTGGCGGCGGCGGTGGATGAACGTCCCAGCCGTGTCGGAAGCGATCTGGCTGCCCCCCGCCCAAAGGTTGCAGTCCGATCTCACGAGGAGCACGGGCATGGTCCCGCGCGTGAGGACACGCTGCGCTGGTGCGGCAGCCCCAACACCAGAGTGCCCCCAATTGTAACGCTGTCGCCCCCCACGTCAAATCCCAGCGCGACCGACGCTCGCAACCCCCGGCGGCGGCTGTCAGAGGCTCAACCAGGGCTGCTGGAGGTTTCTGGCGTGCCTATATTGCTTCGAGGAAAGAAGAAATCACTACCAGACAACTGCGCTAGCCGCGCTGGAGCTACCCGGACCCGTTCGTCTCGGCCCACTGCATCGAGTAGAGGTCGTAGTACCGGCCGCGCTTCGCCAGCAGCTCCTCGTGGGAGCCCCGCTCCACGATCTCGCCGTCATCCATCACGATGATCGTGTCGGCGCTGACCACCGTGTTGAGGCGGTGGGCGATGACCACGCTCGTCCGGTCCTCCAGCAGACGCTCGACGGCCCGCTGGATCTGGTTCTCGGTGGTGGTGTCGACGCTGCTGGTGGCCTCGTCCATGATCAGCACCCGGGGATCGGCCAGCAGGGCCCGGGCGAAGGAGACGATCTGGCGCTGTCCGGCGCTCAGATTGACCCCGTCCTCTCCCACCTCCGTCTCGTACCCCTCGGGGAAGGAGGTGATGAAGTCGTGGGCGCCCACCGCCTTCGCCGCGGCGATGACCTCCTCGTCGGAGGCGTCGAGCCGGCCGTAGCGGATGTTCTCCATGATCGATCCGCTGAAGAGGAACGTGTCCTGGAGCACGATGCCCAGCTGGGAGCGGAGGCTCTCCTTCGTCACCTCCCGCACGTCGTAGCCGTCGATCTCCACGCTCCCCTGGTCGGGCTCGAAGAAGCGGGCCATCAGACGGATGACCGTCGTCTTGCCGGCGCCCGTCTCCCCCACCAGGGCGATGCGCTCGCCCGGCTCCGCCTCCAGCGAGAGGTCCTTGAGCACCAGGTCCTCCTCGTCGTAGCTGAAGGTGACGTCGTCGAAGCGGACGCGGCCCTCGACGGGCGGCAGCTCCACGGCGTCGGATCGATCCTTCAGCTCGGGCTCGGTGTCGAGGAGGTTGAAGATCCGCTCGCTGGCGGCCATGGTAGCCTGGAAGTTGCTGTAGCGGCGGGCCAGGTCCTGGATCGGCTGGAAGAAGCGGCCCACGTAGAGGACGAAGGCGACCAGCGTACCGGCGGTCAGCACCTCCCCAAAGACGAGCCAGCCGCCGACGCCGACGACCAGTCCGCGGGCCAGCGCGCCCATCAGCCCCACGCTGGGGAAGAAGAGGGCCGTCAGCCGCGTGGCGTCCACCTGGGCGTCGAAGTGGGACCGGTTGAGCGTGTCGAAGTAGCGCAGGTTCGCCGCCTCCCGGACGAAGCTCTTGGTGACCCGGATGCCGGAGATCGACTCGTTCAGGTAGCCGTTGATCAGGGAGAGCCGCTGCCGGGTGGCCCGATAGGCCTGGCGGACGCCGCTGCGCCAGCGGTTGGTGACCACGGCCATGACGGGTAGGACGACGAAGGTGACCAACGCCAGCTTCCAGTTGAGGGAGAGCATGGCGACGATGATGCCCACCAGCATCAGCGTCCCCCGCGCCAGGCCCGTGATCGACCAGGTGACGAAGTTCTGGATGACGCCGACGTCGCTGCTCAGGCGGCTCATCAAGCGGCCCACCGAGTAGTTAGCGAAGAAGCCCAGGGAGAGGCGGAGAAGGTGGCGGAAGAGGGCGCTGCGCACGTCGGCCACGATCCTGGTCCCGACGTAGGCCATCGTGGCGATGCGGGCCCGGTTCGTGAGCCACTCGCCGACGGCGGCGACGATGAAGGCGCCGGACCAGAGCCGGAGCGTCCGCAGGCTGTTGGCGCGTATGCCGTCGTCGATGGCCCGGCCGATGATCCAGGGCGCTGCCACGCTCAACAGGGAACTGACGGCCATCAGCACCACCGCCCCGGCCATCTGTTTCGAGTAGGGTCGGATGTACTCCGACAGCCGCCGCACCAGCCGGGCGTCGTACGCCTTCCCCAGCTCGATGTCGTCCCGGTCGGAGAGAAGCTCGCGGATCTTCTGCTCCCGCAGTTCCCGCTCCCGCTCCTCGCAGCTCATGTCGGGATCAAGCTCCCAACACGTATCGTGCTTTCTTCCGTCGCCCTTCCTTCGATCTGTCATACGTTGGTTTCTTACGACTATCGTCCCTTCGCGCTCACTGCGGATTCACCAATCCGCAACCTTCCCCCCACCCGCTCCAGCCAGATTCATCAATCCGCAGTCTTACCCCCCGCTCCAGCCAGATTCATCAATCCGCAGTCTTACCCCCGCTCCAGCTGGATTCATCAATCCAGCTGCCTTCAGAATCACCGGTCCGCCAGGACTGAAGAATAGCGAGGCTCCGCGGTCATCGACCTCTCCAGGGCGGCGAAGGCCTCCTGATCCTTCAGCTGCAGATCGTAGACCTCCTTGTAGAGGCCGCCCATCGCCAGCAGCTCCTCGTGCGTCCCCCGCTGGACGATCCGGCCCTGGTCGAGCACCAGGATCTTGTCCGCGTTCTTCAACGTCAGCAGCCGCTGAGCGATGACGAACGTGGTGCGCCCCTCCATCAACTCCTCCAGCGCCTGCTGAATCAAGTGCTCCGTCTCCGTGTCAACGCTGCTGGTGGAATCGTCGAGGATCAGTATCCGCGGATCGTAGAGAAGGGCCCGGGCGATGGCCAGCCGCTGCCGCTGCCCACCGCTGAGGGTGACGCCCCGCTCCCCGACCCGGGTCTCGTAGCCGTCCGGGAAGCTCATGATAAAGTCGTGCGCCCGGGCGGCGCGGGCCGCGGCGACGATCTCCTCGCGGGAGGCGTCGCGCCGGCCGTAGGCGATGTTCTCCTCGATGGTGAGACCGAAGAGGAACGGGTTCTGGAGCACGCTCCCGATCTGGCTCCGCAGGCTGGCCACCGTCACCTCCCGCAGGTCGACGCCGTCGATGAGCACGCGCCCCTCCAGGGGATCGTAGAAGCGGGGGATCAGCTTCGTCACCGTCGACTTGCCGGAACCGGTCGGCCCCATCAGGGCGACCCGCTGGCCCGGCTCCACGTGGAAGTCGAGCCCGTGGAGGATCAGCTCGTCGCCGCGGTAGCCGAAGCTGACGCCCTCAAAGGTGACGGCGCCGCGTACCTCCTCCAGCTCGACGGCGCCCGGCCGGTCCTCGATCTCCGTCGGCGCGTCGATGATCTCGAAGACCCGGCTGGCGCTGGCGTTGGCCGTGGCCGCCAGGTTGATCAGGAAGCCGAGGCGCTGGACGGGACCGTTGAGCATCAGGAGATAGGAGATCATGGCGTAGAGCGACCCGACCGTGATCCCTCCACGCAGGGCCCGGGGGCCGCCGAACCAGAGCAGCAGGAAGATGGCGAAGGCGAGGACGAACGTGAAGAGGGGCCAGTTGTTGGCCCAGAGCCGGATCACGTCGCGGCGGCGGCGGAACCATTCGTCGTTCTCGTGGTCGAACTTCTCCAGCTCGAAGGACTCCCGGGCCGACGACTTGACCAGCCGTATGCCGGTCAGGGTCTCCTGCATCGCGGCCGAGAGCTTCGACATCTGCTCCTGGATGCTCTTGAACAGGGGCCGGACGACGCTGCCGAAGCGGACCGTGGCAGCGATCAGGAAGGGAATCGGGATCAGGGCCAGGAGCGCCAACCTGGCCTCCTCCAGCAGCATGGCCGCGATGATGCCGATCAGGACGAGCAGGGTGGAGGCGAGGTCCATGGTCCCGATGCCCACGAAACGCTCCACCTCGGCGATGTCGCTGGTGGCGCGGCTCATCATGTCCCCCGTCTGGGCCCGGTCGTGGAAGGAGAAGGGGAGACGTTGGACGCGGTCGTAGAAGCGGTTGCGCAGATCGTAGGCCGCCCGGTGCGAGAGCCACTCGCCGAAGTAGCGCTGCCCGAAGCCGGCCGCGGCGCGCACGACCCCGATGCCCAGGATGAGGACGCCGGAGAGAAGGAGGGCATCCGGCCGCCCGACGGCCAGGCCCTGGTCGATGGCGTTCTTGATCACCTGCGGAACGAGGAGATTGAGCCCGGTGTCGGCCAGCATGGCGACGTAGCCGACAGTGAGCTGTCTCCAGTAGGGGGTGAGATAGCTGTAAAGGCGGGTGTAAACGTTGAGTTCTTCTGATTGGACCCGTTTTGACATAGGCGAGTATGGTACCATGACTGAGGGAGGGATGCCAGTTGGGGCACGAGCGAATACCTCGGAGATCCCTCGACTTCGCTACTACTGAACCGTCCCGACAAACGAAACCTGTCATTCCGACGACCGTAGGGAGGAGGAATCTCGTCTCCTAGAGCTGACCTTCTCCCGGCGGAGATCCTCTCTCCACTGGGTTAGAACCCTCATTACGTTCGGGATGACGACAGCGGAAGGGTCTCTCCATCCCGAGCGGCGCCCGGCCTGGACGTCTGAGCCAGGCGCCGTGGTCTACTCGGGACAGGCGAGGGTCGGGAGCAGAGCAAAAGCCAAGGTCTGTCGTTGTGAAACAACACTAGACGTAGATGTACCCCTCGACGGCGTAGGCGCGGTGGTGCTCGACGGTGGGGAAATCCGGATGGCGGAGGGCCTCGCTGACGGCTAACGCGGCCACGACGCTGTCGAGGGCGTCGCCGCCGCTATCCTCGATGAGTCCAGTCCGTGTGTCCCGCGGAACCAGGACATCCTCCTGGCGCTCCAGGGCCTCCACGATACGGACGCGGGCCTCGCGCTTCTGCTCACCTCTTCCCTTGTAGGAGGACTGATAGAGACCTCGCTTCTTGAGCGTCGAAGCGGGGCAGATCTCCAGCAGCCAGGGTTTGTCCGGCTGCGGCTCCTGCATGGGGAGGACGGAGACGGCTCGGTCCCGCACGAGGGGGTGGAGGAGATCGCGGATGCCGTAGTAGGTCTGGCGGTAGAGGCGGATGTTGTAGGGCGAGAAAGGAGCGTGGCTCGCGCGGTCGGTGATCCGCTTCAGCTCCCGCCCCCCGACCGCCTGGCGGCAGGCCGCCCGAAGGGCGTCGGCGCTCGGATAGGAGTCCGGGAAGGCGAGCACAAAGGAGCCCCAATCAGGCTGACGGACGAGGGGCTCGGGCAGGCCGAAGGGGAAGTCGAGGCCGAAGACGGCTTCGGGGTGGTCCAGGATGAAAGCGTGCAGGGCGGCGAGGCACTCATCGCGGTCCTGGCTGGAATCGGGCAGGCCATCGGCGCGGCGGCAGCTCTCGATGCGGAGCTCGCGGCCCTGGATGAGACCATGCGCGATCCAGATCTTCCTGCCGGCGTTCTTCGCGCCGCTGAAGTCGATGCCGTAGACGTGGGTGCGCGTTTCGCTTATGACTCTCTCCTACCCCCGATACTGAGCCCGCTCGGCCTCGGCAAGCAACTCGTCGGCAAACTGGAGCAGTTCGGCCGGATCGGGCGAAAGGAAGACGCCGGGGCCCTCACCGGAGAGGCCCGATTCGGGCTCGAAAACGCCTGTGTCCAGCGCCACCAACAGCTCATAGCGGGCATCGGTGGGATCCCCCGATGCTCCCCTGTGACGCCAGACGGTGAGGATCAGCTCGGGGCTCTCTACGGGCTCGTGGAGCACGTCCCGATCCCGTTCGCCGGTCACCAGGGCCTTCACCCGGGACGTCCATCCCCTGATGGCGGACTCATGGAGCAGAAGCTCGTGTCCGCAGACCTCTTCGCCGCCCAACTGGAACGATACGTGCACACGGAAGACGCCCAGAGCGGCGTTAAGGGCGGTCGGGCCGACGCTCACCATCCCGTCGCCCGGGGGCACGTGCTCCCAGATCTCTATCCGGACCGCCAATCGAGCCGGGCCGTGCAGACCGTTGTTGATTTCTGCCATGGAACCCCTCCATACCTAGGGCTAAGAGGACGTGTGGGCCATTCGGGACTGGTCATGCGGACGGAAGCAGCCAACGCCTCAGCGCCGAACGTGTCTGAATTGTAGTGATAGGACGACAATGGTCAAGCTGCCAGGTCGTGGGCTGTTTGAAGCTGAGCGATCTGTGCCATGTGGTCGGATCTGGATTTTGGTGCTACGCCCCGAGACGGGGCTAGGAGCAAGAGGTACAGCGCCTGGAGACGGGCCGGGAGCAAGAAGGACAGCGCCTGGAGACGGGCTCGGAGCAAGGAGCACGGCGCCTGGAGACGGGCTGGGAGCAGGAGGGGCAGCGGCTGGAGCGAAAGGCTGGGTCTACTGGCCGCGCTCGCGGAGGCGGAGGAGCACGATCAGGAGCAGAAGACAGGCCAGGGCGGAGGCAGGCCCATTGCGGCTGATGTCGCCCGCCGTGTAGAGGGCCACGCCGACCGGCGCCGCGATGGCGCGACTGGCCGACCCGGCGGCCCGGCTCAGGGACATCACCGTGCCGCGAGCCTCATCGTTCATGCCAGAGACGAGGGGGAGCAGCCCCACGATGGTGAACTCGAAGAAGAAGGTCATCACCGCAGTGCCCACCAGGGCCGCGGCGAGGCTGCCCGTGAGATATGGCAGCGCCAGATAGGAGAGGCCCGTGAAGATGACGGAGATGAAGACCGAGCGGCGTTTGCCGAAGCGGTCGGCGATGAGGGCGACGGCCAGCTCGGCGGCCAGCTCGGCGGCGCCGATGACGAGGGTCACCAATCCCAGGTTGGAGACGGTGAGGCCGAAACGGTCCTCCATCCAGGCGCCGTAGACCACCAGCACGTTGATCTGAGCGAAACCGATGAGGGCCATGGTGGTGAGAGCGAGCACGGACTGGGAATCCCGCGCCACCCGGCGCACCTGGCTGACGAGGGAGGAGAGCGTGCGGCGGATGCCCCAGCGCTCGGACGCCCCGGCCCGGTTCTCCTCGGCGTCGGCGGGCAGGGCGCGGCGGGTGAGCCACCAGACCGGGATGCCGATGATGCCCAGGAGAAGGTACGGGGTGCGCCAGCTGACGGTCTCGATGAGCCATCCGCAGACGGGCATAGCGAGCAGGGCGAGGGCCCAGGCCAGCTCCGCCAGTCCCAGCGCCCGACCCCGTCGTTCGTAGGGCACCCGCTGCCCGATGAAGACCTGCATGGCGGGGTCGAAAGCCATCTTCGCCAGCCCTATCAGGCCGAAGGAGATGACAGCCACCGCGTACCACGGGAAGCCGGCCACCAACAGGGCACCGAAGGCGAAGAGCCCGGTGCCGAAGACCATGATGCGGCGTCCGCCGAGCCGATCGCTCAGGGCACCGAAGAGCGGAGCCACCAGTCCCATGAGGCTGGCGGCGCTGACCAGCGCGCCGCCCGCCGAAAGGGGCACGCCGAGACCCCGCGTGATGGCGGGCAGAAAGAACGTCGTCATGCGCAGGGGAATGGTGGCGATAATGCGGGCGAGCAGGATCACGCCCAGGCCGGTCTCCTGGCTCTCCTCGGAGGATCTGGCGGTCAGTGGATCAGTGTGGATATCGGACATAGACCTTGTTCTCCGTGGGCCGCACCGGCTCTTTACGCCGGTGCGGTGCGTCTACCAACCACCGCTAGGTATGGAGGACGCCGTTCTCGCCTTCGTAGTCGTCAGCATCGCCGGCGTTGAACCACTGGCCGTCACCGGAGACGTAGCGGTAGGCGTAGCGCTCACCTTCGTCGAGAGTGACGACGGCACTGTAGGTCTGGTTGTTGCGGCGGATGAGGCGGTCGGCCTGGGGATTCCAGTCGTTGAAGGTCCCGGCGACGTAGGCGTTCGCCGCGTGTGGATGGTCCTCGGGCAGGGCAAAAGAGATCTTGACCTGATCGCTATCTTTGATCTTTCTTCGCTTAAGCATGGTTCTCCCTCCTTGATATAGAACGTCGTATGCAGCTCGTAAGCTGCACGCAGCTCGTAGACTGCGCACGGCCGGCAGGCACCGGGCCTGCTCGGTTCCGGGTAGATGATACCACAGTCGCGGGAGATGTGTAGATGGGGCGGCGGTGGGTCGTTGGATCGCCGGATGGCGCATCCGGCTCGAGCAGTCTTTCTAGGTCCGGCTTGAGCAGTCTTTCTTGGTCTGGCTGGAGCAGGTTTCGGGGGTCCGGCGTGAGCGCGATGACGGGAGGAGTGACTACGAAGGCGAGTTCGAGGACGTCAGCGTTCTGTAGAGCCACGCAAGCGGGGCACCGACGACGGCAGCCCAGAGGGGGCTCAGGGCCGCGAGGGGGCTGGGGCCGCCCAGAAAGGCCATCTCTACCCCGGCCAACAGCGCCAGAATCTGAGCTGCCTGAACGCGGACGGGCTTCAGTGGGTCTCCTGTTTGGTCCCCCACGCTCTTTACGGAGCGAGCGGAGATGATGACGGGCAGGAAGACGAGGGAGAGACCGAGGGCGATGAGCCCGCTCGCCAGCGAAGGCGCCTCCCAGGGGGGCGGAGCCCCCAGGATGGCAGCCGCTGCGGTGGCGAGCGCAGCCAGGACCGCGAAGGCGAGCTGGCGGCGGGCCGGGTTCGGCAGGATGGCGTCGAGGCAGAGGGCGAGGGTCGTGATGACGCCGTAGCCCCAATTGCCCCGCAGCGAGAGCCAGCCCGCCAGCGCCACGAGGCCGAGGATATCGAGCAGGCCGGCCGGAGCTCCCGCTGTGCGGTTGACGACCCGGAGGAGGATCAGCAGCCAGAAGATCGGGGCGAGCCGAGGCGGCCGCCACAGGAGGAGGGCCAGCAGGGCGATCCCGGCGGCGGGGAAGGCCGCCATCGGGTGGTCGGGGTCGAGCTCGCGACAGAGGGCCCAGGCGAGAAAGACGGCAACGCCAGCTTGAACGCCCCACAGGGCGCTGGCCGGCCACGGCGCTCCGGTCAGACGCTGCCAGAGCAAGCCGCCGATCGTGACGACGAGCGTCACGACGGCGATGGCGCGGTTGGTGGGGTAATGGAGGTCGATGGGGCGCCCGATGGACGTGATATCAGTCATCTTCATCGAATGCCTCGTGCCAACTAAGTACAGCCACCTCCAACCCAGAGTCGCTTAGCCCGGCACCTTAACACGCGGCGAGCGGAGCGAGGAGACGGCGAACAGGACCTGACAGCCACCTATCCTCACGGGCTTGTCGCTATTGCGTGGCGCAGGCAATACAGGGATCGAAAGCGCGGACGACGCGCCCCACGGCGTGCTCCAGCTCCATATCAATCCGGTCCGCGCTGATGTAGCGCCGGGCTGCCACCCGGAGCGCCCGCTCAATGGCCTTCGTGTTATGAACCGTGGGGATGATGAACTCGGCATCGATGATGGCGTCGTCCTCGATGCGGTAGTGGTGAATCAGAGGACCGCGTGGGGCCTCGACGAGCCCATAGCCTTCCCCGTCTTGGGGCACGTGGGGCACCGCCGTCTCTTCATCGTCCAGCGGCTGCTCCAGGATCTCCAGCGCTCGCTCCAGGGCGTAGACCAGCTCGATACCCCGTCCCAGGTCGAAGAGGAGAATGGCGTGCGCCGGGTGTCCGAAGGCATCCCGGAAACGGTTCAGATACGCTTCAGCCCGCGGCGTGCCCATGCTGCGGGTCATGTTGATGCGCGCGAGACTGTTGGCCCGGATGGCCTCGTCGCGGTAGCTTGTCCGGCCGGCATAGCTGTAATCGGTCTCCTCGAACGTCAGCACGTCCCGGAAATCGCGAGCGGCGAACCTATCGCAGTCCTCACCGTCGGGGCTCAACACGCGGATCACGTCGTCGCCGGGATGGCCGTCGTAGTTGGGGCACGTGTCGGCGGTGGCGGTGATGTAGTAGGCCGGCGCGTCGTCTCCCCAGGTCCCGATGCGGTCCCGCAGCGCCATCGACATCTCCCAGTACATGTCGAAGAGCTCACAAGCAACGGGGAGCGCGTCAACGATCTGCTGGCGCATATCGGCGGCCGCCCCGGACGGGACGCCGCTGGTGACACCGCCCACGGTGGCCTTAACCGGGTGGATGAACTGGCCGCCGGTCAGTGAGATCAGGTCCGTCCCCGCCTTCCGCACCTTCAGGGCCCGGGTGGCCAGCACGGCCCGATCCTGTTCTGAGGCCGCTCCTTCCTTAGGCTGGAAGAGGCTGGGTGTACCCAGACGGTCCGGCATGGTGAAGAGGAAGACGGACGTGGCCTGGTTCTGGATGATCTGCCCCAGCATGAGCAGTTCGCGAATCGTGTTTGCCAGCGGGGGCGGCGTCACGCCGTACGCATCCTCCAGCGCCTCGACGCTGGCGACGTGATGCGCGGTGGAGCAGACGCCGCAGACGCGCGGCACGATGACGGGCATCTGCTCGGCCGGCACGCCCTGGACGAAGTAGCGGAAGCCGCGGATCTCCATGGCCTCGAAGTGGGCCGAGACGACCTCGCCACCGTGCACCTCGATGACGACCTGGGCGTGGCCCTCGATGCGACTGAGAGGGAAGGTTAAGGTGGGCATATTACAACAGCTTCTCCTTCGGCCGCGGCGGTCGGTACTCAGCCGTCCCATGCTCTTGGGCGTAGTCGGTGAACTGGAAGAGGAACATGGCGAGCTGCGGAGAGCGAAGCGCTGCATCGAGCTCCTCCTCCGGAATGTCCGTCAGACTCCCGAAGACACGCTTGATGCTGTCCAGCCAGGCCTCGGACTCCTTATCGATGAAGACATCCGACGGGCCGCGACAGCCAACGCAGGGATGGCCCGGGCGGGTACAGAGCGCCCGACAACCGCCGCGCACGGAGGATCCGACGCAGAGGTAGCCCTGGTTGATCAGACAGATATCCGGCAGCACCTCCCCGCGCTGGAAGCCGACGAGGTGGGACGGCTTCATGTCTCGCAGCTTCTTGCGCCCGCATTCCCGGCAGACGTTTCGGCCGGGCTGGAAGCCGGTTGCGATACCGAGGACGGCCATGAACAGCTCCGGCGTCGGCGGGCAGCCCGGCAGGTAGCAATCGACCTCCACCGCGGTGTCGATGGGGCGGCAGCGGGGAAGGAGCCTCGGCACGTGGCGCCGCTCCGCCTCGGCAAGGAAGATCTCGCGGACCTCGTCCCGATTACCCAGGCTGGCCACACCGCCAGAGATAGCACAGGTGCCGACGGCCACCACCCGGCGGGCCCGGCGCACGGCGAGGCGGAGCTTGTGGAGATCCTCATCGGTGCGCACGCCCCCGCTCACCAGCAGCGTGTTCACGGGGGGGACGTCGTAGGCGGAGATGACCAAGGGCATATAGGCCAGCTCCCGCTCGTCCACCCACTCGCCGGCGTTCAGAAGCGCCACCTCGCATCCTGCACATCCAGAGAGCTGGAGGACAGCGAAACGTTCCGACGGTCTATTGTCCATAGTCGATACCTATCCAGGAGCCTATCAGCCGATCATTGAGCGCTATTTTAGCACAAAGGGTATCGCAGTACAATTTGAGCGAGGCGGCAGCCATAGAAATCTGCCCTGGAAAGACGCCGGTATGAAGGTGCGCGGCACTATGGGAGGTCCAGAGGACGTCGTAGGATGGGAGCGAGCGGGGGTAGAGAAGCGGAGGAGCGGGGGGAGCAGCTCCTCGCTCCCTACCCCGGGGACGGGCAGCGGTCAGGCGTCAGGCCTCGGCCAGGACGGCGCGGCGGAAGATGTCGAGGCCCTCATCGACCTGCTGGCGGTTGATGGTGAGCGGCGGGATGAGGCGGATGGTCTGGGTCCAGTGGCCGCAGGGATACATCAACAACCCGTCCTCCAGACAGCGGTCGAGAATATGACGCACGGCCTCGGTATTCGGCGCCTTGTCCTCATCCGGTCTGATGAATTCGACGGCGATCATCAGGCCCTCGCCGCGCACATCCCCAATGATGGGCGCCTCCGCCTGGAGATCGTGCAACGCGTCCAGAACATACGCACCCTGCTGGCGGGCGTTCTCCAACAGCCCCTCCTCGTGGATCACGTCGAGGGTGGCGAGGGCCGCGGCGCACGCCATCGGGTTCCCCCCATACGTAGTGCCGTGGGAGGCGGAGCCCCACCGGCTCATGATCTCGCGGCGCGCGCCGACGGCGCTCAACCGGAAGCCGTTGGCGATCCCCTTCGCCAGGCAGACGACGTCGGGATGCACGTCGTAGAGGTCGGCGGCGAACCACCGGCCGGTACGTCCGAATCCGGACTGAACCTCGTCGAAGATGAGGAGGATGCCGTGTTCATCGCAGATGTCGCGCAGCGCCTGGAGCCAGGAGCGGGGCGGGAAGACGTAGCCGCCCTCCCCCTGGATCGGCTCGACCAACATGGCGGCGACATCCTCGGGGGCGACCACGTACTCGAAGAGCCGGGTGATGTCGCCCAGGGCCTCGCCCACACAGGCCTCCTCGCTGGGCGCCAAGGAGCGATAGGGATAGGGGAAGCGGGCGAAGTGGACGCCGGGAAGGTGCGGACCGTGCCCCTGGCGGTACGTCGTCTTGGAGGCCGTGACGGCCGTGCCGCCCATCATGCGGCCGTGGAAGCTGCCCAGGAAAGCGATCAGGTCCGGCCGCCCGGTGACGTATCGGGCCAGCTTGAGGGCGCCGTCGACGGCCTCGGAGCCGCTGTTGCCGAAGAAGAACATGTTCGCGCCGCCGGGCGCCACGCCGGCCAGCTGGTGGGCCAGCCGGAGCAAAGGCTCATGGGCCATGACGCCGACGGGGGCGTGGACCACGTGCTTCATCTGCTCGCGGGCAGCGGCGACGATGCGAGGATGGTTGTGGCCGGCGTTGCAGGCCCCAAATCCGGCCAGGAAGTCGAGATAGCGCTTCCCGTCGCGGTCGTAGACGTAGACGCCCTCAGCCCAGGCGGCCGGCATGTTGGGCCAATCCTGAGAGAGACAAGGGGCCAGAAGCTCGTCCAGTCGGGCGTGAAGCTGCTCAAACGTCGGTTTCTCGTTCATCCCACCCCTCCCTCCTCCTGCCGTTCTAGTCTCGTTCGCTGAGGAGCTCCATTCCGACCTCGTAGCCCCGATCAAAAGCCTTCTCGTTCAACGCCTCGGTGCCTTCAGGCACGCTGTCGAGCACGGCCTGCCGCATGGCCTCCTGGGAGGCCACGTCGGTCAGAGCTGTCACGGCCCCGAGCATAACGATGTTGGCCACGATACGCAGCCCCAGCTCCTCGGCGGCGATGTGAGTCGCCGGCACGCGAGTGACGTCCTGACTGACGTCCGGATCGAGATCGACCAGGTCAGCGTCGACCAGGAGGCGCCCGCCTTCGGCCAGCTCCTCGTGGTACTTGGCGTACGCGGCCTGGGACATCATCACCATCAGGTTTGGCTGCTTGACGTGGGGATAGAGAATGGGGCCGTCGGAGATGACCAGAGCGCTGCTGCAGGCACCGCCGCGGGCCTCGGGCCCGTACGAACGCGTGAGACTGACCTGCCGCTCTTCATAGATGGCCTGAGCGCGGCCCATGATCTTGCCGGAGAGGATGATACCCTGGCCGCCAAAACCTCCCAGACGAACCTCCAGGGGCAGCTCCGGACCCGACCGGTCACGCGTCTTGACCGGACCCACGTCGAGGGGAGTCTTGTAGGTGATGGCCTCCTCGGGTGAGAGTCGGTCCTCTAGATCGAGCCCCGCCCACGGCTTGTACTCCGCCAGGGCCTTCTCGCGGTGGAGGTCCCGGAGACGATCCTGGAAGGTGGGACGCTCCTTGTCGATGAACTCTCCGCAGACGATCTCGCCTCCGAGTTCGATCCCGACATCCTCCGGGTGAGCACCGTGGCGGATGACGGCGTTTTCGTGATAGAACTTCATCATGTCCCGGCCGTAGGCCTCGCGATTAGCCCGGCCAAAGGCCGTGGGACAGGGAGAGATGACCTCCACGACGGTGAATCCCGGTCTGAGCAGGGCGCGATGGATCGACTTCTCGAGACGACGAGCGTGGAGCGCCGTCCAGCGGGCGACGTAGGTGGCGCCGGCAGCAGCCGCCAGATTGGGGACGTTGAACGGATGCTCCAGGTTGCCCCACGGGGAGGTGCTGGCGCTGGCACCGGTGGGCGTCGTCGGACCCACCTGCCCGCCCGTCATGCCGTAGATGAAATTGTTGGCGCAGATGACGGTGATGTCCATATTCCGGCGGGCCGCGTGGATGAAGTGGTTCCCACCAATGGCGATCAGGTCGCCGTCTCCGGAGAAGACGATCACCTTGAGCCCATCATTGGCGAGCTTGAGCCCGGTGGCGAAAGGAAGAGCGCGGCCGTGGGTGGTGTGGAACCCGTCGAGCCGCAGATAGCCAGCTACGCGTCCCGTGCAACCGATGCCGGAGACGATAGCCACCTTGTCCATATCGAGCTCTGTCCGCATCAAGGCACTGGTGAAACAGCTGAGCGACGTGCCGAGGCCGCAGCCCGGGCACCATATGTGCGGCAGCCGTTCCGTGCGGAGGAGCTCATCCATGGGATGGGTCGCGATCTCCTCCGCAGAGGGCACGCCCTCCAATCCCTGGTCCGTACCCGGACCTTCTGCGCCCTCCTCCATGGTCTTCGATTCTCTGTAGATTCTCTCAACACTCACTTCGCCACCTCACGAATCGCGTCCAAAATAACCTCCGGCTCATGGATATCTCCGCCGGGGTGAGTCACTGGAATCGTCTCCGCCTGACCGGCCGCGCAGCGCTCGACCTCGAGCGCGATCTGGCCCATGTTGATCTCGGGCACCACAAAGGCGTCCACCTGAGGCGCCAGCTCACGGATGCGGTCCTCGGCGAAGGGCCAGACGGTGACCAGCTTGAGCATCCCCACCCGGAGATCCTCCTCCCGGGCCATATGCACGGCGCGCAGCGAGGGGCGGGCCGAAATGCCGTACGACACGACCACCACGTCAGCTCCCTCAACGCCGTCCTCCTCCAGGTCGATGATGTCGTGGCGGTTGTTGTGAATCTTGCCGATCAGACGAGGGATAAGCTTCTTCTGCTGCTCAGCGGTGACCACCGGGTAGCCCCGTTCGTCGTGGGTGAGACCGGTGACGTGGATCCGGTAGCCCGTCCCGGCCACGGGAAAGGGCGGCACGCCGTCCTCCTCGGCCTTGAACGGAAGGAAATCCTTGCTGGGCGGCTCCTTTGGCTTCCGCCAGGGATAGATGGGGATCTGATCCAGCGGAGGAACCACCACACGTTCAAACATGTGACCGACGCTCTCATCGGCCATCAGGAAGACCGGCGTGCGGTACTTCTCGGCCAGGTTGAAGGCCCGTATGGTGAGATCGAAGGCCTCCTGGGGGCTGGCCGGAGCGAGGGCAATAATGGCATAGTCGCCGTGGGACCCCCAGCGGGCCTGCATGATATCGCTCTGGCTGGTCGCCGTGGGCAGGCCGGTGGAGGGCCCACCGCGCTGGATATTGACGAGCACACAGGGAGTCTCCGTCATCACCGCCAGCCCGATATTCTCCAACATCAGGCTGATGCCGGGGCCCGAAGTGGCCGTCATGGCGCGGGCACCACCCCAGGCGGCCCCGACGACGGCGTTCATCGAGGCCAGCTCGTCCTCCATCTGGATGAAGACACCCCCGACCTCGGGCAACCGCGCCGACATGCGCTCGGCGATCTCGCTGGCCGGCGTGATGGGATAGCCGCCAAAGAAACGACACCCGGCGCAGATGGCACCCTCGGCAATGGCCGTGTCGCCATCAAAGAAAAAAGCGCCTTCCAAGACACCCGCTTCAGTCATCCTCTTCTTCCTCCACCTGCACTGTGTAGATGCAGAACTCGGGACATAGCAATTCGCATAACCGACAGACAACGCAGTGCTCCGGATGGACCGCGATAGGCGGGTGGTAGCCCTTCTCGTTCATCTCGTCGGAAATTGCCAGCACATCACGGGGGCAGTACTTCACGCACAGCTCACACCCCTTGCAGCGCGCCGGGATGATATGCACTTCCCCGTGCGGTGTGGTGAACTTCTCAACGTCCAATGGCGTACGCCACAGTTTCAAGGTCGACTCCCGATACTTCGTGTCAATCGATTGGTACATAGCTCGCTAAGTTGACGACCCAACGTAATCTAGCCGGCGGTCAGCCGGCGCAGAGCCTCTTCTGATGCCGTCTCTACCTCATCATGGATGCTCCTGCCGTGCGTGTCCATGGTGACAATGACGGGGAAGTCCTGGACCTGGATGACCCAGAAGGCCTCCGGCACGCCGAAAGCGTCCTTCTTGTAGACGTCCACGACCTCCCGAACGGCATCGGCGATGAGAGACGCCGCTCCGCCGACGGCATGGAAATAGACGGCGCCATGCTCCCGACAAGCGCGGAGGGTGTTCGGCCCCATACCGCCCTTGCCGATGACGCCGCGAAGGCCGAAGTGCTCGATCACCTCCGGCTCATAGACCTCTTCGCGGATCGACGTCGTGGGTCCGGCAGCGACGAACGACCACTCGCCGTCCTCTTCCTGCCGTACAACAGGCCCGCAGTGGTAGATGACACCTTCGTCAAGGAGACGCTGCAACTCCTCGTAGACGTCTCGCTCGCTGTCCGGGACCCTCGAGGAACGGATGAAGGTCTCGATCATGTACTTATGCGCGGCGTCTCGTCCGGTGACTATGATGCCCGAAAGAAAGACGGTATCACCGACCTCCAAGGCTCGCACCTCTTCCTCAGAGATGGGAAGGGTCAGATGCCGGGTCACAGGGTCTCTGCTCACTGGAAACTCACCTCCCCATGCTGGACGGTCATCGTAGCTCTCCGCAGGGCCCAACAGTTGTAGGCGATACTGACGAAATAGCAAGCCGGCAACCGGTGGTAGGCGCCGATCTTGACACCAAAGAGCGTCGTCTTCCCGCCAAAGCCCATCGGGCCGATCTTCAGGGCATTCGCGTCGCGCAGAAGCGTCTCCTCCAGCTCGGCGAGCGCCGGAACCGGATTCACGTCATTCAAGGGGCGGAAAAGCTGCTCCTTGGCGTGAACGTAGCCGCCCCCGCGATCGCTGCCGATGGCGACCCCGAGGACGCCGGGAGCGCAGCCTTTTCCCTGCGCCTTGTAGACCGCATCGAGCACCACCTTGCGAACGCCGTCTAGGTCGCGACCCGCGTCGAAAGCTGCCCCGGCGATGGATCCTGTGTAGGGTAACTTGTACTGCGCGCCGACATTCTCGCTCCCGCCGCCCTTGAGGAGTAGATCGACCCTAACGCCCTCGGCGTCCCACTCCTCGAAGTGAAAGGTGGGGAATCCTCGCCCCAGGTTGTTGCCGCTGTTACGACCAGTTACGGGATCGACAGCGTTGGGGCGCAGATAGGAGTCCTCGGTGGCCTCGGCAACAGCGGCCTCGATCTGCTGCCGCAGGTCGAGGGTGCTGACGTCAGCGGCGTGATAGACGTAAAAGATGGGCACGCCCGTGTCCTGGCAGATGGGCGTGGCGTTGTCGCGGGCGATGTCCACGTTCTCCAAGATCGTGTTCAGCGCGCCCTCTGCCGCCGAGCCGGGCGCCTCCCGGTCGCGCGCGTCATAAAGGGCCGCCTCCACGTCCGAGGGCAGATCCGTGGCTGCCCGGCGCACCAGCCCGACAAACGATTCGGTTAACTCACTCAAACTAATCCTCCTGAACGACGGGGGGGCGTCATACGGACCGCCCCTTGCCGGTAGGGTGGGGATGACCGAGCTCCGGCACAGTCATCACACCTTCGGTATGGCAAGGTCATCCGGCCCCAGTTCCGAGAGCTTCAACTGCGGATTGGTGGCCTGGATCAACTCGTGGATGATCTGCGCATACTTGACCTTTTCGCGAGCCTGCCAGGAGAGAAGATCCGGGCTGGTCCAGGGCTTATACCAGGCGCCGGGTCCCGCGGCCAAAGCTGGCCCCGGCTCGATCTTGAAGTAGCAGGGCGAGCAGACGCGGGCCATCTCCGCCCCCTCGTAGAAGCGATTGAAGCCCCCGAATGACTCGGACAGCATGATGTGGAGATCGAGGGGGATGTCAATGGCCTGGCGGATGGAGGCCAACTCCGGAAGCGTCAGGTCGCCCACGGGGTTGAACGTGGAGGCCCCCAGCGTCTGGAGGACCTTGCCGCCGGCGGCGCTGGCGTGACCGGCGTAGATGCTCACCTTGAAGACGACGTCTTCTGGGATCTCTCCGATCTTCTTCAGCTCATTGATCGTCCAGAGCAGCCCCTCATCGATGCAGAGGAAGCCGCGGAAACCGAGGTCGATGCAGCGCAGATACTCGGCGATGACGTACGTCAGCTGATCCGAACCGCGATAGCGCAGGCCGGAGAGCCCGCCCTCGGGGGTGACCAACTGACGGCCCACGTCCCAGCCTGAGCGGGGGCCGGGGGTGATGATGACCTCGAGATCGGCATCGGCGGCCATCTGGGCGAAGTCCTTCAGCTCAGCATCGTCGAGAAGGGTCGATCCCATCACCGTAGAGATGAGGCGATGGATGGCTATGTCACGCTCCTCCATCTCATCGATCAAAGCCTCCAGAACTTGAGGGCGCTCCACACCGGAGATCTCCATACGGTAGTGGGCTCCATCAGGAAACTGTTTGGTGCTATCGGGCAGGTCGTAGGCATCCCGGCCGGGAATGCCGACTTTGTCGAGCATGGCTTGAACGTCGTGTAGATCGCGCATCGTTCCTCCTGTGATGTGTTGATTGTCTCCGGGCTCAGCCAGGATATTCTAAGCGGCCAAACCAGGGATCAGGTTGTATCGCTGGTTGTCCCAACGATACGCTGTTGCGGTAATGGCCAACGCTCCTATCTCGGGCCAATGCTCCACCGACCATCTACGAGAAACTGGCAGCGGCCGTCAACCTCCAGGGCTCGCCACGTCCGCTCCACCGCATCCACCAGGGGGCCAGCCACCGTGACAGCCATCCGGTCGAGCTGATCCCAGGCGGCGACGAAGGCCTCCTGGGAGAACGTCTTCACGACGCCATCATAGGCATCCACTAGGTAGACGCTGCTTTCGTCGTAGCCGACGACGATAAACGTATGCTGCCACCTGACCACCGTGGACTCCATCCCGTCGGACGATACCCACGTTTGGGTGCCCGGAAGCTGCATGCTGTACGTAGCCCAGACGATGACGGGCCGGTGAGCGGCCAGCTCCTCCTTCAGAGTGGTGAGCATCATACCGCGGTGAGCCTCAGCGTCCAGGCCAAAGCTGCGCAGGGTGGCAGCGATAGGCTCCGCGTAGACGCCGTAGCCCACGGGGGGCATGCTCCCCGCCGGCGCGTCGACGTCCCCAACGAAGCCTCGATGAGGGTTGTCCGACTTGGGGAGCCTGCGGAAGAAGGCGTGCTCGCTAAAGTCGGCACCCCAGTAGGCAGCCAGGTCCGTCGTCGAGCGAGATTCGCAGCTCAAGTTGCGCTGCTGAGGATGCCCGATGAGGCCCTTCACCATCACCGACGGGGGCGGTTCGTCCGCCTGCTGGCTGGCGGGCTCAAGGCTGTCGGCGACAGCCGTCACGGAGAGGAGAAGACAGAGGGAGACTGCGACAGACCCGAGGAGGAGACGTCTCACAGAGCCTCCAGCGCTGTCACGAGCTTCCTCACTTCGTCGACGGATCGGGGGGCTGCTTCGTAGATCCCCTGACCGCGCATGTCCGCGTCCCGCAGCTCGCGATTGGTAGAGAGATAACCGAGCGCCTCTACAGGACTCTTCTCCTTGAGGAACTCCCAATCCCGCTCGTCGCGAATCTTGTTGCCTACGGCATAGACGTGATCGATGCCGATGTCCTGGGCGAGCTGGCGAACGCGCTCCGCCGTGGTGAGGCTGCGTCGTCCGGGCTCCAGGACGACCAGGAAGGCATCCACCGCCTGGGCCGTGGCGCGGCCCAGGTGCTCCACGCCAGCCTCCATATCGAGGACCAACATCTCATCGCGGTAGAGGAGCAGGTGTGTGACCAATGCCTTGAGCAGCGCGCTCTCCGGACAGATGCAGCCGCTCCCCCCGATCTCGATGGTGCCCAGGCGCAGGAAACGGATGCCTTGATGGGATACGCTGAAGCGCTCCGGTATATCGTCCACGCGGGGGTTCATGGTGAAGAACCCTCCGGACGTGCCCGGCTTGGCCCCGGTGCGCTCGTAGATCAGGTCGTCCATCTCGGAGATGGGTTTCACCTGCGCCACCAGGTCATCAGGAAACCCCAAGGCCTGGGCCAGCCCGCCGACCGGGTCGGCATCAATGACGGTGACGTCCCGTCCTCGCTCGGCATAGATGTGAGCCAACAAGGCGGAGAGCGTGGTCTTGCCTACGCCACCCTTGCCGCTGATGGCGATCTTGCTCAATGGCGTCATACCTCCTCCCTCAGATCATCACCGAGCGGAGAGCGGGACGAGCCCGCCCGCTAGCGTAACCTGGCTGCGGTAAGCAACTACACGGTCGGTCGCGGCAGCAGACCAGCCTTTTCAGCGATGACGGAAACGGCGGGCTCCCACTCGATGGCCATAATGTGGACGCCGCTCACACCGGGGATCTCCTTCATCTGCTCAATCGTCTCGACACAGATCTGGATCCCCTCTTCGCGCTGAGCCTTGCTGCGCGCCTTCTTATCCTCTTTGGGGATGTCGCTGACAGCGGCCTTCATCCGGCCCACGACGTCTTTGGGGACGTCGAGCCCGGGAACGTTATTCGCCATATACCAGGCCATGCCGCTGCTCTTCAGCGGCGTCACGCCGGCGAGGACGTAGACGTCGTCCAATAGACCCAGGTCACCGGCGCGCTGCATGTACTCCTTGAAGCGCGGGATGTTGTAGATGCACTGGGTCTGGATGAACTTCGCACCGGCCTGAACCTTCTTCGCCAGGCGATAGGGTCGATACTCATAAGGCGGAGCGAAGGGATTAGCCGCCGCACCCAAGAAGAAGCTGGGAGCGCCCTCCAACTCATCGCCAGACTCGGCCGTCCCTTCCTCACCCATCCGGCGCATCACCTGTAGGAACTGGATAGAATCCATGTCGTAGACGCCCTTGGCCTCGGGATGGTTGCCGAACGTCATGTGGTCACCGGTGAGGCAGAGCAGGTTGCGAGCCCCAAGAGCCCAGGCGCCGAACAGATCCGCCTGAATAGCCAGGCGGTTGCGGTCACGGACGGTCATCTGAATGACGGGCTCAAGCCCCAGATCGACAAGCATAGACCCGACGGAGATCGATGACATACGCGCTACAGCCGTCTGGTTGTCCGTGATATTGACGGCATCGACGATACCCTTGAGATGCTCCGCCTTTTCCTCGATGACGCTCTTGTCGGCGCCGGTCGGCGGGCCGAGCTCGCCGGTGACGGCAAAATGGCCAGCGCGTAGGACGTTCTCCAGGTTGCTTCCTGCAATCACTTCGTGTTTGTTGTTGGCTGCCATGATCCTACTCCCAGTACCTTTTGTCGTTTATCTGGAGCTTTTCGGGCTCGGACTCTTCATAGGTCCCGTCCTTCTCCCGCAGCATGTTGATCCACGCAGACTCGTCCTCGCGGCGCCAGTTGTGGATCGGCTCGATGTCAAGGATCTCCTCTCCGTAGAGAGGCATCTTCTGCGAGCGCTCAAAGGCGTCGACCCAGACGCACTTCATATCCTCGTGCACCTCACAGTGGCCGTTGAGGCGCGTGCCGCCGCAAGGGCCGTTGCGCAGCTGCTTGGGGCAGTTCATGGGACAGGTCATACCCGTATAATGGAGCACGCACTGACCACACTCATTGCAGTCAAAGATGACGTTCTTGAAGAGATCTTCACCCGGCTTGAGCAGCTTCTCGGAGGTGTCATAACCGATAGCCGACCAGAGCGGATCGAGGCTGAGGAAGACGCCTTCCGCAAATTTGTACAGTTTTTCCAGGAACCCAGGATAATTCTGGACCCAACTTCCCTTCTTCATACGTTTACTCCTTTATTCTACTGCGATGTAGGCTGTTGTGTGTAGACCCGGTTTCTTTTCACCCGAGTCTCGATTCTAACCGTGCCCGGCCTCGCGGCCGACGTCCACGATCACGCATGACGTGTATAGTCCGGCAGAAGAATCGGCGAGGTAACACCTGTTTCCACGCCGGTCTGATCCAACTCGTCATTCCAAGATTTTACGTGCGCCAGGTTTGGCTTGCTGAGGACCGCGTCCTGAGCGTATGCGGCCGCGGAGCGTCCCGAACGCCGTCCGAAGACTGTGACTTCCAACAAGGAGTTGCCCATGAGACGATTATGTCCGTGTACCCCGCCGCTCACCTCACCGGCGATAAACAGACCGGGAACCTCGGTAGAACCGTCGGGCTCCAACTGCACGCCGCCATTCTGATAGTGGAGCGTGGGATAGACCAACATCGGTTCCTTGGTCATGTCGATGCCGAAGCGCTTGAACTGACGCACCATAGCAGGCAGGTTCGCCTCGATGGTACCCGGACCATGGATGATCTCGATCATCGGCGAATCGAGCCAGACCCCAGGCTGCCCAGTGGGGGTGATGATGCCGTTGTCGCGCTCCTGGCACTCTCTGATAAAGGCGGCCGCCTCGACGTCGCGCGGCTCAAGGGGGAAGACGAACTGCTCGCCGTGCTTGTTGACGGGCTGGGCACCCAGGCCGCGCGTCTTCTCCGTGACCAACTGACCCAAGATCTGCTCCGGGAAAGCGGCCCCCGTGGGATGATACTGCATAGATTCCAAATAGCCAAGCTTCGCGCCGGCCCGGTAGGCCATCACCACGCCGTCGGCGGTCGCGCCGTAATGGTTGGTCGTCGGGAAGCCCTGGAAGTGGAGCCGACCGCCGCCACCGGTCGCCATGACGACCGCTTTGGCCTTGATGTAGGCATAGGCCCGGGTCTCGAGGTTCATCACCACGGCGCCAGCGACCCGTCCCTCATCATCCAGCACCAGTTCGACGGCCGGAGAGAACTCGACGACGCGAATGCCGTCCTCGCGGTTGCGCACCTCGTCGCGCACTGTGCGCATAATCTCGGCGCCGGAGTAGTCGCGGGCGGAGTGCATGCGCATGCGGCTGGTGCCGCCGCCGTGCCGCTCCACCATCACACCATCCGGCTCCTTATCGAACATCATGCCCAGGTCCTCGAGCCACTTGATGGCGAAGGGGGCATCCATCACCAGAGCCTCCACCAGGTCTGGATCGTTGGTGAAGTGACCGCCTCCGATGACGTCAAGATAGTGGATGGCGGGACTGTCATTGGGGCGATCGGCCGCCTGGATGCCGCCCTGGGCCATCATCGTGTTGGCGTCACCGAAGCGAAGCTTGGTGGTGAGGATCACCTCGGCGCCGTTCTCCTGGGCGAGCAGAGCGGCCGAGGCGCCGGCGCCGCCTCCACCGATGACAAGGACGTCGGTCTCGGCCTTAGGGTCACTAAGGTCAAAATCGGGGCTGACGTGAGGTCGGCCCTCGACGATTTCAGCCAACTCCAGCGGCATGCGCTGCCCTTTGCTCGGCCCGACACGTATCGCGCGCATCTTCTCCTCGATGTAGTCGGGGTGGAAAGCGTCGAGCACGTGCTCCCGCTCTTCCATCGACATTCGAGGGTGGGTCTCGTCGAGGCGGCGCGTGCGGGTGGCCTCAACCGCCTTGATCGATTCGCGCATCTCGGCCGGATAACCATTCATCGTTTCCTAATCCTCCTGCTGTTGCTCTCTAAAGTAAGCGAGCGAGACAGCGGCCGCTACTCGCCGTCCTCCGGCTCGATGTCACGGGTCTCGTATCGCTCCACCAGCTCATCGCGATCAAGCTGCTTCAACTCGTCCATCTGTGCGTCAAACTCACCCGCTTCTATCTCCTCCAACCGCTCCTCCAAGTGGTGTGATCGGGGGGCGAGATAGCGCCCGTAGAGGCGGCGGGCCAGAATGGCGATGTTATACTGGGCCTCCTCCGCCGGACAGCGCGCGGCACAGAGCCCGCACATGATGCAGTCGAAGGAAAGGTCGGCCATTTCTGCGATGTCGCCCTTCATGCCGGCTGCCATGTAGGAGCGGACGTCCAGATCCTGCGGACACGCCTTCGTGCAAGCGCCGCACCCGAGGCAGCGGAGCAGCTCGGGATAGGTGGAGAAGAGGGTCACCGGCGCAGGCTGCATCTCGCTGATATCGTAGGTGGCCCGCTGCGCCGGGAAGAACGGGATCTGCGCCAGGTACATCTGCGGCTGCACGACGGTCTGGCAGGCGAGGCCAAAATAGAGCTTGGGATCACCCTTAATGCGGTAGGTCGTGGCACACGCACCGCAGAATCCGCCCCGGCATCCGACGCCGCGGATAAGGGTATAGCCGGCGTACTCCATGGCCTTCATGATCGTGAGCGTCGGCGGCACCATGTAGCGTTTGCCCATGATGTAAACGGGGATGAGTTCGGTTTCTTCCGTGACTTCGGGTTTGGTTGCCATACCTTCTCCCTACTCCTCTCCAACGTCCAGCCACTCGTCTTCTTCAAAGGTGATCAGCGGCAAAGGCTCCTCGACGTCGCGGCCCGGCTCATAGTCGAAGACGGCCTGGGTCTCGTGTCCAATGGCGCGGAAGACGGCCCCGACCGGAAGGTCGGCGGGACAGTCGCTGGTGCACATACCGCAGCCGATGCAGGAGAGCACCATGTGGTTCAAGCGCGTGAGGTGGAAAAGCATCGTGTCACCCGGCATGCGATAGGCGCCCTTGCGCTGGGCCCAGTTCGCATACTGGATCGGTTCATGATCGAAGACCTGGCTCTTGAACAGGCAGGTCTTACAGTAGCAGATGGGGCAGACGTTCATGCAGTTGTGACAGCGGATGCAGGAGGCGAAGACCCCTTCCGTGCCCTCTTCATCGAGCCGCTCCCGAATCTCGGCGAACCGCTCATCGCGCACCTGGGTGCGCGCTGCGACGACCTTCTCGACGACGTCCGCCCTAGCCTGATCCTCCACCTCGGCCGGGCTCAAGTCCAACGCCTCGGCCATCTCGTCGGACAAGGAGACGGGCAGAGCGGTGCTCAGGTCGGCGCCAAAGAGCTCCAGCGTGATGTCGGCTCCTTGCACCTGGGGCTTCTCGCACATCTGGCACCCATCACGGAAGGCGTATCCATCCTGGGGGCCCAGCTCGCCGCTCTGAGCGGTGGCAAGATAAGCGACCATGTCGAGGCTGCCGCCATCCTCCTTGCCGTTCTCTCTCATAGCAGCGTAGACAGCCACGTCATAGGTGCCCAGGCAATCAACGCCAATGGTCACCAAGTCGTCCAAGCTGGCTTGCTGAAGCTTGACCAGCTCGACCAACGCTCGGAGCTCGCACGAGCGCAGCACAACACCGACGCGCTCCCTCGGCTCGCGGACCGAGATACGACCGGCCAGGCTGGCCGCGTTCACGCCCATCACGGGCGCCAGCGGGTTGGCTCTGTCCAACATCTGTGGGTCGGACACCAGAGCCGGTGTAACAGCGCCGTGGGGCGTCTCCATCGGCACCAGAAGCGCGTCCACGAGGTCGGCTTCTAGGATTCGTTTCAGAAACTGTTGTACAGCGGCCAGCGTATCGTTATTCTCAACTGGAATCAGTGTTCTCATCACATCTCCCCTATTCGTCGGTAGAGTTACGCGCCAGGTTCAGACGGCCGCAAAAAGGAGGAAACCTCTCAACCACGGCCTACTGCCGCCACCTACCGCCATCTACCCATGGTACCGATCGGTCAAAGCGGGTCGGACCAGGCGATCACCGTCCGTTGCCCGACGCACTATACGGCCCACTCCCGTCGCATACGATTGGGCCCTTTTTCCTTCAAGAACTCGGTCATCTCGGTGACCGTGTCGGCGAACCGCTGCCCTTCAGACGCGGAGATCCAGCGCAGCCAGACCCGGTCCTCGTCGACGCCAGCATTCTTGAGAATCTGCTTCAGCGCGACGACACGCCGGCGGGCCTTGTAGTTTCCCGACTGATAGTGACAATCACCGGGATGACAACCGCCGATGAGAACGCCGTCGGCGCCGTCAAGCAGCGGCTTGAGCACGTACGTGGGGTCGACCGAGCCAGAACACATCAAGCGGATGATCCGCACGTTGGGCGGATACTGGATCCGTGACGTGCCAGCCAAGTCGGCGCCGGTGTAGGTGCACCAGTTGCAGAGAAAGGCAACGATCTTAGGTTCGAACTCAGTTTCAGCCATTCTATCTCCTTCGGTCACCAGTTACCTCTGACCCTTCACACACCGACGAGCGCGTGCCCTGGCCTTGCACACGAGGCCGGGAACGCCATCGGCGGCGAACAGGCAGAGAATGGTCATCTCCTTCGAACAATAACGACTAAATTCCTATACGTAGAACGCTCAAGCATCGTGACCGCCGATCAGTCAACAAGGGCGTCGACCTGGGCCAGGACCTGCTCCGCCGTGAAGTGCTGCAAGCGGATGGCCTTGGACGGACAGGTGACGGCACAGGCGCCGCATCCCTTGCAGAGAACGGCATTGATCCGCGAGACACCCCAGAGGCTGTCGAGGGCAGGAGCGTCGTAAGGACAGACGTCGACGCACATAGCGCAGCCGGCGCAGAGCTCCTCGTTCACCACCGCCGTGGCGGACTCGACCGGAACCGACCCGCGCACCAGGGGGATGAGAGCGGAAGAAGCCGCCGCCTTGGCCTGCGATACGGTGTCCGGGATGTCCTTGGGACCCTGGCAACAGCCAGCGAGGAAGATACCTTCCATAGCCGTGTCCACGGGGCGGAGCTTGGGATGCGCCTCCAGGAAGAACCCGTCGGCGGAACGGGGCACCTTGAGAAGCTGCGAAAGCTCACCGGCGCTGTCACGCGGTTCCATACCGACGGCGAGTACAACGAGGTCAGCCTCGAAGTCGATGGGCTCCCCGAGCAGCGTATCCTCCGCCACCAGCACAACCCGTTCCGGGTCGCCCGGCTTCCGGTAGATCTCGGAGACGTTGCCCCGCCGATAGCGAACGCCCTTGCTGCGCGCCTCATCGTAGAACTCCTCGGCCCCCTTGCCGAAGGTGCGCACGTCGATGAAGAAGACGGTCACCTCGGCATCGGGCAGCTGCTCCCGCACAAGCCGCGACTGCTTGGCCGTGTACATACAACAGACGCGGGAACAGTGCGGGTTGCCCAGCTGGATATCCCGTGAACCCACGCACTGAATGAAGGCGACACGCTCCGGCTGGCGGCCCTCGACGGTCAGGTCCCCCTCCGCGAGACGTTCCTCCATCTCCAGCGACGTAATGACGTTTGGATAGTCGCTGTAGCCGAACTCAGGCTTGCGGTCGGGATCGAAGACGTCATAACCCGTGGCAATGATGACGGCGCCGGCCTCGATAGACCGATCAGCCGATCCACCGCCGTCCTGATTCTCGTCGCCGCGGACGGCAACCTCGAAGTTACCGACGTAACCGTCTACGCTCGATACCTGACTGTTGAGAAGGACGGTGATATTGGGGTGTTCCTCGACCCGGGCGACCAGCGACTCCGCCAAGTCGGGCGCCGACTCCAGCGTCGGGAACGTGCGGTTGAGGTCGGCCACTCGCCCGCCGAGGTGATCTTCCTTCTCCACGAGGTAGGCCGGCATGCCCGTGTCGGCAACGTCGAGGGCGGCGGTCATGCCCGCGATGCCCCCTCCGATGACGACCACGGCGGGGGTGACGTCGACTTCCCGCTCCTGAAGGGCCTGCAGGCGGCGGGCCTTCGCCACCGCCGAAGCGACGAGGGCCTCGGCCTTATCGGTCGCCTCCTGTTCATCCTTATGGACCCACGAGCACTGTTCGCGAATATTGGCCATCTCAACCTGGTAAGGGTTGACACCCTCCTGTTGAGCAGCGGCCCGGAAGGTGGGCTCGTGCATACGAGGGGAACACGATGCCACAACAACCCTGTTCAAGCCATGCTCTCGAATATCCTGCTTGATGAGCGCCTGACCAGGATCGGAGCACATGTATGCGTAGTCACGCGAGACGACAACACCTGGCAGGTCAGCCGCAACCTGAGTCACCTTCTCCACATCCACAGTCGCGGCAATATTGATGCCACAATGACAGATATAGACGCCGATGCGCGGTTCTTGTTCCATAGTCTCCATCACCTCGTGGAGAGAAGCAGACGCCCGAACACCTACTCCTCCTCTTCCGAATCCCCTGCCGGGGAAGCATCAGCGTCTTCTAGCGCCAGATCAACGAGCTCCATGATGTCCACCACCTGCAGTTGCTCGTCCAGGCCCCGAACCTTGACCGCATCCTCCAGGGTCAGCAGGCAGAAGGGGCAAGCGACGGCAAGAACATCGGCCCCGGTATCGGCCGCCTCTTCCACCCGCTGGAAGGCGAGGCGCTCCTCCAGATTGGTTCCCTCGACCCACATCCGGCCGCCACCGCCCTCACAGCAGAGGCTGCGCTCGCGATTGCGATCCATCTCCACCAATTTGACGCCCGGAATGGCCTCCAGAATCGCTCGAGGCTCATCGAAGATCTGATTCTGCTTGCCCAGGAAGCAGGGATCGTGATAGGTGACCACCTTCTCCTCGCCATCTTCAGAGGCGACGCTTCCATCGAAGGTGAGTCCGCCCTCCTCGATGAGGTGGGCGATGAGCTGCGTGTAATGGAGAATCTCCATCTCGTCAAGGCCGTACTCGTTCTTGAAGGTGTTGAAGCAGTGCGGCGAGGTGGTGACCATCTGGCGGGCGCCGACGCTGCGGAGCGTCTCCCCGCCCTCCTCAACGAGCATCTCGAAGAGGCCGATCTCTCCCATACGGCGCACCTCATTGCCGCAGCAGGATTCGTCGGTTCCCAGAACACCGACGTCGAGGCCGCTGTTCTCAAACGTGCGCATCAGAGCCCGAGCCACGCGCTGTACTCGCTGGTCATAGGAAGGGGTGCAGCCGACGAAGTAGAGGGTGTCGCATCCTTCCTTGGCTGCCTTCTTCGCCCTCTCCAGGCTGTCTTCCATACCCTCGGCCCACAGCTCGCGATCCTGACGGGCCATGCTGTTGGGATTGCCCTGCCGGAAGACACTCATCAACGCGGTACCGACCGTCTCCGGGACACGCCCAGCCTCCACCAGGTCGCCGCGCAAGGCGATGACGAGCTCAGCCGGCTGGACGTCCTTGGGACAGCGTTCGACGCACGTGAAGCAAGCAGTGCAATCCCACAGCTCCTCGTGCGCACCGGTGTCCATCTCTGAATCAACCAACATATGGTAGATCAGATTGCGGATGTTGAGGGTCGTCTTCCGCGCCACCGGACATCCGCCGGTGCACTTACCACATTGAATGCAGCCGAAAAGCTCAAGTTGTTCGGCCATCTTTGCTGTTTTCAACGCCATCTAGCTCTCCTTCACCATTTTAGCTTCGCACCCGGACGATGCCGCATCTCTCGCTCGAACCAGCACGCGCAGCGCCGACGAGGCGGCTGCCTTCGCCTGGCCGACGGTATCCGGGATGTCCTTGGGACTCTGACAACACCCCGCTACAAAGACGTCTTCTACGTTCGAGTCGACCGGGCGCAGCTTGGCGTCCGCCTCCTGGAAGAAACCATCGGGGGACTGCTCTAGACCGAGCAAACCCGATACACCTTTCACGTCGTTTCGAGGGACGATGGCCGTCGCCAGGACGACCAGGTCAGCCTCAACCTCGACCGGCTGTCCCAGCGTGGTATCCTCGGCCAGCACAACTACCTTGTCCCCGCGGCGGTAGATCTCCGAGGGCTCGCCGCGCCGATAGGTCACACGTTCTTGCTTGACACGGTCGTAGAACTCTTCATACCCCTTGCCGAAGGCCCGGACGTCCATGTAGAAGACGGTGATGTTGGCATCGGGAATCTTGTCTCGTACCAGGTGGGCGTGCTTTGCGGTGTACATACAGCAGACGCGCGAGCAATACGGCACGCCGGTGTGAGGATCACGAGAGCCGACGCACTTGATGAAAACGACATCCTCCGGCTTCTCACCGTCAACGAGGATCTCGCCCTTGGTTGGGCCAGAGGCGTCGGAAAGCCGCTCGAACTCCATGCCCGTCATCACCTCGGGATAGACGCCGTATGCATACTCGGGCTTGGTTCTGGGATCGATGAGGTCGAAGCCGGTGGCGACGATAATGGTGCTGACCTCGATGTCGACGAACTCGGCTTCCTGCTCAAAATCAATGGCATCGGCGGGACAGGCGTCCTTACACTTGAAGGTCCGACCGCACGTGCCTCGCGTGAGATAGAGGCAAGCCTCGGGATCGATGGTGTACTTGAGAGGCACCGCCTGGGGGAAAGGCACGTAGATCGAGGAGCGGTTGGCAATACCCTCGTCGAACTCGCTGACGATGCGGCCCTTCATGCGGCACGCCTCGGCGCAATCGCCGCAGCCTCGACACTTGTCGACGTCGACGTAGCGGGGCTTCTGGCGCACGCGGACGCGAAAGCCGTCTCCATCGCGGGCTACCGATTCGACCTCGGCATACGTCATGAGCTCGATATTAGGATGCTGTCCCGCATCGACCATCTTGGGGGTCAAGATGCAGGAGGAGCAGTCGAGCGTAGGAAACGTCTTATCCAACTGGGCCATGCGCCCGCCGATGGAGGGCTCCCGCTCCACCAGATAGACGGGGAAGCCAGCATCGGCGATATCAAGGGCAGCCTGGATGCCGGCGATACCACCGCCAATGACCAAAGCCGCCGGTTGACGTCTATCCATACGCCTCATCCTTCCCATCTCTGAAAAACCAGTGATCTATCATTGCGCTCCCAACCCTAGGCCAGAGCCTCCAGCATGCGGTAGACGCTGGGCACTTCAGAACCCTGCCGCCTTGAGGCCTTGTTGGGACAGGCGACGATGCACGCCCCACAGCCCTGACACAGGACCTCGATGACCTCGGCCGTGTGCGCCCCAGGCTCCAAGACGCGGGCGCCGTAGGGACAGATGTCGACACACTGCCCACAAGCGGCACAGAGGCGCTCGTTGACCTGGACCGGCGCCACCGGCGGTTCCAGCGTCTGCTGTTCCAGCAGCGCCGCCGCGCGCATGGCGGCCCCCTCCGCCTGGACGATGGTCTCGTCGGCGAAACGAGGCGAATGGGCCAACCCGCACATGAAGACGCCCCGTTTGGTGAAGTCAAGTGGGCGCATCTTGGGGTACTCCTCCTGGAAGAACCCGTTCTTGTCGAGGGGGATATCCAGCTTCTCGGCCAACCCGGCTACGTCGGTGGGCTCGATACCCGTGCTCAACACGAGGGTGTCAGCCGGAAGCTCCACGACGTGGCCGGTGACCGGCTCTCGGAGGCGGACGGTCAGCCCCTCGTCCCCGGCCGTGACCTCCGGCTTGTGGGGGAGCTCATAGCGGAGGAAGACCACGCCCTTCTCACGAGCCTCACGGTAGTAGTCCTCGCGGAAGCCGTGGGTGCGCATCTCGCGATAGAGGACAAAGACATTGGATTGCGGAGACTGCTCTTTGATTCGCAGGGCGTTCGTGACGGCCTTCGTGCAGCAGATCCGGCTGCAGTACGGTCGCTGGGGCTCTCGTGAGCCGACGCACTGGATCATGACGACGTTTGCCGGCACCTGATCACCCTCGTCAAGCTTCGCCTCCAGCTCGCGCTGGGTGATGACGCCGGCGTCGTCACCGTAGAGGTACTCCTCCGGCTCCACCTCGTGGCCTCCGGTGGCCACAACAACAGCGCCGTGATTCAACGAGATGGTCTCATCATCAGCCACCGTGAGGCTCGTCTCATACTGCCCCACCCAGCCGGAGACGTCCTCGACCTGCGCTTCGTGGTAGACGTGGATCAGATCGCTCTTCTCGACATCCGCAACCAGGCCCTCCAAGAAGGCGACAGGATCCTCACCGGTCAGCATGTAACGGAGGCTCTGCAGCTGCCCGCCGAGCTCGGCCGACTGTTCCACGAGATCGACCTCATAGCCCATCTCGGCCAGGGTGAGAGCGGACGTCATGCCGGCGAGCCCCCCGCCGACGACCAGAACCCGCTGCGAAAGCTCCTGCTTCTCCGATCGGACCGGCTGGTCCATACGGACACCGGCCGCAGCCATAGCGACCAGCTCTTTTGCCTTGGCCACTGCATCGTCCCTTTGATCGCCATTGCCTCCCAACTCGGTCGCCGGGCGCTCGCCACCCCGTCCATTCCCTTGATGGACCCAGGCGACCTCGCCGCGCAAATTGACGCGCTCCAGGAGAGCCGGATTGAGCCCCGCGCCGCGCATCATACCCTCGAAGGCGGCTTGATACTCCCGGGCAGGACAACCTGCAATCACCACGCGGTTGAGCTCGGCCTCCTCGATGGCTTCAGCGATCTGCTCACGCCCGCTGGCCAGGCAGGCGTTGTCCAGGGTCCGGACGAGGGCCACGTCCCGCAGGTTCTCGGCGTAGTCCGAGACCTCCTGGAGATCGACCACCGAGCCCACCTCACCGCGACAATCGCAGAGGAAGATACCGACTCGCGGCCATTCCAGAGCCGTATTTCGTTCCTCTGGTTGGACGTCCGTCTCCACCGAGTCCTCCACCGCCTCCGAGCGCGCCCCCTGGCCCAGCAGACGAGCTGCGGTGGCGGCGACGGCGGAGGCCTCGACAACGGTTCCCGGTATGTCCTTCGGCTCGCGGAAGGCGCCGCTGATCAGAATGCCCGGCCGGGAGCTTTCGGTGGGATGGAAGGTATCGGTTACGCCGAAACCGTAACGATTGAGGTCGACGCCCAGGGCCCGGCCCAGCTCCTGGAATCCCTGCGGCGGTTCGAAGCCCGAGGCAAGGACGACCATATCGAAGTCTTCTTCGTGGACGTTCCCATCCTCAGCGACGAAGTTGAGACGGAGATCTCCCGTCTGTTTGTAGTCGTGGATAGAGGAGACCATAGCCCGCCGGTAGGTCACGCCCGGCGTGGCCTCGACCTGATCGAAGTACTCATCAAAATCCTTGCCGTGAGCACGGATGTCCATAAAGAAGACCGTGACGTCGAGATCGGGATCGAGTTCCTTGGCGACCTGCACCTGTTTGGCGGTGTACATGCAGCAGACGGACGAGCAGTAGCCGCGGTCGATGGAGGGATCACGGGATCCGACACACTGAATAAAGGCGATGCGCTGCGGCTTCTCACCATCGGAAGGTCGAGCGATCTCGGCCCCAGTGGAGCCGGAGAGGCTGACCATGCGCTCGAACTGGATACTGGAGAGCACGTTGTCGTAGTGCCCGAACCCGTACTCGCCCTTCAGGCCGACGTCAAAGGGCTCATACCCGGGGCTCATAATCACCGCACCAACGTCAACCTCCTCCAGCGCCGCTTCCATCTCCAGGTCGATAGCCTCCGTGGGGCAGACGTCCACACACTCACCACACCGAGTGCAGTAGTCCATGTCGATCACGTAAGCGGACGGTATGGCTCGACTAGGCGGCTGATAGATGGCCTTGGGGGCGGCGTCCGAAGCTGACCCGAGGTCGCCCTCGTACTGGTGCGGGCGCTCGATGGGGCAGACGTCAGCGCAGAGACCGCAGTTGTTGCACTTCTCAACATCGACGTAGCGGGCCTTGCGGCGCACCGTCGCCGTGAAGTCGCCCGACTCGCCGGAAACGTCCTCCACTTCCGCATAGGGGAGGATCTCGATATTGCGGTGGAGATCGCACTCAATGGTGGGGCAGTAGGCTGCGCGGCCCGGGAGCATGAGGCAGATGCCGCAAGAGTCGGTGGGAAAGGTGCGGTCGAGCAGATGCATAGAGCCGCCGATGCCCGGCGCGCTATCGAGCAGATAGACCTTCTGCCCGGCCTCAGCCAGTAGAAGCGCTGACTGCATACCGCCGATGCCCGCACCGACGATCAAGACAGCGCGGTCCGTCCCCGCGTTGTCCTGCGTCTGTTCTGTTCCGGGCTGTCTGCTTTCAGTCTGGGTAGATCCGTTATTGTCGCTCATAGATCCTCTTGTACCTTTCGGCCTGTAGGAAAGCGTCGGGAAGCAATCCCGACCTACACTCAGTCACGTGCTCTAAAGGAGCTCTCGCTTACGGAGCAAGGGGCGCCGGTCGACGCTCTGCCGCCGCAGCGTCGGGAAGCAATCCCGACCTACACTCAGTGCTCTAAAGGAGCCCTCGCTTACGGAGCAGGGGACGCGGGTCGACGCTGTGCCGCCGCAGCCACTTCTCCACGTCAGGCAAGTCAAAAGCCAACGCCATCAGCTCTGTCAGGTAGAAGACGGGCATCTTCTCACCAGCGGTGAGGCTCTGGCGGGTATCCAGGTTGATCTCGCACATTCCGCAGGCGGAGACAATACAATCGGCACCCGCCTCAGCGGCACCCTCGACGATCTTGGTCGAAAGCTCAGCTACAATATCGCCGCGGGAGAGCGTCATGCTCGCACCGCAGCAATCGACCTTGTACGACCAGTCGATGATCTCCGCACCAAGCAATCCCATCAATCGATCCATCGTCATAGGATGCTCTGGGTCGTCCCACCCGGTCAACTCCGGAGGACGCACCAGAACGCAGCCGTAATAGGAAGCGACCTTCAATCCCTTCAGCGGCTTGGTCACCATCTCCTTGAGCTTATCTTCGTCCAGATCGTTGCTTAACACCTCAAGCAGGTGCCGCGGCCGTGCCGATCCTTCATACTGGAAGTGGAGAATGCGCTCCATCTTCTCACGCCAGCTCTCGTCCTCGCGCATACGGATATCAGCATCACGACAGTGCTGGTAGCAGGCGGGGCAAGGGATGACCATATCGCGGCCCGCCTCCTGCGCCAGGGCGACGTTACGGCCCGGCAGTGCCAGTCCCAGCTCGTGGTCGAGCGTGTGGGCCGACGAGGCGCCACAGCAGTTCCAATCATCAAGCTCGACCAACTCAATATCCAGCGCCTCGCACACGGCCTCGGTGGAGCGGCCGAACTCCACCGCGGTCGTCTCGGACGTGCACCCCGGGTAATAGGTGTATCTCGTCACGGTGCTCACTCGCTCACCTCCGGGTCTTGAGATGGAGCGCTAGACGCCTCCCGGTAGAGGGCCTTGATCTCCTCCATCCTCTTGATACGGTCCGGGATGAATGCAAGCTTCCCGCTCAAGAAAAGGTCGGCTCCCAGTTTCATGTCACCGAGCAGCCCCTGGAAGAAGACGGGGAACTCGGTCAGTAGCTCGCGGGTCTTGAACTCAGCCAACATCGTCACCTCGTGCATCCGACCCCATAGTCTGATGCTATCAAGGAAGGAGCGGTGGAGAGAGTAGATGGCCGTCTCCGGTGCGTAGCCCTCATCCAGCGCCATCTGGCGCAGCGCGTCCATCACCGGCGCCAGGCGAATCTGATTGGGACAGCGGGTGCCGCAGGCCTCGCACCCGATGCACATCCAGATAGCGCGGCTGCTGAGCACCTTCTCCCGGTTCCCAAGCTGGATCATCCGGAGCAGCTGGGCCGGCTTGACATCCATTATGTAGGCCGTGGGGCAACCGGCCGTGCACTTCTGACAGTAGAAGCAACTACGAATATCCTCACCGCCGCGACGCTGCACCGTGTCGCTGAAGGTAAGGTCAGTCGCTACCACCGGAGCTTCTTCACCAAGCGCCATGGTATCGTTCATTCATACCTCTCTGTTCTCTTCGGGACCGATAAGGCCCTTCTGCGCAGCTTCGAACTATGAGCCAGCCGATAGGGCTATACGAACGAATTATAGCGGGACGGCGACTCAGTTGCAAATCAAAGATAACAACAGCGAAAATCTTGCTATTTATCCCCGACGCGCCGCTCCATCCATCAGATCGAGCGGGTGGATACGGCTGCTTCTCCAGTCGAGCACTGCTACCTAGAAGACTCCGGAATTATCGACCAGCCAGAAGACCATGATGGCCATGTCGAGTGTCTCGCCGTCATCGGTGATGAAATAGTCTTCCAAGGTGACCTCGTGACGGAAACCCAGATTCTCGAACGCCTTGACCACCTGAGGCTGCGTGAGCACTATTTCTGCGTAGAGCTGCTGCAACCCGACGCGGCGGGCGATATCGATCAGACAGCGCAACATGAGGGTACCGATACCCTGACGGCGGTATTCGCGGTCGAGGAAGATGCGCACCCAGGCGAGATGACGATGGAAGTGCTCGCCAAAATGGAGCGTCGCCTCCCCCACCATGCTGCCGTCCACCATCGCGACCAGGGGGAAGACTGTCCGCACGTCGAGATTCTCGACCCAGCTCCTGACCACATCGGGATCCCCCGCATCGCTGCGGAAGTACTGGAGATCCTGATCCGATGCCCGGCCAAAGAGATCCACCAGCTCCTGCTCATCGTCCTTCGTCAGCGGGCGCAGCAGAAGCCGTTTGCCGGAAGGTAATGTCTTTAACTTACGGTAGTTCTCCACCTGCTTCCAAACGTCCGACATTCTCTTCCTCCTTCAATCCGCTCAACGTGATGGGACGACGTTGAGACCAATCGCCAGTCACCTGCGCCACCGTACCTGCGCCTATGGGGAGCGGCGGCAGCAGAGGGATGGAGCGACAGGGGCAGTGCTCAGTCGATCACCGCGTCGGCCATCGCCAGAATCTGCTCCGGCGTCCAGTTGCGTATGCGGCTCGCCTTATTGGGGCAAGCGACCAAGCATGCGCCGCAGTTCTGACACAAAGCGGCGTTGACTGTAGCGATGCGGCGCATGGGGTCAAGGGTGCGCGCTTCGTAGGGACAGACCTCAACGCAGATACCGCATCCAGAACAGAGCTCCTCCACCACATAGGCCACAGTCGGTTCCTGCGTCATCTCGTCGTGCGAGAAGAGCTGCAGGACCTTGGCGGCAGCACCCGAAGCCTGGGAGACCGTCTCCGGGATGTCCTTGGGACCCTGCGCCGCGCCGGCCAAGAAGACCCCGGCCGTGAGGCTCTCCACCGGACGGAGCTTGGGATGCGCTTCGCTGAAGAAGCCGTACTCATCGGTGCCGACGCGAAGCATTTGAGCGACGTCGAATGCCTGAGAGCTGGGCAACATCGGCGTAGCGAGGACAACGAGATCGGCCGCGACCTCGATGGGCTGATTGCTGAGGGTATCAGCGCCCCACACCTTCACCTTCCTGCCGTCGCCGAAGATCTTGCTCACCTTGCCGCGCAGGTAGAGGATGTCCTGTTCCTCCATGGCTTCTTGCACGTACTCGTCGTATCCCTTCCCGGCCGAGCGGATGTCGATGTAGAAGACGTAGGCTTGACCTTCGGGCACGTGCTCTTTGAACGTCATCGCCTGTTTGGCCACGGTCATACAGCAGACCTTGGAGCAGTATGAGACGCCTCGCTCGGGGTCCCGCGAGCCCGCACACTGCACAAAGACGACCTCCTGGGGCAACCGGCCGTCCGATGGGCGACGGAGCTCGCCTTCCTGGAGCATCTTCTCAAAGGTGAGCCCATCCACGACATCCTTCAGCTCGCCCCCGCCATACTCCGGCAGCCGGTGCAGGGGGTAGGCATCCCAGCCGGTGGCAACGACGATGGCACCGACCTCGAGAGGTTCGGCCATAGGCGCGCCAGACGGCTCGGACTCGCCTACTTCGCCGCCGACGGACCGTTGGGAGGGTTCTACATCTGACACCGCAGCAGGAGAGATCTGCACCTCGAAGTTCCCGACGTATCCCTCGACGCTGGCCACCTCCGACTCTGTCAGCACATCGATGTGGGGGTGGTCGAGGACCTGCCGGACCTTCCGGCTCAACAGGCCGGGCGCGGCATCGAAATTGAGGTAGGTCCCGCTGAGCTGAGCCATCTTACCGCCGAGACGGGCCTCACGCTCGACGAGCACGACGGGGAACCCGGCATTGGCAATGTCGAGCGCCGTCTGGATCCCCGCGATACCACCACCGATAACCAACGCTCGTTTCGTCAAGGGGAGACGGAACGGCTCCAGACGCTCGTCGCGCTTCACCTTCTCCACCACGGTATGGACGATCTCAACCGCCTTCTCCGTCGCGGGATCAGGTTCATGCTGGTGGACCCAGGAGCACTGCTCACGAATGTTAGCGATTTCGAGACGGTAGGGATTGAGGCCTTCGGCGGAAGCGGCTCGTCGGAAGGTCGCCTCGTGCATGGAGGGCGAGCAAGCGGCAACAACGACAGCATCGAGATCATGGTGCCGGATCGCATCCCGCATCAACTGCTGACCGGGATCGGAGCACATGTAGCTGTAATCGGTCGCGAAAGCAACATCGGGATGGCGGCCCACCTCCTCGGCGACCCGTTCCACGTCCACCGTGCCCGCGATATTGATACCGCAGTGACAGATAAACACACCAATACGACTCATGCAGCCCCCACCATGCTAACCGGCTCTTCTTCCACTGCCACGTCCTCTTCCTCCAATGCCCGACGTGCTCGTTCCTCGGCGCGGGCTGCCTCGAACATCGACAACACCTTGGCGGCAGCGCCAGAAGCCTGGGCTACAGTCTCCGGGATATCCTGGGGACCGAGACCGGCACCGGCCAGGAAAACCCCCGGTACACCACTCTCGACCGGCGTCATCTCCGCATTGTCAGCGTTGTAAAAACCGAACTGATCGACGTCGACGTCGAGCATACGGGCTATCTCGCGGCTCCCGACTGACGGTATGATGGCCGACGCCACCACGACGAGATCGGCGGTGATCTCGACCTTGCGGCCGGTGAGCGTATCCACCCCCCAGACTGTGACGTCGTCGTCGGTGGGGAAGACCTTGGAGACACGGCCCCGGATGTAAACCGTGTCGTCCTCCTCCATCGCGCGGTTGACGAATTCCTCGTACCCCTTGCCGCCGGCCCGGATGTCCATGTAGAACACGTAGACCTGTCCATCGGGGACGCGGTGCTTGTAGAGGATAGCGTGCTTGGCGGTGTACATACAACAGATCTTGGAGCAGTAGGGGACGCCGTGCTCCGGATTGCGGGATCCGGCACACTGGATGAAGACCACCTCTTTGGGCACCTTACGGTCGGATGGTCGCACCACCTTCCCGCCGGTCGGCCCGGTGGCAGAAAGCAGCCGTTCAAACTCCAACCCATCCATGACGTTGGGATGAGACATATACTCGTAGGCCGCCACCGCCTTGTCCTGATAGAGCTCATAGCCCGTGGCGACGACGATAGCGTCCACGTCCGCCTCGATGATCTCGGGCTGCATGTCATAGTCGATGGCGCCCACGTTGCAGGCTTCAGCACAGTTACCACATGCCAAGGGGAAGAGACCCAGACAAGCGTCTGGGTCGAGCCTATAGACCGCTGGCACCGCCTGCGGCGAGGGGATGTATATGGCACGACGGGCAGCGAGCCCACGATCGAACTTGTTCGGCACGACAACGGGACAGACCTCAGCGCAGTCACCGCACGCTGTACATCTGTCCTCTTTCACGTAGCGCGGATGACGCTTGATCCGGACCCGGAAGCCCTCCTGCGCCGCCTCGTCGTCCTCCTGACCGGCAGAGATGCGCTCGACGTCCACCACCTCGCTCAGCGTCAGCAGCTCGATATTCGGGTGTTGTCCGACCTCGACGGTGCGCGGCGTCAGAATGCACTGTGAGCAATCCAGGGTCGGGAAAGTCTCGGAGAGCTGAGCCATGTGGCCGCCGATAGCGGGCTCCTTCTCGACCAGCATCACTTCATAGCCGCTGTTGGCAATATCCAGCGCGGCCTGCATGCCGCTGATCCCGGCACCGATCACCAAAGCACGATAATTCATGAACGAGAACTCCAACCTCCAACGCGTATCTGAAATCTCCTCAAAATCAAGAGCATCACGGACGATGCTCTCACATCCCAAACCAGCTTATCCCGCACGACGCCGCCCCTCACTTCTCATCGAGCGCTTCGGCGATGAGGGGTGTTGGATCCA
>Ga0207797_1000246_pt1 | contig 40965 bp, 29 predicted proteins | sample PRCRCaboRojoPR_6_FD_187275 | JGI IMG/M metagenome (GOLD analysis project Ga0207797, IMG submission 187275) | Marine sediment microbial community from Cabo Rojo, Puerto Rico - PR CR 10% Liquid 1 (SPAdes) | ecosystem: Environmental > Aquatic > Marine > Coastal > Sediment | place: Cabo Rojo, Puerto... | reverse complement strand
GGCGGCAGCTCGAGCTGGGCAGCGCCCTGGGCGTCGGTGGTATCCACCACGATGTCCCGGCCCGTCTCCTCCAGCTTGGTGATGAAGACGTCACCGGCGTCGGCGAAGGCCTCGTCGGCCCAGCTCTGGATGACCATGTTCATGGAGTCGGCTCGGGCGATGAACCCTTCCTGCAAGTCGGTGAATCGCTCGAAGGCCTGCTGTCTCTGCCGGTCCACCGCGTTCAGCCGTTCTTCCACGTCCTGGAATTCCCTGTACAGAGCCACGTAGGCGGCCTCTCCCCGGGCCAGGGGTTCCATCTCCTCGTTGATGCCCTGAAGCCGGTCCCTGAGGGCGCTCCATTCCGCTTCCAGGGCCCGCCACTCCTCCTGGGCTACCCGGATGGAGTCCTGGAGGGTGAGGAGATCTTCCGGGATCTCGGGCTCAGGCTCCGGGAAGGCGGCCTCCAGGGAGTCGAAGACCTGATCCCGATCGAAGGGGAGGGCCTCCACCTCCATGTCCGTGATGGGACGGGCGACCATCTCCCCGGTCTCGGGATCCTCTACTTCCATCTCCGCGGTGACCACGACCTGGGCCGGACCGCACGCAGCCATGGCCAGAGAACCGAAAAGCACCAACGCGAGCCAGCTTCGCCTCATGGGACACTCCAGTTGTTCACAATGTGGGTGAGCGGGCGCAAGGTAAGAACTCCGCCGCCGGGCATCAAGAACGGAGGGACGGCCCGGACATCCGGCGTGGATCTCCCGGGGCTCAGGGGAGCACGCTCCCGATGACGTAGTTCATGGGATTCACGGCCCTTCCACCGATGCGGATCTCGTAATGCAAGTGGGGGGACGTGGAGATTCCCGTGCTGCCCACCTGGGCGATGAACTCTCCCCGGTCCACCCGTTGCCCCCGTTTGACCATGACCTTGGAGGCATGCCCGTAGCGGGTGGTGTATCCGTAGCCGTGATCGATCTCCACGGTATAGCCCAGACCCGCCACCCAGCCGGCCCTGGTGACCGTGCCCTTGGCCGCCGCCAGGATGGGCGTGCCGTGGGGAGCGGAGATGTCCACCCCCTCGTGGGGAAGGATCTGGTGATGAATGGGGTGGCTCCGGGCCTGGGAGAACCGACTGCTGAGCACCCCCGCCACCGGGAGGATGGAGGGGGTGGATTCCAGGAGATCCCGGTGGGCCTGGAGGCTGTCGGACGCCTCCTCCATGCTGTGTTCCAGGAGCCTCGCTCGGCGCTCCAGGATGCCCAGGTCGTACTGGACGGCGAAGGCGGACTTGCTCTTGGCCGAGTCCACGGACCACAGGGGATGAGCCCCGGGATCCGGAAGGCCCGGCCCCCCGACGCCCACTTCCTGGATCTCCTCGTCCGTCTCCGGAAGGCCGGCCAGGATCCTGATCCGCCGGTCCTCCTCCCCCATCTCGCCCAGGCGCTCCTCCAGGCCGGAGACCCGGATCCGAAACTCCTGGAGCTGTCGGGAGAGGAGAGCGTTTTCCCGTTCCAGGTGGGCCGCCCGGAGATGGGCCAGGCCGTTGAAGAGGAGGAGAGCCGAGAGGGCCAGGACGGAGAGGGAAAGGAGAACGGCCCCACCCAGCACGCCCCTGACGAGACGAGAAGAAAAGGTGTACTGCCGAATCCCTTCCTCCTCATTCCCCAGGAGGAGAAGGGTCCACGTCTTCTGGGTCATCCTCGGATCGTCCGGGCTTTCTCCGGCCGTACGCCCTCAGGGGGAAGGTAGCGCGTCCCCACTGGGCATTCTTCGATGAAACGCTTTCTTGTTCCAAGCTAGGCGGATTTCCGGAGGCCTGTCAACAAACCTCGGGTCCGACGGCCCCCAGGCAGGGGGCGAAGCGTCGCTGATGCACCCCGCCGCCAGCCCTGCCCGGGGGAGCCGGCGGGGTGCCCCTATCAGCCGCCCAGGTCGGCCCGGGGAAAGAGGGGGTCCCCCCGACGCACGGTTCGCCCTTCCAGCTGCAGGTCCAGGGCCTCCTCCAGGGTAGGCACCTCCTGGACGCCCAGGCGCTGGACAAGGTCCCTCATCTTTCCGGGAAGGATGGGCTGCAGCAAAGTGGCCAGGACCAACAGGGCCCGGGCCAGGGAGGCCAGGGTCCTGTCCAGCTCCTCGGCTCTTGCCGGATCCTTGGCCAGGGTCCAGGGGGCCTGCTCCTCCACGTATCCGTTGGCCCGGGAGGCCAGCTCCAGAGCGACGAGGATGCCCTCATGCAGGAGGCCCTGGTCCATGACCTCCTCGTAGGACGCGGCGGCCCGGCGGCATTGGTCGTGAAGGGAGCCGGCTTCCCCGCCGGGGATGGCCCCATCACGGTACTTCTGGATCATGGCCAGGGCTCGGCTGGCCAGGTTGCCCACGTCGTTGGCCAGCTCCGAGGTGTAGCGCTCGGTGAACCGCTCCCGGGTGATGTCCCCGTCTCCGTTCCAGGGGACTTCCCGAAGGAGGTAGTACCGGAGGGCCTCCGGGCCATGGCGCTCGATGGCCTCGGAGAGGTCGAACGTGACCCCCTCGGACTTCGACAGCTTCCGACCCCCGTAGGTCACGAAGCCGTGGGCCCAGACCGTGGTGGGAAGCTCCACCTCTGCACTCATGAGGAAGGCCGGCCAGTAGATGCAGTGGAAACGCGTGATGTCCTTGCCGATAACGTGGATGTCCGCAGGCCAGTGCTCACGGTAGCTGGTATCCGGGAAGCCGATGGCAGTGAGGTAGTTCGTCAGGGCGTCGAGCCACACGTAGACGATGTGATCCGGATCTCCCGGCCAGGGCACGCCCCAGGGGAGACGGGAGCGGGATACGGAGATGTCCTCCAGGCCCCCTTCCAGCACCTTCCGGATCTCATTGCGCCGGATGTCCGGGAGGATGAACTCCGGCCGCCGGTCCAGAAGCTCCAGGAGAGGCTCGGTGTAGGCCGACAGGCGAAAGAACCAGTTCTCCTCCTCCATCCACTCCACCGACAGGGACGTGTGGGTTGGACAGCGGAGAACCTCCTCGTCGTCCCTCACCAGCTCGTCTTCCGTCTTGTACCCCTCGCATCCGACGCAGTAGTAGCCGGAGTAGGTGTCCCGGTACAGGTCCCCCTTGTTCTCGATTCGGCGGATGAGCTCCTGGACCCCCGTGTGGTGCCGGGCTTCCGTGGTCCGGATGAAATCGTCGTGACTGATCTGGAGGACGTCCCAGGCCGAGGTGAACTCGTCGGCGATGCGGTCTACCCAGTCCTGGGGGCTGACCCCGGCCTCGTCGGCACTCTGGAGCACCTTCTGCCCGTGCTCGTCCATACCGATGACGAAATGGACCTTCTCCCCTTTTCGACGGTGGTACCGGGCCATGACGTCGGCGCCGATCTTTTCCACGGCGTGGCCGAGATGGGGAGAGCCGTTGGCGTAGTCGATGGCTGTCGTGATGTAGAAGCTCTTGTGACGATCCACGGTGATCCGGTGGGTGGGGGGTTAGTCTTCCTCGCTGCGGCTCAGGTGCCCGTCCTCGTCCCCGGCGGTGGCCACCTCTTCACGGAGCGTGGCCAGGTCCAGGATCCTTCGCTCGCCCTCCGGGTTCCTCAGCGTCACCCGCTCCCGCCAGATGTCCACACCCACCACCTTCTCCTCGCCTCTGGCGGTCCGGAGCTTCTTCCCTTCCCGGGGGAACTTCCGGCGGGCCTCCACGTAGGTCTGGTGCTCGTACATCAGGCAACACATGAGCCGGCCACAACAGCCGGAGATCTGGGCCGGATTCAGGGAAAGGCGCTGGTCCTTGGCCAACTGGAGGCTCACCGGCTTGAGCTCCGGGAGCCAGGTGGAACAGCACAGCTCCCTCCCGCACCGGCCGACCCCTCCCAGGAGAGCCGCCTCGTCCCTGACCCCGATCTGCCTGAGCTCGATCCGGGTGCGGAAGGTCCGGGCCAGGTCCCGGACGAGTCTGCGAAAGTCCACCCGACGCTCGGCGGTGAAGTAGATGATGAGCTTCTTCCGGTCGAACTGCCACTCGGCCTCCGTCACCTTCATCTTGAGGCCATGCTCCTCCACCAGCTTCGTGGTCTCCCAGCGGACCCGGTTCTCGTCTTCCCGGAGGGTGTCCAGTCGAGCCACTTCCGTGGGCTCGGCCAGGCGGAGAATCCGCTTGTCCGGGCTGGGGGCGGGGCAGCCACCGGAGCAGGCCGAGCACTTCCGCTTGGCGATACTGCCCACGGCCGTGATCTCACCCAGGTCCTCACCACGGTCCGCCTCCACCACCGCGTGGGCCCCCGGGCGGACCTCCACCCCCCGGACGGAAAAGTAATCCTTCCGGGTCCCTTTGAACTGGACCTCGGCGAATCCCGTCATGCGTCCCTACTCCTTCCCCTCCCACTCTCCCATGGCCTCGAACTTGGCCTGTCTTTGACGGACGAGCTCCTGGGGCTCCAGGGCTTCCAGCTCGCCCAGATTCCGGACCAGGGCCTCCCTGAGGTTCTCTGCGGCCTCGTCCCAGTCGGAGTGGGCTCCCCCCTGGGGCTCCGGAACCACCTCTTCCACGATCCCCCGCTCCAGGAGATCCCGGGAGGTGATTTTCAGGGCCCGAGCGGCCTTGTCCCGCTCCTCCGCCGTCCGCCACAGAATCGCCGCGCAACCCTCGGGAGAGATGACGGAGTAGATGGCGTGCTCCATCATGAGAATCCGGTTCGTGACGCCCAGGGCCAGAGCGCCGCCGGACCCCCCTTCCCCGATGACGGCGGAGAGGGTCGGGACTCGCAGAGCCGCCATTTCCCGCAGGTTCCGGGCGATGGCCTCGGCCTGTCCACGCTCCTCGGCGCCCACCCCGGGGTAGGCCCCCGGAGTGTCGATGAAGGTGATCACCGGACGGCGGAACTTCTCGGCCTGGCGCATGAATCGAAGGGCTTTCCGATACCCCTCCGGGTGGGGAGACCCGAAGTTCCGCCAGAGGTTCTCCTTCATGTTCCGGCCCTTTTGCTGGCCGATGACCATGACTGAGCGCCCTTCCAGGCGCCCCCATCCCGCCACCACGGCTCCGTCGTCCCGAAAGCCCCGATCGCCCTTCAGCTCGATCCAGTCCGTGAAGAGACGCTCCACGTAGTCCAGGGTGTAGGGGCGTCGGGGATGACGGGCCACCTGCACCTTCTCCAGGGGCGTGAGATTCCGGAAGGTCTCTTCCTTCAGGACCTCCAGCTTGCGCCGCAAGACCCGAAGCTCGTCGGAGACATCGATCCCCTTGTCGTCGGCGTTCTCCAGGAGCTTCTCCATCTGCTCCTGCAACTCCACGATGTCCCGCTCGAATTCCAGGTGTGCTCGAGTGGCCAAGAGGTGCTCCAACTGGACGTCAGCGATCCGGTTTGCGAAAGAGGTATTCTAACGGGTGGTCCGGGGAAGGGAGAAGGGCGGTGCTACAGCACCTGCCGGATCATCTCCAGGGGCTCCACTTCGCCGTAGCCCAGGAAACGTCCCCAGTAGCGGGCCGTAGCCCGGGCCAGCTCCGGATCCAGGTGGGGGCGTCCCTTCACCTGTGCTTCGTAGTGGGAGAGGGCGGCCATCTTCTGGTCCAGGAACTCCGAGACGTCCTCGAAGATGGTGGGCCGGAAGTCCAGCGTGGTGGTGGCCGCCTGGTAACAGCAGAAGCCCTGTACGTTGGATCCGGCGATGTCGGCGGCCCGGAAAACGTTCAGACGGCTCTCCCTGACGTCGTTGGGGGACGGCACGTAGAGGACCTCCGGACTCACGTCGTGCACCCGGTCCTGGATCTGAATGACCATTTGCTCCAGGTCCGGGAGCTCCGGATGGTCGTTCTCGGGCAGGGCCAGCTCCACCTCCATGACCTGGGCCGCCCGCCGGGCTTCCGCCAGGCGCTCCTCACGTTCCTCCTCCTGGGTTCCCAGGGAGCAGACCAGGAGATGGACCTCGTCTCCGCCCCGGACGTGCTTCAGAAGGATCCCCCCGCATCCCGCTTCCACGTCGCCGGGGAAGGTCCCCACGGCCAGGATCTTCCGTGGGAGGCTGTCGGCGATGGCCTTCACCTCCAGGAGATCGTGGGCCGTGCGCAGGAGCTCTTCCCGGTCAAGGGGCTTGGCCAGGACCTCGTTGGCCCCGTTACGGAAGGCGGTCTCCGTGTAGGCAGGGGCCGAATAGGCCGAGGTGGCGATGATGGGGGTGTCGGGCTGGTGGGCCTTGGTGGCCCGGATGACCTCGATCCCGTCCCGCCCCGGGAGGTTGATGTCCGTGACCACCAGGTCCCAGCGCTGGTTCTCCGCCAACTGGCAACCGCGAATACCGTCCTGGGCAAGAGTCACCCGGATGGTCTCGTCTCCCTCCAGAATGCTCCTCAGGAGGAGGGCATCCGTGAGGTTGTCCTCCACCAGGAGCACCTGGGCTTTGCGTTCCTGCTGTTCGGTCATGGCATGCACATCTCGGGTTTGCCCCTCGCTCCTCCCGGGTCAGCCCGCCCTTCTCCATGGTAACCACTCGGGAGTCGGGAAGCACTCCCCCGGGATCCGGGCGCCGAGGAGCAGGAGGGCCTGCTCTCCGGGGGCCCTCCGTGGCCTCCCGGCCCTCTCCCGAGGCTGCCCTACTCCCGGGACGCCCGGGGCTCGGGAACCAGGAACCACACGATAATCCCCATGCCCAGGACGGAGAGGGCGCCGATGACGGTGTTGCTGGCGTACCCCATCTCCGAGTAGAAGGGACCGGCCAGGGCCCCTCCCAGGCCAAAGCCCACCTGCCCCAGCGCCACCGTGAGGCTCATGAGGGAGCCCCGGGCGTGGTCGGGAACCAGGGCTGTGAGGAGAGCCGAGAAGGGACTGATGCGCATGGCTACCAGGACCATGGTGAGGAAGAAGACGGGATAGGCCACCCAGATGGACCGGATGAGGAGGGTGGTGCCCAGCATCACCAGGAACAATCCAAGGCAGGAGAGGAGGATGATGAGCTTCCGGCCGATTCGATCCGAGAGCTTCCCTGCCTGGGGGCCGGCGAGGACGTTGGCTACGCCCCCCACCAGGAACAGGGTGGCGATCTGATTGGGGCTGAACCCGATCTGACGTTCCAGCCAGGTGGGGAGATAGACAACGTACAGAGAGATGCCCACATACATGAGGAAGAAGGCCACCGCCGCGGCGGCGATCTGTCGTTGCTTCAGCATGGCCCAGTAGTCCCGGGCCGCTCCCTTCACGGTGAGGGGGCCCTCCCGGGGCCGGATGGGGGGTTGAGGAAGCCGGACCCAGAGGAGGAGAAAGGTGATGGCCATGGTGACGGCGAAGAGGTAGAACGGCGCCTGGAAGCCGAACTGGCCGGCGATGACCACACCCAGGGGAATCCCGATGATCTGCCCGAAGGCGGATCCGCTCATCACCCACCCCACGGCCCAGCCCCGCTTGCTGTACGGGAAGTAGTCGCCGATGTAGGAGACGGCGGCGCCGCTGAGGATCCCCCCGGCGATTCCCGCGAAGATCCGGACGGCAAGGAAGGAAGCGTACCCCACCACCAGGACGTGACAGACCAGGGCCACGGTCATGATTCCCGTACCCATGAGGAGAATCCTCCGCCTCCCGATGCGGTCCGAGACGGGGCCGGAGAGGACGGCGAAGAGACCCACCATGAGGGAGTAGGCCGTGACCAGGGTGCCCAGGAGGGCCTCGGCAATGTCCAACTCCTCCCCGATCTGTGGCAGGATGGGGGAGATGATCATGATCTGGCTGCTGGCGGAGAACACCAGCAGCCAGAGGGAGAAGACGATGAGATAGGGGGAAGGGCGGCTCTGGCTCACAGGGAGGGGTATCGCCCACTACTCCGGCGGGGACTCCTTATGGACCAGGGTGGCGTTCCTCTGGGCCGTGGGCAGGACCACCAGGTCCTGGATGTCCACATGGTCCGGAGTGTTCACCACGAAGGTGATGATGTCGGCGATGTCTTCGGGCCGGAGAGGCTCGTACCCCTGGTACACGGTTTCGGCCCGTTCGCTGTCCCCGTGGAAGCGGACCTGGGAGAACTCGGTCTCCACCAGTCCCGGATCCACGCTTGATACCTTGATGCGGGTCCCGAGAAGGTCCAGAGCCATGCCCTCGTTCAAGGCCTTCACGGCGAACTTGGTGGCATTGTAGACGGCACCCTTGGAGTAGACCTGGTGACCAGCGATGCTGCCGATGTTGACGATGTGACCCCGATCCCGCTCCACCATGAGGGGGAGGATCCCCCGGGTCATGTAGAGAAGTCCCTTCACGTTCGTATCGATCATCTCGTCCCAGTCGTCAACGTCTCCCTCATGGAGGAGGTCCAGGCCCCGGGCCTTCCCGGCGTTGTTCAACAGTACGTCGGGTACCGGTCCGTCATGGGATAGCCGGTCCACGAAGGCCTCCACGGCCTCCCGGTTCCGGACGTCCAGACCGGCGGTGCGGACCGCCACACCGTGGCCATCTTCCAACTCCTCCTTCAGCGCCTCGAGCCGCTCCCGCCGTCTGGCCAGGAGGACCAGGTCGGCTCCGTGTGAGGCGAAGGAACGGGCGCAGGCCTCGCCGATTCCGGCGGAGGCTCCCGTGATCAGGACGGTTCTGCCGCGAATTCGATTCATGACGTTCTTTGCTTGGAGTGGCACGGAAGAGAATGAACGGACTGCCGGGCCTACTTGGACCATGGCGCAACGACCCCGGAACCCGTGAAGAAGGCTCGGGGTCCGAGAGCCTGGGGCCCCCGAACCTGCTCTGGAGCGTTGGGATGCGACCAGACCAATGTCCCACGTCCCGACGGTTATCACAAGGACGGGGCCCAGGGCCGTCCCGGGACCTTGTCGACGGAGAGACCTCATGCTGGCCCGCCTTCTGGCCGATGTCATCGTCGTGGTGCACCTGGCCTTCGTGGTCTTCGTGGTCCTGGGAGGGCTTCTGGTCCTCCGCTGGCCCTGGGTTCTCTGGCTCCACCTTCCGGCGGCTACCTGGGGTGCCCTCATCGAGTTCCGGGGATGGGTGTGTCCCCTCACCCCTCTTGAGGTGGCCCTGAGGCGTCGGGGTGGAGAGGAGGGGTACGCCGGGGGGTTCGTGGAGCACTACCTCCTACCCATCCTCTATCCCCGGGATCTCACCCGGGAGCTCCAGATGGTGTTGGGCACGCTGGTGGTGTTGTTGAACCTGGGAATCTACGGGTGGATCCTGTGGCGGCGGAGGAGAAGACCGGGAACCAGGGATGCGCAGACCAGGACCGGAGATAGGGCGTCTCCCGGGGACTCGTCCCAGGAGTAGCGGTTGAGGAAGTAGTCGTGGACCCGCTGGACCCGGTGAGCCCATACACCCTGGGCCTGCAGTCCGATGGTTGCGCTCAGGTTCGACAGGGCCAGGGGATTGGCCCGGCGGGGCCCGCTCAGGGGTTCGGGGAGATTGCGGCGGAAGTAGCCCGGAGGATGGATCCACCGGGCATCCAGGGCGGCGAGGCACCGTTCCCGGAGGTCCCGGGCCCAGGGCTCGGTGGGGAAGAAGTGGGTGATCCAGAGGAGAAGCCCCAGGTCCAGTCCCTGGTCCGGGGCGAGGGTAGCCCATGTTTCCCCTGCCAGATCCTCCATCTCCCGGATTTCAGGGGCCAGAGCTTCCGGATCCAGGAGCCGGTAGACGCCCAGGCCCAGGAAGACCTCCACCGTCCCGGGAGCGGCTCCGGGAAAGGGGCCCGAGAGGTCCTCCAGCATCCGGTTCGTGATTCCGGCCCCCGGCTGCACGAAGGCTGCGTGGATCTCCCTCACCAGACCCAGAGCTCGGCGCCGAAAACGGGGGCGAAAGCGTCCCAGGGACTCCAGGGCGAAGAGCCAGAGGGCCAGAGACCGGTAGGATTGGCCGTCGGCCTCTCCGTCTTCCGCCATGCAGATGCCTTTTCGGCGGCCCAGGACCCGGTCCACCTCCAGGGCCAGGGTCTCGGCCTGCTCCAGGGGTCCGGCCTCCTCCGTTTCCACGTGCAGGTTCAGGAGACAGATGAGTCCCAGGGCATCGGTCCAGAGGTCCCGGCGGCCCCCGGGCCACAGGCCCTGGATCCGGGCCTGCTCCAGGCGACTCGCCACGGACCGGAGGAGGGGGTCCTGGATGCTGGTTTGGCTCATCACCTCGGCTCCTCGACTTCTTGCCTTCTCGACGCCTTCTCGACGCCTTCTCGACGCCGGTCCTGGGTCCCGTTGGAGCGAATGTGTCCCACGTCGAGACAGAGTGCCGCCGGGGATCCGGATCGGGAGAGGACCCTCTCCCCTCCCCGGCCCTTCCCGGAAAGAGAGGGAAGCGGGCAGGTCCAGCGGCTGCCTCTCCTGGCCCTTGGGGACCTTCCCTTCCGGACCCGGCCGTCGCAGCGACCCGGGACCCTTTCCAGGTCCAGCAACTCTCGTACCCGTTTCCGGTGCTCCGGTCCTGACGCCGGTGAGCCGCCGGAACTCCCTGGTCCACCCCGGTGGACGGGGGTGGATGAACTCCCTCTATTGAATCCCCGGGGCGCATGGGAGGGGGGGCATGGCCGATCCACCGGTCCCGAGGCCCTGATTCCCGGCGCCGGATGGATCATCTTCTTCTGACCCGACAAGGTGGGAATCATGTCCACGGGATTTACCGAAACCGAGTGGATCTGGAAGGACGGAGAGTTCGTGGCCTGGAAGGAAGCGACGACCCACGTCTTGAGCCTGGCCGTCCAGTTCGGCTCCTCGGTGTTCGAGGGGATACGCTGTTACGACACGGAGACAGGACCGGCCATCTTCCGTCTCCGGGAGCACATCCGAAGGCTCCGGGACTCCTGTGCCATCTATCGCATGACACCGGCACCCTCCTGGGAGGAACTGGAGGAAGCCTGTGCGGCCACGGTTCGGAGGAACGGGCTTCGGGATTGCTACATCCGTCCCATGGTGCTCCGGGGGTACGGATCGGCGGGTCTGGATCCGGCCCTGAGCCCGGTGGAGAGTTACATCTTCGCCTGGCCATGGGGCGCCTACCTGGGGGACGGAGCCCTGGAGCGGGGTGTGGACGTGTGCGTCTCGAGCTGGATGCGGGCCCACCCCAATACCTTCCCGGTGCAGGCCAAAGCCGCTGGCCATTACAACGCCGCCCAGCTCATGAAGATGGAGGCCCTGGCCGACGGGTACGTGGAAGCCCTGGCCGTGGGCCCGGACGGCCTGCTGAGCGAAGGCAGCGGGCAGAACGTCTTCCTGGTCCGGGAGGGGGTGGTCTACACGCCCTTCCTGGACGGAACGAATCTCCGGGGCATCACCCGGGAGAGCGTGAAGGTGGTGGCCGAGGAACTGGGCTACGAGGTGGTGGAGGCCCACATTCCCCGAGAGGCCCTCTATACGGCCGACGAGCTCTTCTTCACGGGAACAGCGTCGGAGGTGACTCCCATCCGGAGCGTGGACAGGATCCCGGTGGGCGACGGAAAAGGGGGTCCGGTGACCCTGGCCATCCAGCGTCGCTTCATGGAGATGGTGAGGGGAGAGATCCCGGACCGGCACGGATGGCTGACCCGGGTGGAGTAGGGTTGGAGGCGTGCCCGGAGGCCGGGGCCGGGGACCTCAATCCTTCCTGGGTGGCCATGGGATGAAGGGACTGGTCCGTTGCATGTAGTCCCGATAGCCCTCCTTCCGTTCGGCCAGGGAGGCCTCCAGCATGGGGACGCCGGACACCCGGAGCAGAAAGAAGGTCATGAGAAGGGGGCTGAAGAAGGTCATCCAACCTCCGGGGGTTGCCGCCGCCACCAGGAAGATGCCCCACCAGACCAGGGATTCTCCGAAGTAGTTGGGGTGCCTGGAGTACTTCCACAGGCCCTGATCCATGACCTCTCCGGAGGCCTCCGGGTCCGCCCGGAACCGTGAGAGCTGACGGTCTGCCACGATCTCGAAGCCGAGACCCACCAGCCAGAGGGCGGCACCCGCCAGATCCAGGAAGGTGAGACCCGGAGGCACGGAGGGGAGCTGGGCGACCTGGACCGGGATGGTGATGGCCCAGAGGAGAAGGGCCTGGAAGAGGAACACGGTGACGAGGCTGCGGAGAGGGAAGGCGCTGCCGTGCTCCCTCCGCATGGCGGCATACCGGTAGTCCTCCCCCTCCCCCATGTTCCTCCTGCCGATGTGGACCGTGAGTCGGAGGCCCCAGATGACGGTCATGACGGTGATGAGCAGGCCCCGGGGCAGGGCCCCATCGGCCAGGGGTCCCCGGGTCAGGAGGAAGGAGGCCAGGGCCACCAGGGCCCCATTGGCTCCCCAGGCGATGTCCACGATGCTCACGTCCCTGAGGGGCAAGCTCACCAGCCAGAGGAGGACCATGGATCCGGCCACCAGGGCCAGGTTCAGGGAGAGAAGGAGGTAGAGGGGGTCCATCTCATCCTCCCAGCTTTCGGGCCAGATCCAGGCCCGCCTTCACCAGAAGGAGGACCAGGGGGGTGCCGTGAAGGAAGAGGTCGAAGATGTCCAGGGGGCGGCGGAGCTCTCCCCTGGATAGCATGCGGAGCTTCTCCACCAGGTGGGGCTCGGGGAAGAAGGGTGCCAGGGCCAGGAGGATGGCCACCGGGACGAGGATGGAGTAGGGGGGGAGTCGCATGGCTTGTTCCCGGTGTCAGCCCTTCTCGGAACTGGGTTGGTCGGCTACCTGGACCCGAAGCTCGTGCTTCCCCGGGGGCAGGGGGATCCAGGGGGTATCCGGGGTCACGGGCCGGCGGTCCAGTTGGATCCGTCTCGGCGTGGGGACGTGGTCCACCCGGAGCTTCACCTCCCGGGGGGCATGGGTCCGGCAGGACAGAAGCCCGTCTTCCACCTGCAAGTCCCGGAGGACGATGGGGGCATCGCTGGCCAGAATCGTGCGTCCGCTCCGGTCCAGTCGCAGGCCCTCGGGGCTCAGGGCCACCGTCCAACCGTGACCCAGAGCCCGGATCCGGCGGGCCACGGTATCGCCGGGAGGAGTGAGAGAGCCCACCGTGAGCCCCGACCAGGGCGTGACATCCAGGAACTCCTCCAGCCCGATGAGGGCGAAGAGGGGCCCCCAGCTCTGGTAGCGCTGGCCTCCCCCCTCACCGGTCCGGCTGTCGTAGTTCTCCCGGCAGAGCTGGTAGCGGTTCCAACTCTCCAAGAAGAGGGATACGCTCCGGCGGGCCACCTCTCCCGCCACCTCATCCAGACCGTACCGCTTGAGACCCTGGTAGACCAGGTAGTTCATGGGGGGCCAGATGGTGCCTCGCCAGTACTGCTGCTCCGGAAAGGCCGGATCGTTCCGGGAGATGGTGGGAAGCACGTAGGCCCCCCAGAACCAGTTCGGGTCCGTGAGGGTCTCGAGCATGCGGAGGGCCTGCTCCTGGCTGGGCACACCGGCCACCAGGGGGAGGAAGTTGGACGCCGCCACCCGGGGAGACCATTCCCCGGACCACTTCCGGTCCAGGTACAGGCCCCGCTCCTCGTTCCAGAGCACACGGTTCATCCGAGCCCGGAGATCCTCCCAATCCCCCTGGAAGCGTCGGGCCTTCTCCTCCTCCCCCAGGGCCTGGGCCAGAAAGGCCAGACACTCCAGGTCCAGGGCCAGGTAGCTGTTCAGGTCCACGCAGTCCAGGTCGAAGGTCTCGGCCGTCTCTACCCAGGCGGCTTCGTCCCAGTTCGGGAGGTCGTCCTGACCCGATTCCCAGGCGGCTCGCTGCCATCCGCTGGCATCCACTTCCCAGGGCGGGGGGGTGGAGGAGATGGTCTCCGCGTCGGACCCCCACTGGAAGAGTCCGTTGTCGTTTCCGTCCCGTCGAGGATGGCCATCCTTCTCCGCCCGCCAGAAGGCGGCCCATCGCTCCAGAGCCGGCAGGGCTTGCCGGGCGGGCTCCAGGTTTCCGAACCGGGCCAGCAGCTTCGCCGCCGCCAGGGACCCCACCGGGGGCTGGGAACGATCCGGCGTGCCGCCGAAGCGTCCTCGCCAGTTCGGGATGCAGCCCGTGGGGTACTGGGTGGCCAGGCCGGCCCGGACGGCGGCCCGGGCCAAGTCCGGGCTCTCCGTGGCCAGCTCCAGGGCGTTGAAGTAGGAGTCCCAGCCGAAGACGGTCCAGTGGTCCGGGGAGCCGTCCGGGGCCGGGAAGATCCACCGGCGACCGGCGGGCACGTAGAGCTCCCCGGTTTCGGGCTTCAGGAGGACCATCCAGTGGAGGTTGTTCGTCACCGATGCCGCCAGCCCCTTCCAGGCTCCGTCTACCCGGACCCTGCCGGTCTCGTATCTCTCCCGGGCCCGGGCCAGGGTGGAGGTGACGCTGCCCAGCCGGGCTCGTTGCACCCCTTCGTGGGCCCGGCGCAGGTCCGGGGCCAAGGCGGCGACGAAGTCCACCCGGTCTCCGGAGGTGACGGAAAACCGGAGGGTGGCCTCCCGGGCGGGAGTGTCGGGATAGCCGGGAGGGGGCTCCGGACTCCTGTCGGTCTCCAGGGCGAAGGCCCAGCCGCCGCTCCCGGATTCCCCGGTGATGGCGCCTGGTACCTGCACGCCTGCCGGAGCCTCCACCCGGGTCCAGCGGCCGGCCCAGTCCCACGGGAAGAAGGGGATGAGTTCCAGCGTCCCGGCGAACCGGGTGGTGACTCGCCCCAGCACGGCCGAGCCTCCCACCCTTCCCCATTCCAGGATCAGGTGCGGTTCCCGGGACGCCTTCTCCACGATGGGCGTGTCCCGCTCCAGGCCGAAGGGCAGACTCAGGTCGAAGGCCACCCGGGCGTAGCTTCCGTCCGGGGCATGGGGGCCCACCTCGTGGACGAGCCAGAAGAGGTCCATCTGGTCTGCACGTCTGCCGCCGGGCAGCTCCACGGCGAAACGGAAGGCGAAGCCCTCCCCCGGACTCGGAGAGAGGACGATTCCGGACCAGCTCTCGGCGTGGAGAGCGCCGATGTGGATGGGGGCCGGGGGGACAGTCATCGAATGGCCTCCAGCCGGAGAGTGCGGACGGTCCGTCCCGAACCCGGGGGAAAGGACACGGAGATCTCCATGGGCCCGAAGGGGCCGGGGGGCCGCCACTGCCGGCCCCCCTCCATGGCCACCCCTTCCCCGAAGAGCGTCACGGCATGGCTCTCCCCCCCTTCTCCCTCCAGGGTCAGGTCCCACCCCGTCCCGTCCCCGGTGAAGTCCAGGACCCGGAGTCCTCCGCTGGCGGCACCCACGGGAAGATCCCGGGCTGGAGAGCCCACCCAGAGGCCTCCCTCCCAGGTGAAGCGGAGGTGGACAGGGGCCCCCTCCCGCAGGGGAAGGACAAGGGTGGAGGTCTCATCGTGGCGATCCATCTCGTGGTGCTCCCGTACCCCGTCGGGCAGGCCTGAAACGACGACGTTTCGGGCTCCCAGGGGGATGGACTGTACGTAGGTGAGCTCCACGGGAGGGCCCTCCACGTCCAGGTCCACCCAGACTTCCGGTCCGGCCCGACGATAGCTCAGGGCGATGCGGCTGTCTCCCAACGGGAGGTTCTCCACCATGAGGGAGTCCCAGGAGGGAGGCGGCTGGGGAGCCAGGGTCGCCCGCCCCGAGGGAGCGTCAGGCTCCCAGCCCAGGAGGCCCCGGGTGAGGGGGGTGACCAGCATGGAGGTGGCGAAGAACTGGTGGGGCACGGTGGCGTCCATGGTCTGGTAGTACGCTCCGGAGAGGTTCTCCGGATGGCGCCCCAGACTGAAGGCCCGATTCAGCTCCAGGAGAGCATGGACCAGGGGGTGGCCGGCCCAGGGGCGGCGGTACCGGTATTGGCCCCAGCTCACGAACCCGGTCATGAAGGGCCATACGGCGCCGTTGTTGTAGTGCAGGGGGTCGTAGAGATCGCTCTCGGTGGAGAGAAGACGGGCCCCCCAGCTGGAGGCGATGACGTCCGAGGCCAGGCGTCGGAGGGTCTCCTCGGCCCGGGCCGGCTCCAGGAGTCCGAAGGCCAGAGCCGTGCCTGGCCAGGCTGTGAGGTTGTCGTTCGTGCTCCCGTCCCGGAGGATCCCGAAGGCGTGGTGACCCACGTCCTCCCGCCAGTAGGCCTCGTTCAGGGAGCCACTGGCCTCGGCCAGGATGGCCCGGGCCCGTGCCTCCAGGTCCCGGTCTCCCCGGACGCCGGCCATCTCCACCGTGCCCTCCAGGGCCTTCACCCAGACGGCTGCCAGGTAGATGTCCTGGTGGATCCCCTCCCCCAGGCCCCCCACCTCGATGGCTCCCAGGCCCCCGGTGGTATTCTCGATGATTCCGTCCCCGTCCGTCTCCACGCTCAAGCACCACTCCCAGGCCTTCCGGTAGGCCGGCCACAGCTCCTCCACCAGGGCGGTGTCTCCGCTGGCTCGCCAGTAGTGCCACAGGGCCGCCATCCAGTAGGGCGTGGTGTCGGCATGGTAGTATCCGTAGGGGAAATCCTCGAACCAGGGCAAGACCCCGGCGGCCTGGCTGATCTCGTGGGGAATCTTCCCGTCCTCCCGTTGGTATCGGGCCAGGAAGCGCAGCCCCTCGGCCACCAGGTCCCATTGACCCGTGGCGTCCATGGCCAGGGAGTTGATGGCGGCGTCCCCCCCGAAATACCAGCCGAACCCGGCCCGGAGACTGGTGCCGGAGGGGCCCCATCCGGCCACCAGGCCACACCCCAGGTCAGGATTGCAGGAGCGCTGCTCCTCCAGGTTGATCTTGGCCCACTCCAGAGCCTCCCCGACTTCCGGGTCGTGGGCCCGAAGCCGGAGGGCACGGTCCCGCAGGCTGGCTGCCCACCGCCGGTTCTCCCGGTAGAGGGATGGGGCCTCCTCCAGGAGACCCCGGTAGGCGGCCATGACCTCATCCCGGGGCGCTTCTCCGGCGGCCACGGCAAGGGGAATGAACTCCTCCCGGGCCCGGGCCGGGTCCACGGGGATCACCATCCTGGCCGGGGCCTCCGCCAGCCGGTGGGCCGGATGGGCGGACCCCCGTCCCGCCCAGGGAGAGCCCAGCACCCCGGTGCGCCGCCTGAGGCTCTCGGAGAGGACGAACACCCGGTTTTCTCCGTCCCAGTAGAGGTATTGGCCACCCATCCCCCCGGGCCAGGCATACTGGAGCACCGGTCGGAAGGAGGCGTGGATCTCAAGGGGCTCCACGGCCTCCACCTCCAGGAGCATGAGGATGCCGGGACGGTTCCTGGGGGCCAGGACGTGCTGGCGAACCTGAAAAGCGGCGTGGCTGTAGGCCACGGTGACGAGACCCGGGCGAACCTCCACCCGGCGAGCCACCCGGGACCCGGGCACCGGATCCTCGTAGCCGGGAATCTGGAAGGCCAGGCGGAGGTCCCTGACAATCTTCAGGGGATGCACCCAGATTTCCCCCTCCCCGGTCTCGAAGCCCAGCCACGCGGCCCGGCTTCCCACGGCTCCCAGGTACTGGCCAGTCCGGACGGGCCCGGTGAGGAGCGCACCCGGAGTCTGGCCCAGGGGAAAGCGAGGTATCCGAATAGAATCCGGAGGCAGAGGAGGGGCGGGGGTTTGCCCGTTCAGATCGGAGGCCGGAGCCGAGAGGGCAAGGCATCCGGCGACCAGGGTGATTCGCACCCACAGGGGAGGAAGTCGCCTCGGTCCGTCGGTCACGGCAGTTGCCTCGTCCAGGGGGGAGCATGATCGCCGGAGTGTGACGTTCCCCACACGCGACGTTTCCTGTAATCTGCCTGGGCCGGGGGTTCGGTGCCACCGCCGGGGTCGCACCGACGGGGGAGGGCCCGGGAAAAGGACGGGTCTCGGACCAACCCCGCAGGGTCTACGTCGACGCATGGCACCGACGGGGGAGGGCCGGGAGAAAAGACGGGTCCGAACCTAACCCGGCCTTGATGGTACAGAGAGTGTCAGTGCATGATCGGGGGGGGTGGTGTCGTCCGGGTTGAGGACACTCCACGAACCGGTCACCGGAAGTGAGGCTGAAGAGTACATGACGCCCTGGGTCCTTCGACTTCTCATTGCCAACGTGGTGGTCTTCATCCTGACCGCCTCTCAGCCCATGCTCTTCAACCTCCTGGCCCTGGTGCCCGGGGCCATCCTGGTCCGGCCCTGGACCATCGTCACCTACATGTTCGTTCACGGGGGTCTGGGCCACATCTTTTTCAACATGCTGGCCCTGTTCTTCTTCGGCCCCCGTCTGGAAGCCCACCTGGGAAGCAAGTACTTCCTTCGCCTCTACCTCCTCAGTGGACTCGGGGGGGCGGCCTTCTCCTTCATCTTCGCACCCCACGCCGCCGTGGTGGGGGCCTCGGGGGCCGTCTTCGGTGTCCTCCTGGGCTTCGCCTACTACTGGCCCCGGGAGTCCATCTACATATGGGGGGTCCTGCCCATCCAGTCCCGGATCCTGGTGGGGATCCTGGCGGCGGTAGCTCTCTACAGTGGGATTGCCGGGGCCCAATCCGGAGTGGCCCACTTCGCCCACCTGGGAGGCTTCGCCTTCGGATACGCCTACCTCCGCTGGCGGAAACGGAAGCACTTCCAGCAGTGGAAACCCATGGAAACCCCCAAGGCCCAGGAGGAGAAGGCAGCCAAGAAGACGGGGGAGAAGGAGGCCAGGCGCCGCTGGTCGTCCATCCGTGTGGAAGATCTCCACGAGCTGAACCGGGACGAGGTGGAGCGGCTCCTGAACAAGGTGGAGGAGGAGGGAGCCGGAAGCCTCACCAAGGAGGAGCGGGCCGTCCTGGACCGGTTCGCCGCGAAGCACTGAGGTCGTCCAGGTCCCCCCGGGCCGCTGGCTCCACTCCCCTCAGAGGGCTGTTGAACAGGGCGGGCGATCCCCCTGCGCGGCCGCACCCGTTCACGTATTGGATCGACCTGGAGACCGGCGGGGCGATCCCCCTGCGCGGGGCCGCGCCCACTTTGTCAGGAAAGGCCCTTCAGTTGCCTTCCAGGGGAGGCGTGCTGGGAGGGGGTCTCCGGTGGCGGGTGGCCTGCTCGTAGGCGTAGCCGATCTCGATGAGGGTGCCCTCGCTCCAGGCGTCCCCCAGGATCTGGAGCCCTACCGGAAGCCCGCTTCCCACGTAGCCCATGGGCACGGTGAGGGCCGGGAATCCGGTGGGCGGGGAGAGGTGGGGCGAGTTGTTGCCGTGGGGCGAGTTCAGGTCCCCGATGAGACGGGGCGGGTTGCTCCAGGAAGGATAGACCAGGGCATCCAGGTCATGGCGCCTCAGGACGGCCCGGACGTTCTCCCTCAGGATTTCGGTGTTCTCCTCGGCTTCCCGGCAGCCCGAGTCCTCCTCCGGGGGACCCTGGAAGCCCTGGAAGTACTCCAGGCGCTCCTCGATGGAAGGATGGTAGTCCCCCCCCTCGATGATGTCGTCCAGGGTCCGGACGGGAGCGTCCGGCCCCAGGGTCGCCAGGTAGGCCCGGATGTCGGTCTTGAAACGACGGCACCAGAGGGACCCCTGGGGAATCTCCACCTCCACCGGGTCCACCAGAGCGGCCCCGGCCCGGGACAGGTCTTTCAGGGCCTGGTCGAATCGCCGGACTACCCGGGGATCGGAGGTCTCGGTGTTGGAGAACTGCCGCAGCACGCCCAGTCGCTTTCCTTCCAGGCCCCGGGGGTCCAGGTGGGGGGTGTAGCTGGTCGGCACCCTTCCCCGACTCCGGGCCGTCACCGGATCGGCGGGGTCGTAGCCGGCGATGACGTCCAGGACGATGACGGCGTCTTCCATGGTCCGGGCCATGGGGCCGCCGATGTCACGGTCCAGGTACAGGGGCACGATGCCGTCCCGGCTGGTGAGACCCATGGTGGAGCGAATGCCCACCAGAGCCTGGTGGGAGGAGGGGCCCCGGATGGAGTTGCCCGTGTCCGTGCCCAGGCCCACGGCGCCGAAGGAGGCGGCCACCGCCGCCGCCGTCCCGCCGCTGGACCCGGCGGTGACCCGGTTCGTGGCGTAGGGATTCCGGGTGTAGCCCGGGAGGGCGGATCCCACGGTCTCGTAGGGGGAGAAGGCGAACTCGGCCATGTTGGATTTCGCCAGGACGATACCCCCCGCCTCCCGGATCCGCCGGACCTGGTAGGCGTCGTCCGGAGGCACGGAGGCGGCCAGGGTGAGGGAGCCGGCGGAGGTGGGGAGATCATGGGTGTCGTAGTTGTCCTTCACGATGACGGGAATCCCGTGAAGAGGTCCCACCAGGGCTCCGGTCCTCTCCAGTCTCCGGTCCAGCTCCCGGGCCCGCTCCCGAGCCCGGGGATTCAGGCGGATGATGGCGTTCAGGGCCGGCCCCCCCTTCTCGTAGGCCTCGATGCGGGCCAGGTACGTCTCCACCAGGGACTCGGCCGTGAGACGTCCGTCCAGCATGGCGTCGTGGATCTCCCCCATGGTGGCCTCCACCACCTGGAAGTCCCGGGAATCGAGAGTGAGAGGCACTCCGGGCCCGGACCCTCTCTCCTGTCCATGGGCCTGGCAGGGAGGGGCCAGGAAAACCAACGGGTAAAGGCCCAGGAATGAGGCCAGGAGGAGGCGGAGGGGAAACCGCTTCGGTGTCATGGCACGATCCCGCATCATAGGTAGTGAGACAAATCCGTTCCGGAGAAGCCTGCCCGGGGTGCCGTCCGGAGGTGGACTCCCGGCGTCCCATGAGAATCCAGATCCGAGCTCTCCCGGGTGCCCCGGCCCCGTGGAGGAGCAACGGGAGGGAAGATGGAAGTCCGGTGGGTCCCGGAGCAAATGGCTGGCCATTCCGCCCCGGAACTCCCAGTTTTCCTTCCCGGAACACGACCACCCATCTCCGTCCCGCCCCTGCCCATCCCCATTCTGGAGGATCCACCATGTCCAGTCCACTCCCCTTTCTTCGGCACCTTCCCCGGGCTCGTCCCGCCGGCAGGGCCGCCGGTGTCTGTGTCCTCCTTCTCGCCCTGGCGCTGGGGGCCTGCGAGCCCCAGCCTGCGGTCCAGGCGGCGGACCTGGTCCTGACCAACGGGAAGGTTGTGACGGTGGATCCGGACCTCCCGGAGGCCGAGGCCGTGGCGGTGAACGGATACACGATCCAGGCGGTGGGCACGGCCCGGGAGATCCAGCGCTACGTGGGCCCTGAGACGGAGGTCATGGACCTGGACGGTCGTCTGGCCGTCCCCGGGTTCATCGACTCCCACGGCCACTACATGAGCCTGGGTCAGGCCAAGATGATCCTGGATCTCACCACCGCGTCCAGTTGGCAGGACATCGTGGACATGGTGGCGGGGGCCGTAGCCGACGCGGCTCCCGGGGAATGGATCCGGGGTAGGGGGTGGCACCAGGAGAAGTGGACGGAGGTGCCGGTGCCCAATGCCGACGGCGTTCCCCTCCACGTGGATCTCAGCGCCGTGTCCCCGGACAATCCGGTCTACCTGACCCACGCCAGCGGTCACGCTGCCATCGTCAACGCCGAGGCCCTGGAGCTGGCGGGCGTCGATGCCACCACTCCGGATCCTCCCGGGGGTACCATCGTGAAGGACCCGGAAGGAGAGCCTTCGGGGCTCCTCCGGGAGACGGCTCAGCGTATCGTGGGCCGAGCCATGGCTCACGCCCATGAAGGGAGGTCGGCTCGGGAAGTGGAAGACGAGAACCGCCTGGCCGTGGAGCTGGCCGGGCAGGACGCCCTCTCCAAAGGGGTCACGAGCTTCCACGACGCCGGCTCGAATTTCGCCACCATCGACTTCTTCCGGCGGTTGGAAGAAGAGGGGGAACTGCCCGTTCGCCTCTACGTGATGGTTCGCCGGGAGAGCAACGAGGTGATGGCCGAGCGCCTGCCGGAGTACAGGATGTTGCCCCGGGGAAACGACTTCCTCACGGTCCGGGCCATCAAGCGGCAGGTGGACGGGGCCCTGGGAGCCCACGGAGCCTGGCTCCTGGAGCCCTACGATGACCACCCCAGCACGGGGCTGAACCTGGAGCCCCTGGACGACATCATGGGGACGGCCCGGGTGGCCATCGAGCACGGGTTCCAGGTGGCCACCCACGCCATCGGGGACCGGGGGAATCGGGAGATCCTGGACCTCTACCAGGAGGCCTTCCAGGAGGCGGGCGTGGACGGACGCGCCCTCCGTTGGAGAATCGAGCACGCTCAGCACCTTCATCCCGACGACGTGGGCCGTTTCGCCGAGCTGGGGATCATCCCCTCCATGCAGGCCATCCATTGCACCAGCGACGGTCCCTGGGTGATCCCTCGCCTGGGAGAGGAACGGGCTGAGAAGGGTGCCTACCTGTGGCGGGACCTCATTGATTCCGGGGCCGTGGTGAACAACGGCACCGACACTCCGGTGGAAGACGTGGATCCCCTCCCGGGCTTCTATGCCTCGGTGACCCGGATGATGCCGAACGGGGAGCCCTTCTACCCCGAGCAGGCCATGACCCGGGAGGAGGCGCTGGCGTCCTACACCATCAACGGGGCCTACTCGGCCTTCGAGGAAGACGTCAAGGGATCCCTGACGCCGGGGAAGTACGCCGACATCGTGGTGCTGTCCAACGACATCATGACCGTCCCGGCGGAGGAGATCCTGGATACCCGGGTGGACTACACCATCGTCGGGGGTGACATCCGCTACGCCCGGGAGAAGTGACGCCGGGAGTCGAGAGTTGCCGGGGCCGGGTCAGAAGGGCTTGAAGTCGGCCAGGTAGGCCCCCAGGAGGCCAAGGATGGGGAGACCCACAAGAAGCAGCCGGGCCAGGGCCCGGTTCCGGTAGGGGAGGGCGATGAGCCCACCCAGGAGGACCCAGAGGACGAGCTTGGCCCAGACCCATCCGGGGAAGAGGGCTCCGTGGTCCACTCCGGTTCGGGCCAGGAGCCCGAATCCCCCGGTGAGGGCCACCAGGGCGCCCAGCCCGTGCAGGACCAGGAGGAGCCGGTAGCTGCGGTTTTCTTCTTTCTCGTGACCGGCGGCGGCGTGAGCGGCCATGCCGCCGAGGGCCACCAGGAGGGCGAAGATCCCCACGAGGTGGATGAGCTTGTAGGCTATGTAGGACATGGCAGGTGCTGGGGTTCGGATCCGCGGGGCCGGGGTCTCCGGGCTCGTTCAGACGTGTCGGGCTCCTGCTTCTTCTCCATGAAGAGCTTCTTGTTCCCTTCCGGTCAACCGACCGCCCGGCCAGGTGGCCCGAAGCCCGCCGTTCCCATTGTCGCCGAGACGGGACCGGGTTAGCGTGGCAGCCCAATGGTCCGACTTCTCTCCTGGCTCGTTCCCGGTGGCCCCGTTCTGGCTCTCACGGCAGGCGTGTGGTTGGTATGGGGGTCCGGGGACGTCCTGGAGGAGGTGACACGGGGGTATCCCTGGGTGGTGTTCGGAGGCTCCTTCCTCCTGGCCTTTCTCTTCCATCGCAGCCGGGTGGCGGTGGCTGTGACGGCGCTGGCGGTCATGGCGGCCGTGGCCACCGGGGGGGACGGTGGTGAGGTGGCTTTCTTCTTCGCCTCCGGCCTCTTCGTCCTGTGTCTGGCGGGTCTGGCACCCCTGAAGGACTCGGGGGTGGCGTCCTTCCCCGGCGCCCTGCAACTCGGCGTGCTGGCCGTGGTGCTGGCTTTCGGCACCCTCTTCCTTCGAGTGGCCCCGGGTGACATGGCGGCCCTGTTGTCCGCCACTCCCCTACCGGGAGATCTCACGGACTGGTCCGGCCTTCCCCAGCCCCTGTTCCTGGCGACGGCCGTCGCCGCCCTGACCACCGCTCTTGCCGCCGTGCTGCGCCGAGGTCCGGTGGAGCGGGGGATGGTGTGGGCGCTCCTGGCGGTTCTGCCGGCCATGGGGGTCATCCGGGAGCGGGAGGGGACGATTCTCTTCCTCATGGCCGCCGGGCTCATCCTGGGGCTCTCGGTCCTGGAGATCTCCTACGCCATGGCCTACCGGGACGATCTCACGGGACTTCCGGCCCGCCGGGCCCTCATGCGGCACCTGGAGACCCTGGGGGGGACCTACTCTGTGGCCATGGTGGACGTGGATCACTTCAAGAAGTTCAACGATCGCCACGGCCACGACGTGGGGGATCAGGTCCTGAAGATGGTGGCCTCCCGACTGGCCCGGCCCGGGGGAGGAGGGCGGGCCTTCCGCTACGGAGGGGAGGAGTTCACCCTCCTCTATGCCGGCAAGGACCGGGACGCCACCCTGCCCTACCTGGAGGAGGTGCGACGGTCCGTGGAGGAGGCCGTCTTCGTCCTGCGAAGCTGGCCCCGTCCCCGGAAGAAGCCGGCGAATCCCCGGACCCGGAAGGGGAGTCGGGGGACAAAGCCACGGGAGCTCTCGGTCACGGTGAGCATCGGGGTGGCGGACTCCTCCGGAAGGGATGGTACCCCGGACGTCGTCCTCAAGAAGGCGGACGAGGCGCTGTATCGGGCCAAGAGGAAGGGACGGAACCAGGTGGCGAAGTGAGGAAGAGGACCATCACCTCCGACCACGGGAGAGGTGGTTCCGGCTTTCCCCGGCCCGGAGAATGGCGAACCGGAACGCCGGGGGACCCAGAAGCTGGTTCACGGCAATCATGGCCACGATGATGGTGGCCACGTCCACACCCCAGACCGGGAAGCGCTCCCGAATCATGTTGGCGATCCCCAGGGTGACGCCGGCCTGGGCCACGAAGCCGAGCCAGGCATGATGCCGGATCACCGAGGGATCCCGAGCTGCCCGTGAGCCCACGTATGTGCTGGCGTACAGAGCCACCAGGCGGGCCAGGATCATGATGGTGGCGATGAGCCACACGTCCCGGAGGATGGACAGGTTCAGGTCCGCCCCGGCCACGGCGAAGAAGAGGGCGTAGATGGGGAGGGCGTTGGCCTCCAGGGCCCGGAGGAGGCGGGGGCCCGCCGGGGAGAAGTTCTGCACGTAGAACCCGGCGGCCATGGCCAGGAGGATGGACTCCAGGTGGAGCCACTCCCCCAGCTTCACCGAGAGAAAGGCTACGGCCAGGACGAAGAGGATGGGGTGGGTCCGGACCCGGCGCAGGTAGATGGAAACCAGCCACCCCAGGGCCACCCCCAGGGCCAGGGAGCCCAGGATCTCCAGGAGGATCTCTCCCATGAGGCTGAACTCGAAGCCCTGGGCCGGATTCACGATGGCGCTGGCCAGGGGAAGAAGGAGGGAGATGAGGATGAGGATCAGCACATCCTTGACCACGGTGATCCCCAGCACCGTGTCCGTGAGAACCCCTCGGGCCCTTTCCTCCGTGATGACGGCGATGGTGGTGGCCGGGGACTTGGCCACTGCCACCAGGCCGAACAGGAGAGACACAGCCAGGGCCACGCTCCGGGGCTGCTGGTCCAGGAAGGGAATGGCGGAACGGGCCAGGTACACCGCTGCGCAGATGAAGGCGAACATGAGCCCGGTCTGGGCCAGCGTGATGATCCCGATGGACGGCAGTCGCTCCCGGAGGGAGCCCATCCGTAGCTCCCCGCCGGCGGAGAGGGCGATGAGGGCCAGGGCCACCCCGTTCACGAACCGGAGCTCTACGACGGCGGTTTGGGGCAGGAGGTTCAGGACGTAGGGACCCACCAGGAGGCCGATGACCAGGTAGCCGGTGATCTGGGGGAGAGCCAGCACCCGACTGGCCCGGCCTGCCAGGTAGGCGGCCAGGAGAAGGAACCCCAGAAAGAAGGTGGCGGATCCGTAGGGAGTGCCGGGCATTCGGAGGAGGAGCACTCCGTACATGATGCCCAGGAAGACCGCCAGGGTCAGCACCCGCCTCAACGCTTTCCCTCCCTCCTTTCCCTCGGGCGGCCGCAGGGAAGGGCGCAAGCCGGCGGCACGCCTCTTGCCATCTTTTCCCTTCCAGGAGGTGGCCCCCGGCTCCACCGGGGGAAGCCGGCCGGGTCTGGAGACCGGGGTCGGCCGGACCCGCAAGGAGGCAGGACATGATGCCCAGACCGGACGGGAAGGACATCGACCGGGAGGCCAGGCTGGGGATCGCCCCGGTGGCCTCTCGGATCCAGGCTCCGGACGAGCGGGTCCGGAATTTCGACGAAGTCTACCTTCCCTGGACGGAGGACATGGCCGTTCAGGAGGCTTCCCGCTGTCTCCACTGTGACGACCGCCCCTGTGTGAAGGCCTGCCCCCTGGGAAACGACATCCCCCTGGCTCTCTGGCTCACCGAACAGGGGAATTTCACGGATGCAGCCCGGGTTCTCCTGCGGACCAACAACGCTGCGGAGTTGTGCGGGCGTCTCTGCTCCCCCGGGAATCAGTGTGGGGCCGCGTGCCCGCATCCGAAAGAGGGACAGCACCCGGTGGCCGTGAACCGGGTGGAAGCGTTCCTGGCGGACCGCTACCGGAGGATCGTGGGCTGGGAGACGGACCGGCCACCCTCCACGGGAGAGCACCTGGCCGTCGTCGGGGCAGGTCCTGCAGGGCTGACCGTGGCCGAGCTCCTGAGACAAAACGGCCACTCCCCGACGGTTTTCGACCGATGGCCCGGGGGAGGAGGGAGTCTGAGATACGGCACCCCCCGCTTCGAGCTGGACCATGGTCTGGTCCGCAAGCGCCTGGACTGGCTGAAGGAGATGGGCGTGGAGTTCGTCTACGACACCCGGGTCGGGGAGGGCGTGGGGGTGGACCATCTCCTGGCCGACGGCTTCCGGGCCGTCTTCCTGGGGACGGGTGCCGGAGAGCCGGAAGAGGCGGCGTTGGCCGGCAGGAACCTCCAGGGGGTCCACGAGGCCGTCCCCTTCCTGGTCCGGTCCAACGTGGAGCAGAACCTCCGTCCCTCGGACATGGAGGATCCGCCCCGCCCAGGAGAACGGGTAGTCGTCATCGGGGGCGGGGCCACGGCCCTGAGCTGTGCCCGGACGGCCCGCCGGCTGGGATCCAGGGACGTGACGTGTTTCTTCCCCGGGGTTCGGGAAGAGGAGGGCCCGGACCCACGGGAGCTGGGATTGGCCCGGGAGGAAGGTGTGCGGATCCGATGGGAGGTGACTCCTCGCCGGCTGAGGGGGGAGGAGGATGGTTCCCTTCGGGAGATGGAGTGTGTGGATGGAAGTGGCAGGGAGTTTCCGGTCCCTGTGGACACGGTGATCCTCTCCTTCGGCTACCGGCCCGACCCCGAGCTCCCGGAGAGCGTGCCCGGGTTGGAGACGGAGGACGGGGGCCACCTGGCCGTGGACCCTGCCACAGGCCGGACGAGTCGGGAGAGAGTCTGGGCCGGAGGGGGGAATGTGTCGGGGCGCATCCCCCTGGGCCGAACCCTCTCCCAGGCTCGCATGGCCGCCCGGGACATGCATCTTCATCTCAGAGGCGGTCAAAAGGGCTGTTGAACAAGGGGGCCTGCCCCCGCACTCTCCTCGTCGAGGAGCTCTCCAGGCCCAGCCCCGGATACGGCCTGCCGGTGGATTTCGAAAAGGAAAAGGCAGGAGCGGGGTCCCTCCGTCAGGAGGGCCCCGCCGTTGTTTCGGGTAGGATGATTGGACGGCCACGTACCGGCGCCGACCAATGGGGAAATGGAAACCAGGCCTGGATCGGCTGGATGACCTGATTTCCGGGGAAAGTTGCCGTCACCCGGACGTTCTTCCGAAGCTTCGCCCGGATCACGTATCGCGTTCCTTTTTCTTGCCGCTCTTCCGGGCCCCCGTGCTCTTCTCACCCACGGTGACCAGGTCGCCGTGCTTGTTCAGGGTGGGGTCCCGGTGGATATGGAAATAGCAATTCCGACCGACGCTCTGTCGCAGAAGGCATCGATCCCGGAAGTGGATCCCGCAGCGCAGGCAGATCCCGTCCCGGGTCTTGCCCTCCTTCACCATCTGGGTGGAGAGACCGTCCAGGAAGTTCGCCGTTGCCCTCAGCTCGTCCTGGGGCAGGTCTCCGAACACCTCCTTCAGGACCTGATTCGTGGCGGCCTCGTACTGGGCCAGGAGGGTTCGTCCCTCCGGGGTCAGGGAGAGCTCCACGGCTCTCCGGTCCGACTCGGCTTCCGCCCTCCGGAGGAGGCCCCTGCGGACCAGCCGGTCCACCGCTTTGCTGGCGGCGGCATTGCTCACGGCCAGGAAGTCCGCCACGTCCCCGATACGCCGGGCGTTCGTCCGGGCCACCAGCTTCAAGACCTTCAACTGAGAGGGGGTGACACGGCTGTCCGTCAGCTCTTTCAATTCCTCTTCCATCCACTCGTCGATGGTGGTGGAGAGGATCCGGACACTGCCCAGGAAGTCGTTGATGAGTCCCACGTAATCCCCCCTCCGCAGAGAGTGACCCTCCCTTTGGATCCCGGGAGGGAAGCGCCAGCCACCTTAACAGCCAAGAAAGTTAGAGCTGTTAAGCATGATGGCAACACCCTCCAACCGGATCGCTCGATTGCAAGCTCCATGCCTTCAAGCACCGCGGGGGCTCCGGGAGCCGTGGACCGGAAGAACCGGAGGATGGAGGGGGACGGAATCACGATGGTGGGCGGGGGAAAGAGTCGAAAGGAGAGGGAAGAACGCCGGGCCCGGCCCGGCCGGGGCAGGCATTGGCAAAGGGTGGAGCCAGGTGGGTCTGCCGCCGGGGCTGGCCAGATGTTGCCAGAGCACAGAGAATCCTTTAGCCGAAGTGAGACAAATGTGCCGGGCCCCTTGTCCCGCCCTGGGACAGGCGGGGCCCGAGAAAGGAAGGCCGTCGTGCCGGGCGGAAGCAAACACCGGATTCTGGTGGTGAACCCGGGCTCCACCTCCACAAAGGTGGCTCTCTTCACCGGGGAGGAGATGGACGAAGAAGCCCTCCTCCCCGCTCCTCCCCGGGAAGGGGGAGGTGGGCTCTGGGACGAGTTTCCCCGGCGCCTGGAAACCTTGCGGGGTTGGCTGGAGGGGACCGGGATTGCTCCGGGAGATCTGGACGGTGTGGTGGGTCGTGGGGGACTGCTTCGGCCTTTGGAGGGGGGGACCTACCGGGTGAACGAGGCCATGCTGGCCGATGCTCGGGCGAACGTCCAGGGCACCCACGCCTCCAACCTGGGATGTGCCCTGGCCCGGGCCCTGGCCGACCAGGGGCAGGTGGAAGGGGAGGAACCCATTCCGGCCTTCGTCGTGGATCCGGTGGCCACGGACGAGTTCCAGGAGCTGGCCCGGCTGTCGGGCCTGAAAGAGATCCCCAGGCGGAGCCTCAGCCATGCCCTGAGCATTCACGCCCTGGTAAGGGACGTGTGCCGGGAGGAGGGCCGGGAGGTGGCCGATAGCCGGTTCGTGGTGGGCCACCTGGGGGGCGGGATCTCCATCTGTCCCGTGAAGGGGGGCCGGATCGTGGATGCAAACAACGCCAATAGCGGGGGGCCCTTCTCCCCCTCCCGGACCGGCGGCCTGCCAGTGCAGGAGCTCCTGGACCTGGCCTTCTCCGGGAGGTTCGATGAGGAAGAGCTCCGGGCTCTCACCCTGAAGAAGGGTGGCCTGGTGAGCTACCTGGGAACGGACGATGCCCTGGAGGTGGAGGAGGGGATCCGCGAAGGGGACGCCAAGGCCCGTCTGGTCTACGAGGCCATGGCCTACCAGATCGGGAAGGAGATCGGGGCCATGGCCACGGTCCTGGAGGGACGAGTGGATCGGATCCTCCTCACCGGGGGCCTGGCAGGGAGCGAGCTTCTCTCGGACTGGATCCGGCGGCGGGTGTCCTTCATCGCCCCCGTCCAGGTGTGGCCTGCGGTGAGCGAGATGCGAGCCCTGGCCGGCGGGGCCCTGCGGGTGCTGAGGGGAGAGGAGGAGGCGAAGGAGTACGGGGAACAGGGGACCCCCCGGCCCGGGGCCGGGCTGGAAGCCCCGGAAGGGAGGGAACCATGAGCCTCCCCGGATCCCTGCCCTCGGGCCCGGTGGCGTCTCTGGAGATCCTGGTTCGCAAGGCCCGCTCCCTCCCCACGCGGGTCGTGGTCATCGCCGTCGCCGACGACCGGGTGGCCCTGGAGGCTGCGGCCCTGACGGAGGAGGAGTACCTGGGCCGCTGCATCCTGGTAGGGAGCCGACACCGCATCGAGACCGTCCTCTGGGATCTGGAGCGGGATCCCGCCGATTTCCAGGTGGTGGACCGGGAGGAGGTCCACGACGCCCTGGCCACCGCCGTGGAGCTGGTCCGGACCGGGGAGGGGCACATCCTCATGAAGGGGAAGGTGACGTCGGCGGATCTCCTGGGGGAGGTCCTGGACCGGGACAGGGGCCTACGGGCCGGCCGCCTTCTGTCCGATGTGTTCCTCTTCGACTGCCCCCTTCCCGGGGAGTCCCGGCTCATGGGGATCACCGACGGAGGGATCAACCCGGTTCCGGACCTGGAGGCGAAGGCCCAGATCCTCACCAACGCCGTGGAGGTGTTCCGGGCTCTGGGCCACGAGAGACCCCGGGTGGCCGTGTTGTCGGCCATCGAGAAGGTCACGGCGAAACTGCCCTCCACCGTGGACGCCGCCGAGCTCACCCGGATGGCGGAGGCGGGAGCCTTCGGCGAGTGCCGGGTGGAGGGACCCCTGGCCATGGACCTGGCCCTCTCCAGGGAAGCGGCCCGGCGCAAGGGCGTGCGGTCGGAGGTGGCGGGAGCCGCCGACATCCTCCTCTTCCCCTCCGTGGAGGCGGCCAACATCACGGCCAAGGCCCTGCAGTACATGGTCCCCTTCGAGCCCAGCCATGCCGTGGTGGGGGCCGCCGCTCCCGTTCTCATCCCCTCCCGTGCCGAAAGCGCCAGGGCGAAGGTGAACGCCGTGGCCCTGGGACGCCTCCTGGTGGAGGATTGAGACGAGGCCGTCCTCGTCAGTCCTCCAGGGTGGAGGTGTCTCCTTCCGGGAGGCCCAGGGCACGGGCCTTCAGGAGTCGTCGCATGATCTTGCCCGAGCGGGTCTTGGGCAGGCTTTCCACGAACTCGATGTGGGCGGGCTTGGCAATGGGGCCCACCTCGTGGCTCACGTGGTTGCGGATCTCCTCCTTCAACTCCGGGCTGGGCTCCTGTCCGGCCCGAAGGATGGCGTAGGCGTGGATCACGTTCCCCTTCACCTCGTCGGGGATGGCGATGACCGCAGCCTCCGCCACTGCGTCGTGGCTCACCAGCCCCGACTCCACCTCCGCCGTTCCCAGACGGTATCCGGAGACCTTGATGACGTCGTCCATGCGGCCGATGATCCAGAAGTAGCCGTCCTCGTCCACCTTGGCCGAGTCGCCGGTGAGGTACTTCCCCTCGTAGGTGGTCCAGTACTGCTCCAGGTAGCGCCGGGAGTCCTTGTAGATGCCCCGAAGCATGGACGGCCACGGGGTGGTGATGACCAGCTTCCCTTCCTCTCCGGGCTCCACCTCGTTCCCCTCCTCGTCCAGCACCTGGGCCTCAATGCCCGGGAAGGGTCTGGTGGCGGACCCGGGCTTGAGGGGGAAGGAGGGGACGGGTGTGATCATGAAGGCACCGGTCTCGGTCTGCCACCAGGTGTCGATGATGGGACATTCCCCCTTGCCCACCACCTCGTGGTACCATCGCCAGGCCTCCGGGTTGATGGGCTCCCCGACGCTGCCCAGGAGGCGGAGGGTGGAGGTGTCTCGCCGGTCCACCCAGGCGTCGCCGAAGCGCATGAGGCCCCGGATGGCCGTGGGGGCCGTGTAGAGGATGCTCACTCCGTAGCGCTCCACGATCTTCCACCAGCGGTCCGGATAGGGATAGGTGGGCGCCCCTTCGTACATGACGGAGGTGGCTCCCAGAATGAGGGGTCCGTAGACGATGTAGGAGTGACCGGTGATCCACCCCGGGTCCGCGGCGCACCACCACCGGTCCTCCTCCCGGATGTCGAAGGCGTACTTGAGGGTGGTGGCCACCCCCACCTGATAGCCTCCGTGGGTATGGAGGATGGCCTTGGGCTTGCCCGTGGTGCCGGAGGTGTAGAGGAGGAACAGGGGGTCTTCGGCGTCCATGACCTCCGTCTCGCACTGCCGGCCGTTGGCCCGGGCCACCGGGAGGGCCATGAGATCGTCGTAGAAGTAGTCCCGCTCCGGCTCCATGTGGACCTCTTCCCCGGTCCGGCGGATGACCACCACGTGCTGGATGGTCCCGCAGCGCTGCAGGGCCTCGTCGGCGATCTCCTTCAAGGGTACGATCTTGCCCCGGAGATACCCGCCGTCGGCGGTGATGAGGACCCGGGACTCGGAGTCTTCGATGCGCTCGGCCAGGGCCTCCACGCTGAAGCCACCGTAGACCACCGAGTGGACGGCCCCGATCTTGGCGCAGGCCAGCATGGCCATGACGAGCTCGGGAATCCGGGGCATGTAGATGGTGACCCGGTCACCCCGGGACACGCCCATGCTCCTCAGAACGTTGGAGAACTGGCAGACCTCCCGGTTCAGGGCAAAGTAGCTGAAGGTCCTCAGACTCCCGTCTTCACCCTCCCAGATCAGGGCCAGCTTGTTTCGCCGGGGCGTCTCCTGGTGCCGGTCCAGGGCATTCAGGACCACGTTGGTCTTGCCGCCGGTGAACCACCGGAAGAACGGGGCGTCGGAATCGTCCAGGGCCCGCTCCCAGGGCTCGTACCAGTCCAGGAGCTCCCGGGCTCGGGCTTCCCAGAAGGCCACCGGATCCCGAGCGGCTTCCTCTCGGAGCTTGTCGTAGTCCGGTACGTGGGCGTTCTGGATGATCTCCGGACGGGGACGAACGAGGGCGGCGTCCTCGGACATGGGGCCTCCTGAGGGTCCTGGTGTGGTTCCGGCAGACATTTTGTGCGGAAAATATTGAGCCTTGATCTTAGCGTCACGGCAGAAAGCCGTCCAGGCCCGCTCATCTCTTTCCGGTGCAGGGATTCCTACCCGGCCGTGGCCGAGAACCTCCGGGCCAGGGGACCTACAGACAGGCCCTGGACCACGATGGAGAAGACCACGACCACGTAGGTGGTGGTGACCAGGAGATCCCGTTCCGGTCCTGGGGGCAGGGAAAGGGCCAGGGCCACGGAGATGCCGCCCCGTAGGCCGGACCAGGTAAGGACCTTCACGGCGTGGGGGCTGAACTCCCGGACGAATCGGAGGATGGTGACGGGAAGGGCCACGCTCACCAGGCGGGAGCCCAGGACCAGGGGAATGGCCAGGAGGCCCGCCAGGAGGTAGCCCGGGGCGTACTCCAGGATGAGAACCTCGATGCCGATCATGACGAACAGGACGGCGTTGAGGAACTCGTCCGCCAGCTCCCAGAAGGAGTCCAGTCGCTGGACGGTGAGGGAGGACATGGCCAGGCTGCGGCCCCGGTTGCCCACCAGGAGGCCCGCCACCACCATGGCCAGGGGGCCGGAGACATGGAGGACCCGGGCCAGGGCGTAGCCGCCGGTGACCAGGGCCAGGGTCAGGAGGATCTCCACCTGGTAGTGGTCCACGGACTTGAGCATCCGGTAGGCCACCCAGCCCAGGGCGCCCCCGTAGAGAAAGCCTCCCACCACCTCCACCCCCAGGAGGTTCAGCACTTGCCCGGGGGAGACGCCTGTGCCGGCCCCGACAGGATGGGCCACCCCGGCGTCGGTTCCCATGGCCTGGGCTACCCCGTGTCCCCCGGTGCCGGTGGCCAGCTCCAGCACCACGAGGAACAGGACAACCCCGACGCCGTCGTTGAAGAGGGACTCCCCGGTGATCTTGGTCAGCAACGTGTCCGGCACCCCGGCGGTCCGGAGGATGGAGCCCACGGCGATGGGATCCGTGGGGGAGATGAGGGTTCCGAAGAGGAGGGCGTAGAGGAACGGCACCCCCAGGCCCAGCCAGGAGAACACCCCCCAGATCCCCAGGCCCACCAGGACGGTGGAGGTGAGAACCCCAAGGGACGCCAGGAGGGCGATGACCCACTTCTGCTCCCGGAGGTCGTTGATCTCGATGTGGAGGGCGCCGGCGAAGAGCAGGGCTCCCAGCATACCCTGGAGGAGGGCCTCGTCGAAGTCCACCTCCCCCAGGGCATGGACCACGCTTTCCACGGCGCCGAGCCCCAGGCTCCCGGCGGCCACCAGGGCCAGGGAGAAGAGCATGGAGATGACCATGAGCCCGATGCTGGACGGGAGACGGAGATAGCGGTGGTTTAGCCAACCGAAGGCGGCGGCCAGGGTGATGAGGAGAGCCAGGAGATCGAAGGCCCCCATCAGGCTCGTCCCCCCGGCTCGATGGTCGCGGCGTCGCCACCTCCGCCCATCAGGGCTCTCCGGGAGGCGGGCCCAGATTCCGCTTCATGAGGGCCTCCGGGTCCGGATCCCGACCCATGAACTCCCGGAAGAGCTCCTCGGGCTCGGCGCTGTCTCCCCGGGAGAGGATGGCCTCCACGTACGCCCGCCCCGTCTCCCGGTTCAGGATTCCCTCTTCCTGGAAGCGGGTGAACGCGTCGGCGTCCAGGACTTCGGACCAGAGGTAGCTGTAGTAGCCGGCGGCGTACCCCCCGCTGAAGAGGTGGGAGAAGGTGGACAGGGGGTGGCTCTCGGCGAACTCCGGGTCCGGTGAGAAGGGCTCCATCCGTTTCCGGGCGAAGGCCAGGATCTCCTGGCCCCCGAACCCCGGCATCTCCGGTACCTTGAGTACCTCCGAACCCTCGTCCCCCGGGTCGGTGGCGTCCGGCTCCGGAAAACGGGATAGGGCGGGAAGCTGGGGAGCCAGGTCGGTGTGGAGGGCCAGGTCCAGGGTGCCGAAGGCGATCTGGCGCATCTGGTGCCAGCCCCCCATGAACCTCCGGGCCGCCTGCAGGCGCTCCAGCAGGTCGGAGGGAAGGACGTCTCCCGTCTCGTGGTGCCGGCCGAAGAGCTCCAGAGCCTCTTCCTCCCAGGTCCAGTTCTCCATGATCTGGCTCGGGAGCTCCACCCAGTCCCAGGCCACATTGAGGCCGGCCCGGGCCGGGACCGGGACCCGGGACGTGAGATGATGCAACAGGTGCCCGAACTCATGAAAAACGGTTCGGACCTCCCGGTGGCTCAACAGGGAAGGGTCGTTACCGTCCGGCGGGGAGAAGTTCCCGGCGATGAACCCCAGGTGGGGGCGAAACCCCCCGTCCGGCTCCGGCCCGCCGGTGAGGAAGTCGTTCATCCACGCCCCCTCCCGCTTCTCCTTCCGGGGGAACCAGTCCGTGTAGAAGGACCCGAGCCAGGTGCCGTCTTCGTCCCGGAGCTCGTAGTAGCCCACGTCGGAATGCCAGACCTCCTCGATCTCCCTGGGGGTCACGGTGATGCCGAAGACCCGGTGAACGGTCTCGAAGAGCCCTTCCAGGACCTGGTCCAGGGGGAAGTAGGGCCGGAGGACTTCGTCGTCGATGCGGAACCTCTCCCTCCGGAGGGACTCGGCCACGAAGGACACGTCCCAGGGCCGAAGCCCCTCCAGACCCAGGCGTGCGGCGTGCTCCCGGAGCTCTTCCAGGTCCCCTTCCCAGTAGGGACGGGTTCGCCCTTTCAGGTCCTCCTCGAAGGCGGTGGCCCGGTCCCCGGACGTCACCATGGCATCCTCCAGGCGGTAATCCGGGAAGTTTCGGTGCCCCAGAAGCTCGGCCATCTCCTGGCGGAGGGAGAGGATGGCGGGGATCAGGGGAAGATTGTCGTGGTCGTCTCCCCGACAACGTCCCAGGTAGGCCCGGTGGAGCTCCTCCCGGAGGCTCCGGTCCGTGGCGTACTTCATCACGGCTTCGTAGGAGGGGAAATCCAGGGTGAGGATCCAGCCGTCCCTTTCTTGTTGTCGGGCGGCCTCCCGGAATCGGCGCCGGGGGCCCGGGGGAATCCCTTCCAGCCGGTCCTCGTCCTGGACGTGGAGCTCGTAGGCCGCCGTGGCGTCCAGGACGTTCTCGCTGAACCTCCGGGAGAGTCGGGCCAGGGCCAGCCGGATTCTCTCCAGGCGGGCCTTGTCGCCGGGAGGCAGGTCGGCTCCCGCCCGGCGAAACTCCTTCAGGGTCTTCTCCAGGTGCCGAGCCCGGATGCCGGTGAGCTCCTCGGCTTCCCGGGTTTCGGCGTAGCTCTGGACCCGTTCCCAGAGGGCCTGGTTCAAAGGCAGCCGGGACCAGAAAGCGGTGATGTCGGGAAGGACCTGGTTGTAGGCCTCCCGGAGCTCGGGAGTCTCGGAGACGGAGAGGAGGTGGCTCACGGGGACCAGGGCCTCGCTCACCTCCTGGGTAATCTCCTCCAGGCGGCCCAGGGTGTTCTCCCAGGTCGGGGGGGTCTCCCGGCCGCTCAGGGCGTCCAGGGCCTCCTGGGCCCGGGAGAGGAGGGCCCGGACGCCGGGCTCCACGTGCTCTGCCCGGATCCGGTGGAAGGGAATGCGGTAGCCGCCCTCCAGGAGGGGGTTGGCGGTCTCCCTCATGACCGAACCGCCCCCTGTCTCCGGGCTCCCGGATGCCGGATGGGAGGGAGGAAGGAAGGACTCATCCTTCCTCCACCTCCTGGACGCTATGCTGGAACTCCACGCCCCGGGTCTTCAGCTCGTCCATGACGAAGTCGTAGACCTTCTTCTCTCTCCCCACCAGCTCCAGGGGCGAGACTCCGGGCTCACGGTACAGGCCCTGGGCCACGGCCCGGACCATGGCCGTGCAGGTGTAGCCCGTGGTTCGGGCCATGGAAGAGGTTCCGGTCTCGGAGTCGTAGCGGTCCAGGAGGTGGAAGCTGTGGCGCTCCTCCTTCCCGTCCCGGACGCCGTCCACCACCAGTTGCATGATGGTCAGGTCCTCCTCGCTTTCGTCGAAGGCCCATGCCTCTTCCAGGAGCTTCCCCGTGAGCTTCAGGGGAACCACGGTGTCACCGTCCACGTCCATGGCTTCGGACCGGAAGAACCCCGTGGCCCGGAGGCCCTTCATCCACTCGGCGTGGCCCGGATAGCGGAGAGTCTTCTCCACCATGTTCGGCGTCTCGCAGGTCTTGAGAAGGGTCCGGAGCCCGTCGGTGTTGAAGGCCTCCAAAGCCCCGACCTCCGGGAGATCCAGCATCTCCACGTCCGAGAGGGCCGGGACCACCCGGGTCCTGCCGTTTCGCCGGAGACGGGCGGGCCGGGTGTACTCCTCCAGGACGTCCACGGGTGAGAACGGCGCCTTGTACTGGAAGGGCCAGTGCCGGACCACGGGGAGTCCCCCCACCATGCACTCGAACCGGGTGGTCTCGTCCAGCTCCTCCTCCAGCCGGCCCAGGATCAGGTTGCTCATCCCCGGGGCGATCCCTGCGTCCACCACCGCCACCAGACCCTGTTGCCGGGCCAGGCCGTTGAGCTGCATGGGATCTTCCGGGGCGAAGGCCATGTCCACCACGGGGTAGCCCGCCTCCAGAACCGCCTGGAGGGTGCGGAACCCCAGAAACCCGGGAACGGCTCCCACGGCCAGGTCCTGGCCCCCCAGGGCCCGGGCCACCTCATGGGCGTCTGCCAGATCGGCCCGGAGGGTGTTGATCCCCGCGTCCCCCGGGATCCGGGCCAGGGACTCCTGGGATCGATCCACGGCCGTGACGTCGAACTCCCCCTCCCGGGCCAGATCCAGGGCCACGGCCTTTCCCACGCGTCCTACTCCCAATACGGCGATCTTCATGGCGACTCCTTACCCCTGCTCGCTTGTCGATTGGTGTTGGTTGAGCTCTTCTCTTCGCCCTTCACGTACCGGTCGTACCAGGTCAGGTACTCCCTGTACCGGTGAAGGTTGTAGGAGGGCACCCGGATGCCGTGGGGCTGTCCGGGATAGACCACCAGCCGGGTATCGATGCCTCTCCGCTTCAGGGCCTGGTACATCTGCTCCGAGTTCAGGATGGGCACGTTCCAGTCCGCCGATCCCCCCATGAAGAGGGTGGGGGTGGTGACGTCCCCGATGTCGTTGAACGGGGAAAGCTCTTCCCAGAGGTCCCGGTTCTCCCAGGGCCAACCCCATTCCCGCTCATACCACAGCTGGTAGTGATCGTGGCCGTAGTTGGCCACCATGATCCCCATGCTGGCCCCGGAGATGGCGCCCTGGAACCGGTCCGTCCGGGTGATGGCGTAGTTCGTCAGGATGCCTCCGTAGGACCATCCTCCCACCCCCAGCCGGTCCGGATCGGCCCATCCCTGGCTGATGACGTAGTCCACGCCGGCCAGGACGTCCTCCAGGTCCAGAGTGCCCCACTTCTGGCGAATGGCCCTGGTGAAATCGAAGCCGTAGCCCGAGGAGCCCCGGGGATTCGTGATGAGAACCAGGTAGCCGTGGGCCGCCAGGAGCTGGGCCTCGAAGTTGAAATCCACCCCGTACATGCCCGCCGGCCCCCCATGGATCCGGAGGATCGTGGGCCGGGCCTCGCCCTCCCGGTAATCCGGGGGGAAGAACACCCATCCCTCGATCTCGGTTCCGTCCGCCGAGGGGTAGTGGATGTTCTGGACCCGGGCCAGCTCCAGGGAAGCCATGAGGGAGTCGTTCACCCGGGTGAGCTGGGTGGCCTCTCCTCCGGGCCCCTGGAAGAAGACCTCTCCGGGCATGTGGTAGCTGGAGAGAACCGTAGCGATGCCTCCATCGGAGCCGTAGTCGAAAGACTCCACGCTCACCTCTCCGTCCACGGGGCGTGAGATGGCTCCCGTCTCCACGTCCACCCGGGCCACATGGGCCTCCCCGGATTCCTGGACGGACAGCATTACCGCCTCTCCGTCCGGGGTGAATTCCGGGCTGCCCACGTTCCGGTCCAGCTCCCGGGTGAGGACCCGGCGCTCTCCGCTTCCGTCGGCGGCAGCCACGGCCAGGTGTCGGACCCCGTGGTTGGCGAACTCCATGGTGTGGGTGCCGGTGAGGTAGGCGATCCACCGGCCGTCCGGGGACCAGGTGGGGCCGGAGTCACCCCCCTCGTAGTCCGTGATCCGGACCAGGGTGCCGCCCTCATCGGTGTTGTCGGCGGACACGACCCAGATGTCCGAATTGGAGTTCACGTCCGGATCCTCGGTCCGGTTGCTCACGAAGGCGATGCGACTGCCGTCGGGGCTCCAGGCCGGATCCGTGGCGGCCCAGGGCCCGGAGGTGATCTGCGTAAGCGTCTCCGTTTCCAGGTCGAAGACGTGGAGTTGGGTGGGGCGCCGGTCCGTCAGGTACCCCCGGCCGTCCCGCTTGAACTGGACCCGGTCCATGACCCAGGGCTCCTTCGGGAGGCCCCCTTCCCCTTCCCCTGAGGCCCGGGTGGTGTCCGCCTCCCGGACGGTGAGGACCAGTCGGGATCCGTCCGGGGACCACACGTAGCCCTGCACCCCCTGCTCCACCTCGGTGAGTTGCCGGGCCTCGCCCCCTCTCCGGTCCAGGACCCAGACCTGGGTCTCGGCGTCCTCCCCCCGGCTGGCCAGGAAGGCCAGGTATTCTCCGTCCGGGCTCCAGGCGGGGCTGGAGGCCGACTCGTGGGGAACGGTGAGGGGGATGGGCTCCCCGCCCCGGGTGGAGACCATCCAGAGGCGGGTCCGGGAGCGGTCCTTCTCCAGGTTCGTGGTCCGGACGCTATAGGCCACCCATTCCCCGTCGGGGCTGATCCGGACGTTCCCCACCCCCTTGATGGCGAAGGCGTCCTCCTCGGCCAGGGTCCGGGTGGAGTCGGACTGGGCGGCCAGGGGCGAGGCAAAGGCCGGAGCCGGGCCCGGGGACAGCGTCAGGAACAGAGCCAGTGATAGGAGACCTGCGCAACGGGGGATCATGGCCGGCCTCCTTCCGCCTCCGGAGATGGGTCCGTTTCCACGGGCTCGTCCCCTCGCTTCACGTGCTCGTCGTACCATGCCAGGTAGCGCTGGTAGAGGTCTTGCCGGTACCGGGGCAGGGAGATGCCATGGCTCTGGCCCGGATAGACCACCAGCCGGGTCTCCACCCCCAGGTGCTTCAGGGCCTGATAGAGCTGTTCTCCGTTGTTGATGGGCACGTTCCAGTCCTTCTCTCCCCCCATGACCAGGGTGGGGGTGGTGATCTGCTCCACCCGGTTGAAGGGGCTGATCCTCTCCCAGGCCTGCCGGTTCTCCCAGGGCAGGCCCAACTCCTTCTCCCACTGGAGCTGGTAGTGGTCGTGGCCGTAGTTGCTCACGTAGAGGAACTCGCTGGCCCCTGTGATGGCCCCGTGGAACCGATCCGTCTTCGTGATGACGTGGTCCGTGAGGATGCCTCCGTAGGACCATCCTCCCACCCCCAGATGGTCCGGGTCGGCCCAGCCCTGCCGGATGGCGTAGTCCACCCCGGCCATGACGTCTTCGTAGTCTTTGTTCCCCCAGTCCGCCCATATGGCGTAGCTGAACTCCTGCCCGTAGCCGGAGGAGCCCCGGGGGTTCGTGGTGACCACGACGTAGCCGTGGGCAGCGAAGAGGTGGGCCTCGAAGTTGAAGGAGTGGGAGTACTGGGACACGGGACCGCCGTGGATCCGGAGGAGGGTGGGGTAGGCCATTCCCTCCCGGTAGCCCGGTGGGAGGTAGAAGAAGCCCTCGATCTCCGTCCCGTCGGCGCTGGGGAAGGTGGTGTTGATGACCCGGCCCAAACGGATCCGGTCCAGGAGGGGCTCGTTCATCCGGGTGAGCTGGGTCAGCTCTCCCCCGGGTCCGGCGGCGAAGATCTCACCCGGGAGGTCCGTTCGGGCCACCTCGGCGAAGATGGCGTCCCCGGGGCCCAGGTCGTAGCCGCCCACGCTCAGGGGACCCTCCAGGGGCCGCCGGAGTCCACCGTCCCGAATCCGAATGCGGGCCAGGTGGTTCTCGGCGGAATCCTCCAGCCGGACGAACACGGAGCCGCCGTCCTGGCTGAAGCGGGGGGAGCGGACATTCCGGTCCAGGTCTTCGGTGAGGATCCGGACCTCACCGCTGCCGTCGGAGCGTGCCAGGGCCAGCTTGTTCACGGCGTACCAGATGATCTCCGGCTCCGTGACCGTGACGTGGGCGATCCACTCCCCTTCGGGGCTCCAGGCCGGCTGGGAATCGGAGCCCGGGTTCGTGGTGATCTGGAGAGGCGGCGCCTCCGGGTCCGGACGATCCGCCTCCACCACCCAGAGGTCCGTGTTGCTGTTCCCGTCGGGGTTCTCCGTGCGGTTGGCCACGAAGGCGATGCGCCGGCCGTCGGGACTCCAGGCCGGGGAGGAGACGTCATAGTCCCCGGCGGTGAGCTGGGTGGTCTTTTCGGTGGCCAGGTCGAAGACGTAGAGGTGGGTGTGCCGGTCTCCGGTGAGGTAGCCCGCCCGGTCTCGCTTGAACTGGAGACGGTCGATTTCCCAGGGTGGGGTCCGGTCCGGTTTCTCGTGCTCCGGGAGGGTGTCCAGGGGATCCGGGTCCCGGATGGTG
>Ga0207797_1000245_pt1 | contig 41054 bp, 35 predicted proteins | sample PRCRCaboRojoPR_6_FD_187275 | JGI IMG/M metagenome (GOLD analysis project Ga0207797, IMG submission 187275) | Marine sediment microbial community from Cabo Rojo, Puerto Rico - PR CR 10% Liquid 1 (SPAdes) | ecosystem: Environmental > Aquatic > Marine > Coastal > Sediment | place: Cabo Rojo, Puerto... | reverse complement strand
CCCCATTCGCCGGCACCGACATTGAAGGCTTCACTTTTCGGAATGTCGGTATCCCAGGGCGGATTGCCGTCGCCACCGAAGGTCGAGCAGGCCGCGAGGATCAGAAGGGCGAAGAGAGACAATAGGAAGCGGTCCATAGCGATGAGGGAGAGGAGACACGGAACGGAGGAAGACGGATGTACTTCTACGGGGAGTTGATCGTTGCGGGGGACGGGCGTCCACGACGAGGAGAATCCCCGTCGCCGAGCGTTGTCCCCCGGCAATTATCAATGTATCGCCCTGCGAAGAGAAGCGAATCCCACAAACCGACCATTTCGTCTCGTCCATTTGTGTGATTTTGGACGTTCGGGATCGATGGTGGGATCATGAGGCAATCCGAAGGGTAGCCCGATGTTCAGATGATGTCATCTCTCTCTTGATGCCATTTGGTCGGGATCCTCTGCCCGGTCGGGTTGGAGGGAGGACCGACCTTGCGATCCCTCTTGTCGCCGGCCCTTTCCGAGTCCAGATGATGGGGGGAATCCGGGCCAGGATCAACGTGTCAATCTTTGTGCGCACGTTAGAGAAGGGCGAGTCTGTCGAAGACGTCCCCCTACCCTGGAAAGACACCATGGACTCGATCCGCGACAGCCGTGCCCGTGGGTGTGACGAGTCAGCCGACCCATGGGGGAGATGGACGGAGAAGCGAGTGCTCGCGCGTTCATTGTTGGGCACGGGAGGCGTTGATGCCCGGGAACGGTTTGTCGATTCTTGCTGTACAGTCTCCAGACGTGATGTACGTGATGTATACCACGACGCGATGATTCGAAAGCAACTCTACATCACCGAAGCCCAAAACGAGGCCCTCAAGCGTCGGGCCCAGGCGCTGGGCATCTCCGAGGCGGAACTGGTCCGGCGAGCCCTCGACGCCTCCTTGACCGACGCCGCCTCGAAATCGTCCGCGCGCCGGGCGGAATTGGACGAGCTTCTGGAGCGGACGCGAGATTTGGCGTCCCGGCATCGGCTCCCCTCAGGGTACCGGTTCGACCGGGACGAACTGTACGCCGAGCGGACGCGGCCCCGTGACGACACGCAAAGCGCTTCAGAGCGGTGACCCCTTCCTACCTGCTGGATACAAATTGTCTCGTCTACTGCTTCGACGAGGACGAACCGGAGAAGAAAGAGCGTGCCCTGGCGACCATCGACCGCGTCGGTCGCATGCCCAGCGCAGCCCTTCCCGCTCAGGTTCTCGCCGAGTTCGCGAATGCGGCGCTGTACACGTTGGATCCTCCCCTCTCGCCAGACGAGGTGTACGGACAGATCGAGCTGTATGAAGCCGTGTTTCCGGTGCGTCCGCTTACGTCGGCCGTAGCGATGGAAGCCGTGCGTGGCGTCCGAGACCACAGTTTCTCCTATTTCGACGCACAGATCTGGGCCGTTGCGAAGCTCGATCAGATCCCGGTTGTTCTCAGTGAGGACTTTTCAACCGGGGCCACCGTCGAAGGCGTCACCTTCCGGAATCCGCTGGCGGACGACTTCGATCTTTCTGACCTGTGAGCGGTCTTTTCCTCGTCGCCGCGCGCAACGACGCACCGCTGCAGCTTGTCCGCATCGAGACGCCGTAGGAAGGGGTTCAGGGGGGTCGAGTGCTCAGGTGTTCGGGGGGCGGGCGTGAGCACATGAGCACTCAAGCCCCTGAACACCCCAGCCCCTAAATACCCCGAATGTGCGGTTGAGCCCGGTGCGCGATCTCCCTATCTTCTGGGTCCGCGCCTTTCCCCCCACGCACGCACCCGCCATGCTTCGTTTCTTGATGGATCGCCACGTTTGCTGCTTCCTTCTTCTCGTCGTGGGTTCACTTGTCGCCGCTCCGGCGTTCGGGCAGTCCCCGGTGCCGTCGGGCGCGTCGGTCGAGCAGGTCGTAACCGGGTTCCAGTTTACCGAGGGGCCGATCTGGACGGAGGACGGGGCGCTCCTCTTCAGCGACATCCCGGCGAACACGATCTACCGGTGGTCGGGCGGCGACTCGGCCGAGGTGTACCGGCGGCCGTCCGGGCACTCGAACGGGCTCGCGTTCTCGAACCAGGGGCATCTCCTCCTCGCGCAGCACGACGGCCGTGTCTCGCGCATTGCCAGCGATGAGACGGAGCAACCGCTGGCGGCGTCCTACGACGGCAAGCGGCTCAACAGCCCGAATGACCTCACGGTCGCGTCGAACGGCAATGTCTACTTCACCGACCCGCCGTACGGCGTCGAAGAGGCGCAGCGCGAGCTCGATTTCAGCGGCGTGTACCGGCTCGACGGCAGCGGCGAGCTCACGCTGCTGGCGGACGACTTCGCGCGGCCCAACGGCCTCGCGTTCTCGCCGGACGAGTCGACGCTCTACGTGAATGACTCCCGGCGCGGCCACATCCGCGCGTTCGACGTCACGTCGGACGGACGCATCACGAACGGCCGCGAGTTTGCCGTGCTGGAGGGTGATGCGCCCGGCGCGCCCGACGGCATGGTCACCGACCGGTCGGGTCGCGTGTACTCCACGGGGCCGGGCGGCCTCTGGGTCTTTGACGCGGACGGCACCGAGCTTGCCCGCATTGCCGTGCCGGAGCGCGCCACAAATCTCGCCTGGGGCGGCTCCGACGGACAGACGCTCTACATCACTACGGCAAACAGCATCTACCGCATTCGGCTCGACGCGACAGGGGGGAACTGACTGCTCTGGACGCTCTGGAGGTATGGATGCTCTGGAAGAACGGAGACGATAACGCTGAATCATCCACAGCCTCCGAAGCCTCCATAGCCTCTATAGCCTCCGAAGCCTATCCCGACGGCTGCAGCTCCGCGAGGGAAACGGAGTGGTCGATCAAGACCTCGTCCTCGGTTCCGCGCACCTGGAACTGAAGCTGCACGGGATCGGCGGACCAGTCGAGGCGCAGCAGGCCGAAGTTCTTCTGGATGATGAGTGGGCCGACGCGGTGGCGATTCACCTCGCTGCCGTCGGACGGGGCGACGTGCGTCATGCCGCTGGCCGTGAGCTCGTAGAGCGGATACGTGCCGGATTCATCGTAGCGCGAAAGTTCGGACTTGTGGCGGTCGCCGCTGAGAAGCACCACGCCCGGCGCATCGGTCCGGTCGATGAGGGCAAACAGGCGGTCGCGGGCCTGCGGAAAGTTGGCCCATTTCTCCCATCGGTGCTGCGTGGGGATGGCCTGGATGCTCGTGCCGATCAGGTGGATCTGCGCGTCGCTGGTGCGAAGCTCGTCCTCCAGCCACGTCCACTGCGCGTCGCCGAGGATGTCGCCGTCGGGATTCGGGCGGTAGAGGGCGGAGTCGGTGTCGACGCGCGTGAGCGCGTCGCGGTGGTAGCGGGTGTCGAGCAGAATCACCTTCACGCGCTGTCCGGGGGGCCCATAGGTGTGCGCGCTGTACACGCCCCGACGCAGCCGCCGCGGATCGTCGTCGGGCACGCCGAGGAAGTCCAGGAAAAGCTGCTGGCTGCTGTCGCGCTTCGGGTAGAACCGGCCCGCGTCGTTCGCGCCGTAGTCGTGGTCGTCCCACGTGCCGATAACGGGCGTCGTGGCCGTCAGTTGCTGGTAGCCATCGTTCTGCTGTTGCTGCGCGTAGGTGGCGCGCATCGCGTCCATGTCCCTCGTATCGGCATAGACGTTGTCGCCGAGCCAGATCCAAAGGTCCGGAGTGTGCGAGAGGATCGTGGACCAGAGCGGCTGCGGTTCGTACTGCTTGTTGCACGAGCCGAAGGCGATGTGTGTGAGCGGCGGCTCGGGGGTCTGGCGTGCGGTGGTCGAGTAGCCAATGAGGCCGGCGAAAACCAGCAGCGCCACGGCGAGCAGAGACAGCGTACGGGGCATGTGTTGGGCGTTCAGAGTTCCGCGTTCGGGGTTCCGCGTTCGGGGAATATGGACGAACTGGCCTGGGTAGAGCGAAACATGGAGGAGTGGAAGAGAGGATGAAAGGAGGCGTTCAGGCGCTGCCTCAGCACTTAGGTTTTCCCAGACCGACGAAAGGAAAGATCCTCCTCTCCTCCATTCTCCCATCCATCCATTCCTGCGAAGTCTTACCCGGCGGCTGGAAACAGCGACGCCATCGAGACTGACGGGTCGATCGTCGAGGAGTAGGTGCGGCCGAACCGGTCGGTGGCCTCTACAGTGACCTCCGAAGCGTCGTCCGACACCGGTGCGTAAAATAAATGGTCGGTCGGAATCGGATCCACCCACGAGCGTTTTTCCGGCAACTCTTCACCGCGGTGCAGTGCCTCGGAGAGCGGATCGGTGCCCGTGCGCTGGGCCATTTCTCCTTTGCGTATGCCATTTTCATACCAGACGATGGTCCACTCTGGATCGGCGTCCCATACATTTGCGACGATTTCGTCGGGGGCCGACGGGTCGGCGCCGCGGGGATAGACGTGCATCTGATGATTGGCGTCGTGCCCCACGGACTGATACCGCCACTGGACGTCCGCGCCGTCCACCTCGTACACGGCATATCCCTTCGGCGTCCCGTCGTAGCAGATGGGACCGCTCCACCACGCCCCGCAGGTGGTGCCCACAATGTGCTCGTGGTCGGCCCCCGCGTACCGATGCGTGTTCTCGTGCACGTGTCCGCTGATGATGTGCGCGTTGAACGGGGCAAGCAGATCGTAGAGCGCCTGCCGGTTCTTGATCTGCCCGCGCGGGCTGGGGCCTGGTTCGCCTCTCCGCGCGTACACCGTGCTGAGCGGTGGGATGTGCGTGAACACGACGACCGTCTGCCCGTCGTCGGCAAGCGCCAAGTCCTGCTCCAGCCACGCGAGCTGCGCCGCGTCGATGTGGCCGACGTAGTCGTCCGTGTTGCTGCCGAAGCCATCGCTGCCCGGCCAGAAGACGTCGTCGAGCACGACGTAGTGGACGGCGCCGCGGTCGAACGAGTAGTACTCGGGCCCGAAGTGCCGGCGGAACGTGGCCGTCGAGCCCCGATCTGTCGGCGCCGAAAAGTCGAGATCGTGGTTGCCCACGACCTGCCAGAACGGGAGCCCCATGCGCTGGACCGCACGCTCGTACTCGGGGAAGAGCGAGAGGTCGTCGTACATCAGGTCGCCGCACCCGACGCCAAAGAGCGGCCGGTCGCCGAACGCCTGGACCGTCTGCTGTACGTCCGGCACGATCTCGTCGTGGAAGGTCTGCATCTCCGCCTCCGTTTCCGTCTGCGGATCGGTGAGGACGACGAAGCCGTGCTGCTCGTCGGACGTGCGCAGCGGCGACAGCTCGAATCGGGTCTCCATCGTGTCGCCATTCGACGGCAGCGGACGGTAGAAGCGCGCCGTTCCCGTCTCGTTCTGCGGAATCCGGTAGCCGCTCGGCACGCTCAGGTACACGAAGGGCTGTCGCCCGGAAGCGGTCAGCGAAAATCGGCCGTCGGCATCGGTCTGTGTGATCGAGAGGCCGTCGGTCACGGCGACGCCGTCCAGCCCGGATCCGTTGGCGACGACGCGCCCGGTGACGCGGACCGGCTCGGATCGCAGCCAGCGATCGAGCACCGTGGAGGTACCCGGAAGCGCTAGGGCGCCGGTGGCAGTGGCAAGCTGCTTCAGGAAGCGGCGGCGAGACGATCGGGGCATAGCGGGCAGAACGTTCAAGAGACAAACGGCGGGCTGTCCAAGATGCGGATGCGCAAGGGAAAAATCATTACCTCAGGATTATCCCGGCCGCCGTTTGTCACCCCCGGTCGCCCTACTTCCGTTGAAACGGAACGAAGCGGACGGGCATCACCTGCTTGCGCTGGACGCCGTCCTCGTCCTTGGTGACCACCGTAAGCTGCTGCACTTCATCCTGGGCGCCGACCGGCGCGACCAGGCGCCCGCCGGCGGCCAGTTGGTCGAGCAGGGGCGGGGGAATCTCCTCAGGCGCTGCGGTGACCAAAATCAAATCAAACGGTGCACGCTCGGGCCAGCCTTTGTAGCCGTCGCCCTGCCTGACCACGACGTTGGTGTAGCCGAGCTGCTGCAGGTGGGTGCGGGCCGTTTCGGCCAGCTCGGGCACGATCTCGATGGTGTAGACCGTGTCCACGATCTCTGCCAGCACGGCCGCCTGGTAGCCCGATCCCGTGCCGATCTCCAGTGCACGGTCCGTTGAGTCCGGGCGCGCAAGCTGGGTCATGGTTGCAACGATGAACGGCTGCGAGATCGTCTGTCCCTGCCCGATGGGGAGGGGCCGGTCGGAGTACGCAAGCTCCGGCGGTGCATCGGGCACGAGACGGTGGCGCGGCACGCGGCGCATGGCGGCCAGCACCTCGGAATGCGTGATGCCGCGCGCTTCGATCTGCTCCGCCACCATCCGGTGTCGCTCTTGGGCATAGGCCCACGAGGAGTCGACGGGTTGCGCCCCGGCACCAGCGGGAAGGAACGACAGAAGAACGAGAAAAACGAGACGGTTCATCATGGCAGAAGAGAAGCATCCCGGAAGGTTCACCGTAGCTGTCAACGGGGATGGGCGGACCGTCGTTCGCGAATGCCGCGGCCCGGTCGGGGGCCCGCAGGCAGACCGTGTCTCACCGCGCACGCACAATGAGACACACCGACACGTGCGTGAGACACCGGATGGGGCCTTCTTGCGAGGAATGGTCGTTTCGAACCGAGTGCGGCCCCGATCGCCGGCGGTGGGAGGTCCGCTGCGAGCGTATTCACAAAAGCACCGTCTGCGGCCGGGAGGAGGGATTTCGACGCGAGGCGGACCGCGGATTCGCGCGGGCAGGGCAGGAGAACCGCGGTACGCACAGCGGGAAAATCAGTGGGGAGGCGTCGGCGCGTCGAAGTTGGAACGGAGTTTGGGACTACTATAAACTGCGTCTCACTGCCCGACAGCGTTCGTGAGGCGCTCTCGCTTGCGGATCGTGGCGCGAGGCCATTTGCCGCGAGGAATCGCGACATGGGACTGGCTGTTTCAGCCTCGGCTCGCCTCGGATGCGGGAAGGGTCCGCCCGCGATCCAAACAATGCCAAGCGAGAAAGTGGGGGAGAACAGGGACGGCCCGGCTCAGGCCGTCCCTGTTCCATGTTTGAGGGGGACGGCGCGATTCGCGCTGACGGACCCCGCCGGAACGCCACCGTGGCTGTGGGTGTGAGAGTGTCTGCGAAGGACACGCATATCCTTCACACATCCATCCCTGGACACCGTCCGGAATGAGCGAGGACTTTCTTCAACAACCCGTCCGCTACGTCAAAGGCGTCGGCCAAAAACGCGCCGACGTGTGGGCCGAGGCCCACGGCGTCCGCACCGTGCGCGATCTGCTGCACTTCTACCCGCGTCGCTACCTCGATCGCACCACCACGACGCCGGTTCGCGAGCTGAAGGAATCGACCGAGCCGGTGACCGTCGTAGGCACAGTGCGCGCGACGAACATCGTGCCGGGCAAGCGCTCGAAGCGGTTCGAGCTCATTCTGGAGGGGGAGGACGGCGGGCGCATGAAGTGCACCTGGTTTCAGGGGCTCTGGTGGGTGAAGAAGGCCTTCGACGTGGGCGACCGCGTGGCCGTTCACGGCAAGGTGCAGCAGTACGGCCGCTGGCACTCGATGACGCATCCGGACTACGACAAGCTCAACGACGACGGGGCCCTGCTGGATACCGGGCGCATCATTGCGTTGTATCCCGGCGGGGAGGCCATGCAGAACGTGGGCCTCACGAGCCGCTCGGTCCGTCGCATTGTCTACAACTTGTTCAAGGAGCATGGGCTGAAGCTCCAGGAGACGATGCCCGAGTGGCTCGTCGACGACTTCGACTTGATGGAGGGGCGCGTCGCGCTACGGGCGATTCACTTTCCGAAGACCCAGCGCGAGCTGGCGCAGGCCAAGGAACGGCTCAAGTTCGAGGAGCTGTTCTACATCCAGCTGCTGCTCGCGCAGATGCGTCGGTCGCGCACGAAGATCGCCGGGCCGGTGTTCGACGATCCTGGCGAGCACACGCGCGCGTTCGTCCGCGAGGTGCTGCCGTTCGAACTCACCGGCGCCCAGAAGCGCGCGCTCACCGACGTCATCGACGACACGCAGACCGGGCATCAGATGAACCGGCTGGTGCAGGGCGATGTGGGAAGCGGCAAGACCGTCGTCGCCGTCGCGGCGATGATGCACGCCTACGACAGCGGGTACCAGAGCGCGTTCATGGCGCCGACGGAAATCCTCGCCGAGCAGCACTACCAAAGCCTCACGAAGTACCTGCGCCCCATGGGTCTGCTGCCGCACCTGCTCGTGGGCGGACAGGCGAAGAGCGAGCGGACGGCCATTCTCAAGGACCTGCAGGAGGGACGCGTGCCCGTCGTCGTCGGCACGCATGCCCTCATTCAGGACGAGGTGGAGTTCGACAATCTGGGTCTTGCCATCGTCGACGAGCAGCACCGCTTCGGGGTGGAGCAGCGCGCCACCATGTTCGAGAAGGGAAAGCGCCCGCACATGCTGCTGATGACGGCGACGCCCATTCCGCGCTCCCTCGCCATGACGCTCTACGGCGACCTCGACGTCAGCATCATGGACGAGATGCCCGCCGGGCGCAAGCCGGTCAATACCGTCCTCCGCTCCGAGAAACGCCGGGGCGAGGTGTACGCCTTTCTGGAACAGAAGCTGGCGGACGGCGAGCAGGCGTACGTCGTCTACCCGCTCGTGGAGGAGAGCGAGAAAATGGATCTGAAGGACGCCGAGAACGGCCACGAGACACTTCAGCAGAAATTTCCGGGCTACACCGTCGGACTGGTGCACGGGCGCATGCCGTCCGACCAAAAGGACGCCACGATGCGCCGCTTCAAGGATGGAGAGATCGACATCCTCGTGTCCACCACCGTCATCGAGGTCGGCGTCGACGTGCCGAACGCAACGGTCATGGTCATCGAGCACGCCGAGCGATTCGGGCTCAGTCAGCTCCACCAGCTCCGTGGGCGCGTTGGGCGGAGCGACCTGCAGAGCCACTGCATCCTCATGGCCGGCTACAAGCGCAGCGCGGAGGCGAAGCGCCGCCTGAAGGCGATGGTGCAGACGAACGACGGCTTCGAGATCAGCGAGGAGGACCTGCGCATCCGCGGGGCCGGCGACTTCTTCGGCACGCGCCAGAGCGGTCTTCCGGACCTGAAGATGGCCGACATCACCCGCGATCAGGACATCCTCGAAGAGGCGCGCGAAGCTGCCTTCGCCCTCGTCGAGCGCGATCCCGACCTCTCTGCGGACGCGCACCAGCGCCTTAAGACGCATTACGAGCGCTACTACAAACGCCGCGACGTTGATTTCGCGCGCGTGGGGTAATGGCGTGTGGGCGAGATTGGGCGGATTGTGGTCCGAGTAAGAGTGGTAGGTCCCGCCAAAGATGACGAGCCGTCGGAGTGATGCGTTTCTTTTCACTGCTCATCTTCCTTAGGGAGGCGAAACCTCCGAGCATCCAGCCCACGTCCTGGTGGGCGCGTATCCCCAACAGCTGCTCAGTAGGATTTGTGAGTGCTGCGCTTATCTTTAGCGCGGAGCACCACGATAAGTGCCACATACTTAAGTGGTGAGATAGATTCTGGCAAGATCCGCTCTGGTACTATGTCCTTCAAGGCCTCACTCAAAATCGTTCTTAAGGCTGATGACGTAATTGTTGCTGAGTCAGAGGACGTTGAGCTTTGGCAGCATGTTCTCTCTCAAATGAACCAGCCAGGCAGTGCATCGCCGGCAACAGATAAAACGTTCCGCCAAGATTCAGAAACGTCTAGAAATGAACAAGAGGCTTCCCTGTTTTCGACAGAAGCCGAGGAGTCTGCTGCGCAGTCGAAGCGCGAAAAGGCAATTACTAAGCTAGCAGGCCTGCTCGACGTAGAGGAGGAAGTCTTAGTTGGGGCATGCAGTCCTCAGACTGAGTCGCCCTTCATTCATCTCGATAAGCATCACTGGCAGGAATTGAAGGAGCGATTACCGTCACGCGGACGAAACGCCATTCCATCGATCGTAATCGCAGCGTCGATTCTCGTGTTGTGGTTGGACGAGATCAGTGATAGAAAACCGTCAGTCGACGACGCTCAATCCGTATTGGATACTATCGACATCCGAGACCGGAATCCAGGACGAGGTATTTCGAACTGTCAGTGGCTACAGGAACGAAATGGAGAAATAGTACTGAACCCAGCGAAGACGAATATGGCTGTAGCCGTAGCTCGCGCTTACTGCAAAGGCGAGAAGCCGGAGTTTGACGACTGAGTTGCATCTATTCGAGATCTCGCTCTGCCCGCAGCTTTCGTTGCCACTCGACCGGATCATCAATGTCGCCAAACGGGTCTGCCTCGGCAAGTTCGTCCAACAGAGAAGCTAGTTCGTCTCCGTTTTGTTCGTTCTGTTCTTCAATTGTGACGCGGACTCGTACTTCGCCCGTTCCGTGCCGGATGGCGTCCGGCACGTCGTCGAGCCAGTGTAGATGCCCGTCGACCAAGATGGCGCGGTATGACTCAGACATGAGGCGGCGAGATTTAGAAGAGCAGTGATCCCTTTAACCCCTCCGAGTTGAAAGAGGTTCTACAGACGCATGGTGCTCGACAGTAATATCATCATTTATGCCGTGAAACCGGACTATCCCCAGGTCCGAGCATTCGTGAAGCGGCATGACGTGATGGCTTCTTTGATTAGCCGAACCGAGACACTCGGATACCACGATCTCAGTGAGCCAGAGGCGTCCAAGCTGGAACGTCTTTTCGATCTGTTTACGGTCCAGCCTATCACCGAGGCGGTCATCCAACGATCCATTGCGTTGCGGCGACGTCGGAAAGGGATGAAGACCGTTGACGCCATTATCGCCGCAACCGCTCTTGAAATGGATTTGCCACTCGTTACCCACGACACGACTGATTTTGACTGGATCGACGAACTTGATGTGATTGATCCTGTCTCTAGCGAGTAAGTTGAGTGCCAGGCCTTACCTCTACTCTGGGGGTATTGACGGAACGAGCGCGTGCCTGAATGTGCGAAGTTGCAACTTGATTGTGGGTTGATCTTCTCGCGTCGGAACTGCATTAGACAGCGAAATGCGGTCAGAATTGGGACGACATGGAGACGCTGCCATCCGATCTCACGTCGCTCCTTGCCGACCTCCGTACGGCCCTGGAGAATCTGTACGGAGATCGGCTCATCGAACTTCGGAATCAGTTCGGGCTTCATTTCGTGGAGAAGGGGCCGCTTCCCGAACGATTTGCCCACAGCGCGGTCGGCCGATGAGCGCGGAAAAAGCCCCGATGCGGCGGTCTGCCGTCCGCGGTCGTCACGCACTGCGACTGAATACGGCACACCGTAGATTGCGTCAGACCCATCAGTGCCCCTTTTTCCTCGACCTCGCTCCTCCATGCCCGATCCCACAGACGCCCTCGACCTGAACGCCGACGCGCTCGACGATCTGGCCGCGAAGACGGACGTGAGTCGGCTTCTCGACGCGCTGAACGAACTCGACGCGAAGGCGCTGGATCGCCTCGCGGACGGCGCGCGTCCGGAGCGGCCGCGCCGAATGCCGGACTCGCCGCCCGTCGATCCCGACTTCTACGACGTGTTCGAGGATCTGACGGATGCGCAGGTTGAAGCTCGCGAGGCCGTCCGCTCGTTCATGCTAGAGGAGGTGCAGCCCGTCGCCAACGAGGCGTGGGAGGACGGCACGTTTCCGCGTGCTCTCATCCCGAAGGCGGGCGCGCTGTTCGACGCGGTGATTGGCGTCGGCGACTACACGTTTCCCCTGCCGGACCCGGTCTTGGCCGGACTCCTCAGCTTCGAGATGGCTCGCGTCGATCCGTCGTTCTGCACATTCTGGGGCGTGCACACCGGCCTCTGCATGGGATCGATTGCCATGTTTGGATCCGAGGCGCAGAAAGAACGCTTCCTGCGTCCGATGGAGCAGTTCGAGCTCGTCGGGTCGTGGGCGCTCACCGAGCCGGACCACGGCTCCGACGCGTCGCGCGGGCTGGAGACGACGGCGCGCCGCGACGGAGACACCTGGATCCTGAACGGTGAAAAGAAGTGGTCCGGCAACGCCACGTTTGCGGACGTGAACGTGGTCTGGGCGCGCGACCCGTCCGACGGTCACGTAAAAGGGTTTCTGGTCCAGCAGGACATGCCCGGCTACCACGTCGAGAAGCTGGACGGCAAGATCGCCAAGCGCGGGGTCGAGAACGTGCGCATCGAGCTCACGGACGTGGAGGTGCCGGAGGCGAACCGACTCCCCGGCGTGTCGCAGTTCCGCGACGTGGCCGCCCAACTCGCACCGTGCCGGGCGGGCGTGGCGTGGGAGGCCGCCGGACTCGCGACCGGGGCCTACGAAAAGGCGCTGGCCTACTGCAACGACCGCGAGCAGTTCGGCCGTCCCGTGTCCGGCTTCCAGATGGTGCAGGATCAGCTCGTCACCATGCTTGGGCAGGTGACGGCGCTGCAAACGTTCGTCATGCAGCTCGGCCGGCTTGAGGCGCGCGAGGGGCACGTCAGCGCGGAGCGGGCGAGTCTGGCGAAGGTGTGGGCCTGTGACACGATGCGCGAGGTCGTGGCCACCGCCCGCGGCATCATGGGCGGCAACGGCATTTTGCTGGAGCACGACGTGGCCCGCCTCTTCGCCGACGCGGAGGGCGTCTTCGCCTACGAGGGCTCGCGCGAGATGAACGCTCTCATCGTCGGCCGCGCCATCACCGGACAGAGCGCGTTCGTGTGAACTGAAAAGGAGGGAGGCGAGCGGACGCCTCCGATTTCCTCGCATGTGCGACGGTGCTCACCCGTATTCTGGCTCCTTCGACGATGACAGATGACAGTTGAAAACGCACCACCCCGACGCCAGCTTTCACTGCCGCCGGGGCACATGCCTCCATCGGTTCGTCGTGTCCACCGTCGCGTCAGTCGATGAGCGCCGGGACGATCATGGCGGCGTTCTGCAGCATGCGGCTCGGGCCGCGCCAGAACATGCGGTACTGCGTGTTGTCGACGAGGAAGACGATGCGGCCGTCGCCCATCTCCATCGTCGCGGCCCACGCGCCGCCCGCGAGCTTCTTCAGGTTCTTCTGTGAGGCGTAGCCCGACACGAGCAGGTCGTCGGCATCCCGGGCGTAGTGGCCCGCCGTCTGCAGGTCGGAGCTCGGGACGAGCGCTTCGCTGCCGTACTTGAGCGTGTAGACGTGATCGCCGATGCCGAAGGCGAGCGGATGCGTGGCGTCCAGCGGCGCGTTCATCGCGGCGCCCGGAATCTGGTCGAGGCCGAAGGAGTCGACACGCGCGGCATACGGCGTGTACGGGCCCACGGCATCGGTCGTGTCGGGCACCGTCTCGACGTCGGTGAAGCCCGAGCCGTCCGCCGTGAAGAAGGAAGCGCTGCCCTCGGTGGCGACGAGCGTGCCGCCGCGCTGGATCCAGTCGCGCAGGGCCTCGCGCTGCGTCGAGTCGAACACGGCGCTCAGGTTGAACGCGCCAGGCAGGATGAGCACGTCAAAGGCGTTCAGGTCGGCATCGCCGTAGCCGCCATACGGACCGGACGCCGACTGCGACAGCGACGAGGCACGGACGCGTGTGATCGGCAGGTTCGTCTCCTGATCGAACAGGTACCAGATTTGGCCGCTCGTGTAGGTCGAAAACGGCTCATCCACCAGCATCGCGACGTCCTGCACGTTGGCCGGCGGATTGCTCTCCGAGCCGAGGTCCGGCCCGTCTTCCATGCGGCCCGTGTTGAGTCCGACAATGCCCACGCCCGCCTGCTGCGCGATGCGTCGCATGTCGCCCGCTGGGTCTTCCTTCTCGTAGTTGCGGCCCAGGAGAACGATCAGGGAGCCGGCCGAGAACTCGCGCGAGCCCGTGTCGAACGGTTCGTGCGCGAGGCGGACGCGGTAGTCCATGTCCCACAGCATCGCCAGCGCAGAGGGCGCGTGCCGCTGGTCCCAGTCGATGACGAAGGCGTACTGCGCGTTCGGGTTCAGCACGCCGGAGGGGACGCTCGGGGCCTCGGTGACGGACTCCGTGGTGACGTTCGGCGCGCGGCGTGTCGAGTACGCGTCGAGGTTGTACGCCAGCGGCGCCGACCACGTGGACATGTCGTACATCACCGAGTCCTGGAACGTCACCTGCCGCTGCAGGAGCGTGTTCACGAACAGATGGCGCGGCTGGTCGGCCGGGACGATGTAGGTGCCGGACTCGAAGGAGCGTGTTGCACGCTCGCCCGTCTGATAGTCCATCGCGTCGCTGGCGCGGAATGACTCCGTGGCGCGCTCCACCTCGATGTCGTGGGAGCGGAGCATCTCCAGCACGTCATACAGGTAGCCCGTGCCGTCGTCCGGGAAAATGTAGGCGGCCGTCTCGACCTCTTTGGTGCGGGACGGCAGGTGCGCATCGACGTAGTACTGCAGCAGGCCCTCCCGATTGCGCTGCGCGGCTTCGAGGGTGGCGATCGACGTCGTGTAGTGGTCGAACACGCGCTGGCGGAGCGTCAGCACGTAGCCGTCGTCGTTCTCCACGGCGAGGCCCGCGTCGATGCCGGCCTGCTCCGTCAGCATCCCGATGGCGCCCATGGTGCTCGGGTAGGAGGAGCCGTAGCTCGGGTAAAAGAAGTCGAACGCCTCGCGCGTGAAGTAGGTGACGCCGGCCTCGTCGAACGCCCGGATGTTGGCGCGTCCGAAGGTGTCGGCGTACGCCACGTAGTTGTCGGGCAGAAGCTGGTTGCGCGGCGTGGTGCCGGGCATCGTGAAGTAGTGGTCGTTGTAGCCCTGCTCGTGGTAGTCGGCGTGCACCTGTGGCATGAACTCCTGATACGCGCTGATGAGGCCCTCCATCTCGGGATGCACCTGCCACACCCAGTCGCGGTTCAGGTCGAACCAGTAGTGGTTTGTCCGCCCCTCGGGCCAGGGTTCGTCGTGGACGATGTCCTCCTGCTCGGTGGCCACCTGCTGCCGCTTCATCGACTTGTACCAGTAGACGTAGCGGTCGCGCCCGTCGGGATTGACGGTCGGAAACATCACGAAGACCACGTCGTCCAGGAGCTGCTGCGTGGCGTCGTCCTGCGCGGCGGCCAGGCGATAGGCCACCTGCATCGCGGCCTCGGTGGAAGAGGCCTCGTTGCCGTGGATGTTGTAGCTGTAGGAGACGGTGACCGGCTGGTCGGCCATCCTCTGTTGGCGCTCGGACTCCGACAGTGCCGGAGCGTTCGCCAGTTCGCGGTTCGTCGCCTTGATCTGGTCGAGGTTCCCGTGGTTGCCCGTCGAGGTGATGACGGCGTAGTAGAGCGGGCGTCCCTCGTACGTCTCGCCGTACTGCGCCACGGTCACGCGGTCGGAGGACGCGGCGAGCGTCTCGAAGTAGTCGACGACGTGGGCGTACAGCGTAAACTCGGTGCCGATCGCGTAGCCGAGTTCGGCGGACGGCGAGGGAACGGCGCTGTCGTACGGCAGCTCAGGCTCGAAGTCAAAGCGATCCGGCGCGAGGTCGACCGGCTGGGCCGCGGCCGGCACGGCGAGAAGAATGCAGAGCGCAAAGCTCCAGAGGGTGCGAAGACGCATAGGGGGTCGGTGGGAGCGAATGAGGAAACGTGGGGTGCGGACTCAATGTCGACATTCCAGCCGAGCGTCGCAACCGCGGCTCTGGAGGCTGCGGAGGCAGGAACGCTCCGGAAGCTCGGGACGCTCTGGACGCAATTGAGGGGAAGAAAGGAAGAGAGGACGAAAGGAAGCGCTCGCACGGGGCGCTCTCGGTCAATTCCTCGCGAACCGATTGCAAGCCAAATCCTCCTCTCGTCCACTCGTCCGCTCCTCCATTCCTCCGAAGCTTCCAGAGCCTCCAAAGCGTTCTGTGCGGAGCCGATACGGTTCAGGACGAAGCATTACCCATCCGCATCAGCCCCACCCTGCCACGCCCGCCACAGCATCCACAGGCCGAACAGGATCGCTGGGATGCTGAGCAGCTGGCCCATCGACAGCGGCATCCCGACCTCGAAGTGGGCCTGGGCGACTTTCACGTACTCGATGAGAAAGCGGACGCCGAAGATGAGCGTCATGAACAGGCCGATGAGCAGTCCGCGCGGGGTGCTCTCGCGGTAGCGGCGGTACACGACCGTGAGGAGGACGAAGATGAGGAAGTAGCTGATCGACTCGTAGAGCTGCGCCGGATGTCGGGGAACGTCGTCCACGCGTTCGAAGACGAAGGCCCACGGCAGGTCGGTCGGCTCGCCCAGGATTTCCGAATTGAACAGATTGCCGAGGCGGATGAACGCGCCCGTCAGCGCCACCGGGGGCGACAGGCGGTCGAGCAGCCAGACGAACGGCTGGTCGGGGCGGGAGCGGGCGTAGAGGTAGATCGCCGTCAGCACGCCGATGAGGCCGCCGTGGCTCGCGAGGCCGCCCTCCCAGATCTGCGGGATTTCGAGCGGACGCAGCAGGTAGTAGCCGGGCGCGTAGAACAGCACGTGCCCGAGTCGCGCACCGACGATTGTTCCGCCGAGGAGCCAGATCAGCAGCGCGTCGAGGTCCCGCTCCGGCTTGTCTTCCCGCAGGAAAACGGTCCGCATGTAGTAGAACCCGATGAGGAAGCCCAGCGCAAAGAGCAGCCCGTACCAGCGCGGCGCAAACGGCCCCAGCCGAACCATCGTGGGATCGACGTTCCAGTGGATGACGGCGAGTGCGGCGTTTGGAACCATGAGCGGGCAGCGGAGGGCGAAAGAGGACCGGGAATCATTCAGCGGGGAGCATCTTCAAAACGCACGAACGTTGGAACGTTCAACGTTGACACGTTTCTTGGCACCACAAGGTGGAGGTTTATCCCGACGGTTCGGAGGCGGTCTGACGCCGGAAGCCAAACCGCAGTCTACATGCTTTCGGGGGCGGAGATGCCGAGCACGGTCAGGCCGTTTTTGAGCACGGTCTTCGTGGCGAGGGCCAGGTGCATCCGAGCGGTCGCCAGGTCGTCGTCCTCGCCGATGATGCGGCACTGGTCGTAGAACTGCGAGAAGGCCGTGGCGACGTCCCGCAGGTAGTTGGGCACGAAGTGCGGCGCACGGTTGTCGGCGGCCGTCTGCAGCTGCGACGGAAAGCGGAGCAGCTCTTTCATGAGGTCGATCTCCGCCTCGTGCTGCAGCAGGGACAGGTCAGGAGTGTCCTCGTACGCGAAGCCGACCTCCTCGGCCTTGTCGATGATCGAGTGGATGCGGGCGTGAGCGTACTGCAGGTAGAAGACTGGATTCTTGTCGGAGGTCTCCTTCGCCAGCTCCAGGTCGAAGTTCAGGTGGGTGTCGGCCGAGCGCATGAGGAAGAAGAAGCGCGTGACGTCCTCGCCCACCTCGTCCATCAGGTCGTCGAGCGTGACGTAGGTGGCGCGGCGTGTGCTCATCTTGACGGGCTCGCCGCCGCGCACGAGCGTCACGAACTGATACAGGAGGACTTCCACGCGGTCGGCGTCGTAGCCCATCACGTCCAGCGCGCTGAGCACGTCCGGATACGTGGCGATGTGGTCGGCACCGAAGACATCGATCATGACGTCGAAGCCGCGCTCGAACTTCGTCGCGTGGTAGGCAATGTCGGGCGTGCGGTAGGTCGGCTCGCCGCTCTGCTTGACGAGCACCGTGTCCTTCTCCTTGTCAAACGCCGTCGTTTTGAACCAGAGGGCGCCGTCCTTTTCGTACGTCATGCCGGCGTCGCCGAGCGCATCGAGCACGGCCTCGACCTCGCCATCTTGGTAGAGGCTCTGCTCGTTGAAGTACGCGTCCATCGACACGTTCAGGCGCGCCAGCGTGTCCTCGATCTCGGCGAGAATGACGTCTTCGGCCGCCTCAATGAAGGGGCGGAGCGTTTCGGTGTCGAGCAGCGCATCGCCGTGGTCGGCGTAAAGATCGCGGGCGATGTCCACAATGTAGTCGCCCAGGTAGCCCTCGTCCGGAAAGGATTCGGGCACTTCCACGGGGTCTCCGTCGTCCACCTCGATTGGTTTCGTGGGGACGTCGGCGGCGAACGCCTCGTAGCGCGCCCGAACGGACTGTCCGAGGACGCGCATCTGCCGGCCCGCGTCGTTGAAGTAGTACTCGCGGGTGACATCGTGGCCCGTCCACTCGAGCAGGTTCGCGACGGTGTCGCCCAGGACGGCGTTGCGCCCGTGGCCCACGGTGAGCGGCCCGGTCGGGTTGGCGCTGACGTACTCTACGAGGGCGGTCGTGCCCACGTCCCGCTCGGTGCGTCCGTAGTCGTCGCCGGCGTCGAGCAGGTCGGCCAGTCCGCTGTACAGGTAATCGGTGGCAAAGCGGAAGTTGATGAAGCCGGGTCCGGCAACCTCGACGCTGCGGATCCGCTCAGGGTCGAGTCGGTCGCGAAGCTGCTCCGCCAGGGCCTCGGCAATCGCGCGGGGATTGTTTTTCAGCACGCTCGCCAGGCGCATCGCAGTATTGGTTGCCAGGTCGCCGTGCTCCTCGTTGGCCGGGGTTTCGAGTTCGATCTCGAAGTCCTCGGGCACGTCGCCCAAGGCATCGAGCGCACGACGAATGTGAGTCCGGAGATAATCCTTCATGCGGAAGGTCGCGTGTCGAAGAAGAGGCCATCGTTTCCCGCAGTCGTCTCTTCTCGGCGAGGAGAAGGCGGCGGACTGTAGACGACAGACTGCCGGAACGGGATCGCATGGAAGCTATCGGTTCCACACCTGCAATGAAAGACGACGGCAAACCTTCCCGCGGAATTTGCGATTGCGGTTTGCCGATGGGCGTCTGGGCGAGAGGGCGTGTGGGCGCAGGAGTGCTCTGGACGCTCTGGAAGTGAAGGAGGAAAAGAGGAGGGGAAGAGAGAATGACACGGAGTGCGCAGCTCGGTATAACGTTCTTCTTTCTCCCGCGCCTCCTCTCCTCCAGAGCCTCCGCAGCCTATCCGTCGCACCGCCTCGCCAGCAGCGCCTCGTAGCCTGGCAGTTCGTCGAGGAACGCGTACGCGTGCGCCTCAAAGTCGATGGCACAGGCGTAGTGCTCCTGGCCGTTCGTCACGACGAGGAAGGGGGCACCGAGGACGGCATTGTAGCGCGCGCCTTGATCGAAGGCAGACTGCCGGATCGTCGCGTCGGGCGCTTTGCACTCCACGAGCACCAGTGGATCGCCCCGGCGGTCGTGCACGAGGACGTCGGCCCGCTGCGGATGTCCCTCGTAGTGAAAGCCATGCTCGATCGCGACCAGGCCCGACGGGACGCCGAGCTCCTGGATCAGGTACTGCACGAAATGCTGACGCACCCACTCCTCGGGCGTCCGGCGCACGTACTTCTGCCGGATGGGGTCGTAGACGACCGCCTTTCCATCCTGCTCGTCGGTGCGGAGGTCGTAGGACGGAAGGTTGAGCTCCATCGACGTGATGCGTGATGACGTGATGCGTGATGACGTGATGCGTGGGAATAAATCTCTCTGAACTCTGAACCCGGAACTCCGAACTCAAAAGGTATCCGCGTCGCCGTACCCGGTCATCTCTACGTATCCGCGCCCGGTGGCGGTGCCCTCGATGCGCACGGCACCCTCCCAGTAACGGACCGAGGCGTCGAGTTCCTGGTCGTTCATGACCGCCTCAACGCGCAGGTCAAGGTTCTTGTCCGGCACGCGCAGGCGCCACGACACGGGGTAGGTGCGCTGGCCATCCGGTGTCGTCCATGTGTCGCGGACCTCCAGCGAGACATCCTCTCGGGTGACGGCTGTCTTTGCACCGTCGGGCCCGACGAGCACGCCCTCGCTGAAGCGGCTCGGGCTGCCGTCGCGGTTGCGCAGCTGGTAATACATCAGATCGCGTCCATCCTCAAACTGCAGGGCGAACCAGTCCCAGCCCACCTGGTCCTCGCCGAGGGCCGAGGTGCTCCACTCCCGGTCCAGCCAGCTCTGGCCCGTCACCTGCAGGGTGTCGGGGCCGAGGCGGACGGTGCCGTCGGTGGCGAGGCGGGTGTAGGAGTAGTAGTACGACGCGTTGCCGGCGCCGGGCCCCTTCTGGCTGAGGCCCCGGTCGCCCTGGTAGACCGGCGGCTTCGCGGGGCGGAGCGTTACGTCAATGCCGACCTCGTCCTCCTCCGCGCGCAGGCGCATCGGGAAGGCGCCCGTGTCGGTGCCCGTCATCGACCAGTTCTCCAGCCAGACGCGGAACGGAGACGCCTGTGCGCCGGCGAGCCCGGCCGCGCCCCGGCTGAACCGCTCAAAGTCGTAGAAGGTCTGGCCGGTGGCGTCCGTGAGGGCGAAGTGGGCCATGTAATACTGGTTCGTCGCCCAGCCGGACGCGGAGTCGGCCGAGGCGAGACGCACAGGCGGCTCGTCCGGCGGCGTCATCGCGATGCGGAAGATCGTCAGCTCGTAGCCGATGTGGCGCTCGGCCTCGGCGTCAAGGTTGCCGGTGACGTACCACCATTCCGTCTTGTAGCCGGGATGGGGGCCGTGATCGGCCGGGAAGGTGAAGTCACGGACGTCCGTAGCGCGGCGATAGCCGGTCGTATCGCCCGCCATGGCTTCCGCCACGGCAATCGAGGCATCGAGCTCGGCGTCGTCGGGGTCGGCCGTTAGGAGATACGCACCGCCGGCCAGCGCCACAGCCACGGCAAAAAGGAGAAGGACAAGGCGGGAGGGACGGGTCACGACGGGGGAAGGCGGAAGTCAAAGGATGGACCGGCGGGGCCGTGCGGGCACCGTATCCGCACGAACCGAGGGCATTGCTCCCCGATTCGGGAGCCCTCGGAAAATAGAAGGATTGTCACGCTCGGCCTCATGCGGCCTCAAGCACATCCTCGGGCGTTTGGGCGGCCTGCTCGTCCAGCTTCTTGCCCTCGCGGCGCCAGAACCAGAAGAGGATGCCGCCCATCACGATTGTGAGCAGGACGGTGGCGTACTTCATGATCTTGAAGGCACTGGCCGAGTAGCTGTTGGAGTCGGGATTGAACTGCGCGCAGGCCAGGAACGCCTTGTCGATGACGTTGCCGACCGACCCGTTCGACGCTTCCACAAGAGCCGTGCGCATGTTGCCGGGAGCCGGCTGCAGCGTTGTGAAGTAGCGCGTGATCGTCCCCGATCCACTCAAGAAGATGATGGTCGCCGGGTGGGCGTACTGCTGTTCATCTTCGAGCCAGCGATAGCGGAAGCCGACCGCGTCCGTCAGCGCATCGATCGACGACGCGGGGCCCGTCAGGAAGTGCCAGCCGTTCGCCATTTTCTCGGGACGGTCGAGCGCCTGCAGGTATTTGTCTTTGGCGTTCCGGGCGTCTTGGGGCGTTTCGCGCGGATTGATGTCGACCGTCAGAATCCGGTACTCCTCGCCCGCGGACCATTCCATCTGCGCCACGGTGCTCGCAAACTTGTGCAGTTGGATCGAGCACAGCATGGGACAGCGGTGGTAGTTGAGCGTCAGCATCACCGGCGTCGATCCGTCCAGATACTTTTGGAGCTGAACCGGCTCGCCGGCCTCGTTCTTGAAGGGGAGCTGGGTGGGAATCGTGTCGCCCAGCTTCTGCGTGACGCCAACGTCCTGCAGTTGCTGGGGCGTCTGCCCGGACTTCTGGGCCGTCGCGGCGGGGACCAGCGGCAGGCTCAGTGCAACGCCCACCACGAGCCCGACCAGGCTCCGGAGCATCGGCGTCAGCACGTCGGCAAGGGAGGGAGACAGCATGAAATCGAGAGTGGGTGAGGAGGAGACATCCGCCACTCATTTCTTACTCGCACCGCAGACGGGTGTTTGAGCGCGGCCTGTCCAGCGGTGGACGGCAGAATCAATTTCACGGTTCCTTCGGGGCCGACGAGGCCGCCTCGGGATTGCCCTGATTCCGCCACCGGTCGGGCAGAACGACGCGCAGCAGGAGGGGAATGCCCACCATTGTGGCGACGACCACGAGCACCATCCACGTGAAGGCCCGCTGCGGGACCACACCGAGCTCCAGGCCCCGCTCGATGACCACGAGCGTAATCTCGGAGCGCGGCAGAAGGCTTACGGCGAGCAATCCGGCGCTTTCGGCCGGCATGGTGGCGCGCGCCGGCACGTAGCTGCCCAGCCCTTTGCCCACGACGGCCGCGATCAGCAGAACCAGCGCGGGGACGAGGGCGGGGCCCAGCGTGTCCACGTCGACGGCAATCCCGATGCCGACGAAGAAGAAGGGGACGAACAGATCGTACAGCGAATCGAACGAGGCGTCGAACTTGACGGCCATCGGGTCGCGGCTGAAGATGAGGCCCGCGAAGAACCCCCCAATCGCGACGGGGAAGCCCAAGAGCGCCGTTGTGCCCGCCACGACGAGGCCCACGCCGAGGACAATCAGCATGGTGTCGGTGCGGGGCTGGATGGAGGCGAGCGTCTGCGTCAGGGGCCGCTCCAAATAGTGGGCAAACAGCATTCCTGCCATCGTCACCATGCCGAGCTTCAACAGGGTTGTGCCGAAGGTTCTGGCGAGCGTCCACACCAGCCCCTCGACATGGGCCTCGTGCGAGAGGTCGGAGAGCAGCGCGGTGAGGTCCTGAAGATGGGGGACCATCGCGGCGAGGACCGTCAGCAGCACCACGCCGGTGAGGTCGTCGATCTCGGCCACGTCGAGCATCATCTCCCCCTCCCGGGTGCCGAGAGCACGGTAGCGCTGCCACACGTGGGCCGAGACGCCTACGCTCGTGGTGGTGAGCGCAACGGCGATGAAGAGACCGGCCACCAGCGAAAGGTCGAGCGCATAGTACGCGGCCGCAAACCCGATCCCGCCGCTGGCAACCACGTTGATGAGTCCGATGAACGTGGCTCCGGGCAGACGTTCGATGAGCTGCGTGACGTTGCAGCGCAGACCCACGCGGAACAGGATGGCGATAATGCCGAGATCCGACAGGAAGGTGAGCACTTGGCCGCCGGTTTCGGGCAGCAGGCCGAGCGCTGCATCGAGTTCTCGAAGGAGCACGCCGATGACCAGGTAGCCGAGCAGGTCGGGCAGCCCCAGCCGGTCCAGTCCGGCCTTCGACAGGATCGCGCACACGATCACGGCGCCGACCACCAGGACGTACAGAGCCGCCGCTTCCATCCGACCGCCGAGGCGTTGCGAGCAGAACACAGGGCGGTCCCAACGTGTGAGTCGGAAATCAGTTTGTAGGTGCCGGCCCGCCACGCCCATGCAGGAAGCGGCGGCATCGGCCGGCCCATCGGTCTGTTGAGACGCACGACGGGGTTGGGGCTGCACCTGTGGAACCCTGCCCGCAAGGCGCGTTCGACCCTGCGATCGGTTGCCTCCTTTTCGTTCTTGAGAGTACGTCTATGCTTCGTCTCTGCACGCTGCTTTCCGTTGTTCTGCTGCTGCTCGGGATGGGGTCTGCGCAGGCCCAGCGGGCGACTCCCGCCGATTCGACGCTCGGCCTTGCGCCAGCGGTTCGCACCGGCGAACTGGACAACGGCCTTGACTTTTTCATCCGGCAGAACGACCGTCCCGAGAACCGTGCCGTGATGCGCCTCGTCGTCGACGTCGGCTCCATCGAGGAGCGGCCCGGCGAGAAGGGGCTGGCCCACTTCGTGGAGCACATGCTGTTCAACGGCACCGAGCAGTTCGAGAAGCAGGAGCTCGTGTCGTTCCTGGAGTCAACGGGCATGGAGTTTGGGCCGGACGTGAACGCCTCGACCTCGTTCGACGAGACGGTGTACAAGCTGCGGGTCCCGACCGACAGCACGGCCATCGTCGAAACCGCGTTCGACGTGCTGGAGCAGTGGGCCGCACACGCCACGCTTGCGGCCGACGAAATCGACAAGGAGCGCGGCGTAATTGTCGAAGAGTGGCGGGCCCGGGAGCAGAACGCCGGCGGCCGCATGCAGAAGGAGACCCTGCCCAAGCTCCTCCACAACTCGCGCTATGCCGATCGCCTGCCCATCGGCGACACCACGGTCGTCAAGAATGCCTCGCCCGAGACGGTGCGCGGCTTCTACGAGCGCTGGTACCGCCCGAATCTGATGGGCGTCGTCGTGGTGGGCGACCTCGATCCGGCGCGCGTCGAGCAGGAGATCCGTGAGCGCTTCGCCGACATGACCAACCCTGCCGATCCGGCTCCGCGCTCGTCGTACGACGTTCCGCAGCATGAGGAGACGCAGTACGCCATCGCCACCGACCCCGAGTTTCCGGTCTCGCTTGTCTCCGTCGCGTACAAGACGGACGATCAGAGGCTGGCGACGGTCAGCGACTTCCGTCGATCGCTCGTCACCCAAATGTTTGTGGGTACGCTGAACGAGCGCCTCAGCGAAAAATCCCGCACCGGGGAGGCGACATTTCTGCGCGCACAGGCGTTCAGCGGCGGGCTCGTGCGCCCGGCGCGGATCTTCGGCCTGCAGGCGCAGGTGCCCGAGGACAGCGTGATCGCCGGGTTCGAGGACGTGCTGCGGGAGGCCGAGCGGATGCGCCAGCACGGCATCACCGAGGCGGAACTCGTGCGGCGCAAGCGGGAGATCGAGCAGTCCTACGAGCAGGCGTACACGGACCGGGAGAACCAAAACTCGTCGAGCCTCGCGCAGAAGTACGTGCAGCACTTCCTGATGGGCGACGCCGTGCCGGGCATTGAGGCGGAATATCGGCTCGTGCAAGATCTTCTGCCGCAGATCACCGTCAAGGAGGTCAGCGGCCGGGCGTCCACGATCTTCCGTCCGCAGGGGCGCGTCGTGACGGTGCAGATGCCGGAGAAGGAGGGGTTGACGCCGCCGACGGAGCAAGGGATGGCCGCGGCGCTGGAGCAGGTGCGCCAGATGGACGTGGCGCCGTACGAGGAGGCGGTGAGCGATCTTCCACTCGTGCCGAACAAACCATCGCCGGGCGCAATCACCGAAACCAACACGATCGACACGCTCGGCGTGACGGAGTGGACCTTGGAGAACGGCGTGCGCGTCGTCGTCAAGCCCACGAACTTCGAGGAGGATGAGGTGCGCTTTACGGCATCGAGCCCGGGCGGCCTCTCGCAGGTGCCGGACAGCGCGTATGCCTCGGCCCGACACGCGGCCTCCGTTGTTGGGCGCAGCGGCGTGGGGGCATTCACCCAGACGGCGCTGGAGAAGAAGCTCTCTGGGCAGACTGTGAGCGTCAGCCCCTACATTTCCAGCCGGGAGGAAGGCTTTCAGGGGAACGCTGCGCCCGAAGATCTGGAGACGATGTTCCAGCTTATCCACCTGTACGCCACCGAGCCGCGCGCCGACCCGAACGCGCTGCAGACCTACAAGCAGCAGCAACGCTCCTTCCTGCAGAACCGCGCCAATACGCCGAACGCGGTCTTTCAGGACTCGCTTGTTGCCGCGTTGTACGGCAATCATCCCCGCGTGCAGACCCCGACGGTGGAGGAGATCAACGCGCTGGCGACCGCGCCGCTGCTTGCGTTCTACCGGGAGCGATTCGCGGATGCCAGCGACTTCACGTTTACCCTTTCCGGAAACGTGGCGCTTGACTCCGTCAAGACGCTAGCGCAGCAGTACCTGGCGACGCTGCCGTCCACCGAGCGCACCGAGTCGGTCCGCGACGTCTTCCCGGATCTGCCGGAGGCGGTCGTCACCAAAACCGTTCGGGCGGGCATCGGTCAGCGGGCCATTGTCCTGGCCATCTACCACGGCTCGCTCACATACAAGCGCGAGAACCGGCATGCGCTCAACACCCTGAAGGGCGTGCTGGAAATCGAGCTGCGGGAGGAGCTGCGCGAGAACCGCAGTGGTGTGTACAACGTGGGCGTGAGCGCGAGCACGCAGGGTCCGCCGGACGCGGGCTATCGCTTTTCGATCAACTTCGTCGCCGACCCCGAGCGGGCCGAGGACCTGCTGGCCGCCGCCCGCGCCGAGATCGACTCCGTGCGTGCTGGGCATGTCGACCCCGAGACGGTGCAGAGCGTACAGGCACAGCAGCGCCGCAGCCGCGAGACGGCCCTGGAGTCGAACTCGTTCTGGGTGCGCGCGCTCGACTTCACGTTCACGACCGAGGGCGAGGATCCGCTCGACATCTACCGCCACGACGCCCTCGTGGACGCCATCACGCCGGCGTCCGTCACCGAGACCGCCACGACGTATCTCCTGGAGGACCGCTACGTGCAGGGCATTCTGTATCCGGAGGGATTCGGCGGTTCGGGCGCGGACGGCGCAGGGTCGTCGGAGTGAGCGGTTGGTGCTTGTCGAACAGTGAAAAGTATCAAGGAGCAAGTCGCACGTTGTCGTTGCAGAGGCGCGCGAATGCCATTTCTCGTGGACCGACGTTATGTTGGCGAGTGAATGTTGGCGAGTGAAATGTGTCTACTAGGTAGATGCTGACGGACGCATTTCCCTCACTGCCATGCCCGGATTTCGAACGTTTGAAGAGATCGATGCTTGGAAAGCCGGCCGTTCGTTGACACGTTCGGTGTACAGCGTCACGTCCGTGGGCCCATTTCAGCGCGACTTTGCCCTTCGTGATCAAATCCGCCGGGCGGCCATTTCCGTCACCTCCAACATTGCGGAGGGATTTGAGCGCGACCGCCGTGCCGAGTTCATTCAGTTCCTTCGCTACGCAAAAGGATCGGCGGGCGAGGTGCGGAGTCAGCTCTACGTCGCACTGGACGAAGGCTACATTAACAGGGAGGAATTCGGTGACCTCCACGGACAGGCAATGGATGCCATCCGCCTCATCCAGGGACTTCGGCGATATCTGGAGAAGCAGCGCCGCTCCGAGTGACAAGCGGGTTGGGCCCGTGACGTTCATCCGGGCTCTTGGGACTTGTCCCTTGAAACGTGTCCCTCCTTCCCGCAAAAATCATCGGTACGAGGGGGGAGCCACCGGTGCGTTCGAGATGAGCTACTCATCCCGCAGCGCGAGAGCCGGATGCGACCGCGCCATTGTCCAGGCGGGGTACAGACCTGCGAGGAGGGCGGCGCCGATGGCGAGGAGGAGCGCCTGGATCAGCACGTCGGAGGGCACGGTGAGCTGGAGCGTCCAGCCGAAGGAGCGCTTGTTGATGACGTAGACGAGCACGTACGCCAGCACGTAGCCGAGCGGCAGCGACAGCACGCCCGCGATGAGACCCATCAGGCCGGTCTGCATCGTGACGTAGCCGCCCACCTGCTTGGGCGTCATGCCGGTGGCGCGCAGGACGCCGAGCTCGCGCTTCCGTTCCAGCGCCAGGGCCATGAGCGCGCTCAGCACGCCGATGAACGCCACCCCGACGGCCAGGAGGCGCAGCACGGTCGTGATGGTAAATGTGCGGTCGAACACGCGAAGGGACGTCTCACGCAGCGCCCGGTTCGAGCGGATGACCACCTCCTGGAGACCGGCGACCTCGGCGCGCATGCGACCCATCAGGGCGTCCACGTCCACGCCGTCCGCGGCGTAGAGGGCCAGGCCGCTGTAGCCGCGGTCGTCGTAGAACTCGGTGTAGACCGATCGGCTCATGAGCACGACGCCCACATCGGAGCCGTAGTCGTAGTAGACGGCTTCCACGGGAAAGGCGTGCATGCCGCGATCCGTCTGCAGCCGAACCGTGTCGCCCACGGCGAGATCGTGGCGGTAGGCGTAGGGCTCGGAGATCAGCACGGATTCGCGCTCGGAGAAGGTGGGCCACACCTGGTCGGGATCGCCGCGCTTGAATCGGTAGATGTCGGGCGTCTGCGGGCTGGGTTCGATGGCGACGAGCTCGGTGGGTCCGACCGACGCCTGCACGTCAACGCGGCGAACGGAGTGCGCCCCGGCCACACCGTCCATCGTGCGGAGGCGATCCACGACCTCGCGGTCCAGCGTGGCCGTCGAGCGGCGGAAGACGAGGCTCGGCGGCTGCACGTACACGTCGGCCTGCAGGCTCTGCGTGAGCCACGACACGACGGTGCCGCGGAAGCTGTCGATCATGACGCCGACGCCGACCGTCGCCGAGATGGCGATCATGAGCGCGGCGATGGCGACGCCCGTGCGGCTGAGCGTGGTGGTGACGCCCCGTGCGGCCATGCGCCCCAGGACGCCGACCGTGCGGTCCATCAGCGGACGCAGCACGCGCGAGAAGCCGATCACGAGCAGCGGCGTGGCAAGCGCGGCCCCCACGAGAATCGCGAGCAGCGCCGCGTAGCTCCAGGCGATGCTCTGCTCGGTGCCCACGAGCAGGCCCACGCCGACCGCAGCGACGGCCGCCCCCCACCCGGCGAGGGTCGGCGCCAGATCCTGAATGTTGGTCTCCTGCGTCGAGCGGCGCAGCACCGTACTCACCGGTGCATTCGTGGCCTCGCGCGCCGGGGCGATGGCGGCCGCGACCGTCGTTCCCACGCCGAGAAGCGTCCCTTTGATCAGCGTCCACGGCGCGATGCTCAGCTCGCGCACCGTCAGGACGAAGTAGAGGTCGTTGATCGTCTGCGTGATGAGCTGCACGAGGCCCGTCGCCAGCACGATGCCCAGGAGCAGTCCGAGGCCCGTGCCCACGAGGCCGAGCAGTACCGCCTCGCCGATGACGAGCCCGAACACCTGCCGGCGCGTCACGCCGAGCGCGCGCAGGCGCCCGATGAGGCCGCGCCGCTGCACGACGCTGAACGTCATCGTGTTGTAGATGAGGAAGGCGCCGACGACGAGCGCAAGCAGGCTCAGCGCCGTCAGGTTTAGGTTGAAGGCGCGCGTCATCTGCTCGACCGTCTGTGTGCGCGTGGCGGAGCGCTGGATGCGCGCGCTTTCGGGCAGGACCGACCGAATGCGGTCCAGCATACGCTCGCCGGCCGGACCGTCCGGCACGATCAGATCGACGCGCGAGAGGGTACCGCGCATGTCAAAGAGCGCCTGCGCCGTCGAGATGTCGGTGACGAGTAGGTTGGCGATGGCACGGCGCGTGCGCTCGTCCTCCGGCGTCAGAAGCGCGGCCAGCTCCACGGACTTCGTGGTGCCCTCGATGCCGAGGCGCAGTGTGTCGCCCACGCTTGCACCGATCTGCGCCGCCGTGGGCTGGGCCATCAGGCCCGTGGCGCGCGTGATGAGCGTCGCCAGGTCGAGGTCGCTGCCAGGGCCAGCGCCCAGGTACGGACGAAACGGCGGCTCGGCAAACGGATCCACCCCGAGCACCTGGAACGTGCGCTCGGAGCGTTCCAACGTTGCGTACCCGTCCACGACAGGCGCGGCCTTCCGGATGCCTGCCTCCACCCGAACGCGGCGGTACACCGCCTCGTCGAGCGATCCTGCGGTGCCCACAATCTGATGCGTCGCCTTGCCCGTCACCGTCTCTGCCGACAGCTCGAACGCCCGCGCCGCGCTCGTATTCGCCAGGTCGATCGACACCACCACCGCCACACCGAGCGCCACGCCCAGCACCGACAGCCCCATCAGCCACGGGTGCCGGGTGAGGTAACGGAGGCTCGAACGTTGGAGGAGAGTCATGATGCGTATGGGCGAGAGGGCGTGTGGGCGGGGAGACGTTGGATGCTGGGGCGGCTACGGATGCTTGGGCTCTGGATGCTTTGGAAGCAGGGTGTCCCGGAATGGTGACATCCACCCTTTCTGCCGGGCCGGAGGCGGATCCAAGGGCTGAATACGCGAGAGGAAAGGAAGACTCGGACGGTTTGGCGGCGATGAGACCGAGGAGCCCACGACTCGAGTCTTCTCTCTTCCACGCGTCCATGTTTCCATTCCTCCAGTGCCGCCCGGGCAGCGGCCAGGGCGTCCGGCGCTTAGCCCGCGAATTCCGGCACGCCGTCCTGCAACTGCCCGTTGTGCAGCGTCAGGACGCGGTCGGCGCGGTCAATGAGGGCCCGGTCGTGGGTGGCCACGAGCATGGTGGTGCCGGTGTCGCGCACGAGCGTCGAGAGCAGAGAGAGGACCTGCTCGCCGGTATCATAGTCGAGGTTGCCGGTCGGCTCGTCGGCCAGGACGAGGAGCGGATCGGTGGAGAGGGCGCGGGCGATGGCAACGCGCTGCTGCTCGCCGCCGGAGAGGCGGTCGGGGAAGCTGTCGCCGCGATCCTGAAGGCCCACGCGGTCGAGCACCGACAAGGCGCGCTCCCGCTCTGCGTCGGAGCGACCGGCCAATTCCAATGGCAGCGTGATGTTCTCCGCCACCGTGAGCGTGGAGATCAAGTTGAACGATTGGAACACGAAGCCGATGTGCGCGCGCCGGAACAGGGTGCGCTCGGTTTCCGACAGGGTCGTCAGGTCGGTGTCGCCGATCACGACGCGTCCGTCATCCGGCGCATCAATGCCGCTGACGAGGTTCAGGAGGGTACTTTTGCCGGCGCCGCTGCGTCCCATGAGGACGACAAACTCTCCGCGCTGGATTGTGGCAGAGAGGTCTTGGAACACAACGTGATCCGTGTCGCCTTCCTGATACGTCTTGGACACCTGGTGCAGCTGAACCAGCGAGGAAGAGCCGTTCACAGACATGGAAACAGAAAGAATCAGAATACCGAAGGCCATCGGGCCGCCATTTGGACCCGCGCTGGAATCGAAGGTTCACGAACCCTATTTCAATTGGTAGATTGTTCGACTCGGTTACGATTGTCTCGGGGCGCAGGTTGTGGACATTGGCCGTGTCGGAAACGACATTGGTCGCAGCGGGGTTCACGCTGAAGCTGCACCGATCCGTCACACACCCGCACCGGACCGTGTCTGTGGCCCAGAACCGACAACATGTTCGCGGGTCGCGGGATAAGGACGCCTGGGGCATCATCCTGTGGGCCGGCGGAATCCTCGTGGCGGGCAGGCGCCGTGTGGAATGCGGGGGAGGCGCCCTGATTCCTGCCGCCGTGCGGTACGGATTTATCGGCTGCTTCTGCAACGCCACGCGGAGCGTGTATCGTATCGCCCCGCAGACGGGCAACACGGGTGTCCTGCATGTTCGGGGCAAGAGGCCTCCCGGGGACACGCCCGAAGATCCGGCGGTGTTCGTCGGGACGGTTCGCGCAGAACGCGACATGGTCGGTGTCGCATAATGGCTTCGGCGAACGCACTTCGCAATGACGCAGGCACCTACCTGCTATGGTTGCGTGCCAACGAGGCGCACACCGTGGAGGTGGGACGTCTCGGCACGCTCTCGGTGCAGCCCGGTGTGTACGGCTACGTCGGCAGTGCGTTTGGCCCGGGGGGCGTCGGGGCACGCGTGCGGCGGCACCTTCGGAAGCGCGACAAGGCGCTGCACTGGCACGTCGATTACCTGCGGGCCGTCACCCGCCTTGAGGCGGTGTGGCTGACGTACGACGACGTCCGGCGAGAGTGCACCTGGGCTGCGCACCTGCGCGCGCTCTCGGTAGGGGATCCGCCGCTCGATGGGTTCGGGGCCTCGGATTGCGACTGTCCGTCGCACCTCGTACGCTTTACGTCCCGCCCTCCCCTCCCGGTGTTTCGGGAGCGCCTGCGTGCCGCCACCCACGGCCATGCTCCTGTCCACGCGTTGCGTTCCAGCGATGAGGCGGGGGAAGACCGATGAACGACGGCGACACCGACGCCGAGGGGAAGAGGGTCCACTACGGCGGTCCCCGGTCTCTGCAGGCAGAGGATGGCCCCGCAGCAATCGTTGATTGCAGCCTGAACGAGGCGGCATGTCGCGCAAAGCTTGGCTCTTCATTCTGATTACGTTCGGCCTCACGTGGCCCGTTGAGTTTGCGCTGGTCGCGTGGGTGGGGGGCGATCTGGCTGCCCCTGCCGCAGCCGGGTCGACGGGCGTGGTGACGGCCGTGATGGTCGGGACGATGTTCGTCCCGGCGTTGAGCGCCCTCATCGTGCAGCGGGGCATCTACGGGGCGTCGCTGCGCGATTTAGGAATCGAACTCCGACCCAATTGGTGGTGGGCCGTGGCGGTGATCGTCCCAATCCTCGCCGTGGCGGCCGCGTTGGGAGCGAGCGCAGCGCTTCCGCACGTGTCGCTGACGTCGGGGGCCGCCTTCATCATCGAGCAGCTGAACGCCGCCTCGCTGCCGGCCGAGCAGGTCGACGCGGTTCGCGCCGACATCGAGGCGCAGGGGGCCTGGTTCGGTCCGTTCCTGGCCGGCGCCCTCGTCGGGGCTGCGCTCCTTGCGGGGCCGACGATCAACGCCCTGCCGGCGCTCGGCGAGGAAGTGGGGTGGCGCGGTCTGTTGCAGAAAGCCTGGGCCTCGCACGGATTCTGGCGGTCCTCGATGGGGGTCGGGGCGGTCTGGGGCGTGTGGCATCTGCCCATCGTGGCGAGCGGCTACAATTATCCCGGGCATCCGGTGCTGGGTCCGCTCATGATGACAGTCTTCTGCATGCTCTGGTCGCCCCTCTTGGCGTACGTGGTGGTGCGCGGGCATTCGGTCCTCCCCGCGGCGATGCTGCACGGCACCCTCAACGCCATTGCCGGGGCGTCGCTGTACTTTCTGGAGGGCGGAAGCCGGCTCACCACCGGCGTGATGGGGGCGGTGGGCTTCGGCGTCCTGGTTCTCGCCAACAGCCTCGTCTGGTGGCATCAACGCCGGCATGCCGATGCCTTCCGTGCCGACTGGATCGACTGGCAGCGCGGCGATCGCCTGAACCCACGCTCCGTTTCTCGACAGGGGCCGTCCGGTGTGGAAACCGCCGATGCGGAGAGATGAGCCCGACCCACGTGCCGGATCTCGGGCGCCGGCCTGCGACCCGACGAGAGGCGCAGCCGCCCTCCGCCGCGTCGACTGTCTGCTTCATCCTCTGCCACGACGGACCTCTCGGGTCAGAATATGGATGCCGCGACCGTCTGGCCGTTCGTAGAGCCTCCGTTTCGACATTCATCCCACGGCTGTCTCGCAATGCCGACACATGATCTCCCGGCCGATACTTGGTTCGAACAGGCCGTGCAGGACCTGCGCGCGGCCGAGCATCTGCTGGGAGGCGGCTACGCCCCTCACGCTACGGTTCTCGCGCATCTGGCCGTTGAGAAGGCCCTCAAGGGACTGTTCCGGGAGCGGGCCGGTACGAATCCGCCGCCGACGCACAACCTGCGGCATCTCGTGAAGCGGCTTCGCCTCGACCTGGGCGTGGACGGATGGGGCCACAACCTGCAGGATGCGCTCGATGGACTGAGCGACGTCACGCTTCTGTCCCTCTACGCGCCGGACCGTCCGTTCGGCCATCCGGTGTCGGACCGGATGGACGCGGCCCGGGAGCATGTGGCCCACGCGCAGGTCCTTGTGCAGTGGATGCAGTCGAAAAGCGGTTCGCGCTCCGGCCCCGATGGGTGACGCCGCGCTATGCTTCGGCCGGCATCTCCCCGGCCAACTCCGCGGCCGGAAGGTCGCCCTTCACGGTGCCGTCGACGAGCTTGATGATGCGGTCGCCGTACCGGGCCTGCTTCTCGGAGTGCGTCACCTGCACGATCGTCACGTCGTCTTCGCGGTTCAGGCGCTTCAGGGTCTCCATGATCTCCTCGCTCTGGCCCGACTGCAGATTGCCGGTCGGCTCGTCGGCGAGGATGACGCGCGGCTCGATGATCAGCGCCCGCGCTACGCCCACGAGCTGCTGCTGGCCGCCCGAGAGCTGGTTCGGGAAGAGCTTCTGCTTGGCGACGATGCCGAACCGGTCCAGCATGTCGGCCACCTTGCTCTTCCGTTCCGACCGCGACAGGCCTTTGTAGAGCAGGGGCGTCTCCAGGTTCTCGTACACCGTGAGGTCGTCGATGAGGTGATAGGCCTGGAAGACGAAGCCGATGTGGGTGCGGTGGAGTTCGGTCCGTCGCGCGTCCGTCATCTCGTGGGTCGGCTCGCCGATGAAGTGGTACGTGCCGTCCGACGGCTCGTCGAGCAGGCCCATGATGTGCAGCAGGGTGGACTTGCCCGCGCCCGAGGGGCCCATGATGGTGACGAACTCGCCCTCCTCGATGTCGAGGCTCACCTGGCGCAGGACGAACGTCCGGGAGAAGCCGTTGCGGTAGGACTTCGTGATGTTGCGGAGCTGGATCATTGCGCGGTGCGCGTTGTGGGCTGGACGATGCGGGCTGGACGATGCGGGCTGGACGATGCGGGTTGTGCGTTGTGCGTCGTGCGTTGCGCGGGACGCATGGGGGCGGCGGAAGGCGGTCGGCCGCTGCTCGATTCCAGACGGGACCGCTACCCCAAACAATCAACCATGAACCACCAACAACCAGAACAACGCACGTGCCAACGCCCACAATCGCGGTTAATCCGCCCGTGAGCACTGGAGTCCGCGCTCAATGGCCGACTGACTGTGCGATATCGCACGCCGTCTGTGCGCGAACGCACGGTTCGTCCGAGATGCGTGAGGGCGTGATGCGTGACTCTTCTCCGAACGCCGCGCGCGAAGCCAGGAACTCGGACCCCCGAACTCGGAACCCGAAACGCGAACCTCACTCGTACCGCAGGGCCGTGGCGGGATCGGTGCGGGCGGCCCGGACGGCGTGGTAGCTGATGCTCGCTCCGGCGATCAGCAGGGCAACGGCCGCGGTCCCCGCAAAAGCCCCGGGGCCGATCTCGACGCGATAGGCAAAATCCTGAAGCCACCGCTGCATGCCCCAGTAAGCCAGCGGCGCGCCAACGACGAGGGCCACGCCCACCAGGGCCGCAAACTCTTTCGACAGCAGCCCGATGACGTCTGCGAGCGACGCGCCGAGGGCCTTCCGCACGCCAATCTCTTTGGTCCGTCGCTCGGCGGCAAAGGCGGCGAGACCGAAGAGCCCCATGCAGGCAATGACGATGGCGATCCCAGCGAACATGGAAAAGATCCAGGCGAGCCGCCTCTCCGATCGGTACATCTGGTCGAACTGGTCGTCGAGGAACGTATAGGTGAAGGACGCACCGGGCAGGGCGTCGTTGAACGTCGACTCGATGTGGTCCATCGCTGCCGGAATGCCGCCGGGCGACAGCTTGGCGGCCAGCACGGGATCGGACGAGAACCGGGCGCCGTCCATCTGAAGGACCACCGGAGCAATCTCGCTCTTCAGCGACTCGACGTGAAAGTTCTGGACGACGCCGATGACCGTGCCCTCCGGCGCGTCGGTTCCGCGCCCGAACGTAAACGGCTTGCCAACAGCACTCGTCGCCGTCCACCCCATCGCTTTCGCGGCCGCTTCGTTCAGGATGTAGGCCTGCGTCCGGTCCGTGCCGCGCTCGCGCGAGAAGGAGCGCCCGGCGATCAGTTCCAGGCCAAGCGTTTCGATGTACTCCGGATCTACCTTGGCGGGACGCATCTCGACGTTTTCCGATTCCGTCGACTCCGCCGGCGAAATGGACTCGGCTTTCTGCGAGAACCGGATGCCGAAGCCGCCCGGCATCGCGCTCCCGAGGGCGGCCCGCTGCACGTCCGGATGACCGAGCACCTCCTGCTTGACGGCGCGCTGCCGCTGCTCGGATGCGTCGTCGAGCGTGACCGTGACGACCTGTTCGCCGTCGAAGCCCAGGTTTTTGGTCTGCACGTAGTTGAGCTGCTGGTAGATAACGATCGTTCCCAAAATGAGTCCGGCGGACACGGCGAACTGCGTGACAACGAGCCCCTTGCGCAGCCATCCACCGCTGCTCGTTGACGATGCAGAGGCTCCCCGCAGCACACGCACCGGCTCGAAGCCCGACAACACGAAGGCAGGGTACGCCCCGGCGGCCACGGTCACGACCAGGACGAACCCGATGAGCCCGAGCAAGGCCCACAGGTGGCGCGAGGCCCACAAGGTCAGCTCCTTCTGGAAGAGCGCGTTAAAGCCGGGAAGGGCCACCACGAGCAGGACGAGGGCGATGATCAGGGCCACACCGCTCACGAGTGCCGTCTCGCCGAGGAACTGGCTCATCACCTGCTGCCGTCGCGCGCCCATCGTTTTGCGCACGCCGACCTCGCCCGCCCGTTGCTCCGCCTGGGCCGTTACGAGATTGACGTAGTTGATGGCGGCGATGAGAAGGATGAGTAGAGCAATGGAGCCGAAGAGGTAGCTGTACGACCACTGGCCGGAAAAGCCCTCTGCCGAGACGAACTCGGACAGGTACAGGTCGGTCAGGGGAACCGCGGAGAACTGAAACGGAAACTTCTCGATGCGCGGCCCGAGTGCCTCCATCATCGCGGTCGACAGCGTGTCGGCCTCAACGGGCTGGTTCAACTGCGCGTAGGTGTGAAACATGAGCATGCCCCACTGCTTGCGCTGCTGGTCCCGCAGCGGGTACGCGCTCATGGGGAGGACCATCTCGAACTGGATCGTCGAGTTGGTCGGCAGGTCGCGGGCCACGCCGGCGACGGTGACTTCGATCGGTTTCCCGCGGATCTCAAGCGTGAGGGTTCGCCCCATCGGATCGGCCGTGCCGAAGAAGGTCTCGGCCGTCGACTCGGTGAGGACCGTCTGGTTCGGCGCGTCGAGGGCCGTTTCGGCGCTGCCGCGGAGGAGCGGGAAAGAGAAGACGTCGAAGAACGCCGAGTCGGCCGTCAGAACCTCGACCGGCTGGGAGTACGATTCCTCCGGAAGGCGCACGGTTCGCTCGGTGGCATCGCCGACCGTGCGAACAGCGGTGTGCACCGCAGGGAGCTCCGACTGCAGCGTGGCAGCCAGCGGGAACGGCGTTGCCCGGGAGGTGCCCATGAAGTCACTGCTGGTTCCCACGGCGACAATGCGGTTCGCGTTCGCGTGGAAGGCGTCGTAGCTCAGCTCGTCCTCGACGTACAATCCGATGAGGAGGCATGCCGCCATGCCGACGGCCAGCCCGAGGACGTTAATGGCGGTGTATCCCTTGTGACGTCGCAGATTGCGAAGTGCAATCGTGAGGTAGTTCCTGAACATGAATGGCGGCCGTTGGAGAGAAGAGTCGCGTCGGAGCCCTGAAAGGGATTGACCGAAACGCCGATGTGACAGCGTATAAAACACAAGACGTGACGGCCAGACGCAATTCGCGCCGTAGGATGGGTCGGAAGACGGGTCCCCAACGTTTCAATGCGTCCCCATCTCAATGCGTCGGAGGGCGTCGGCGCCGTTTCTGCGCCGACGGAATGCCCTGGAGACTCCGTGCGAATGATTTACAGCTCGGCGAACCGCCGCTCCAGCGTCTGGATCAAGTCGGCGGCGTAGGTTTCGTGCTCCGGTTTCATGAGAACGCTGCGCAGCACGGCGACCTCGTCGCAGTCGGCGTTCAGTTCGGGATGCAGGTCGTGGACATCCTCGGCCGGGAGGCGGTAGAGACTCGTGAAGACCGGCTCATCCGGGTCATTCATGGCAGCGTCGAAGAGGCGCTGGCTTGCGGCGTTGACGGCCGAGAGGGAGGACGTGGACGGCGTCGGGAAGTAGGCGACGATGTCGGTTTCCGGAGGGGTGTAAAGCGTCAGCACATCGGAGGCCGCGATCCGGTCGGCCCAGGAGCGCGCGGCACGCAAGCAGGCGGCCAGAATGTCGCCGAGCCCGCCGTCCGGTGCGAGAGGAAGAGCTTGAAGCGTGCACCACAGCGCGCCGGCGGCCGCCCCGGCGCGAGAGCACTCGAGCGTGATCTCACCGAGGTGTAGCTCGTCGGAGGTGAAGTACGTGTAGGGCGAGTCGTGCTTGTAGAAGCGGCCCACCGTCGGGTCCCGGAAGAGCACGCACCCGCATCCGTAGGGCTGGAGCCCGTGCTTGTGCGGGTCGATGACGACGGAATCCGCCGTCTCGATGGCCCGAAATGCCGCCGCCGGGAAGCCATCGAACGATTCCTCACGGTCGGCCAGCAGGCGGAAGAATCCACCGTAGGCTGCGTCGATGTGAAGGCGGACGTCGTGCTGGCGGCAGAGGTCGACCGCCCGGTCCACCTGATCCACGCTACCGAGCCCGGTGGTGCCCGGCGTCAAGACAACGGTGCCGATGGCCTCTGCATCCAGCGTGGCGTCCAGCGCCGCGAGATCGATGCGGCCGCAAGCGTCGGTGGGAACGGTCGTGAGATCCAGCGCGAGTACCCCGGTCATGCGTTCGTGTGTGTAGTGCGCGTTGGCGCTCACCGCAACGCCGCGGTCGGGATGCATCTCCCGCGCCACCCACAGCGCTTCCAGGTTGGCGATCGTTCCGCTCGCCGTGAGGTGCCCCAGGGTCTCGTCGGGGAGCCCGAGCATCGCGGCGATATCGGCCACGGCCTCCTGCTCCATGTGACTCGTGGGCGGCCCACCGTCCAGCGCGTGGTTGTTCGGATTGATGCGCATCGCTGCCAGGTATGCAGCAATGGCCACCGGATGCGGCGGCTTCAGCATCTGCCCCGCATAGCGCGGATGGTGAAAGGGATAATTGCCGCCGGTGAGGCGGTCCAGGTAGTCGGAGAAGACCGCATCGAGACGCGCGGGCTCCACGCCGAGCGAGGCGTGCGTCTCGAACGGGCCCCACGATGCCTGCCAGTCGTCCAGGTGGCGCATGGCCTCGTGGAGGAGAGCATCGAGCGGGGGGACAGGGCTGGACACAGGACAACGGTTGGTTGGGCAACAGATCGGAGGCTTGAAACTACGAGACGAGGCCGGCAAATGCAGACGTCTGTGACGAACGTGTTATCCGTGTGGCAACATGGAACGAAGGGCCGTCGAGCAGGTCCAATGACTCCGAGACAAAAACGTGCATGCCGTTCACCACGCACGCTCAATCACGAAGCCAACCGCGTTCGATGGGGCGCATTCTTGAGGATCGTATTCAGCAGACCGCCGGGTTCGAAAGCCTCGCACAAGAGGCCATGCTCAACCTGTTTGTGGCCGCTTCGTACACCCGGCGACGCGTCGAGCAGGTCTGCAACGAGTACGACATCCAGTTCAGTCACTACAACGTGCTGCGAATTCTGCGCGGTGTGCATCCGGACGGACATGCTCGATGCGACATCAGCGAGCGCATGATCGATCCCTCGCCGGACGTTACGCGTCTGATCGACAAGCTCGTGGATCGCAACCTGGTGCGTCGGTCCCGCAGTGAGGAGGATCGCCGCATGACGATTCACACGATCACTGACGAGGGCATCGATCTCCTCAACGAGATGCATCCGGACATCCAGGCGGTGCAGCAGTGGTTTGGCTCCCGCGTTTCCGACCGCGACCTGAACCACCTGTCGCGGATCTGCGAAGGCATCTACGCCGATTACGCAGACAACGAATAACTCTTTATCGACATTGTGTGTTGCAACGTACGTGTTGACACACGAATAGTTGGCACACGAATAGAGGCCGGTTTGGCCTTCACCCCTCGTTTCTTTCTCTCCATCAATCCTTACAACCGCCATGAGCGTGGATCTCGAACGTCTTGAGCACGAATTGAACGAGCGCGTCCTTCAGGGCGACATCCTGGGGGCATTCGAGGACTTTTATGCCGAGGACGTCGTCATGGAAGAAGACGACGACCGGCGCGTCGGCAAGGACGCCAATCGGGAGTACGAAGAACAGTTTGTTGACGCCCTTCAAGAGTTTCATAAGGGAGAAGTAACGGCCGTCGGCATCGACGCGGACAATAACACGACGCTGTCTGAGTGGGACATGGAGTTCACGCTCGAAGGCGTGGGCCGGGTCGAGCAGAAGCAGGTCGCCGTGCGCACGTGGAACGACGACGGCAAGGTCACGCACGAGAAATTCTACAAGATCGGATAGCCCGCCCCCTCACCCTACGACGACGAGGAGGTCTTGCGTGATGGCAGGGCCTCCTCGTTTCTGTTTTTCTCCACGACGTTCAACAATGGTTATGCGCACCTACATCCCGCTCCTCGGTCGCATTCTCCTCGGCCTCATCTTCGTGATGTCGGGCATCAACAAGATCACAGGCTTCGAGGGCACGCAGCAGTACATGGCATCGAAGGGCATGCCGGCGACGGCGATTCTTCTTGTTGGGGCCATCATCATGGAGGTGCTTGGCGGATTGTCGGTGATTCTGGGCTACCGCGGACGCCTCGGTGCGGCTGCACTCGTGCTGTTCTTGATTCCGGCGACGCTCATCTTCCACACCAACTTTGCGGAGCAGACGCAGATGATCATGTTTCTCAAGAACCTGTCGATCATGGGCGGATTGCTCCTGGTTGTCGCGCACGGCACCGGTCCGTACAGCATTACCGAGCAGCCGAAAGAGGCGGTGAGGACCTGAGAAGCAGGTGTGTTCAATTTCCTCGTGAAAGGAGCACCTTCCCGGACGGACCGCTCCGCGCCTTTCTACGCAACTAGGGAGGCAGCTGCCCGCGGTACAGCCAGACGCGGCTCGCGTTGCCCCGGTCGAACGTGGAGTTCACGACGGCGAGGTGACCGGCATCGTTTACGGCGAGCTTCTCCATTAGCAGGCCCTGCTGGCTGCCGTTGAAGCCGAGAGACGGATCGGCGCTGCCCGGCACAACAGCGGGGGCCGAGAATGTCGCACCGCCGTCGTGCGACGATGCATACGCCAGTCCGCGAGGACGGCGTTCCTCCTCGGGAAAGTGCTCCCACAATACGACCAGCGTGTCGGCGCCACGAATCCGCATCGATGGAAAGTGGGCGCTTTCTCCATCGGGGGGCGGCGCGGAGATCGTCGTCGGAGGCTGAAACGACCGCTCGTCTGCAGGCGATCGCGTGTACCGAATTCGGTACTGCTCGGCAGAGGCGGATACGCTTTCTCCGTAGGCAAGATGGAGGGTCCCGGATCGATCCGCGGCCAGGGTCGGGGCGTCGGAACGGGTGCTGCTTTCGAGGATGGGGTGCGGGGCGCTAAATGCGCATCCGTCGTCCGATCGGGCGTAGTGGATGTTGGCTTCTGGATCGCCGCCCACGGTCCACGCGAGGTGGACGGTCCCCGTTGCGTCGACGGCCAGCGTGGGGCCGCGCGCCGGCTCGGTGTCGCGTCCGGCCACGTGCACCGGGTCGGAGAACGACCGGCCCCCATCCGTCGAGCGGCTGACACGGAGCGGCCCTTCGTATTCGGTCCACGCGGCGTAGAGCGTGCCGTTAGGGCCACGGGCGAGGTCCAGGCTTCCGTTGTGCCACAGCCGCTCGGTGAGGCGGCCCTTTCCGGCGCCCGCCTGGGTCGTCGAAAGGTTGATGGCTTCGGCAAACGTGCGTCCGCCGTCCGTCGACCGCGTGAAGAAAATCTCGCCGCCGTGCGTCCCGCCGGAAAAGACGATCTCCTGCCAGAGAACGTACACGGTCTGCGGCTCCTGTGGTGGAATGATCATGCGCGGGAGCCAGGAAAACGTCTCCGGGTTCCGGGAACTATTGACGGGAGCGTCCAGCAGGGCGCGGCCGTCTGCGTCGTAGCGCTGGAAGAACAGATCCTGCTCCACGTGGTCCGTCCACGCCACGCCGATGGTCCCGTCGTCGGTGAGCGCCACGGTCGGGTCATCG
>Ga0207797_1000244_pt1 | contig 41058 bp, 52 predicted proteins | sample PRCRCaboRojoPR_6_FD_187275 | JGI IMG/M metagenome (GOLD analysis project Ga0207797, IMG submission 187275) | Marine sediment microbial community from Cabo Rojo, Puerto Rico - PR CR 10% Liquid 1 (SPAdes) | ecosystem: Environmental > Aquatic > Marine > Coastal > Sediment | place: Cabo Rojo, Puerto... | reverse complement strand
CTCATCTACGTGCTGGACTGGACCAATTTCCGTTTATAAAAGAATCCTTAAAATAACGTGATCCTCTTAAGAAAATGGCAAAACCGCTCAAACTTGGTTTTATATAAACAACTCAAGGTGATTATTCAGATGACTATGACGAGAGAAGAAGCCGAACAGTTGGTGAGAAAAGAAATATCCAACGAAAACCTGATCAAGCATATGCTGGCGGTAGAAGCCGCAATGAGGGAACTGGCCCGACATTTCGACGAGGATCCGGATGAATGGGGATTAGCCGGCCTATTGCACGACCTAGATTACGAAAGAACGGAGGACGATCCGGACAAACACGGCCTCCTAACTCTGGAAATGCTTGAGGAAGAAGGCAAAGAGATCGGCGAGGAAAAACGCCAGGCAATCAAGGCCCACGCCGGACAAAAGGAACCCCAGGGGAAGATGGAAAAGTCGATATACGCGGTCGATCCGCTGACGGGGCTGATAGTAGCGGGGGCCTTGGTCCATCCGGAGGGCTTGGAGGAAATGGACGCGGAATTCGTCAAAAACAGGTACGAAGAAAACAGTTTCGCCCGCTCCGCGGATCGGGGAGCGATAAAGAGTTGCGAGGAATTGGGGCTTTCTTTGGAGGAGTTTTTTGCGATAACCCTCTCCGGGATGAGAAAGATAAATGACCGGCTGGAGCTTTAGTCAAAAAAACAAAAAAAGAGGAGACGGGATCTTTTCCCTCTCGGAAAAGATCCCGTTCAATTGAAATCAAAAGATAACCCTACAAAAATAAAAACCACTTAGGAAAACATCAACCGGGCCATGTCGGCGCCGTCGCCGCGGCGAGGAGGAAGCTTCAACACTCTACAGTATCCCCCTTGCCGATCCATATACTCCTCTGCTATCTCGTCAAAGAGGAGCCCCACGGCTTCTTTGTCTTGCAAAAAACGGAAGGCACGACGCCGAGACTCCCCATCTCCTTCTTTAGCCAGAGTGACCATCTTGTCCACGTAACGCCTGGTCTCTTTCGCCCGAGCCTCCGTCGTGTCGACCTTTCCTTCTTTGATCAAAGAGGAGACGAGATTGGCGACTAGACTTCTTTGATGACTGGATTCTTCCAGCTTAATACCCTTCTTCTTATGATCCATTTTCTTCCTCCTCGTCTGCTAAAGAATAGCCCAACTCCTCAAGCGTCGAATCGACTTTCTGTAGAGTCTTCTTGCCGAAACCATGGATATCCAGCAATTCGTCGGACGTCTTCTCCAGCAGCCCCTCGAGAGTCTCGACTCCCTTTTCTCGAAGCAAGTTGCAGGCTCTTTGATTGAAACCCAACTCCTCCAGTTCCATCTCGAACTCCTCGGGAACTTGCTCTTCCTCTTCGCTTAATTCCCCCAATTCGCCAAATGGATGGCGAGGTAAACTCTCAAAGAGGCCGAAGTGTCTGCCCAATATCTCCGAGGCCTTGCCCACTGCCTCCTCCGGCCTAATTCCCCCGTCGGTTTCCAACTCCATTATCAACCGGTCGCAGTCCTCCTTACCTCCCGCTCTGGTTTTCTCTATAGAGAAATCGACGTTTTTCACGGGAGAAAAATCCGAGTCCACGGGAATCACGGAGAGAGGAGAATCCTCCAACTTGTTATCCTCGGCGGGGGAATAACCCATTCCCGGTTCCACGTCGATCTCCATGCTTAAAGATCCGCCGGTAAGGTTGGCGATGACGTGATCGGGATTGACTATCTCCAAATCGGGATCCCCCTGCAAAGCGTCGGCAGTCACCGGACCCTCTTCGTTTTCTTCGAGGTAAAGCTTTTTGCTTTCTTCTCTTTGCAACCTAAAGGCCAACTCCTTCAAATTCATTATAATCTCTATTACGTCTTCCCGGACGCCTTCGATCGTATCGTATTCGTGATATTTACCCTCAAATCTAACTCGGGTAACGGCGGTCCCGGGTATCATCCCGATCAGGACACGCCTGAGGGAATTGCCCAAAGTAGTTCCCATACCCCCTTCCAGAGGTTCAACTATCAGGCGCCCCTGAGTATCTTCGAGTTCTTCAAAATGCAAATCTTCCGGCCATATAAAATCTAACATCTCTCCTCCGTTACGCCATTGCTATTGCTAGATTCCAGCTACAAGAACTGCTTAAATCGAATGGAATCAGAAAGGCTCGGACTTAACGGGAATAAAATTCGACGATCAAGTTCACTCGGAGCGACTCCCGTACTTCCTCCGTATCGGGTTCTCCCAGCACCGAAGTTTCCAATCCCTCCGCGCCACGACTCAACCATTCGGGCAAGCTGCGGGATTCATTCTGGGTGACGATATCCTTAATTCCTTGCTTACTGGCCGAAGAATTCTTAAAGGCAACTACGTCCCCCTCTTCCGTTAGATAGGAAGGGACGTCAATAGGACGACCATTTACCTCTATATGGCCGTGATTGACTAACTGTCGAGCTTGATCTCGCGACGACGCCAAACCACTACGGTAAAGTACATTATCCAGGCGCCTTTCCAGAAGTCCAACTAGCGCGTTACCCGTCACTTCCTTGCTGTTTTTGGACTCTTCCACGTAACGTTTGAACTGTTCCTCTCTCAACCCGTAAATCCTTCTGGCCTTTTGCTTTTCTCGCAATCTAATCCGATACTGGGACCAGCGAGATCTTGTACTACCCGCTTCCCCTGGGGGATAAGGCCTTCTCTCCATCGGACACTTATCGGTGTAACATTTATCCCCCTTTAGGAATAACTTGGTCCTTTCTCTTCTACATTTCTTGCACTTAGGCCCACTGTCTCTTCCCATTCCTTGAAATCCTCCTCTATTCTATGACTATAATTATTCTCTATCCTGGTTCTCCCGACGAATTAACTATGTGAAGACGGGGTTACGTTGGTAACGTCCCTCACTTCGATTCCCGCTCCCTCTATGGTCTGTACCACGGAATTACGACCCGATCCGGTCCCTCTTACGGTGACTATTACGGAGTTAATCCCGTAATCCCTCATTTCGTTGATCAAATTCTCCGTAGCCACTTGGGCCGCATAGGGAGTACCTTTACGAGATCCCTTGAAACCAACCTTGCCCGGGGTAACCCAAGAGATGACGTCCCCATTCATATCGGTCAGGGTAAGGATGGTATTGTTAAAAGAAGCGTTGATATGCACTCTCGCTCGATCGATCTTAAAATTCTTTCGCGCCACTAAGAACCCTCCGTTGTTTAATGCCTGCGATCCTTATAGTTATGAGACAATTACTTACCGGCCTTGGATTCACGCGGTCCCTTCCACGTACGGGCGTTAGAGCGCGTCTTCTGTCCCCTGACGGGTAAACCTTGTTTATGCCTGCGTCCCCGATAGCATTCTATATCCTTGAGCCTCTGGATATCGGCCTGGACCTTCCTGCGCAGGTCACCTTCCAACCGATAACTATCGAGAGCGTTGCGCAACTTGGCTACCTCAGCTTCCGTCAAATCTTGCACCTCTTTGTCCGGGCTGATCTCGCAGGACTCCGCGATCTCATGGGCACGTGAATCTCCAATACCATGAATGTACGTCAAAGAAATTTTTAGCTTTTTCTTTTCCGGCAGATCGACGCCAGCTAACCTCGGCATAGCTAATCACCTTGACCTATGTATCAGTTATATTATGTATTTCCCTAACCCTAACCTTAACCTTGACGTTGGCGGTGTTTGGGGTTCTTACAGATTACCTCCACCCGACCGTTGCGTCGGATGATCTTGCAATGATCACACATTTTCTTGACGGAGCTTCTCACTTTCATTTTTTCCCTCCCATATTGATCTACTAAAAAGGACCTTAAGATTCCCTGTAGACGATCCTGCCCTTGCTTAGGTCATGCGGGGAAAATTCTACCAGTACTCGATCGCCAGGTACGATCCGAATAAAGTGCTTCCTGATCTTTCCCGAGATATGGCAGATGGCTTCGTGGCCATTGTCCAGCTCGACCCGAAACATCGAATCGGGCAAGGCTTCGGTCACTTCGCCCCTTTTCCTAATAATGTCGTCTTTCTTCCCCCCCTGCTCCTGATCGTTATTGTCAGAAACCATATATAGATGCACCTTCCTTGTAAGAAATTAAAGAGATAAAGTCAATCGCCTCATTTTGCCGTCTTAAAAGGGATAATCGCCACGAACCAACACTTCGGGACCTTCCTTATCCGCAGCCACCATCCCCTCAAAATGGACGGAAGGTCCTCCCTTGGCGGTTACGGCAGTCCAACCGTCATCCAAAACTTCGACGCTTTCGTCGTCACACTTAAGCATCGGCTCTACGGCAAATACCATCCCTTCCTTAATCCGCTTGCCTTGCCCTCCCCTTCCGTAATTTGGTATTTGCGGATCCTCGTGCATTTCTCGACCGATACCGTGACCGACAAATTCCTTCACCACGTAATAGCCCTTCTCCCGGACAAGTTCCTCGATGGCATGAGAAATATCCGATACGCGGTTGCCGGGACGGGTCTGCTCCAAACCAGCGCTTAAAGAGCGGTTCCCCGCTTCCATTAAATCCTCCAACTCGCGAGAAACCCGCCCCACGGGCACGGTGGTGGCAAAGTCCGCGTAATAACCACGCTTTTTAAGACCGATATCAAGCGATAGGATATCTCCTTCTACTAGTTGTCTATCGGAAGGGATGCCATGCACTATCTCTTCGTTGATTGAAGTGCATAACGTATTGGGAAAACCACGATAATTCTTGAAAGCCGGGGTAGCCCCTGCCTCTAGAATGTATTCCTCGGCCAAGCGATCCAATTCCAGGGTGGTGACCCCGGGCGCGACTTCCTCGACCACTTCCCGCAAGACCTGCTCTAAAATCTTAGCGTTGTCACGAATAATTTCAAGTTCCGAAGGGGATTTTATCTCGATCATATCTTCTCGGAATTCCTCTCCCCCCTACAGTTCTTCCTCGAGCTTTTCTTCGATATTGGCATGGACTTGGTCGGGAGGAACTTCTCCATCCACTTTGGCCAAGTTTCCCTTATCGCGGTAGTAATCGATCAACGGAGCAGTGTTCTCCATAAACGTGGCGTAACGATCCCTTATCACTTCGGGCTTGTCGTCGTCTCGCTGGATCAATTCCCCCCCGCACTCGTCACAAACACCCTCTTCTTCGGGCTTTTTAAAGAGGAGATTATAGATGGCGCCGCAATCCTCACAGAGGCGCCTGGCGGAAAGCCTTCTGACGATTTCCTCCTCTCCCACGTCGATAAAGAGGACCAAGTCTATGTCGGCGACCTCTTCTAGCGCCTCCGCCTGATCTACCGTCCGGGGGAAACCGTCGAAGAGATAGCCCCCGTCCTCGCCCAGGCGCTCCCGGACCATGTCGATGACTAACTCGTCGGGAACCAACTCCCCTTTGTCCATAAACCCCTTGGCCCGCCTGCCCAGATCCGTGCCTTGAGCTACCTCTTCTCGCAAGATATCTCCGGTGGCCAGATGGGTCAGACCGCGGCTATCTTTAAGTTTCTCCGCCTGGGTACCTTTGCCAGCACCCGGCCCGCCAAGCAAAATCAAATTGGGCTTTCCCGACTCCGTACTTAGATCGTTCATCCGCTAATCCCTCCTTCCCAACAGAGCGCCACCGCCGCCCGACTCGGTCAGGCTCTCGTAGTGACGCATGACCATATGCGATTCGACCTGCATTAAGATATCGACGCTTACACCGACTACGATCAACACGGAAGTGCCCCCGAGCCAAAAGGAGCTCAAACCGCTAACGGCCGAAAAGACGTGGGGCAAAATGGCTATGGCCGAAAGGAACAAGGCACCGACCAGCAGCAACCTATTTAAGATACTCTCTATATAATCGACCGTCGGTCGGCCCGGTCTAACGCCGGGAATAAAACCTCCGGACTCCTTCAAGTTGTCCGCCACGTCGCGGGGATCGAAGATGATGGCACTGTAGAAATAAGTGAAGAAAACGATGAGCAAGACGTAGGCAGTAAGGTAAGGTATACTCCCTCGTTGGACCCAATCGGTCAACCAGCTAAGCCCCGGAGCCCATTGAGCGACCGTCATGGGCAAGGAGAGCAAAACTGAAGCAAATATGATCGGAATTACTCCGCCCTGGTTTACCTTGATCGGTAGATGGCCGGTATGTCCTCCATAAACCTTTCGTCCAGCGGTCCTTTTTGCGTACTGGATCCTGATCTTGCGCCGACCTTGCTGAATTATCACTACTCCGGCGATAACGGCTACGAAAACGACTACTAAGATAATGCCCCAGATCGGACTGACGTTGCCGTAATTTATTTCAACCCAAGTACTGTAAAGCTGGCTGGGAAAACGGGCAATAATGCCGGCCATTATCAAAACCGAAATACCATTGCCGATCCCGTTCTCCGTTATCCGTTCGCCCAACCACATCAAAAAGACGGTTCCCGTGGTCATAGAGACTACGGCGGTCAGAAAAAAGAGAGGACCGCCTACCGAAACGATGCCCTGCTGAACCAGAAAATAACTCCAACCGAAAGATTGGATCAAGGCAATGGCCAAAGTCCCATAACGAGTATATTTGGTGATAACCTTTCTACCCTGACGCCCTTGCTGTTGTAACTCCTTGAGATAGGGGACCACGGCGGTCAACAGGCTCATAATAATCGAGGCGTTAATATAAGGAGTAATCCCCAACCCAAAAAGAGTTCCCCGCCCCAAGGCCCCGCCAGTGAACATATTAAGGTACTGCAGAATATTTCCCCCGGCCCCCTCAAACATGCTCTGCAAAGCTTCCGGATCTATGCCGGGAATGGGAATATGAGTACCGGCACGGAAGATGGCCAGGGCCCCCAAAGTAAATAAGAGCCGCTTGCGCAGCTCCGGGATCTTAAAGATGTTAGCGATTTGTTTTAGCAAGTAGAATCACTCCGAGCTTTCTAGCTCCACCCACTCTCCTCCAGCCTCTTCGATCTTCTTTTTGGCGCCGGAACTAAATTTGTCCGCCTTGACGGTCAACTTCCTCCGTAGTTCACCATCGCCCAATACCTTCAATCCGTCCCTGATCCCATCTATCAATCCGTCTTCTTTCAAAAACTGGGGGTCTAACTCCATACCATCTTCGTAACGATTCAGCTGATGAACGTTGACCCATTGGTAGTCCTTCTTGTTGGGGTTTTTGAAGCCGATCTTGGGAAAGCGGCGCCAGATCGGGGTCTGGCCTCCCTCGAATCCCACCCGAGGACCGCCTCCACTGCGCGAGTTCTGCCCCTTGGTTCCTTTGCCCGACTCGTGGCCGCCTTTGCCCGAACCGTAACCTCTGCCTCTCCTGGTCGATTTTTCCTTGCTACCGACAGTCGGCTTTAGATCTTCCAGTTTCTTCATTGCTCAAAGACCTCCTCTAGCTCTCTTAGGTCCTTTCCTCTGCGTTTAGCTACCTCCTCCGGGGTCTTCAAGCGTCCCAAACCTTCGATCGTGGCTTTGGCCAAAGTCAAAGGATTGTTCGTACCGAGCGACTTGGTCAAAATATTGTCCAATCCCGCCAAACGACAGATAGTACCTACCACGTCCCCGGCTATGACACCGGTGCCCCGGTAAGCGGGCTTCAGGATAACTTTCCCCGCCTTGAAATGGCCCGTTACCTGATGGGGGATAGTGCCCTCCAATATGGGCACTTTGATCAAATGCTTCTGAGCGTCCCTCACCGCTTGACCGATCGCTTGAGGGATCTCTCTAGTATTGCCCGACCCCACGCCGACCGTCCCCTCGTAGTCACCGATGGCGACCAAGACCCGAAAGCGAAGACTCCTACCACCCTTGGTAACTTTACTAACCCGGCTTATATCCAGTACTCTGTCTTCGAACTCCTCTTCGTCGTAGTTACTTCCTCTTCTTTGAGCCATAGTTAAAACTGAAGTCCCTCCTCTCTAGCCCCCTCGGCCAACTTTTTGACCTTGCCGTGATAGGGGTAACCTCCGCGGTCAAAAACCACCTCTTCCAGATCGCTTTCCAGCAACCGCGAGGCGATCAACCGCCCTACCTTTTCGGCGGCTTCGACATTGGGCGCCTCCACCTCTTCCCTGATCTCCGGATCTAAGGTCGAAGCCTGTGCTAAGGTTTCACCGTTGAAATCGTCGATCGCCTGAGCGTAGATGTGTTTGTTACTTTTATAGACGAAAAGCCTGGGCCTACGGGGGGTGCCCCTAAGCTTTTTCCTCAATCGCTCATGTCTTATCTTTCTTCTTTTATTCTTGTCTGTAACAGAAACCAAGCCCGTCCCTCCTCGCTGGAACTTAGATAACCAAAGTTAACGGAAACAATTCTATAGCTGCAAACCCTTCCCTTAACTTATGCTGCCTTCTTCTCCACCGGAGAGTTTTCCTTCTTTCCGAATGATCTGTTCGCCCTTGTAGCGGACTCCCTTCCCCTTATAAGGTTCGGGTGGGCGGAAGCTCTTAATATTTGCGGCTACCTGCCCGACCAACTGTTTATCCGCTCCCTTGATCGTTATATCCGTCTGATCCTCCACTTCGGCCTCGATATTTTCGGGCAAATCATATTCGATCGGATGAGAGAAACCCAGTTCCAAAATCAACTTGTTTCCCTGCGTCCGAGCCCGATACCCCAAGCCTTGAATTTCCAGTTGCTTTTCAAAGGGTTCGTTCAAGCCCTCAACCATATTGGCCACCAGACTACGATAGAGACCATGCCTTTGACGATATTCCTTGCCTTCTCCCTGCCTTCTTACCAGTAACTGACCGTCGTTTTGCTCGAAACTGACGAAACCCGGTTCATAGTCCTGGGTCATGTCCTGGCCACCCTTACTTACTCTGACTTGCCTTTCTCCTATTTCGATCTCAGTGCCTTCGGGAATATCGATAGGAGCTTTTCCTACCTTGGACATACGGATCACCTCACCATACCTTCAGGAGCACTTCGCCCCCTATCCCTTTTTCCCTAGCTTGCCTTCCCGTCATTACGCCCTCGGAAGTACTAATAACGGCCACGCCCAATCCGCCGAGGACCTGTGGTACTTCTTCCTTGGAGACGTATACTCGACGAGACGGTTTGCTTTCCCGCTCGATACCGTCAATGCTTTCTTCCCCGTCCCTATAGCTGAGATCAACCCGAAGGGTTCTCTTTCCCCCGTCTTTTTCATGAACTTCGTAACCCTCGATGTAACCCTCTTCTTGCAAGACCCGAGCTATCTCAGCCTTGAGATTGGAAGCGGGCATTTCAGTACTTTGATGGCCCATACGACTCGAATTCTTGATTCTAACTACCATATCGCTAATCGGATCGTGTTCTGTCATCTCACTCCTCCTCCTGGCCTTAAGAATCGCTCCACGGCTACCAGCTAGCCTTCCTTACGCCAGGAATTTCTCCCTTGTTTGCCAGCTCACGGAAGCAGACACGACAAATGCCAAAATCTCTGATATAACCTCTAGCACGTCCGCAGATACTACAGCGGTTGTAATCGCGGACATCGTACTTCTTTTCCTTTTTGGCCTTCTCTTCCAGAGCTTTTCTCGCCATGTTATCCCCTCTTGTAATTTATATATACAACCGATCGCCCTTACTTTCTTTGTCGAAAAAACGGTTAAACCGAAGATTATCCACTATTTCCTCTGAATTCTACTCCCGGAACGGAAAGCCCAATTCCTCTAAAAGATAAAAACCTTCTTGATCAGTCTCGGCACTAGTTACGATCGTGATATCCATCCCCTGCACTCTTTCTATATCGTCGTAAGTGATCTCCGGGAATACCAATTGCTCGTCGATGCCCAAAGTATAATTTCCTCGTCCGTCGAAAGAATCCGGGGACAAACCTCTGAAGTCCCTGATGCTAGGCAGAACGACGTTAACCAATTTGTTGACAAAGGCATAGGCCCGTTTTCCCCTCAAAGTTACCTTACAACCGACCGGTACACCTTTTCTGATTTCGAAGTCCGAAATCGATTTTCTCGCCCTGGTCACCACCGGCTTTTGGCCCGTAATGGTCTTCAGATTGTCCATCGCTCCGTCCAAAACGCGCGGATCGTCCCGCTCGGAGATCCCCATATTTACAACTATCTTTTCCAGTGCCGGTATCTGCATCCGGTTATCGTAATCCAGTTCCCTGGCCAGACGATCTCTTATCTCCTCGTTATAACGCTCTTGTAACAACATATCCTAAAGGCCACCTCACGCTTCCGTTCATCCTTTCCAATTTCACACCCCAAGACCGACTCAAAAGGTTCTCTTCAACCATTCACACATATTTCAAAAGCAAGAAAAGCCCATCGACCTTCACTTCTCTCCCCCGGCACGTACTCCGGAACTTTGCAGTAATTTTCCTGAAGCTTATCTAGCGAGGGTAAAGAAAATAACCAGAAACGAGGAACGCCCAGGTCACAACTCCCTCAATCTATGGTACCCTCGCATTTTTTACAGACCCTAACTTTTTCGCCGGCAACCGTGTCGAATCCGACCCTGGTCGGCTGGTCACAAGAGGGACAGATAGGCAATACGTTCGAGATGTGGATAGGACCTTCCCGTTCCAATATTCCCGGCTCCCGATGCTGCTGGGTCCTACCTTGATGTTTAACTTGGATATTGACGTTCTCCACTACGACCTTATTGCCTTCGGGTTCGACTCGAAGAACTTCACCCGTCTTCCCCTTGCCGTTGCCCGCGATCACCCGTACTCTATCGCCCTGCTTTACCTTTCTCATCTCTCCTCCCTTACCTTAAAGTACTTCGGGGGCAAGCGAAATGATGCGGAGCATATTTTGAGCACGTAATTCCCTGGTCACCGGACCAAAAATTCTGGTTCCCACAGGCTCCAATCGGTCGTCGACCAGAACCACAGCGTTTTCGTCAAATCGGATAAAGCTGCCGTCCTCGCGTCGGAAGTTATCCTGGGTTCTAACTATAACCCCTCTGACGATCTCCCCTTTTTCCAGGTCGCTAGTCGGAATCCTTTTTTTAACGGAGCCGACTATCAAATCGCCGATCTGACCTTCCCTTTTATTGGAAGTGCCCAAAACGTTGATACAACGCAACTGCTTCGCCCCGGAATTGTCCGCCACGTTCAAAATCGTCTCTTGCCTAATCACTTTAGCTCACTCTCCCTCCGGCGCCCGCCTCAGCACTTTTTCCAACTTCCAACGCTTCAACTTGCTAATGGGCCGCGTCTCGACTATCAATACCTGGTCGCCTTCTCGCGCTTCCTCTTTTTCGTCATGAGCGTAAAACTTGGAACTTTTCTCCACGTACTTTTTGTAGCGCCGATGTTGCTTCTTCGTGTCTACGGCGACCTTGATCGTCTTATCCATGGCCGTCCCGATTACTCTACCTCTCTTTTCTTTCTTCACGACAACTCAGCCTCCTCCAGTTCTCGCTCTCGCTTGATGGTCTTAACCCGAGCAATGTCTTTCTTAGTCCTTTTTATCTCGGCCGTATTGTCAAGCTCTCCCGTCGATCTCTGGAACCGCAGATTGAACAGCTTCCTCTTCAACTCGCTTTCTTTTTGCTCCAATTCCTCTTCCGTCAGTTCCCGAATCTCACTAGGCCTCATTAGACCTCACCGCCCAATCTAATCCTTTCTTTGAGCCTAGTCTTCAAGGGCAGCTTGTAGGAGACCAATCTCTGTAGCCTTTTGGCATGCTCTTCATCCACGCCGGAGAATTCGAAGATAATCCTTCCCGGTCGAACGACCGCCACCCATTCGGCGGGTTCCCCTTTACCTTTGCCCATTCTAGTCTCCGCCGGAGTCTCGGTTATGGGCTTGTCCGGAAAGATTCTGACCCAAATCTTGGAGTCCCTATGAGTTTCGTGAGCCAGAGTCATCCGAGCCGTCTCTATCTGCTTGCCCGTAATCCAACCGGGTTCCTGGGCCTGGATGCCGTAGTCGCCAAAAGATACCTTATTGCCCCTACTGGCCTTCCCTTTGGTTCTCCCTCGCTGCTCTTTCCTGTGTCTAGGATTCGTTGGATATAACGCCATAGAAAATCACCAATTCCTTTATAAAGTCAATCGCCTCCTGCTCCCTATCCCCGGAGGAAACTCCGGCGGATTAAGGTCGCACTTACTACAGGCGATTTTCTCCATCAACTGGACATAGGTTTACTACCAGTTTTTGTGGAGAACAAGCCGCTTCATCCCCCCAGCAAGCCGGGGATTTTTCTCGGAAAATTTTATAAACTCAACCCTTCAGGCACACCTTCGGGCAGAATCTCCTCGCGGAAGACCCATGCCTTTACGCCGATCGGTCCGTACTTCGTCCGAGCCTCGATGAAACCGTAGCTGATGTCGGCCCGCAAAGTCTGAAGGGGGATCCGTCCCTCGTCTTGCGTAATAGAACGAGCCAAATTAGCCCCTCCGATTCGCCCCGAACACTTGATCTTGACCCCTTCAGCGCCGCTTTCCATCGCCCGAGACATCACTTCCTTCATCGCCCTGTTGGGCGGAATGCGGTTTTCTATCTGAAAGGCGACCTCTTGGGCGACAAGTTGAGCGTGAGTATCAGGGTTTTCCGCCTCTTTGACGGAAATATTGACGTTTCGCCCCGTCTCCTCGGACAGTTCGCTCTGAAAATTATTAATCTCCTGGCCCCCTCTGCCGATAATGATGCCCGGTCTGGCGGAGACCACTACGATGGAGATCCGGTCGTCACGAGGACGTTCGATGCTGACTTCCGCGATACCCGCTCCGCGATACCGCTCCGCAATTATTTCCCTGATCTTGTGATCTTCCTCGATATATTCGGGCGCTCTCTCTTCGCTATACCAGTTGGAATACCATTTCTTGTTTACACCAATTCTAAATCCGACTGGGTTAACTTTCTGTCCCATTACTCTTCCTCCACCAAAGTTATCTTTATGTGACTGCTCCGTTTCTGCACTACGTCCGCTCGACCCAGTGCCCGAGGCTTCAATCGCTTCAATTTCTGTCCCTGGTCGACAAGCACTTCTTCCACTTTCAGATTATCCAAATCCATATCATGGTTATGCTGAGCGTTGGCGATCGCCGATTCCAGCGTCTGCTGGAGAAACTCGGCGGCCTTCTTTTTGGAAAAACGGACCACCTTAAGGGCCTCGTCCACCCCTTTGCCCCGAATCGCGTCCGCGACGGGTCTTGCCTTCTTGGGGGAAACTTTCGCGTTCTTCAAGACTGCCTTTGCTTGCCTTGCCATATTAACTCACTTCACCCTTAACCTACCGGAGTGATCGGCTTCTTCTTCTTGATCCCACCGTGCTCGATGAACTTGCGGGTCGCCGCAAATTCTCCCAGCTTGTGGCCGACCATGTTTTCATTTATCTCCACCGGAACGTGTTCGCGTCCATTGTGAACCTTGATCGTCAATCCCACCATCTGCGGTATTACGACGGAATCACGGGACCACGTTTTGATCTCTTCCAGTTCGCCCTTCTTGGCACGCTCTACTTTCTCCTTGAGACTATCTTTGACGTACGGACCTTTTTTAACTGATCTTGGCATATTTACCCCCTCGCTTACCTCTTCATTCCCTTCTACGAATTATCTTCTTATCGCTGGCCTTCTTCCGTCTGGTCTTTCCCCCTTTGGCCGGCACGCCGCTTGGAGAGACAGGAGGTCGACCGACGCTGGCCCGACCTTCTCCCCCGCCGTGGGGGTGATCGACCGCGTTCATGGCCACCCCGCGCACGTGAGGCCTACTTCCCAGATGACGCCTTCTGCCAGCCTTGCCGCTCTTGACGTTCTGGTGATCGGGGTTAGAGACCTGTCCGATAGTGGCTTTACATTCCGGATCGAACTGCCGAACCTCGCCGGAAGGTAAGATCAAATCGATGCTCTCTTCGTCCTTGGAGACGATCCGGGCCTGGGTACCCGCAGCCCGAGCGATCTCCCCCCCGCTTCCGGGACTGAATTCGACGTTATGGACCGGCGTTCCGGCGGGAACGCGCCGCAGAGGCAAAGCATTGCCCGGCCGCACCTCCGCCTCTTCACCGGCCTGGACGTAAGAACCAATTTCCAGTTTCAGCGGAGAGATTATGTACCTTCTCTCCCCGTCTAGATATTTCAACAGCGTAATCCACGCGGAACGATTGGGATCGTATTCCCTACTTACCACTTCCGCCTTGACCCCTTCTTTGTCCCGGGCAAAATCTATCACTCGATACTGTCTCTTATGTCCGCCACCGCGACTGCGGACAGTCTGTTTGCCCTGATTATTGCGCCCCCCGCTCTTTCTGAGCGGTTCCAACAAGGATTTCTCCGGCTCGTCTCCGGTTAGGACGCTAAAATCGGGCACCTCGGCATGTCTTTTAGCCGGGGTATTCGGTTTAAATTTCTTCAAAGGCATTTTTCGCTCACCTGCTCCAAGAAGTTTTCCTAGATCGATAGTACCTACAACCAGCAAAGGAAAGTGGACAAAGGCCAGAACCGGTTACGTCCAACCTAACCAAAGATATCTATCCTGTCCCCTTCCGCCAACCTGACGTAAGCCTTTTTCCAGTCGCTTCGTCGGCCCTTATTTTCAGCTAACCTCTCCCGACGGGGCTTACCCTTCATGTTCATCGTAGTAACTTTCAATACCTCGACTTCAAAGATATCTTCGACCGCCTGCTTGATCTGAGGCTTGTTCGAGTCGGGATGGACGCGGAAAGCGTAACTATTGCTTTCTTCCTGCAGACGCCAAGAATCCTCGGTCACGATAGGTTCGACCAGCACGTCCTCGTTGCTAAGCTCCACTGGAATCACTCCCAACTCGTTCCTTTTCTTCCAGAAGGCGTTCCTCTAGATCTTGGACCCCACTCTCAGTAATCAAAATACCTTCGCGTTTCAAAACCGAATAGGCTGTCACTTGAGAAACGGGAAGGAGGTCGACGGTCGGCAGGTTGCTAAAGGTCTTCCTCAGCACCCAATTAAGCTCATCATGGGCTATGATTATAAGAGCATGGTCTTCTAAATCAAGCCGCTCCAACAGCGATAGACCGCGCTTCGTCTTTGGCTCTTCAAAGCCCAAGCGGTCGATAACTTTGACGTTTCCTTCCTCAAATCTAACCGAAAGGGCCGATATGACCGCTTTGCGTTTCATCTTCTTCGGCAGATCCAGATCGTAGTCTTTGGGCTTCGGTCCAAAGGTGACCCCGCCGCCGCTCCATAGCGGAGACTGCCGCGATCCATGTCTAGCTCGCCCCGTACCCTTTTGGCGCCACGGCTTGCGATTGGAACCGCTAACCTCCGATCGGGTCTTGGTATTGGCGCTGCCCGACCTACCGTTCGTCCGATAGGTCCGGACGGCCCGATAGAGGAGGTCGTTGTGAAAGTCGGCTCCAAATACCCCCTCGGGTAACCCTATCTCTTCGCTTTCTCCTCCGTCGAATTTGAACAGTTCGGCATTAATCATTGCTTTTCCTCAACTCCACCATATTGCCCCGCGGTCCCGGAACGGAACCTTTAATTACGAGTAGATTTTCCTCTTCATCGATCTCAAGGACTTCCAAGTTTTGTATAGTAACTCGGCGATCGCCCGTTTTTCCCGCCATCTTCTGTCCTTTCAGCACGCGACCGGGCTCCACACACATGCCGATAGAACCCGGACGCCGATGAAAGCGGGAGCCGTGAGAATCCGGGCCGCCGGAGAAGCCCCATCTCTTCATTACCCCTTGAAAGCCTTTCCCTTTGGAATTTCCGCTGACGTCGATCAAGTCATTTTCCTCGAACAAGGAAAGATCGACCTGCTCGCCGACCGAATATTCTCCCGCCTCTTCCACTCTGAATTCGCAGAGAAATTTCTTCGGTTCGACCCCGGCCCGGTCGAAGTGGCCCTTCATCGGTTCGGTAAGTCGATGTCTCTCCGTATCGCCGTAACCGATCTGGATCGCTTCGTAACCGTCATCTTGTTCCGTCTTTACCTGTACGACGACGGCGGGCTCGGACTGGATCACCGTAGCGCCGACGGCCGATCCCTCTTCGGTAAAATACTGCGTCATTCCCACTTTCTCCCCAATCGTTCCAATCATCTCTTGATCTACCCCCTCGAAGTATCGCCCTGTAAAATCAACCGCATCTCTTTATCCGTAATCATCCTGCCAAATTTTGAGGTTTGCAGCTCTTCCAACGGAAAAATCTGGCAAATTGAATCTATCAATATCTTTCCTGCAAGAAATCAAAAAACCGGAACCTATCGAGCAAGTCCTTCTCCGACCGATCGGCAAAAGTTTAGCGAGGAGGAAAGGATCCCCTAACCTCGGCCCCAGTGGATCAAGCGCCTCAAAACGAAGACGGGAGACAAGTTCGAACCGGACTAAAGCTTTATCTCCACGTCGATACCCGTGGGCAACTCGATATCCATCAAGGCGTTAATCGTCTCCGAAGTGGGTTCCTTGATATCGATCAATCGATTATGTATCCTGCGTTCGAAATGTTCCATGGAATTCTTGTTTACGTGGGGTGAACGCAGAACGGTATAGAGCTTACGCTCCGTGGGCAAAGGTACCGGGCCGGAGATCTTGGCCCTGGTCTCCTTGGCAGTATCCACGATCCTCTCCACCGACCGATCGACAAGTTCATGATCATATCCTTTAAGCTTGATACGAATCTTCTCTCTTGCCATTTGTTAATAACCCCTATTTTTTAGTACTTCTTCCTTTACGCTCTCCGGCACTTTCTGATAATGAGAAAAACTCAAAGAGTAGGTGGCCCGTCCTTGGGTCAGCGACCGTAAAGTCGTGGCATAGCCGAAGGACTCGGCGAGCGGCAACTCGAACTCCACTACTTGGATGCCGTCGCGGTGTTCCACCCCTAGAACGTCGCCCCGCCTTTTGGATATATCTTCCATAACGTTGCCGATGTACTCGCTGGGCGAAATCACCTCGCCCATCATTATCGGTTCCAACAGCTTTGAATTTCCCTTGAGCGCCCTCCGGGTCGCCCGTGAAGCGGCGGCCTTAAAGGCTATATCCGAAGAATCGACCGGATGATGATCGCCGTCGTACAAAGTCGCCTTGAGATCGGTAACCCCAAAGCCGGCCACCACACCGCTGCCGAGCGATTCCTCGATCCCTTCCTCCACGGAGGAGATATATTCTTTGGGTACGTTACCCCTTCGAACCTCGTTTTCAAAGCTAAAACCTTCCCCCCTCCCAGCGGGCTCGAACCTGATCATCACTCGGGCGTACTGTCCTCGTCCCCCAGTCTGTTTTGCGAATTCTTCGTCGATATCCGATTCGGAGACGATCGTCTCCCTGTAAGTCACGCTGGGCGTACCGACGTCCGCTTCTACGCCAAATTCCTCCTTCAACCTGTTGGTCAAAATATCCAAGTGCAATTCTCCCATGCCGGAGATGATCGTCTGATGAGAATCCTCGTCGTTGCGAACCTCAAAGGTAGGATCCTCTTGAGTTAGCTTGTAGATGGCGGACTCCAGCTTCTCCTCCTCGGACTCCCGGCGCGGCTCTATGGCCACTGAAATTACGGGATCGGGGAAATCGATCCTCTCCAGCTCGATCGGACGCTGAAAACTGCAGAGAGTCTCCCCGGTCGCGGTCTCGGAAGGGCCGACTACGGCGACGATGTCACCTGCCTTGGCCTTCTCTATCCGCTCCCGCCTGTTCGCATGCATATGAAAGATGCGGGAAACCCGTTCTCGTTTATCCTGATTGGGATTATAGACGTCGTCCCCTTCTTCCAAAGTACCGGAGTAAAGACGCAAATAGACCAATCGCCCAGTGTACTTGTCCGTGGAGACTTTAAAGGCCAAAGCGGCCAACGGTTCGTCCGGATCCGGCCTCCTCTTTTCCCTTTCCGCATCTTCTTCCTCGGAATTTGACCGCGGCAAAAAGCCCTCCACGGCCGGAACGTCCAGAGGACTGGGCAAATAGTTGACTACCGCGTCGAGAATGGGCTGCACTCCGATGTTTTTCAGAGCCGAACCCCCCAGCAGAGGGACGAAAGCTTTATCTATACAAGCTTTTCTGATCGCTTCATTCAAAAGATCAAGCGGCACCTCCTCTTCGGAAAGGTACCGCTCCATCAGATCATCGTCGAATAAGGCCGCCCCTTCCAGCAGCTGATCCCGCCACCCGTTCGCTTTTTCCTTGGCGTCAGCGGGAATCTCCCGCCTTTCGAACTTCGCTCCCCGACTTTCTTGGTCCCAGACGATCAGGTCCATGCCCAACAGATCGATCATTCCGACGAGTTCCCTGGAATCGTCCCGATAGGGGAACTGAAGGGGCAACGGAGTGACGCCCAGTCGTTCCTCGATCATCTCGGCGGTCTTTTCGTAGCGAGACTCGGTCCTGTCGAGTTTATTTACGTAGGCGATCCGCGGTACGCCGTAACGGTCGGCCTGCCGCCAGACCTTTTCCGACTGGGACTCGACCATCTCCACGCCGGAAAAAAGCGCCACGGCTCCGTCCAACACTCGCAAAGAGCGTTCCACTTCGGCCGTAAAGTCCACATGACCCGGCGTATCGATAATGTTGATCTGATGATCCTTCCAATAGCACGTAGTGGCAGCGGAAGTGATGGTTATCCCCCGTTCCTTCTCCTGATCCATCCAGTCCATCTCCGTGTCGCCGTGATGAACCTCGCCCATCTTGTGAGTTCGACCCGTATAATAGAGCATCCTCTCCGTGGCCGTAGTTTTCCCCGCATCGATATGGGCCATAATGCCAATATTTCTCAGCTCTTTCAGTTCATCGTTTTCCATCTTAGCTTCCACAGCCTGGCTTGAAGTTTGCTTAGTCAATGTCATAATGATTCCTTATTTTTATCCTTTTCTTCCCAAAAACCGGCAGTTAATTTAAAAAAGCAAATAACTTGGACCCCCAGGGCTTCCATCCTCCAAGACAAGTACCTTAAAGAAGGCACTCGACGAATACGAGCCAGAAAAACGGAAGTCCACCCAATTAAATAAAAGAACAGCCGCCTTTATCTTCCCCACTACATAAAACCTCAGAAGAAATTCGCCGTTTCGATTAAATACTTCCCCCTAAGGACTTCTCCCGCCAAAGACAAGTAATTTAACTCCCTACATAACAACGGGCAGGAGTTTCCCCTACGAGGTTTTATATAGATCGACCTATCCTGGTAGAACGACTGTACTCGGACGCCCAAAGATCGAAAACAAAATAAAATATAAAACCGCTACCTTAAAGTGGCATGGGTTACCAGCGGTAATGGGCAAAGGCCTTGTTGGCCTCCGCTTGACGGTGGGAAGTTAGCTTGCGTTCAAAAGCCGTCCCTTCTCTGTTGCTGGCCGCAATGATCTCACTCGCCAGTCTCTCTTCCATCCTATATTCGTTCCTCTCGGATGCGACATCCACCAACCAGCGAAGGGCAAGCGCAATACTTCGGTCGGGGGGAACTTCATAAGGTACTTGGTAATTAGCTCCTCCTACTCGCCGGCTCCTGGTTTCCAACCTAGGGGAGACGTTTTCAACCGCCTCCTGAAAAACTTTGATGCCCGGCTCTCCTTCCCGTTCTTCGATCAATTCGAAGGCATCGTAGACGATCTTCAAGGCACGATTCTTCTTACCGTCCTGCATGATATAGTTGACGAGCTTGCCCACAAGCTCGCTACCGTTCATCACATCGGGCTCTACTTCCCTTCCCGGTATCTCCATAGGCTAATCCCCCTCAGCTTTGTTTCTTGGTTCCGTACTTCGAACGACCTTGCTTACGCCCCTCGACACCGGTAGCATCGTAAGCGCCACGGACTATGTGATAACGGACGCCAGGTAGATCCTTTACCCTGCCACCCCGTACCAAAACGACAGCGTGTTCCTGCAACTCGTGGCCTTCCCCAGGAATGTAAGCGGTAACTTCCTTGCCATTGCTCAGTCTGACCCGAGCCACCTTCCGCAGAGCGGAATTGGGCTTTCTGGGCGTCTGAGTATAGACGCGAGTACATACACCCCTCTTCTGGGGGCACCCCTCCAAGGCCCTTGAAGTGACCTTCTTGGTCTTACTAGACCTTCCCTTTCTCACTAATTGATTAATAGTTGGCATAAAGCTATTTAACACTCCTTTGTTTGCTGCCTGCAATTATAAGCGAGCCCATATGCCGTGTCAAGAAGGGACAAAACGGCATCTGATCAAATAAGAGGGGCGAATTACTCGCCCCTCTTCTGGGCTCAATCGACCCCATCGATGATCAAAATGAAAACGAAACTTAGTCCTCGGACGAACCGTTTTCTTCAAAGCCCGTGCCCACTGCCACCTTCTTCCCCACGATTATATTGGGCTTCAGTCCGGTAAGCCGGTCCGATTCGCCGCTCAAAGCAGCGCGGGTCAAAGAACCGGTGGTGCGCTGGAAGGAAGCTGCGGAAAGCCAGCCCTTGGTCTTTAGGGCGGACTTAGAAATTCGCAGCAATTGCCTTTCAGCTTCGGGTAGTTCATATTCCCTGATTCGCCGAGTGAGCAGTTCGCCTCCTCGGACGACCGTGATCTCCTTCAGACCGGCCTTCAACGCACGGCGGATGATATCGCCAGTGACTTCTTCGCCGCTTTGAGCTATCAACCGGTTACCCTCGATCAGGTCATCGCTCAGCGTAAGTCCCAATACCTCGTCCCTATTGCCCCTAATCCGCTCGTTCTTTTCCCTAATTTCGTCCACCACCTGACGGAACTCCTCCAGAGTGATCAATTCGTTTTGGGCCAGATCGGAGTCGCCCCGATCGCTGACCATGACGTTGTTCAACATTTGGGCGATAATCACTTCCACGTGGGTATCGTTGATATCTACGCCCTGACTTTTGTAAACCTTCTGGATCTCGGTGAGTAGATATTCGTAGGTCCGATCGGCACCGGCCTTGTCCAGCAAGATATGCGGAGGGATGACGCCTTTCGATATCTGATCGCCCGAGTTTATCTTATCTCCCTCGCGGACGGCCAACGAATGAGTGATCTCTACCTGCTCCCTGTAGCGATAGGTTACCCGAGCCATCTCCCCTTCTTCCTTCACGTCCTCGACGAAAAGATCTCTATCGGAGACAAGATCCAAATCAAAGAGTGTCGCACCCTTCTTTACCCTGTCCCCGTCTTGCACTTGAGGGACCATATCGGAGGAGATGGGTATTCTCTTTCTACCTTCCTCGGGACGATAGATGACCATCACGTTATCCGAGATTGCCAATCGGCCGGAACGGTCGGCCTCTATGGCGTAAGACTTGGAGCTATCGATCAAGCCTTCGCCCTCTTCCACTCGCTCCCCTTCCTCTACCAGCGGCTCCGCGGCCGGCGGAAGCGAATGTTCGATCAAATTCTCCTCGTCATCGACCAGGACAATCGACCTGTTCAGGACGTCGATATCCTCCACCCTGCCCGATCTCTTGGCGTAAACTTGATCCAGCTCGAACTCCTCCGTCAGTCTGTCGCCCCCTTCGACGAACTCCCCCGTCTCCAGCAAGGGTTCGACGTCGCGAGGAAGTTCGTAGAAGCCGTCGGAGCGGCTCATCAATAAATACATTACTTCGATCCCCTCTTCCTCGATTATCTTGACCGTGCCGGTATGGGGACTGTCCGTCACGGCTACTTCGCTTGCCGCTACCTCATCGCCTGGCTCCACGATACAGAGAGAAGCGGGAATTCGCAGTTCCTTCTCCTCCCCTTCGATATCCACCAATTTGCCTTCTTCACCGTCCCCTATCTCCCTGACGTAACCGTCTATCTCCGCGATCTGGGCCTGAGCGCTTTTGGTCGTCTTACGAGCCTCAAAGAGTTCCTCCGCGCGGGGCAGACCTTGGGTGATGTCTTCGCCGGCGACGCCGCCGGAGTGGAAGGTCCTCATCGTCAATTGAGTCCCCGGTTCCCCGATCGACTGAGCTGCGACTATCCCGGCCGCAAGCCCTTTGTCGACCAGATCGTGCTTGCTCATATCTATCCCGTAACATTGCTGACATACGCCTTTTTCCGTATTGCAGGTAACGGGAGAGCGAACGACTATCCGCGGCCGCACCTCGATCTCCTCCAGGCCCGCACCCTCTATCCGGCGGGCCAGATAGGGGGTCAGAGTTTCGTCCTGAGCCACGATCACCCTGCCCGTTTCCGGATCCCTTATCTCGGATAGGCTCTTACACCCAGTTGCCCTTTCGCCAAATTCGGGTCGAGTCACGTCCAGTTCGTAGCTCAACTCGGCCAAGTCCCGGGCCAGTTCCCGCTTTACGAGAACGCCCTCCTCCGCGATAACGTTTCCCTCCGGATCACGGATCGCCTCCGCCAGCGTCCTTCCGTAAACTCTGTCTTCGATACTTTCCATCAGTTCCCCACCCTCGTAGCGGAGCGGATCGATCTCTATTCCTCTATTGGTACCACAATCCTCTTCGCGGACGATGACGTTGGAAACTGCTTCGACAAGTCTCCGAGTCAGATAGCCGGAGTCGGCCGTCTTCAGAGCGGTATCGGCCGTCCCCTTCCGACCCCCGTGAGTTGAGATAAAGTATTCCATCATGTCCAGACCCTCACGGAAGTTGGAGATGACGGGCATCTCGATGATCTCACCGGAGGGATCGGCCATCAAACCGCGCATTCCGGAAAGCTGTTTGACCTGGTCGGCGCTACCGCGAGCCCCCGATCCGACCATCATCTGTAGCGGATTGAGCGGGTGGCGCTGAAGGTTGTCCATGGTAGCTTCCTCCACTTCGTCCACCGTCTCGCTCCAGATATTGATGACCGTCTCCGAGCGTTCCTCCTCGGAAGCCAATCCCTGTCTATACATCTCATCGATATTCCTCACTCGATCATAGGCATTTTCGATGATCCTTTCCTTCTCCGGGGGTTCGATGCAATCCTTAGTGGAGATGGTCAAGGCCGACTTCGTAGCCACGGAAAATCCCAATTCCTTCAAGTCATCCAGCAATTCTACAACGCGCTCGTTGCCGTGATGATGGTAGACCTCCATCAAAATATCGCTGATATCGGAGGAATCGAAGGATCGGTCGTAGTCACGCAAGTCCTTGGGGAAGAGCCTGTTCAACTTGGCCCGGCCCAAGGTAGTGTCTACCACTTCCCCCTCTATCCGCACTTTGATCGGCTCGTGGATGGAGATCACGTCGTTTTCGTAAGCGCGCTCGGCTTCGTTGAAGTTGGCGAAGTATCGCGGTTTACCGTTTTCCTCCTCTTCCACATGGGTCAAGTAATAGTAAGCATATATCTGGTCCTGGGTCGGCCGACTGAGCGGTCCCCCGTGGGCGGGAGAGAGCAAATTCTCCGAAGAGATCATGATCGTCCGACTCTCCTCGACGGCCTCCGGGGAAAGCGGCAAATGAATGGCCATCTGATCTCCGTCGAAGTCGGCGTTGTAAGGCGGACAGACGTGGGGATGAATGTGAATGGCGTCGCCGTCCACCAAACGGGGCTCGAAAGCCTCTATCCCCAACCGGTGAAGCGTCGGAGCCCGGTTGAGCAAGACGGGCCTTTCCTCGATTATCTCCTCCAGATGATCCCAAACCTCGGGCATGTCACCACGCAAGGCCTTGTTCTTCACTTCGTTGTAGTTGGAATAGGCCGTGTCATCCAGACGTCGAGTGACGAAAGGCTTGTAAAGTTCCAGGGCCAACTTCTTGGGAATACCACACTGCCACAGCTTGAGTTTGGGGTCGACGACGATGACCGCCCGACCGGAATAGTCCACCCTCCTTCCCAGCAGGTTGCGGCGCAGACGGCCGTGCTTGCCCGAGATCCTGTCGGAAAGGGATTTGAGTGGACGGTCGTCTTTCCCCTGAATGGGGCTGCTCTTCTTTTCGTTGTGGATCAAAGCGTCGACCGATTCCTGCAGCATGCGCCTTTCATTGCGCAGGATTACCTCCGGCGCGCCCATCTCCTCCAACCGCTTCAACCTATTGTTCCTGTTTATTATCCGCCTGTAGAGGTCGTTGAGATCGGTGGTGGCAAATTTGCCCCCTTCCAGATGGACGATGGGCCGCAGATCCGGCGGGAGGACGGGAATTACGTCCAAGGCGATATGCTCAGGTTTATTGCCCGAATCGCGCAATTGCTCGACCACGTTCAACCTTCGGGATATCCTGCGGCGCGCGGTGGCGCTGGTCTCTTTTTTCAATCTGGAATTGAGCTCTTCTCCCAGCTCATCCAGATCCAGATTCTCCAACAAACCCTTTATGCCGTAAGCTCCAGTGAAGGCGGAGAAACCTTCGGGATAAACCCTCTCATAGGCCTCCTTCTCCAGCTGCGTAATTCTATCCCCCACTTCCAGGGGTACTTCCTCGTCGGTCACGTCCGTAACCAGAAATATCAAGCTATCCACGTTATCGACGGCTTTTTCCCCTTCTACTTCTTCCCCGTAACGAGCCTTAAGCATCTCAAAGAAAGTAAGCGAACAGACTTCTTCCACGGGCGAGTTGGCGATCGTCTCTCCCTCTTCGACCTCTTCGCCTTCCCCTACCTCCAGCCGCACCTGGGGCGAGAGGGGATATTCTTCCTCGCCGATGGAGACTATGATTACGTCTTCCTCATTGCCCAACTTTTTTCTCTCGATAGAAACCTGGCCGGCCGATTCGGCTACCAGCTCCGGAGCCTCGGATATCTCCACGCCCTCTTCCACTTCGAAGTCGAAGTGGTCGGCCAAAACGTCGAACTCCGATTCGTAAATTATCTCCCCCTCGCCTATATCTTCCGGATCCCCGGTGGAGATGACCACGAATATCTCCTCGCGGAGAGGCTCGGCTTCGTAATAGGCGATTTTACGCAAAGTCTTTTTCTTTATATCCAACAGTTTGCTCAAGGGGCTAGATATCCCTTTTAAAAACCAGAAATGGATCACCGGACTGGCCAATTCTATATGCCCCATATTTTCCCGCCGCACCGAAGAATCCGTGATCAAGACGCCACATTTCTCACACGTAATCCCTTCGTATTTCTTCCCCTCGTACTTGCCGCAGGCACACTTGTAATCATCCTCGGGGCCAAAGATCTCTTCCGCATATAGGCCGCCCTTTTCCGGCTTATGAGTACGATAGTTTATCGTCTCAGATTCCGTGACCTCCCCCTTGGACCACTCCAGAATTTCCTCAGGAGAAGCCAGCATTAACTTTAGTTCCTCTATATCGTCACCCGATATCACTCACGATCACCTCATGGCTGCACTGCTTCGATAAGAAAAGGTCTGACACTCGCCGGTGAAAAGAGTCCGGTCAGTCGTTTTCGTCAGCACCTTGTTCAGTTTCCGATTTATTCCCTTCCGAGATTTTACCGTTCCCGTTACCGTTCCCTTTGTAATCGGTCCGATAGAATCCGCTCCCCTTAAATCTTATACCTACGCTGGAGACGGCCTTTTTCACCTTATCGCTTCCACATTCCGGACACTCCAGATCCTCCTTGCCGTTCTCTTTGGCCTTCAACTGCAACACTTTAAAAGAATTGCCACATTCCTCACACTCGTAACGATACAAAGGCATTGTTCTTTCCTTCCCCTCCCGTTTTTTTGTTCATATTTATAACTGAACTATAATCAAATTAAAGTCGATTGAACCTCGCCCAAGCCTACTCGAACCGCAAATCCCGATCTACCTTATGTATAATATAGTTCTTTCCCCGTAGGCCGACTATATAAAACCTTGGACATATCTTCGCTTCGAATTGAGTGACTCCTGGAAGAACGATCTTAAGATTTCATCCTCAACGGTGATTTTAGGCCATTAGCTCTCCTTAACGTTTAAAAACAAATCCAAGGTAATTTACAAGGTTTTATATACGTTCTACCCGATCGTCTCAGAGCGAAACAACTCACAAAGATCTCCGAGAAAATGGACGAAAATATAACTGTACGCTAAATATCCGTCAGGAAAACGGAAAATAGAGGTTTGAATGTCATGAATAACGAAAGAAATAAGCTACTACCCTTGACGAAAGCGACAACTTATAAAGAAAGCGCTTAAAAATTATAACGACCCATGGACATTTTTCAAATCAATCCGCGAGAAAGTCACGCCAGCTCAAACCCCTCTCTCCCTCGGCTTCGCGCCGACCGTTCCCTCGCCCGGACCCCTTGGAAGACCCGCCAAAGCCCGTCTCAGCGACAGAAGAAACGAAATGGAGCTCTTCGTCTTCCATTTCCTCCAGAAAGCGAGAGGGAGAATTATGAAAGACCTGACCATAGAGAAACCTCTTCCGGGCACGGGTAAGATAGAGCCGATCCTGAGCTCGGGTGATCCCCACGTAACACAATCTTCGCTCCTCTTCCAGCCGTCCCTCGTCGATGGACCGGTTATGGGGCAAAAGCCCCTCCTCCAACCCCACTATGAAGACGTGACGGAATTCCAACCCCTTGGCCGAATGAAGCGTCATCAAGGAAACCCCGTCTTCTTGGTCATCGAACCGGCCAATGTTCGATTCCAGAGCCACTTTCTCCAAAAACTCCTCCAAAGACTCCTCTTCCTCCACTGCTTCCAGCTGTCCCACGAGCTCCTTCACGTTGTCTTTTCGCTCGGCGGCGGATTCCGGGTCAAATTTCTTCTTTAAATGGGCGAAATAGTTCGTCCGGTCGACGACTTCCCCGACCAGTTGCGAAGGGGTAAGCCCCTGCCCCTTCTCTTTCAAATCCTCGATCAGGCCCACAAATTTACCTATCCTTTTCTCCGCTCGACGACTGAGGTCCCCCTTACCCTCCTTCAGGGCGACCATGGCTTGCCAGGAAGAAAGGCTTTCACCGGCGGAGTAATCCCGGATCGCTTCCTCGGTTTTTTTGCCTATTCCTCGCCGCGGTACGTTTATCACCCGCCACAGGCTCACTTCGTCCTCTCTGTTGACCAATAAACGCAGATAGGCCAAAATATCCTTGACTTCTTTCCGCTCGTAGAATTTCGTTCCCTTTATAATTTCGTAAGGTAGGTCGAGTCGGACCAAGGCTTCTTCCAGTTCGCGCGACAAAGTATTTACCCTGTAAAGGATAGCCACGTCGGCGGGGCTCACCCCGCGACTCCGAAGTTCCTCGATCCTCCGAGCCACGAAATCCGCTTCGTCGGATTCGTCCGCGGCCTCATAGATGGCGACCCGTTCGCCTTCTCCCCGTTGCGGCTCCAGCGGCTTCTCCTTGCGATAATCGTTGTTAGTTATTACGGAGCTGGCCGCCCTGAGAATTGGTCGAGTGGAACGATAATTCTTGGACAGGTGGACGATCTCCGCCTGCGGATAATCCTCTTCAAAGTCCAAGATATTGCCCACGTCGGCGCCGCGCCAGCCAAAAATGGCCTGATCGTCGTCACCGACGACACAAATATTCTCCTCACCCGCGGCCAGCAGTCTGGCCAAAACGTACTGACCGTGATTGGTATCCTGGTATTCGTCTACGAGAATGAACTTAAAACCCCTTCTCCACCGCTCGACGCCCTCCCCTTCACCGCGCAACAAGCCCACCGTCAACCTGATCAGGTCGCCGAAATCAAGCGCATTGTAGTTCTCCAAAAGATCCTGATAGCGACGATAGATCCGAGAAATAGTCCGCAACAAGAAATCGTCCATCGAGCCGACCCTTTCGCCGCGAAAGGAATCGGGGCCGATCAGATCGTTTTTCGCTCCGTTGATGTAGGAAGCGACCATCCCCAAAGGGAAGTTTTCCCGGGCCAAATCCAAGTCCTCCAGCGCCTCTTTCAAAGTAGTTCGCTGATCGGCCGCATCGAAGATGGTAAAGTAACGATCGTAATCCCCATCCAAAAGAGGCGCAAATTCTCGCAAAAAGCGAGCTCCCAGAGAATGGAACGTACCCAACCAGGGAGAGTTATCGGGCCGACTGACCAGGAGTCGGCCGACCCGCTCTTCCATTTCCGCCGCGGCCTTGTTGGTAAAAGTCAACCCCAGTATTCTGCCGGGTTCGACGTCGAATTCTTCGACCAGATAGGCGATCCTCCTGGTGATAACCCTGGTCTTCCCGCTCCCGGCGCCGGAAAGGACCAACAGGGGGCCTTCGAAGTGGGTCACGGCCTCCCGCTGTTCGGGATTTAGGTCTTGAAGCAAGAAGTGATCGTCATTCATAGGCGACTCCAAGTTTTTATATTATACTAGAAGTTTAGGAAGTGGATATTCTGGGATCTATGCGGTACTCGTCCAACCGATCCTCGTCCAGCGGGGAGACGTCAAGGCGATAAGTCTCGCTGTCATGCTCGAAGCGATAGTTGACCGGCACTTTCGACAGCCGGGGCGCGTCGCTTTTCAAGGCCGTTATGCGGGCGGCCAACTCTATTATCCCTTCCGTCTCCTCCTCTCCTTTTCTATCCCAGTTCGCCCGCACCAGAGTCATCGGTCCCCCGTGGGAGGGGAGATAAAAGCGAAGGTCACGAGGCAAAAAGAAATTCTGCAATTCCCTCTTTTCCCTCTCGGTCATCCCCAGAACTATCTTCGTATCCGGGGGCACCTTGTAGTAGTGATCAAACTCGAGCAACTTCAAGGCGTTTGTGGTAAAAGTGGACTCCGCCAGCAGGTTCTTCAGCCGCCGGCGGTAGACTTCATCGGTCAATTTACAGCGCTGCTCCGCGGGAAAATCGTGCCTTTCAGGATCAATTCCGTATCCTTGGGCCATCCTTTTCAGCTCCTCGGCTAAAGCGCCGTCGGCCCGCAAGGAGAAGCCCTCTTTTACCCACCCCCTCCTTTCGGGCAAGCTGGCGGGGGACAGTCCGGAGGAGAGGGGCCTGTATACCAACCCCTTGCTGTCGGCCCTATGTTCTATGGCGAGAAGCTCCTCCTCGTCGATTCCGTGGGTACCAACGATCTCACCGGTGACCAAAAAGTCGGCATTTACCCTTTCCATAAAGCGTTTCCCCTTGCCGATTAGCAAAGTCCTGCAACCCCGACAGCTTCGACTTAGAATCGGCCGGTTCCCTTCGGAGATATTGGATAGTTCTTCGCAACATTTCTTGACCGACTGGCTGCGAAACTTAACCCCGGGCCACAACTCTTCAGCAGTCTCCTTCACCCGATCGTAATCCTCAAAGAATGGGGAACGAAAGGAGAGCAGAGCGACCTCATCCACCTTCGACTCTTCCAACAAGATCCGCGTGGCCAGGACGCTGGCCAGACTTCCGGAGAAAAGAGAGACGGCCTTAACCATTCAATAACTCCTTCTCTTTCGAAGAACAGATGATGAGGTATCGATCGACCTAATTCCCAACCCGCCCAACTAGACGCGAAGCGGCTAAAAATGGCTTAATAACTATTCAACTGCGGTTCAATTAAACCGTAATTCCCGTCGTCCCGATGATAGATGATGTTCAACCTGTCGTCATCCGAGTTTAAAAAGACCAGAAAATCCTCCTGATAGGCATCGAGCTGGAGGGCGGCTTCCTCAGGAGACATCGGTTTCTTAAAGTATATATCCGTCTTAATTATCTCCTTTTCCTCTCCCGAAACGACGCCCTGAACCCCGGAATCCTCCTCCACCAGATCGTCATCCTTGCTTTTATCCTTTAATTTCTCCTTGTATTTTTTCAGTTGCCGGGTAGCCTTGTCCATCGCCTCGTCTATGGAGGCATACATATCGTCCGTCTCCGCCGAAGCCTTGACTATCTTCTTATTGATCAGATGGCAAAAGACCTGTACACTTCTCCTCTCCTTTTCCATATCCAAAGTAACTTCTACGCTGATGATCCCGTCGAAATAACGCTCCAGATGTTGGGCTTTAGAGATGGCATAATCCCGTAAAGCGTCGCTCTGACTCATATGTCTTTCTTGAATCCTGACTTTCATTGACTCACCCACAGTTGAGGTTCTAACTGAAGTTTTTCGCTATTCCTATAACTCGTTGAGGCCCGCATAGCTCTTTCAATCAAAATAAACTGCTCTTCACCCATTATAGCACGAAAAAGGGGAACCGCACGGGCAGTATAATATCATAACAGATCGGATAGTTCCAATCAACTAAAGGGCCCTAATGCAGAATAGCAGGGAATTTTGGAGAAAATAAAGGCCTTCAATCTCGGCGCAAGATCTTTCTGCCCCGATCGGGCAGATGATAAGCGGCAAACCTATCCAAGAGAGCAAAGGCCCTCTTCGCACTCGATTCCGAAAGTCTAACCCGAGCCACTTTCCCCTGGGGCAACTGGGACAACTTGATCAAAGTGCGACGCAGCGCCTCGCCCAACTCGTCTTCCCCCCCGCTCGCACAGTTTTCACAGAGGACGCCGCCTAGGGAATTGGAAAACTTAAAACTTCCCCCGTCAAGCTTAGCTCCGCATTTTACACAATCGATCAGGCTGGGCTTAAGGCCTAACAGGCTCAACAACTTCAGGTAAAAGCCCAGTTCGACGATCTCCCCCCGCGGAGGGGAGTGGTCGAGCGCTTTCAACGTGGCCCCGAACAAGCTGTAGGTGGAAGCCTCGGGCTGGTTTTCCTCCAGCAGGAGATTGAGCAGCCGGGCCGAGCGCAATCCCGCCCCTATCAGTCCCTCGCGGCGTTTCAGCCCTTCCCAACTTTCCAAAAGCTCCCCCTCTTTGAGAAAGGCCAGCCCCGAGCCGGCGTAATAGACCACCTCGGAAAAGTTCAACAGGTCAAAGGCGGAGCCGAACTTGCTCGTCGACTTACGCGCCCCTTTGGCGATGGCGCTGAATTTGCCCTTCCTCCCCAGCAGGGTGAGGATGGAGTCACTTTCCTTGTAGTCGATCGACCTGATCGTAAATACTTCCTCTTTTTGAATTGCCATCTTTACACATCCGGGAGCCACAGTCGGCAAGACGATTCCCTAAGGCAAAGGCTTAATCCAGTTGCTCTGGCGCACCGGAGACGATCTCCACGCCGCTACTGGCTCCGATCCTGTCGGCCCCCGCCTCGATCATGCGGCAGGCCTTCTCGTAATCGCCGATCCCGCCGGCCGCCTTCACCTTCACCTGAGAGCCGACCGCCTCGCGCATCAATCTGACGTCCTCCTCTTTGGCTCCGCTCGGACCGAAGCCGGTCGAGGTCTTGACAAAATCGGCCCCACTGGCCTGAGCTATAACACATCCGGCCACTTTTTCATCCTTTTCCAATTCCCCCATCTCCAAGATGGTTTTCAAAGTGACTTCTCGGGGGGCTTCTTCGACGACCTCGGCCACCGCGGAGATATCTTCTCCCACGGCTCGATAATCGTGAGCTTTGAGGGCGGGCACGTTCACCACCATATCCAATTCATCGGCCCCGTCCTCGATGGCCAATTGAGCTTCAAAGGCCTTGACGCCGCTCTTGTTCGCCCCGTGGGGGAAGCCGACGACCGTCCCCACTTTGACCCCGCTCCCTTCCAGCCTTTCCACGCAATAGGGGACGTAAATCGGCTCCACGCAGACCGAATAGAAGCCACCCTCCTCCGCCTCCGAACAGAGCCGTTCCACGTCCTCCCGGGAGCTGCTCGAACCGAGAGACGTATGGTCGATCATCTTTGCCAAATCTTTTTTGACTATCTGCACGTTATGCCTCCTCTGTTCTGTATCGTTGAACCCGATCAGAAGTTGAGCTTCTCCACCTTTCCCTCGTCCTCCTTCCAACCTCGTTCGACCTTGACTTTCAAATCCAGATAGACCTTTACTCCCAGCAGGTCCTCCAGATCCTCCCTTGCCTGGCGGCCGATCTCTTTGATCATCGAACCGCCCTTGCCGATCAGAATGCCCTTCTGCGATTGACGAGTCACGTAAAGATCGACGTAAATCTCCACCAGCCCTTCCCCCTCTCTTTTGTCGATCTCCCTAGTCCGGGCCGCCACCGAGTAGGGTATTTCCTGGTAGGTAAGCTGGTAGACTTTCTCCCGAACGAACTCCGCCACCAGAAACTCAAGCGGTCGATCCACCTTGGTCCCTTCCGGGAATAGTCTTTCTCCTTCCGGCAAAAGTTCAAACACCTTATCCAAAACTAGCCCCAAGCCGTCCCCTGCCAGGGCCGAGACGGGTATGTATTCTTCGAATATCTCCCTTTCGCCGTAACTACTGTAAGCGGCAAGGGTTTCCGCCACCCGGCCCGGATCGAACTTATCTATCTTGTTTACGAGCAGCATTTTCAGCCCCTCCGAACCGGCCAACTTCTCCAAGGTGGCTCCCTCCTCCCGGGAGACCTCACCCCACGGCTCGACCATGTAAAGGATAATGTCGGACCCCTTAAGGGCTTTCCTGGCCTCCCCGAGCAACTTTTTGCTCAAGGCATCCACTGTCCGGTAAAAGCCGGGAGTATCCAAGAATACTATCTGTCCCCTCTCCTCTTCGTAAATGCAGCGCACCCTATTGCGTGTGGTCTGGGGCTTTTCGGAAGTGATGTTGATCTTCTCCCCCATAATGCCGTTGATAAAGGTGGATTTACCCACGTTGGCCCTGCCCAGGACGTGAACAAATCCTGACTTGAACTCGTTCAAGGCTAACACCTCAAAAAATTATACTTACCCGCCCCCTCTCTTCCAACGCCGAGAGAGCCCGCTCCCCGAGAGTTGCCTCGCCCCTCTCGGTCGGCTAAAATTTTTTGGGGAAGGATTTTTATTAAAACTTAAGTAAAAAAATGAAACTAAAAGCCTACGCCAAAGTAAACCCACATCTCAAAATAACGGGGGTCAGAGAGGACGGCTACCACCTACTGGATATATCCTACCTGGCCATCGATCTCCATGACTCCCTCACCCTGTCAAAAGTAAAGGGAAAAGGAATCACGGTAGCTTCCTCCGCCCCGATAAAGGTAGAGGAAAACCTCTGCTACAGGGCGGCCCGCGCCCTAAAAGAGGCTTCCCGATCGCCGAAGGGCGTCCATATCGAGCTACGGAAAAATATACCGATCGGCGCCGGCCTAGGCGGGGGCAGTTCCGATGCGGCCGCGACTCTGGTCGGCTTAAATCAATTGTGGGAGACGGACCTCCCGCGGCGGGAGTTGGTCCATTTGGGAAAGGAATTGGGAGCGGACGTACCCTTTTTCCTTTTCGGCGGATACTGTAAAGGGGGCGGGACCGGGGTCCAGATTGAACCCGCCCGCAACCGCTTCCACGGTAGGACGCTGCTCATCGTCGATCCCCCTTTCTCTCTTTCCACGCCCCAAGTCTATAGGAATTACGACGACTTGAAAAAGGAAGGGAAAGTGTTCGACGGAGGGAAAAACGACCTGCAGAAGGCGGCCTTAAAACTCAAACCGAAGTTAAAAGATTATCTCCATCTACTGGAAAGGAACTCCGCAATAGAAGGGGAAATGATCTCGGGCAGCGGCTCGGCCCTCTTCGGCTTCGTGAAGAAAAGCTGGAAAAAGGGAAAACGGGAATTGAGGGCAACCCTCTCCTACGGGCTAGAAAAGGAAGGATTACGGGGAGAGATCTTTACGGCGAAGCCCGTAGAGTGCGGTCAGGAGATCGTCCACTCGAAACACAAGTAATCAATAACGACTAGACCTTATTCTCCTCCCCCTGCAGCAACCGGGCGATATTTTCCCTATGGGTGAAAACGATGAGCAGAAATGTCCCCAATCCGGCCCAGAATCCGTAACCCCTGATCCCCAACAGCCAAAAAGAGATGGGAAAAGAAGCCATCGCCACCAAGGAGCTAATAGCGGCGACCTGCCATAGGGCTATCAACCCGATCCAGATCAGGGCAAAGATCAACCCCCCTTGCCAGGAGAAGAAACTGAGGGCCCCCAAGGAAGTAGCCACCCCCTTGCCCCCGGAGAAGTTGAGAAAAGGGGTCCAGATGTGACCGACTATGGCCAAGCATCCGATCAGGGGAGAGAGGAATAAGGAAGCTAGGTAAGCGGCCAACAAACCTTTACCGACGTCGCCGAGCAGGGCCAACCCGCCATAGACTTTCCCCACTACCCGCGCCGTGTTGGAAGCGCCGACGTTGCCGGAGCCATGCTCCCTCAAGTCTTTGCCGCTCGCCAATTTCGCTATAAGATAACTGAAAGGAATTGCCCCTATCAGATAGGAGGCCAAGGAGAGTCCAATATATCTTAAGACTAGACCCGTTTCCAAGCTTCAGCTCGTCTCCATATGATTCCATGTGATCACAATATGACTTAACGGCATGAACTGGACCTCCGCGCGAAGTTACGTAAAAGGGCCTGATTTAGATCTATCTATCAGGCCCCCAATATAGCTCCACAAAAAGACCAAAGGCAGAGGTCCAGAAAATGCACGGCTTAAACTACCCCAAGCGATTCCGTCGTTATAGTCCCTTTTCCTCCAGGTGTTCCCGCATGGAGATAGTCTGATGTCCGCTGTCTTCCCTTTGGCCGCTATCCTTGCCTTCCGATCCACCCTCTTCCTGCAAAGCCCTGATGGACAGCCTGACCTGTCTTTTTTCGTCGTTTATGCCGATGATCTTGGCCTCTACTTCCTCCCCCACTTCCAGTACGTCTTCGGGGGTGGAAATCTGTCCTTCGGAGATTTCGGAGACGTGGATCAGACCCTCGATATCGTCGGTAATCTTAATGAAGGCGCCAAAGTCTTTTAGCTCGGAGATTTCCCCTTCGACCTTGGATCCGACGGAGTAAAGTTCCTGGAACTCGTGCCACGGATCCTTCTGCACGTTCTTCATGCTCAGGCTGATGCGGCGCTCTTCTTTGTCCACCTGCAGCACTTCCGCCGTCACCTCGTCCCCTTCCGAGAGCATGTCGCTTGGATGTTCCACATGATCCCAAGAGAGCTCGGAGACGTGGACCAGACCTTCCACGCCGTCTTCCAGTTTGACGAATACGCCGAAGTCAGTGATCTTGGTCACCTCGCCCCTGATCTGGGTGCCGGAGGGATATTTGGAATCGACTTCCTCCCAAGGATCCGGTTGAGCCTTACGTATAGAAAGACTAATTCGTTGATTTTCCTCGTTCACTTCCAGCACTTCCGCTTCCACTTCTTCGCCCTCTTCGACAACTTCATGGGGATCCTCGGGATAGCCCCAAGAGAGCTCGGAGATATGGACCAGGCCTTCCACGTCTTCTTCGATCTCGACGAAGGCGCCAAAATCTGTCACGGAAACTACTTCGCCGGAGACGGTCGTATTCGGGGGATACCTTTCCTCGACCCCTTCCCAAGGATTGGGTTTCAATCTCTTGATGGAAAGAGAGATTTTCTCGTTATCCCGATCCAGCTTAATTACCTGCACCTTGACCGTATCCCCTTCTTCATATTCATCGGGAGGAGCCGGTAAATCCTTCCAGCTTATCTCCGACCGATGAACCAGACCTTCGAAACCACCCACGTCTACAAAGAGACCGAAGTCGACGACGGATTTTATCTCGCCCTCTATTACCTGTCCCACTTCCAGTTCGTCAAATAGCTCCTGAATACGTTGTTCCCGCTCGTATTCCAGGTACTTCCGGTGGGAGATGACGATGTTACGATTCTTCCTGTTTAACTCCAGGATCTTGAACTTCAGCTCCTTGCCCTTGAGCTTGTCGATGTCGCTGGGCAAGTCCCGGCCCAAGTGCGAACCGGGCAAAAAGGCCTGAATGCCGTCCAAGTTGACGTTATAACCGGCATTTTTAACCTCTTCCGTTATAGTTCCCTCTACCGGTTCGTCGTTCTTGTAGGCCTCTTCCAGTTCGCCGATCTTCTTCTCGTAAGCGGCCTGCTTTTCCGATACGTAAACCGTACCTTTTTCCTCGTCAATGTAGGTAACAAGTACCTTGACTTCCTCGCCGGGCTCAATTTCGTCCTCTTCCCTGAAGGGAGAGAGTTCTCTTCGCGGAAGGATTCCTTCGGACTTGTATCCGATATCAACTAAAATATCCTTTTCTTCTACTTGGACGACACTGCCCTTTATAGCATCACCTCTGCTATAGGCTTTGACGTCGCTTTCGTCGAAGGCTTCTTCCATCCTGATCTTTTCTTCCATTAATTGACCACCTGCTTAAATTTTATTTTTGACTCGACCTCCAATCCCATCCCTGGTTTAGAGATCTAATCTAGCCATAATTTCATAAAATAATAAACTTTTTTACCTTTTGAATCAACGTCTAAAATGGGATAAAATTTATTTTTTGAGACGACCTACCCGCCCCTTCAACTCCCCGCCCGAGCTCAGACCAACCCGTCGATCTTTTTCATCAGGAATTGGCTCAATTCTGGATTGCTTCCGGGGCCTTCCCCCGAGGAGCCTTCTGCCTGCTCCTCAAATTCTTTTTTCAGCTGATCCAGAGAGAAAGGTCGGCCGATAATCAGCTCGACGGGAGCCAAGAGGAAGGGGAATTCGGAGGGTTTCCTCTCAAAGTTTATCTTGACCGGAATAAATTTATTGCCGGTTCGCTCGGCCATTCGGATCGCCCCGCGCTTGGGGGAGGCTCCACTTTTAGTCGTCCCTTCCGGCAGGATGCAGACGATCCGCTCCTCTTTGAAGGTCTCCAATATCTTCCGTAGGTCGCTTTTGCCGAAATTATCCCTATCTATGGTCGTGGCGAAAAAAGTGACGGGAAAACGGAAAAGGGGGTTTCTCAACAAACCGCGGCGGGCGATGAACTGAACCCGGTTGTACCAGCCGAAGGCCAAACCGATAAGAGGGGGATCCCAGTAACTATCATGCCGGGCCACCACAAGCAGTTTGCCTTCGGAAGGGACGTTCCCCCTACCCTTTATATCCAAACGAAAAAATACCAAGGAAAGCAAATAGGCTAAAAAATAGGTAAGGACGTAAAGGTAACGGATGAGGGCTCTGTAGAATCTCTTTTTCATTTGCCTTGCCGCCTTAGCTCGTCCTCTATTAGAGCGGCCCCTAGCGCGACCGTTTCTCCCAAAGTCAAGTCAGTAGAATCAATTTTAACGGCCCCTTCAGCGGGCTTCAAGGGAGCGATATCCCTATTTCTGTCCCGTTCATCCCTCCTTTCAATAGCCCGCTCTATCTCTTCCAGCGGTTCGTCCGCAAGCTCCGGCAACTGTTCCTTTCTCCGCCGGGCCCTCTCCCTGGCCGAGGCGGTCAAAAAGATCTTCACTTCCGCCTGGGGCAAAACGACCGTGCCGATATCCCTCCCTTCGACCACTACGTCCCGCAGCGAACAGAACCGGCGCAGCTTCTCGGTGACCAGATCCCTTACTTCTTCCTTCCGAGCCAACTGAGAGGCCCGTTCACCCACCTCCTCCGACCCCAGCTGCGGGACCTCCCTCTCTCCGTCGACGACCAACTCAGCCCTAATTCCCCCCTCAGCTTCTTCCAATCGAACCGACTCGGGGGAGAGACCCCGCAGTTGGGCGTGGGCCAGCCCTCGATAGAGCCCCCCCGATTCCACGAAGAGAAAGCAGAAACGTCGGGCCAAAGTCTCACCGACGGTAGTCTTGCCCGCTCCGGCCGGACCGTCTATAGCTACTTGCATCATCAATCCCCCACCAATAATACATAGGCCACGGCCAGTTTTTTGGTATGGCTGATCGAGACGTGGCCCTCCAGCGAAGCTCGCTCGAGATGAAGCAACAGTCGAGGGGCGCCGCCGGAAGAGGAAACCGTCTCCACCGCCTTCCAAGAGACCTTACGGCCCAATGCCTTAAAGGCGGCCTCCTTGGCGGCAAACCTGCCCGCCAAGTGTTCCGCGCTTCTGCTACGCCCCAGGCAATATCTCCGTTCCTTCTCCGTATACACCCTCTCGAGGAACCGCTCCCCCCACTTGGCCACGAGCGACCCTATCCGTTCCACTTCCACCAGATCGACCCCCAAGCCGTATATTTTATTTCCGGACAAGGATCCTCCCTAGAGGGGCAGCCGCAGCCGTTCCGCCCTAACGATAGCCCGCAACCCCCCGACCGCTTCTTCCAGCCGATCATTTATGACCAGATAATCGAACTCCCCCACTTGACTCAGTTCCTGCTGAGCCAAACTGAGCCGTAAATCTTTTTGTTCATCCCCTTCAGAACCTCGCCGCTGCAACCTTTTCAACAATTCTTCCTTTGAGGGCGGACCGACAAAGATAAAGGCGGCTTCGATTTCGCTGGCCATTATCCCCTGGGCCCCTTGAATATCTATATCCATTAAAACGTCCTGACCTTTCTCCAGCTTGCGGTTTACCTCGCTTCTGGAGGTACCGTAATATTCCCCATAAACCCGGGCCCACTCCAGAAATTCCCCTTCCCCTTTCAGCCGACAGAATTCCTCTTCGTCGACGAAGTAATAGTCCCGACCGTGGCGTTCGCCCGCCCTCTTTTCCCTCGTAGTATGAGAGACGGAGTAAGCCAGATCCTCTTCCTCCTTCAGCAGCCGGTCGATTATCGTGGTCTTACCGACGCCCGAGGGTCCCGTAATGACGAAAAGAAGCCCCCCTCGCTCGAAATCTTTCGCCCAGGCCGGCCTGGACCGATTCATAGCCCGACCGCTCCTCGATGATCAGGGAGGTCATTCCACATTTCTGATCTGCTCCTTGATCTTCTCCACGATCAGTTTCATCTCCACCGAAATGGATTGTACCTCTTCGTCCTTGCATTTGGCGCCGAGCGTATTTATCTCTCTAGTCAGCTCCTGGGCGAGGAAATCCAACTTTTTGCCCACCGAACCCTCCCCCCCAAGAGCCTCCAGTCCCTCCTCCAGATGAGCCGCAATTCGGCTCAATTCCTCGTCCAAATCGAGCTTTTCTGCAAGCAGGGCCACTTCCTCTTCGATCCTCCCCTCGTCGAAACCTGCTTCTTTTTCCAGCAGTTCGTTCAGCCTCTCGGTCAATCGCTCTTTCTTTTTCTCCACTACCTTCGGCATCAGTTCCACCACCTGCGCCCGATATTCCTGCAGTTCCCGGAAAAAACCGCCCAGTTCCCCCTTCAAGTGTTCCCCTTCCCGCTCCTGATCGGATCGGACCTCCTCCACGGCCTCTTCCAGGGCTTCCCGCAATGAAGGCCACAGGTTCTCCGTTTTCCCGTCTCCCTCGAAGGCCCCCAGGGAGATCAGATGATCGATGGAGGGTTTCTCTTCCAACCCCAACCGCTCCAACAGCATCCGCAAGGAATCAAATTTTTTCTTCAATTCCTCCGGATCGGCGAACAGGTCGGCCCGGGCCTCAGTGCGATCCACGTCGATTTCCGCTTCCACTCGGCCACGGGAAAAAGAATCCTTAAGCAATTTTTCGACCTTGTTCTCCAGAGATTTGTCTTCTTTCAGACCGCGCAATCTGACGCTCAGATAGCGATGATTGACTACCTTAATCGTAGCCCCGATCTGCCCGCCGGGAAAAAAAGCCCGACCTTCTCCAAATCCAGTCATCGATCTAACCATATCTGTCAACACTTCCTTTTCTCTATTTACTCGAACTTAACCGCCGCATAACCGACGACCTGATCCTTCCGCCCCGTCGTATCGCCCGAGGTGCAGTAGTTCAACTCCTCCGCCTCCAGCCCCCTTTCCCGGGAGAAGGCCAGCAAGGCCCCGATCGGCCCCACGCCACAGATAGACATCTTCTTGGCGCGGACTCGCTCGTAAAAAAGGCTTAGATCAAGGTCCACTATGGCGTCCAAAGCCTCTCTATCCCTTGCCCGGGCCACCTCGTAAGGCTCATAATGGGTAAAGTCGCTACTGGCGATCAACCCCACCCCCTCCCGCGGAAGCAGCCGGGCGAGAGACCGGCCTAGTCCCTCGACCTCCTCTCTCTCCCTACTACCCACGCATATGGGCACAAACCGAAGGTCTTCGCCGAAGGAATACTGCAAAAAGGGCAATTCCACTTCGATCGAATGTTCCCTGGCGAAGGCCCGATCGTCTTCGACCAACTTTTCACAACCTTCTTTGAGTTCTTCGGCCAAATCGGTCTCTATTTCGGCTGAACCAAGCGGCGTACTCCATTTTCCTTGGGAAGAAATCGCCACCGGAGGCCCCATCCCGGTATGGTTGGTCCCCACTATCACCACCACCTCCGGCCGGCCCTTTTGGGCCAACCAGCGAAAGCCGCTCGCCGCAACCGGACCGGAAGCGGGGTAACCGGCATGGGGGACGATCAAACCCAGCGCCCCTTTCAATTCCTTGCCTGTCCCCAGTTCGGGGAGATCGCCCGGACCGTAGGGACTAAGGTAGCAGTTCTCGATCTGTTCTATCAAGTCCTCTTTCCCCTTTCCATAGAACTTGCCCGCGACTACCGGTCGCCGAACTTTGCCCTTGCCCTCTTGATTCATGGCTTCACCTCCAAGCTTTCCTCTTTTAATCAAGAAATTATAGCGAAATCCCCAAGACAATTTCAAAATGACAAGCTCCGCGGTTGCCCCAGCCCCAGGAGTTGATAAGAGAAAGCTATACGGTATAATCATTTGAGCTTTGAATCTTGGGAGATCGTCTAATGGTAGGACGGCAGGTTCTGGACCTGCTAGTGGAGGTTCGAATCCTCCTCTCCCAGCCATAATCGGTCCCGTCGTCTAGTGGCCCAGGATCTCGGGTTCTCATCCCGGAGACAGGGGTTCAAATCCCCTCGGGACCGCCAAATGTGGATTCAGTGTGCGAAGACGGCTTCGCCTTTAAGATACTAAACCGTTTAATTAATGGGTTTTCAGGCAATGAAATCATTCCTTCCATCTATCATCACTCCTCCGGAAGTAATTTTTAATTCTTCCAAGACGTTCGGTTTAAGATTTAACATAGGTGAGAGTTTGAGAGAGCAGCAAGTTCCCTTCCCTTAGGGTGGGGATACATGGTGTACGGACTCCCTCAACTACAACTATAAAATAAATAAAACCTTGTATAACCTTGAACTCAAATCCGAAAATATTTCCAAATTCCGATAGATCAGAAGGTTTGAGAGATTTTTACCCCTATGGTAAAATTTTGTTAGTGAAGAGGTGAGTTAATTGAGCGAGGGAAATGGCAAGCAAGAAGAACAAGATAGTTTAAAAAGAGATAGGGAGCAGTTCGGTCCGCCGAATAGCGAGGAGAGCGAAGAGGGAAAAGAGGAAGGGGGAACCGGATCCAAGCTCGACGGCGGCGACGGTTCCAGGTTTGACAAGGAAGATGGAGGTGGCGGAGGACCCCGGTTCACTCCCAGTAATCCCGAGGGTGGTCCCGGTCCAGGCAACAATCGCAACTTCCGCAATATCGCCCTGATCGCGGCGGCCGTAATAATATCCCTGATCCTCTTCCAGACTCTTTTCAATTCTCCAAAAAACTCTACCGAAATCAACTACACCAACTTCCTAGAGCAGGTGGAAGCAGGTCAAGTGGCCCAGGTTACCATCCAAGGTGGCTTGATAGAAGGAACTTACAGTAGCGGGGGAACGTTCGTCACCAGGGGGCCGGAAGAGGCCAGCAATTATCTGCAGCAACTGCGGTCGAAGGACGTAAAGGT